>Ga0310345_10000045_pt1 | contig 305654 bp, 278 predicted proteins | sample HC15DNA20500_MG_FD_204667 | JGI IMG/M metagenome (GOLD analysis project Ga0310345, IMG submission 204667) | Marine microbial communities from station ALOHA, North Pacific Subtropical Gyre - HC15-DNA-20-500_MG | ecosystem: Environmental > Aquatic > Marine > Oceanic | place: Pacific Ocean... | reverse complement strand
TTGTAGCCATCCCAGCAGCCCAAGGCCTGCAGCGTCTTCCGATCCAGCATCCCGTTCCTCAACGGCCCTCTTAACGGCCCTCTTAACGGCCCTCTTAACGGCCCTCTTAACGGCCCTCTTAACGGCCCTCTTAACGGCCATTAGGATACGGAATGTGGCAATTCAGTCCCCGGAATTCTCCGAAGAACCAAAAAAAGCGGCACGATCGCTCGTGCCGCTTTTCCGTCCGGAAACGTGCCGTGCTCAGTCTTCGAGCTTAGGCAGCGCCGCGCTGGTCTGGTTCGACAGCAGGCCGGACTTGGCGTACGTCTGCAGCTTCTCGCGCGTGTCGACGATGTCGAGCGTGCGCATCGTGAGCTGGCCAATACGGTCCAGCGGCGTGAACATCGACTCGCCCTTTTCCATCGTCAGGCGCTCGGGCTTGTACGTCAGGTTCGGAGACGTCGTGTTCAGGATCGAGTAGTCGTTACCGCGACGCAGTTCGATCGTCACCTCGCCGGTCACGGCGCCAGCCACCCAGCGCTGGGCGGTTTCGCGCAGCATGATGGCTTGCGGATCGAACCAGCGGCCCTGGTACAGCAGGCGGCCCAGACGGCGGCCGTTGTCGCGGTACTGCTCGATGGTGTCTTCGTTGTGGATACCGGTGATCAGACGCTCGTAGGCGATGAACAGCAGCGCCAGGCCCGGGGCTTCGTAGATGCCGCGGCTCTTGGCTTCGATGATGCGGTTCTCGATCTGGTCGCTCATGCCCAGGCCATGACGGCCACCGATGACATTGGCTTCCATGAGCAGGTCGACGGCATTGGCGAACGTCTTGCCGTTCAGCGCCACCGGCTGGCCTTCCTCGAAGCGCACGGTCACTTCCTCGCGCTTCACTTCGACGTCATCGCGCCAGAACTGCACGCCCATGATCGGCTGGACGATGCGGATGCCGGAATCCAGGTGCTCCAGATCCTTGGCCTCGTGCGTGGCGCCGAGCATGTTCGAATCGGTCGAGTACGCCTTTTCCGCCGACATCTTGTAGGCATGGCCGTGCTGCCGCATGAACTCGGACATTTCGGCGCGGCCACCCAGTTCGTCGATGAACTGCTGGTCCAGCCACGGCTTGTAGATCTGCAGACCCGGGTTGGTCAGCAGGCCGTAGCGGTAGAAGCGCTCGATGTCGTTGCCCTTGAACGTGCTGCCGTCGCCCCAGATGTTGACGCCATCTTCCTTCATCGCCGCCACCAGCATCGTGCCGGTCACGGCACGGCCGATCGGGGTCGTGTTGAAGTAGGTCACGCCAGCCGTCGAGATATGGAACGCGCCGCATTGCAGCGCGGCGATACCTTCGGCCACCAGTTGGGTGCGGCAGTCCACCAGACGGGCGGCCTCGGCGCCGTACGCCATGGCGCGGCGGGGGATGTCGTCGTAATCCGGCTCGTCGGGCTGGCCCAGGTTCGCCGTGTAGGCGTAGGGAATGGCGCCCTTCTGGCGCATCCAGAGGAGCGCGGCGCTGGTATCGAGTCCGCCCGAGAAGGCGATTCCGACGCGCTGGCCGGAAGGAATGTGCTGCAGGATGGTAGTCATCGCCAGAAAACCAGGTGAATTTGTCGGCTCTTGGGGCGCCCCCGCACGATCGCGTCATGCGGCGAGCCGGTCCGGCGCCCGAAACTCGTAACCGTGAATTGTGACATGGCCCGGCGTCAGCGCCAAACGGCAACGGTGAAACAAGCCTTTCGCAACCCGTCATATCTGTCCCCGAAAATAGATGTGGACATCCCCCGGACTCTCGCCTAATCTTTGTGGACGCCGTACACAAGTACCGGTTCAGCCCCCCGCCCGGCCGTATTGGGCGCCCAATCCACAGGAGTTATCGATGTCCTCGAAAGTCCAGCCGTATCTGTTTTTCGATGGTCGCGCTGAGGAAGCGGCCGAGTTCTACAAGACCGCCCTGGGCGCGCAGGTTGGCGCCATGCTGCGCTACCGCGATGGCCCCAAGGATGCCGGTCCCGGCTGTGGTCCGGCCGTCATCAACCAAGACAAGATCATGCATATGGCGCTGCAAATCGGCGATGCAGTGATCATGGGGTCCGACGGGGAAGCCAAGGGCAAGACCGAGTTCAAGGGCTTCGGCCTGTCGCTGAACGTGGCCAATGCCGCCGAGTGCGACAAGACGATGGAGAAGCTCGCCGAAGGTGGCCAGATCAACATGCCGCCGTCGCAGACGTTCTTCAGCGAGCGCTTTGGCATGGTCACCGACAAGTTCGGCGTGATGTGGATGGTGATCGCCGGGCCCAAGGAATAACCTGGCCCACTGGTCTACTGGTCCACTGACCATCGTTGCCGTTCTCCGGCTGGCCGTACCGTGCAGTCCCGTACAATGCGCGGCCAACCGGAGAACACCATGGAATCCCGCCTGACCGATCTGGAGATCAAGGTCGCCTTCCAGGAAGACCTGATCGAGACGCTGAATCTCGCCGTCGCCCGCCAGCAGCAGCAGATCGATCTGTTGCAGGCGCAGTTTCGCGCGCTGTACCAACAAGTGCGTGCCAGCGCACCCATGGCTGCCGAGTCCGATCCGCAGCACGAAATCCCGCCGCACTACTGAAACCTGTCGATGGCCCGCACCGGCGTCACATGTCGGAACGATCACCGCGCGGCACGGGTCTGACTGCGTAACTTCGATTCGCATCCCGGCCATGTCCCGTACCCTGATCAACCGCCTGTCCCGCGCACGCCGACCTTTGCTGGCCCTGGCCATCGTCGCGGCTGCGCTGGGCACTGCCCACGCCGGCTACAACGTCTGGACTGGCGAATACACGTTCACCAAGGACGAGTTGCAGAGCGCGGTGGATAAGCGCTTCCCGGCCACGCTGCGCTATGGCGAACTGGTCAGCGTGCGGCTTTCGAACCCGCGCCTCGTGCTAGACGAGGCCGGCAACCGCATCACCACCCGGGTGGACGCGGCGCTCTCGAACACGGTGATCCCGTCCCCGCCGGTCAACGGCTCGCTGGCGCTGAACAGTGGCGTCCGCTACGACGCCACGCGCCGCGCGGTGCTGCTGGACAACCCGACCGTGCAGGACGTGGAGGTGCAAGGCATGAGCCAGTATCGCGAGCAACTCAACGCCATTGGCGCCGTGGTGGCCCAGCAACTGCTGAAGGACTATCCGCTGTACACGTTCAAACCCGAAGAACTCCGCTTCAACGGCAAGGACGTCGAGCCGGGCGCCATCACCGTGGCGCCCGACGGCATCCGCGTGCAGGTCAACCTGCGCTAGCGTCCCGCGCGAAACACCAGCGCCAGCCCCATCGGAATGGCAATCATGCCGACTAGCGCAAGCGGCGCGGGCCGGTTGCTCAGCGCGACGAAGTCCAGCAGAACTGTGACAGGCGGCACCAGATAGAACAGGCTGGTCACGTTGACCAGGTTACCAGCCTGGATCAGCCGGTAGAACAGCAGCGTCGCCACCACCGAAATCACGATCCCCATCCAGAGCAGCGGGAAAAAGAAGCCCGGCACGTGCTCGAACCGGAACGGCTGGAACGGCACGCACAGCAGGCACATCGCCAGCGCCACCGTGTACTGCAGCGGCAGGATCTCCACCGGGGCCTGCCGGACGCCTTTCTGCCCGATGGCGCCCACCGTCATGCACGCGAGCGCGGCCAGAGCGGCACCCCAGCCAGCGATCGAGAACCTTGCGGCCATCAGGCTATCGGCCACGATCGTCACCAGCCCGGCCAGCGCCAGCGTCAGACCTGCCAGCCGTGCCACCGACACGCGCCGCTCCATCCAGAGCAAAGTCAGGATTGGCTGCACGCCCAGCACGGTAGCCAGTACACCCGGCGTCATGCCGAAATCCAGTGCCAGCAGGTAGCTGATCGAGTATCCGCCGATCATCAACGCGCCCGTCACCGCCACACGCACGCGCGTGCCGGGGGCTGGCAACACGCGCCGGCGTGCCACGCCGATGGCGGCAAGCAGGGTCAGCGCGATAACGAATCGCAACGTAAGAAACGCAAATGGCGAGGCATGGGAAAGTCCCACACGGCTGAAGATCGCGCCACCACTCCAGAGCAGCACGAACAAAGGGGTCGCGCCATACACGGCAAGCGCGTGCATGGACGTGCGCATGGCGGATGCGTCCGCCATGACGTCTTTTTCGGAATTCATGAATTGTCCTGTCAGAAACCACGCAGGCTCCGGCGCGTGCCGCGCGCGATGCGCGAGCACGTCTTCGTCAGCGATACCGGAGACGTAAGTCGGCTGGAATCAGCCGCGCGGCGGCGCGCAGGAGGGCGCCGTGACAGAAACAGGGGTCATGGGATGACTGGTTGGGGGCACCCGAAGATATCGGGCAATGCGTCGATCCTAGCGACAGGCGCCGCCGGGGTCAATCGGAGGTCCATTGGTGGTCAATGTTCGGTCACTGGGCGGTCAATCGGCAGCCAGCCCGATCCCGGTCGCCAGCGCGGACAGAGTGGGCCCGATCGGCGCGGATACCTTGAGTGTCAGCAGCGGATCGGCGCGCGTGGTGCCAAGGTTCAGCGCGGCGATCGGCAGGCCCAGCTCGTTCGCCCACAGGCAGAAGCGATAGCCCGAAAACACCGTCAGCGACGACCCGACCACCAGCACGGCATCGGAGTTGGCGAGTGCCGCCCGGCCGGTATCGACGCGTTCACGCGGCACCGACTCGCCAAAAAACACCACATCGGGCTTGAGCACGCCCTCGCATCGCTCGCAGACCGGCACCGCGAAATTGTCGAACAACGGCGACTCCAGATGCGCGTCGCCATCCGCGGCGGGCAATGCCGTCATGTCACGAAAATCGGGATTGTGTTGCCAGAGCCAGTGCTGCAGGCCCACGCGGGGGTAGCGCGTGGCGCACGACAGGCACACGACCTGTCTGATGCTGCCGTGCAACTCGACGACATCGCGGCTGCCCGCCTGCTGGTGCAGTCCATCCACGTTCTGGGTAACCAGCGCCGACACGCGCCCGGCATCGCCAAGCCGCGCCACCACGCGATGGCTGATATTCGGATGTGCCCCCACCGCCACCGGCCAGCCGACCATGCTGCGCGCCCAGTAGCGTTGCCGTGCCGCGTGACCACTCATGAACGCGCTGATGGTCATCGGCGCCGAGCGTTGCCACCGGCCTTGCTCGTCGCGATAGCCCGGAATGCCTGAGTCCGTGCTGATGCCGGCGCCGGTCAGGACGAACAGGCGCCGATGCCGTTCAACGAAGTCCTGAAGCGCGGCGGAATGGTTCACGAATGCGTTGCGGCGTTATCGCGAGCGGCCTGGCGAGCGGCCTGGCGCGCCTCCCATGCCCGCAGTTCCTGGCGATAGCGCTCCATCTCGTCGTTGTAGAAATCGAAGACGCATGGATCGCAACCGCTGCCGCAGCACTCGTTGTCGCCGGGTCTTTCGGGCGGCGCGGGTTTTGGATCGTCGGGGGGCGTGTGGAAATGTTCTGCGGAAGACACGGAAGACACGGAAGACGCAATGGAATCAGGTACGGCGCCAGTATATGCCGCATCGGCTATCCCGCGCCGGAGCGGACAGAAGCCGACATGCGTGACCGCCGATCTGAATGGTTCCGGCGCGCGTGATGAATTGTTTTGATCTTGGCGCATGGCATACGCCACATGCGGACCACACTGCTAGTGTTGAAGGTCGCGGCAATGTCCTTCGCCGCCCCCTCTTCTTCATGTCATCTGCGATGCGCCACGCCTCTGCCCTTCTTCGCTGCGCCGCATGGTTGGCAGTGCTGTGTTCGGGCGCGATAGCCGGCCCGTCGGCGCTGGCGGCCGAGCCCGCCGCGACATCGGCGCCGCAGGGCCGGCCTAAGATCTGCCTGGTGCTTTCGGGCGGCGGCGCGCGTGGCGCGGCCCATATCGGCGTGCTCAAGGTGCTCGAGGAACTGCGCGTGCCGATCGATTGCATCGCCGGCACCAGCATGGGATCGATCGTCGGCGGCGCGTACGCGACCGGCATGAGCACGTCCGACATGGAGAAGCTCGTCGGCGGGCTGACGACGGCAACGATCTTCAAGGAGCGCCCGCCCCGCCAGGATCTGGCCATTCGCCGCAAGATCGACGACCACACGAACCTTTTCACGCCCGAGATCGGCGTGCGCTCGGATGGCCTGCTTTTGCCCAAGGGTGCCGTCTCGGGTGTGCAGCTCGAAACCGTGTTGCGGCAACTCGCCAATGCTCCCGGCTATCGCAACTTCGACACACTACCGATTCCGTATCGGGCAGTCGCCACGGATCTGGTCGCCGGTACGCCGGTGGTGTTCAGCCAGGGCGAACTGGCCAACGTGATGCGGGCAAGCATGTCGGTGCCGGGCGCGGTAGCGCCCACCGAGTACGAAGGCAAGCTGCTGGTCGATGGCGGCCTGACCGACAACCTCCCCGTCGACGTAGCGCGGGCGATGGGCGCGGACATCATCATCGCCGTCAATCTTGGCACACCGCTGATGAAGCGCGAGGAGCTGACCTCGATCATCGGGGTGACCGGACAGATGCTCAACATCCTGACCGAGCAGAACGTGCGCACATCGCTGGCCTCCTTGAGGCCCACGGACATCCTGATCAAGCCCGAATTAGGGGATTTCTCGGCAGGTGATTTCGACCACCTGCCCAAGACGATCCCGATCGGCGAGGCCGCCGCCCGGAAAGAGGCGAGTCGGCTATCCGAGCTGTCGATCCCGCCGGCACAGTATGCCCAACTGCGCGCGCGACAGATGGCGCTGCCGCCGCCCGACGTGCGGCCCGTCGACGAAATCCGCTTTGCGCCGATGGAACGCGTGAATCCGGCGTTCGCGGCCGCCACGATGGAGACCAAGCCCGGCGAGCCGATCACGCAGGCCACTCTCGATCGCGACATGCGCCGCCTGTTCGGCACCGGCGACTTCGAGCACGTGAACTATCGCTTCCTGGAAGAACCGGGCAAGCGCGTGCTTTCGGTCGATGCGATCGAGAAATCCTACGGCCCCGACTATCTGCGCTTCGGTCTCGGGCTGAGCACCGACTTCCGCGGCGATGCCTACTTCAACCTGCTGGCCAGCTACCGCCGCACCTGGCTGAACTCGCTCGGGGCGGAGTGGCGGACCGATGTGCAGGTGGGTCAGACTTCGAGCCTGGTCAGCGAGTTCTACCAGCCGCTCGATACGCGCCAGCTCTTCTTCGTGGCGCCGCGTATCGAACTGGAGCGGCGGCCGGTCAATATCTTCAACGGCAGCACCAGACTGGCCCAGTACGATCTGCGCCGCACTGACTTCGCATTCGACATCGGCAGCCAGATCACCAAGTACGGCGAGGCCCGGCTTGGTGTGGTTGTTGGGGAGCAGAATGCTTCGCTATCCACCGGCCCCGAGTATCTGAGCCCCGGCCCCGGCCGCGTCAACCGGCGCGCCATCGAAGGCCGGCTGCTGGCGGATCAACTCGACAATCTCAACTTCCCGCGCTTCGGGTACGGCGGCACGCTGAACGTCTACGCCTCGCAGGGTGGCATGGGCGCGACCGATACCTATACCAAGGGCGATATCTCAGGCGCGTGGGCATACTCGATCGGCAATAACACGCTCAGTTTGGCGTTCAAGGCCGGCAGCAATATCGGCGGCCCCGCCCTGCCGAAGTACGACCTGTTCCAATGGGGTGGCTTCCTGCAGCAGTCGGGGTACAGCACGGGGCAACTCATCGGCGGCAATCTGCAGTTCGCGCGGATGGTCTACTACAACAAGCTGATCCACCAGACATTTTTCGACGGCGTCTACGCTGGCTTCTCGCTCGAAGCCGGGCGCGTTGGCGCGCCGCTGGTACCGGGTAGTCCAACCGGGCTGCTGAAGTCGATGGCGGCATTCCTGGGCATCGACAGCCCGGTCGGGCCGCTCTACCTCGGCTATGGCCGGGCGGCGGGCGGCAACTATGCGTTCTACCTGTTCCTGGGCAAGCCTTGAGGAAGCAATAAGGAATGCCTTGAGCGATCCTGAAGCCGCCGCGAACCTCCCCCGAGCGCCCTTTGCGCCACCAGATGTTGGCTGCCAGCGCGTTCCCCCACCTTAGTTGTATTTAATGTCTCTGTACCCCTACCTATACTCGATTCGTCGTCAGGACCCCCGTCTTGACCGACACCCCCTTCCCCGTCGCCGTCCCGACCGGCGACATTTTTTTGTCCAGAAGGCGGCAATCAGCGCTCTGGGGCGTTAAGATGCGCGATTATCGAACGCTCCCCCGCACCGTTTTATCCGCCATGGACGCTCCGAGCCCCAGCCCCATCAGTCTCAAACCCGCGCAAGCCGACACCGTGCGCGCTGCCAAGCCGCCCGCCGACATCCTCGGCAGCTTTGCCGGCGATCCCAACTTCATGCTCTCACTGGCACGCGGACTGACCGTGCTCGAGGCATTCTCCGAACGCAAGCGCCCACTGACTATTTCCCAGGTGGCGCAGCGCACGCAGTTGTCGCGCGCTTCGGTTCGCCGCTGCCTCTACACGCTGGAGCAGCTTGGCTACGTCAGCCAGCAGGACGGCCACTTCGCGCTGCGTCCGCGCGTGCTGCATCTTGGCCACGCATTTTTCTCGTCGAGTGCGATCGTCTCTCTGGCGCAGCCCGTTCTGGATAGCCTCAGCGCGCGCGTGCACGAAACCTCGGCGCTCGCCATCCTCGACGGCACCGACATCCTGTATCTGGTTCGCTCGGAAGTGCAGCGCGTGCTGACGCACTCGCTCGGCATGGGCAGCCGCCTGCCGGCCTATTGCACGTCCACCGGCCGCCTGTTGCTGGCCCATCAGCCGCAACCGATCCTGGAGGCGTTCTTCGACCATGCTGAACTGCGCCCGCGCACGCTGCTGACCAAGATCTCGCGTCCTGAGCTTGAGGCAGCCTTCCAGCGCGCCCGCGACATGGACTATGTGCTGATCGACGAGGAACTGGAGCCGGGATTGCGCGCAATCGCCGTGCCCGTGCGGTCGCAGGCCGGCGTGGTGCTGGCTGCCATCAGCGTCAGCGTGAAGGCCAACAAGGTGTCGGAAGGGGAAATGATTGCGCGGCTGCTCGGCCCCATGCGGGAGGCGGCAGCCGCGATCGGCAAGATGATTGGCAACTAAGCGGAAATTGAGCGGCAACTGAGCCGCTTTCCGCTTGCGCCGGGGTGTCAGCCCCGGTGCGCCAGTTCGAGCTGGAACACCAGGCGCTGCAGGAAGTTTTCCATGCGGCCGTCCGGGTTCAGGAACGCGCATCCGTAGTGGTGCACGGTGTTGTCGTCGAAGCCCACCAGCCAATGACCCACCACCTGCATGTCGAGCTCCAGCCGGCCGAGTTCGGCAAAGTCCAGCAGGCAGCGCTTGATCACGGTGCCCACGGGCAACTGGTCCGCGCCCACCGCGCGCGAGCGCAAACCCACCCCTGACAACGACAAGTCAGCGATATCGAGCTGCAGCGCCTGCTTTTCCGTCTCGGGAATTCGCAGTTCGCAGCGGTAGCCCTTGGTCAGCAACGTGCGCGCGCGGAAATGGCGGCGGCGCTGGAAGTGGTACAGCTTCTCGGGAAAATCGGCGATGAACGCGGGACCGCCTTCAAAGCGCGTGGCGCCCGGCGTGCCAACGATAAAGTTGACCGGCACTCCGCGCAGCAGGCCGGAAAAGGCGTTCTGCTCCGACGACATCAATGCCTGACGCTCGCCATCGGCACGGCACCAATCGAAAATGAAGGTCTTGTTGGCCGGATCGACATGCAGGATCGACGTCACGATCTCGGAGCCGCCCTTCGAGCGCACACTCAGCAGGCACTTCTGCCAGGCCATATCGCGCAGCACGGTGCCGATCTGTGAGCTGTGCGTCAACCGGTAGCGTTCATCCGAGTGGGCCGCAGCGTCCCGCTCGTCGGCCTCGCCATCGACCTGGGACTGTGATTGGGCCAGCTTGGACCCGATGGGTTCTTGAAGACTCATGGAGATACGCTACGTCGAAAGGGTTGCGCCACAACGCACCCTTTTGGGGGGCGGGCACTGGAAAGCGGAGACAGCTCGCGGCGACCAGCCGCCGCATGGTAAGCGCCACCCGAAGGTGGCGCAAGCACCTGCCATATGCTTCGGCAAAATACGACGTAACTTTAGCGACAGACTTCCGAGGGGTGGCGCACGTAACGCTTCCTCCATTTCTCGACTCCCGCATCTCGACGCACTCGGATGGCGATAACAGCACCACCCTGCCTAGGCCTGCGACGATGCGTTTGCCTCGGCATGGAGCCAGTCGAACAACGCCAGCCGGCGCGAGTCATGCTCGAACGGTACAGGCGAGAGCAGATGGTACGCCGAGCCATCGGCCACGAAGCCCCGAGGTGCGGCCATGCGACCGTCGGACAACTCGTCATAGGCCATCAGCTCCGAAGCAATCGCCCAGCCAAGCCCCGCGGACGCGGCCTGCAGGCTTAGATAAAAGTGCTCGTACCAGACGTCCGTGCTGCCAGTGAGCACATACCCCGCGCTACGCGCCCAGCGCTGCCAGGCATCGGTCTAGTGCGCGTATGCAGCCAGGGCATTGCATCGAGCCCGTGATCTGCCAGATCCGGCCGGCAAACCGGCCCCACCCGCTCGGGCGTCACCTCCCGCGTGTGCCAGCGCGTATCGAACGGAGAATCATTGCGACGCAATGCCACGTCGACACCGCTACGCGCAAAGTCGATCGCACCGCCAGCAGCCATCAGATGCAATGGGATATCGGGATGCCGCGCGGAAAACCGTGCCAGCCGAGGAATCAGCCAGCGCATGGCGATGGTTGGCTCGCATGACAACACCAGCGCGGTGTTCGCAGCGGGCTTGCGGATGCGCTCGACCGCCGCCGCAAGCAAATCCATCGACTGCGTGGCCGCGGACTGGAGCGTGCGGCCAGCCTCGGTCAGAAAGACCGCGCGATTGCGCCGTTCGAACAGGCTCACGCCGAGTTCGGCTTCAAGCTGGCGGATCTGCCGACTGATGGCGCCGTGGGTCAGGTGCAACTCGTCAGCCGCGCGGGCGAAGTTCTGGTGACGCGCGGCGGCTTCGAAGAAACGAATCCAGCCGAGCCAGTGCATCGATGGCATGCCAATCAGTCAGTTTTTCTCACGGAATATGGCGAGTATATATCGTTTGCCGTACCCGTTTCTGCGAATAAAAATGCCATATGTCGTGCCATCGAATACACGGCTTACGCAACGAAAACTGACTGGAATACCACAACAATGACTCCCCTCGCCGAACTGCTGGCCGTCGCGGCCATCACCCTTCTTGCCGTCATCAGCCCCGGCCCGGACTTCGCCATGGTCACGCGCAACAGCTATCTGTTTGGCCGCCGCACCGGGCTGCTTTGCGCGCTGGGCATCGCGCTCGGCGTGCAGGTACACGTTGCCTACACCATGTTCGGCGTGTCACTGCTGGTGCGCCATGCGCACGGGCTGCTCTCGATCATCAAGCTGGCTGGTGCGGCCTACTTGATCTGGATCGGCATTCAGACACTGCGCAATCGCAAGGCGTTGGACGTCGACGCCGATGGGGCACCCGCCGTTTCAGGACTGGCGGCGTTTCGCATGGGTTTCCTGACCAATGCGCTCAACCCGAAGACCACACTGTTCGTGGTCAGCACGTACTCGCAGGTCGTCAACGAGCACACGCCCGCCGCCGTGCAGTTTGGCTATGGATTGTTCATGTCGGCCACGCATTGGGTCTGGTTCAGCATCGTCGCGTGGTGTTTCGGCTCGAAGTCGCTGCGTGCCGCGATGCTGCGATACCAACGACAGCTCGATGTCATCATCGGGACTGCCCTATTCGGGCTGGGTGTGGCACTTGGCGTCAGGTAGCCCACGGCGTTGGGCAAGCCAGCCAGATACTGCGTGGAATATGCGTTGCAGCCGATACATGGCAGATTTGAGGCCAACACGCAAAGCGGCTGTCCGGATGATCACCGGCCGAGCGGCACGGCGCGACAGGTGTCAGCGTTGGGGGTCAGTAGCCTGGACCATTCGCTGCAAGCGGATAGGCGGCCCGCGCCACATGACGCGCGCCCTGTCGGTCAAGAACGCTCTCGAACAGCACGAACCGATCGATCGTGCAGGCAGGTAGCGACAGCGCCCGACGCGCCGCCAGCCAGTCCCGCAATACATGCTCCGGCACCTCAGGCCGGCAACGTGCCAGGGTCAAATGTGGCCAGAAGCGGCGGCGCTCGGGTGGAATCCCTTCGCGCTCCAGCGCGGCGGTGATGGCGTCGACCAACGCCTGCATCGGCGCCGACGCCTCCAGCCCGGCCCAGAGTATGGCGCCCTGGTGGCCACGAAAACGGCCGACGCCCTTCACCTGCAATACCACGGGCGGCGCTGTCACCTCGGACAACACCCGTTCGATCCGCGCCGCCGTGGCGTCATCCTGCTCGCCCAGAAAGCGCAGGGTCAGGTGCAACTGCGCGGCCATCGTCGGCCGAATGCCGTGCTGTGCTGGAACGATGCGCAGCAGGTCCGCCACCGACGCGGCGGGAGGCTGGATGGCGACGAACAGACGCGCCACGCGCGCTCCCGCCTTCGTCAGCCCAGGGCGAGGACGGCCTGACCCAGCGCCGTGGCTTGCAACTGGCCCGGATAAAGCACGCCCTCCAGCGTCAGCAACGCACGCTTGCGGTCCACGCCGCCCGCGTAGCCGGTCAGGTCGCCGGTCGCGCCAAGCACGCGATGACACGGGACGATGATCGACAAGGGATTGCGCCCCACGGCACCGCCTACCGCCCGCGAATGGCTTGGCGGCAAGCCGAGCCCCGCGCCGAGTTGTCCGTAGGTCGAAGTCTCGCCGAATTCGATGTCGCACAGCGCTTGCCAGATCCGCTGCTGGAAGGCGCTGCCAACCAGCCGGAACGGGACGGAGAATCCATGCAGCGCCCCGTCGAAGTAGGCGCCGAGTTCCGTCGCGGCCTGCTCCAGCACGCGCGCATCCGCTGCGGGCATCGCCGAGACGGGAGTGGGACGCGCCAGCCCCGGGTAGTACTTCTGGCCGGCAAAGAACACACCGGTCAACGCGCCGCCATCGGCACGCAACAGCATGTCGCCCAGCGGGCTGTCGATGATCTGATGGCTGCTCATGCTGCCTGCTCCTCGATATCGCTAGCCTGAAGCTTCAGCGCTTCGTAGCGGTGCCAGAGATGGATTGCCGCATAGGCGCGCCACGGCGCCCATCCGGCGGTTTTCGCCTGCATCCCGCGAACCGTATCGACGCCCAGCACCTTGCGCAGCGCGTAGTCGGTGCCCGGAAACGCGTCAGGCCAGCCTAGCGCGCGCATTGCGACGTATTGCGCCGTCCAGTCTCCGATGCCGTCGATGGCACGCAATTGCGCCACGGTCACCTCGGGTGGTGCGTGGGGATCGAGATCGATCTCGTGGGCAGCCACGCTGCGGGCCAACGCATGAATCGTCCGGGTCTTCGCGGCGGTCACGCCTGCCGCCCGATATGCCTCGTCGGGCAATGCAGCCAGAACCTGCGCGGTCGGGAAGGCGTGTGTCAGCGGCGCCTGGCCGGCAGGCGTGGTCAGTCCTGCCTGGGCCGCTTCCGGCAGCGGTCCGCCAGCCGCCTGCACCAGCCGAGCCAGAATGCGCCTCGCCTGCACCACCGGAATCACCTGACCGACGATCGCGCGCACCCCGATCTCGAATCCGTCGAACGCGCCGGGCAGGCGCATTCCAGGCGTCTGCGCAGCCAGTTCGCCCAGGTGGGCGTCGACGATGTCGGGGCGACAGCCCAAATCGCATAACCGCCGGACCTTGCCCAATGCCTGCGGAATCACAGGCGCCAACGTGCCGGACAACGTGATGCGCAGCACCGCGCGCCGCGCCACATGCTCGAGCCGCACCCAGCCCGCATGACACCGGCCGCCCGCTTCGATCGACAACGTGCGCGAGTACACCTCGCCATCACATTGTTCGATGCCCTTGACGGCACGCACGGCCAGAAATCCGAGCAGCGCCTCCCACGCCAGCGGCGGCCGGTAGCCGAGCTCGAACACGAGCCGGTCCGCCATGCCGTCTGCGGCGCGCTTGCGCATCGCCAGGGGCGTCAGACCATAGCGCTCCTTGAGCACGTCGTTGAACCGCCGCACACTGCCGAAGCCGGCTGCCAGCGCCACCTCGGTGACGGGCAGCGCGGTGTCTGTCAGCAGGCGCTTGGCCAGCAGCAGCTTTTGCGTCTGGGCATACTCATGCACCGACACGCCGAACTCGGCATCGAACAGGCGGCGCAAGTGACGCTCGGTCACACCGATCCGGGCGGCCAGTTGGGCCACGCCCGCGTCGAACATGAAGCCTTCGTCGATCAACGTGGCGGCGGCCTGCGCCAGCCGGCCGGAGATGTCCGCCAGGCCATGCCCCGGCGCCAATTCCGGGCGACAACGCAGGCAAGGCCTGAAACCGTGTTTCTCCGCGGCGGCGGCTGTCTCGTAGAACGTGCAGTTCTCGCGCTTGGGCGTGCGCACGGCGCAAATCGGCCGGCAGTACACGCCCGTCGACGACACCCCGACGAAGAAGCGTCCGTCGAAGCGCCGGTCATGCGAGGCCACGGCCTTGTAGCAGGTGTCGGGATCGAGTTCCATGCCATGCATCCTACGCCTTTACAACGTGACAAACCCGCTGGAATCGGACATTCGCCTCGGGCCCGGACGCCGCCAGCAGTGACGATTGTTGTCCCCGAATCCGAAAGTGTGCCGGCACGCGGTTCGCGTGTCGTCCATCCGGCTAGAATCCTTGCAGACGGCCAACCGGCGCCGTCTACGGAGAATTCATGCGTCGTCTTGTCACCAGTTTTGCCGCCAGCCTCGTCACCGGCGCGGCTTGCTTCATCTTGGCGGGCCTGAGCGCCCTGCCCGTGCCCGCCTTCGCCGCGCGGCCGAGCAGTGCCGCGCTCCCGCCAGCCGCAGCGCCGGTCATCCGCGCGGAGCGCGTGGCCGCCGTGGAAGGCATTACCGAGTATCGGCTGCCGAACGGCCTCCGGATCCTGCTCGCCCCCGACGACGCCCAGCCGACCACCACGGTGAACATGACCTACCTCGTGGGCAGCCGGCACGAGAACTACGGCGAAACCGGCATGGCGCACCTGCTCGAGCACCTGATGTTCAAGGGCACGCCGTCATTGCCGGGCCGGACGATTCCCACCGAGTTCGCCCGCCGCGGCATGCAGTTCAACGGCACGACGGCGCAGGACCGCACCAACTATTTCGAGACCTTTGCAGCCAGCGACGACAACCTCGACTGGGCGCTCCGGATGGAAGCGGACCGCATGGTCAACAGCTTCATCTCGCGCGCCGACCTCGACAAGGAAATGACGGTCGTACGCAACGAGATGGAGATCGGTGAGAACAATCCGATGCGGATGCTTCAACAGCAGATGTACGCGGCGGCATATCGGTGGCACAACTACGCCAAGGCGCCGATCGGCGCGCGCAGCGATGTCGAGCGTGTCGGTATCGAGAACCTGCAGGCGTTCTATCGATGCTACTACCAGCCCGACAACGCGGTGCTGGTGGTAGCCGGGCAGTTCGATCCGGTGCGTGCGCTGTCACAGATCGAGCAGGCGTTCGGGCAGATTCCGCGGCCCACGCGCGTGCTCCCGACCGAGCACACCGTGGAACCGCCGCAGGAAGGCGCCCGGGAACTGACACTGACGCGCCCAGGCGACAGCAGCATCGTGGCCGCGATGTATCACGTCGCGCCGGGCGCGCATCCCGACACCACGGCCCTGGCGCTGCTGACGGTCATCCTCGCCGACACGCCGGGAGGGCGGCTCGAACATGCGCTGGTGGACACACGCAAGGCCGCATGGCAGATGTCGATGTTCGACGCGATGAAGGATCCCGGCGTGATCCTGTTCGCGGCAGGGACAGGCAAGGACCGGCCCATCGAGCCGGTGCGCGCGGCGCTGCTCGCGGAAATCGAAGGACTGGCCGCAAAGCCAGTCACTCAGGACGAACTGGATCGCGCCCGCGTGCGGATGCGTAACGCGTACGAGAAGATTCTCAACGATCCGGCACGCTATGGCGTGGCGCTGTCCGAATCCATCGCAAAGGGCGACTGGCGCCTGCTCTTTATCGCGCGCGACCGCGTGGAAACCACCACGCTGGAAGACGTACAGCGCGTGGCGGAGAACTACCTGCGCCAGACGAACCGCACGGTCGGCGAGTTCCTGCCGGGAGACAAGCCCCAGCTTGCGACCATTCCGCAGTCGCCCGACGTGGCAGCGCTGGTGCGCGACTACGCCGGCAAGGCTGTCGCGCAGGCCGTGCCCACGTTCGACCCGAGCCCGACCAACATTGACGCCCACACGGTGCGCCAGACGCTTCCAAACGGGATGGAGCTGGCGCTGCTATCCAAGCCGACGCGCGGCGAAGCGGTCAATGGCACGCTGGTCCTGCATCTGGGCAATACCCAGTCCCTGCAAGGGAAAACAGCGATTGGCTCGCTGACAGCCGGAATGCTCGACCGTGGCGCGGGCGTGTTCAGCCGTCAGCAGATTGCAGATCGGCTCGAGGCGCTCAAGGCCAATGTATCGATCTCGGGCAGTTCGGAGCGGCTGACGGTACGGTTCGAGACGCACCGCGCCTACCTGCCCGACCTGCTGGACCTGTTGCGCACGGTGCTGCGCATGCCGACATTCCCGTCGGCCGAACTGGAAACCCTGCGCGCCAGCAGTATCGCGGGTGTGGACAGCCAGCGTCGCCAGCCCAACGCGCTGGCGCCGAACGCCCTCGGGCGCCATGGCAACCCATATCCGGCCGAGGATCCACGCTACACGCCAACCTTCGACGAAAGCGTGGCCAGCCTCAGGAGAGTGACGCAGGCCGATCTGCGCGAGTTCCATGCGCAGTTCTACGGCGCGGACCATGCGCAACTTGCGATCGTCGGCGACTTCGACGCCGACGACGCCGCGAAGCAGATCCAGTTCCTGTTCGGCGACTGGCGAGCCCAGGTACCGTTCGAGCGCGTGGATCGCCCGTTCATCGCCATTCCGGCGGCCAACTTCACGCTCGACACGCCTGGCAAGGCCAACGCTGTGTACCTGGCATCGCAACCCGTCGATCTGCTCAACGACTCGCCGGACTACCCGCTGATGCTGATCGCAGCCAGAGTGCTCGGCGGCACCGGTATGCGCAGCCGGTTGGCCGACCGGCTGCGGCAGCAGGAAGGCATCAGCTACGGTGTCTCGAGTTCGCTGTCGATCGGCGCACTCGACCGCGCAGGACGCTTTGCCTTATGGGCCGTCTACGCACCGCAGAACCAGACGCGCCTGCGCGACGCGGTGGATCAAGAAATGCAACGCTTTGTGCGCGATGGCATCACATCCGTCGAGCTGTCCGAAGCCGTCAGCGGGCTACTGCAACAGGGCCTGATCAGCCGCACAAGGGATGGCGTGCTGGCTGGGGCGCTGGCGAACCAGCTTTACCTTGGCCGCACCATGGCCCATACGGCCGAAGTGGAGGCTCGCATCAGCAAGGCCACGCCGGAGGCGGTCAACGACGCGATCCGGCGTTACCTGAGTCCGAATACGCTGACGCAGGCATTTGCCGGGGATTTCAGCTCGGGTGCAAGCACCCCGGCCGCAACGGCGGCGGAACCCGGCACCGCGCCCGCAGCCGCCCCAGCAGAACCAGCCCGACCCTGATCCGGCAATGCAGCGAGGGATGACGGAAACGTCATCCCCCAAGCCTTGAGACCTGACGACAATCACTGTATATTCATACAGTGATCATTCAGACTAGAGGTATGGATGTCGATTGTGCGAGCTAGCAGCAAGGCAGAAGCGCTCAGGCTTCTGGCCTCTGAGCAGATGCTTGCGCTTGAGCTGGATTACGAGACCGGATGGCAGGACGCCGTCGAACTCGGACGGCTCGGAGAGAAGCGCGGTATCAAGGTGCAGTACCGCGGACAGGAGAGCATCGCTGTCCGCTCCCATGACGCCCTGATCGAAGGGCTTGGCAAACCCAAGACAACGTTCCGGCAACGCAATCTGTATTGCCAGTTCGATCTCGGCACGATGGCCGATCAGCATCTTCTGGAGCTCGAAGCCAAGGCGAGCCGCCTCGGTGACTACATCCTGGCGGGACACCTGCTACGCGATGTGGACGGCGTGTGGGCGTGATCGGTTGAAACCGGCCCGGCGGTAGCTGTGGTGATGGTGGCAATGGCGTTGCCAGCGATTTCCCCAGTGACAGCAAGGATGGCGGCATCGTTCACCGTTGCCGCATCCGCCAGCGCAATCGTCAAAGCCGTTGCTATTGCTACTGCTATTACTGCAGCCGGTGTTATTGCCAGACGCGCATCGCGCCGGCCCAGCGGGCGGCTGCGGAGGTGTGCATCATCGCGCGATCCGCTTCATTGGCTGGCTGGGACTCGACCGCCGCGCCGTCGATGGCCGTGCAGCACAACACGGCGGTCACCAGTGTCTTGATATTCCCGCGTCCGGTGCTGGCCAGCGCTGCCAAACGGTCATAGCCGTCCAGCACGATCAGGTGGTCGCCATCGCGTGGATGCATTTCGAGCGTGTACAGGTGATCGCACTCGCATTGCATCCTGCCGCCCGATACCGCGACGACGATCGCGCTGGGAAGCGCCAGACCGCAGTCGCGTACCGAGTTCAGCAACCGGTCCAGATGGGCTTGCGCGCGATAGTCGCGCGCCGAATGCGACGGTTCCGGGCCGCGGCCCAGCGACATCAGTTCGTCCGGGGATACGACCAGCGTGTAAGCCTGCAGCGTCGTGCGATACGTCGCCACCACGGCACGAAGCCGATGCACTTCGCGGAGATCGTCCTGGGACACCTTTGACTGCTGCCCCGCCGTGACCGGCCCTTGCGAGGCCGTTACCTGGAACCTGCTCATCCTGTCTCCTATCCCCTCAGGCCCATCCGGCCTGATCGTTCCGGCTTTCTTGAGCCGTGCTCAGTCGCGCAGCAGTTGCTTGGCGATGATGAGCTGCTGGATCTGCGTCGTGCCTTCGTAGAGGCGCAGCAGACGCACGTCGCGGTAGAAGCGCTCGGCCTTGTATTCGGCGATATAACCCGCGCCACCGTGGATCTGCACCGCGCGGTCCGCCACGCGGCCCACCATCTCGGTACAGAACATCTTCGTGCACGATGCCAGCATGCTGACTTCCGGATCGCTCTTGCCTGCCGGCTTCGCATCATATCGCTGTGCGCAATCGCGCACCATCGACAGGCCCGCATAGAGTTCTGCCTGGCTGTCGGCCAGCATCCCCTGGATCAGTTGGAAATCGCCGATCGGCTTGCCGAACTGCTTGCGCTCCTTCGCGTACGCCACGGCGTCGGTAATCAGCCGGTGCGCCATGCCGCAGGCCAGCGCCGAGATGTGCAGGCGGCCACGGTCCAGCACCTTCATCGCCGTCTTGAAACCCACGCCCGGAACACCACCGATGATGTTGGCGGCCGGCACGCGCACGTTTTCCAGCACCACGTCGCACGTCTTGGTACCGCGCTGGCCCATCTTCTTGTCCGGCTTGCCCAGCGAGATGCCCGGGGTATCGGCCGGCACGATGAACGACGAAATGCCCGACGCGCCCTGGCCACCCGTGCGTGCCATTAGCGTGAACGCTCCCGCGCGCGGCGCGTTGGTGATGAACCGCTTGGTACCGTTGATCACATAGTGGTCGCCGTCGAGGTCGGCGCGCGTTTGCAGCGAGGCGGCGTCGGAGCCGGCGTTCGGCTCGGTCAGCGCGAACGAGATGATCAGCTCGCCGCTGGCGATCTTCGGCAGATAGGTCTGCTTCTGTTCCTCGGTGCCGTCCATCAGGATGCCCTGCGAGCCAATACCCACGTTGGTGCCGAACACCGAGCGAAAAGCAAAAGCCGTGTGGCCCAGGTCGTAGACCACATCGCATTCCTGCGACATCGACAGGCCGATGCCACCGTAGCTCTCGGGAATCGAGATGCCGAACAGGCCCATTTCCTTCATGTCGGCCACGATATCGGCCGGCACATCGTCAATCTCTTCGAGCGTGTCCTCGGCCGGCTTCAGGCGATCGTCGATAAAACGCTGCACCGAGGCGCGCAGCAGGGAAAAGGATTCGGCGTCGAGGGCCATGGCAATCTCCGGTGATTCAGATGCGATAACGAAGGCGAACAATGGTACGCGGACTATCGAATTTGACAATCCACTGCGACTTGGACAGAACCGACAGTATTTTTTGACAATAAGCCAGATTGAAGCCTATCGATCACATTTCTTTTTGGCGAGGGTTTCGCGGGTATAGCCATAGCTCACGCGCAATTGATGCTCGACAGCGTCGGCCTGGTCCAGGCACGAGAACACAAGATCGTCCTTGAACTTCTGCGTGACGCCCTTGAGCCGTGGGGCCTCATAAGAAATCTCCCGCGCGCGGCAGCGCAGGAACAGCAGCGTCTCCTCCGACGCCGAACGCAGTTGCGACTGATCGACGCGCTGGCATTGCACGAGATCGGGTTCTGCCTGCGCGATCAATGGCATGAGCAACAACTGCGGCAGCAGAATCAGCAGATAACGCAAAACGGGCATTGGCAGGCTTCGGGAAATATCGGGAAAGACTTGGATAAGGGGGCTGGGGCGCAATCCGCAAGCATCATTGCGCAGCGTGAAGCGTCATGCAAGCCATACGGTCAAGTGAGGCGCGAGGCAGCCAAATTCCGCGCCAGCCCACACCAGCATTTGCAGAAACACTATTCACCCGTAAAGACAATGTTCCGCGAACCCAGCGCGGGCTGGGCCCTTCCGAATTTGGCTGGCAACCATCTGCGCACTTCTGCTGTGCAGTCTTCGTTTTACGAGTTACGCTAAGTAGGCACACGGGCCCCAGTGTGCGACGTCGCTCCCGCCACGAACCGCCTGGCCTCGTCGCCCATTGCGCCCGCCCCCATCCGGCGGCAAGCCCCACCGCCAAGAATCAGAAGGTCCTATGACAGACACCGCCTCTTCCGTCACCACCGGTACGGCACCCTCCCCCGAAGAAGTCAAGAAACGCATCTTCGCGATTGTTGCCGCGTCGTCCGGCAATCTGGTGGAATGGTTCGACTTCTATGTCTATGCGTTCAGCGCGATCTATTTCGCGTCATCGTTCTTCCCCAAAGCCGACCCCACCGCGCAGCTCCTGAACACCGCCGGAGTATTCGCGGCCGGCTTCCTGATGCGGCCGATCGGCGGATGGCTATTCGGCCGCATCGCCGACCGCACCGGCCGCAAGCACTCGATGGTGATCTCGGTCACGATGATGTGCTTCGGCTCGCTGATGATCGCCTGCCTGCCGACCTATGCCGCCATCGGAAACCTGGCGCCGGCGCTTCTGCTGTTGGCACGGCTACTGCAGGGCCTCTCGGTCGGTGGCGAGTACGGCACCACCGCCACGTACATGAGCGAAGTGGCGCTCAAGGGCCGGCGCGGCTTCTTCTCATCGTTCCAGTACGTGACCCTCATCGGCGGCCAGCTGCTGGCCGTGCTGGTGATCGTGATCCTGGAGCAGTTGCTGACCGAGGCCGAACTCAAGGCCTGGGGCTGGCGCATCCCGTTCGTGGTTGGCGCGGTCACCGCGGTGGTGGCCCTGCTGCTGCGCCGCACGCTGCATGAAACGACCACCGCCCAGTCGCGCAACAGCAAAGGCGCCGGCACTGTGGGCGAGCTCTTCCGCCACCACAAGGCCGCGTTCTTCACGGTGCTCGGGTACACGGCCGGCGGCTCGCTGATCTTCTACACGTTCACCACGTACATGCAGAAGTACCTGGTCAACACGGCCGGCATGCCGATCAAGACGGCCAGCTACGTGATGACAGGCTGCCTGTTCCTGTACATGTGCATGCAGCCGCTGTTCGGCATGTTGTCGGACCGCATCGGTCGCCGCAACAACATGCTGATGTTCGGCGCGCTGGGCGCAGTCGCCACGGTGCCGATCCTGACCGCGCTCAAGACCGTCAGCAGCCCCGAGATGGCGCTGTTGCTGATCTGCGTGGCGCTGGCCATCGTCAGCTTCTACACGTCGATCAGCGGCATCGTGAAGGCCGAGATGTTCCCGCCGGAGGTGCGCGCGCTGGGCGTCGGCCTGGCATACGCGGTCGCCAACGCCATTTTTGGCGGCTCGGCGGAGTATGTGGCGCTGGGCCTGAAGTCGATCGGGCACGAGAGCGCGTTCTACTGGTATGTCACCGCGATGATGGTGGTGGCGTTCCTGGTCAGCCTGCGCCTGCCGCGCCAGGCCAAGTACCTGCATCACGAGCACTGACCGGCCACCCGCCGCAGTCATGGCAAACTGAGGGGCCTTCGGGCCCCTTTCTATTTGCACGCGCCCTTCGCTCGCCTCCCCGCCATGGATCTCAACGCCCTGCGCCTGTTCGTCGATATCGTCGACGCCGGCAATCTCAGCGCCGCCGCGCGCAAGCTCAAGATGACGCGCGCCAACGTCAGCTACCACCTCAAGGCGCTGGAAGAGGAACTCGGCGTGCAACTGCTGCGCCGGACGACCCGGCACGTGGAACCGACGCCGGTGGGTGCCGGACTGTACGAGCACGGCAAGAACATCCTGGGCGAAGTGGCCGCGGCCAACGCGCTGATCAGCAGCATGGGCAAGAGCCTCCAGGGCCATGTGCGGCTGTCGGTACCCACTGGGCTGGGTCACACGATGATCTCGCCGCTGCTGGTGCGCTTCAAGCAGCGCTATCCCGATATCACGCTCGACGTCGTGTTCGACAACCGCATCCACAACCTCGTCTCCGAGGATGTGGAAGTGGCGCTGCGCATCATCTCCACGCCCCCCGACTCGGTCGTTGCCACCGAAATCGGCGGGGTGGACTGGCTGCTTTGCGCCGCGCCGTCGTATCTGGCCGGACGCACGCCGCCCGCGGTACTGGCCGACCTGACGACCCATGCGATCGTGTGCGCGTCGCCGATCGGGCAGAAACTCAAGGTGTCGGGCACACGCGACGGCACGGCCGAGCGCGAACAGGTGGTGCTGGAGCCAACCCTGAGTTCCGAAAACTTCGCGTTCCTCAAGGAGGCCGTGGTCGGCGGGCTCGGCATCGGCATTTTTCCGCTCTATGCCGTGGACAAGGAACTGGCCAGCGGCGCGCTGGAATCGCTGCTCGGCGACTATCAGATCAGTGCGTTCGGCAGCAAGCTGTACATGCTGACCATGCCCAATCGCTACCAGACCATGGCAACGCGCTACCTGCTTACGTTCCTGAGAACAGAGCTGCAGGCGATCTGGCCGCGCATCCGTGCCGGCGGTGCCGACAGTGCCTATAGTGAGAACACTCAGGACTAAACTGCGCGTGGCTCGCGTGGGAAGGAAGGCAATCATGGCAATGGCAGGCACTCTGGCTGGCCGGCTCAGCCGTATGAACAGCCAGTTCGACATCATTCGTCATCCCTACAGCCTCAGCAGCATGGCCACTGCGCAGGCTGCCCATGTACCAGGAAACCGTCTGGCCAAAACGCTGTTGCTTGAGGACGAAGGCGGCTATGTGGCGGTTGTGATTCCTTCGAGTCACCATCTGCAGATGTCGACCATCTGCGAGATGACCGGCCGCAAGCTCGTGCTCGCGCACGAGGATGAGATCCGCGAAGTGTTCAAGGACTGCGACCTCGGCGCCATCCCGCCTTGCGCGATGTCGTACGGCATGCAGACCTACGTGGACGAAAGCCTGTTCGACGAACCGGAAGTCTGGTTCGAGGCCGGCGACCACATGGAACTCGTGCACATGCAACGCGATCAGTTCATGACGTTGATGAGCGATGCGGCAAGCGGCAAGTTCTCGCACCGCATGATGTAGCCCCCATCTCTCATGTCTTCAGGGGTGTGACAGCGCCGCCGACACGGTGGCGCTGTCGTCTTTCAGGTCCACGCCGGACCGACCGAGCGCTACCGCCCCTCGCATCAGGAACACCAGCCTGTCCGCCGCCTGCGCATAGGACAGTCCTTCGGGCCGCACGTTGGAGATGCAGTTGCGCTGTGCATCCGTGCGCCCCACGCGGGGGTCGAATGTCAGGTAGATCCCAAGGCTATCCGGCGAACTGAGCCCCGGACGCTCGCCAATCAGCATCGCCACCTGCCGCGCGCCAAGGCGCTCGCCGATCTCGTCGCCCAACGCCACCCGCGATTGCCGCGCGACCACCACCGGTCCAACCCGCCAGTCATGCAGACGCGCCAGCACGGCCTGCAGCAGCGGCAGCGCGTGACGCTGGGCGGCCAGTGCGGAAAGCCCGTCGGCGATCACGAAGACGACATCGTATGGCTGCGCCGATGGAACGAGTCGCGCGCGGCTCTCGGCATCGAGACTCCGGCCCAGGTCAGGGCGACGCAGGTACTGGTCGCGATCCGCCGCTGCGCCATGCGCGTGCAGCACGTGCAGCGCATCCAGACCAGCATCGCGCAGCGCGACATCCAACGCCGCCACATCGAGCGCCAGATGCACGGCATCACGCGCCTGTGCATGGGCCAGGCCAAACGCCAGGATCGACGCGGTCTTCTGCGCGTGACCGGTGCGGCCGATGGCGATGCGGGCGCGTGTGAACTGGCGCAAACGCGCCCACGGGTCTTCGGGGTTCGCTGGCGTCGACATGGTGTCCGTCCTCCCGTTCAAAGCATGTCCGCCATGGTCAGCAGCGGCTGACGCGCACCAGGCTCCAGCAACCGCCCGCCCGCGTCGACAATGCCCATCTTGCGCAGCCACGCCTCGAACTCCGGCGCGGGCCGCAGGCCGAGGACTTCGCGCAGATACAGCGCGTCATGAAACGACGTGCTCTGGTAGTTCAGCATGATGTCGTCGGCGCCGGGCACCCCCATGATGAAGTTGATACCCGCCACGCCGAACAGCGTCAGCAGGTTGTCCATGTCGTCTTGGTCGGCCTCGGCGTGGTTCGTGTAACAGACGTCGCAGCCCATCGGCACGCCCAGCAATTTGCCGCAAAAATGGTCCTCCAGCCCGGCCCGGATGATCTGCTTGCCGTCGTAGAGATACTCGGGACCGATGAACCCCACCACGGTATTGACCAGCAGCGGCTCGAACCGGCGCGCCACCGCATACGCGCGCGCCTCCATGGTCTGCTGGTCCACACCATGGTGGGCGTTGGCGGAAAGCGCGCTGCCCTGGCCGGTCTCGAAATACATCACGTTGTGCCCCACCGTACCGCGCCGCAACGACAACGCCGCCTGCCGTGCCTCTTCGAGCAGCGCCAGAGAGATGCCGAACGCTTCATTGGCTGCCTGGCTGCCAGCCACCGACTGGAACACCAGATCGACCGGCGCGCCCTGCTCCATCACGCGCAAGGTGTTGGTGACGTGAGTCAGCACGCAGGACTGGGTGGGGATCTCGTAGCGGGTGCGAATGTCATCCAGAAGCTTCAGCAACGTGGCGATCGCCCCAAGGTTGTCGCTGGCCGGGTTGATGCCGATGGTGGCATCGCCGCAGCCGTACAGCAGCCCGTCGATGATCGACGCGGCGATGCCGCGCGGGTCGTCGGTCGGATGGTTCGGCTGCAGCCGCACCGCAAGGCGCCCGGGCAGCCCGATGGTATTGCGGAAGGCGGTGACCACCGCGCATTTACGCGCCACGGCCACGAGGTCCTGGTTGCGCATGAGCTTGCTCACGGCCGCCGCCATCTCGGGGGTGACGCCGGGCGCCACCCGGGCCAGCGTGGCCGTATCGGTATCGTGCCGCAGCAGCCAGTCCCGGAACTCCCCGACGGTCAGGCTGGCAAGCGCCGCGAACGCCTGCGCGTCGTGGCTGTCCACGATCAGCCGGGTGACCTCGTCGGCCTCGTAAGGAATCAGCGGCTCCGCAAGGCAATGCGCCAGCGGCATGTCCGCCAGCGCCATACGCGCCGCCATCCGCTCTTCTTCGCTGGCTGCGGCGATACCCGCGAGGGCGTCGCCAGACCGGGCCGGGCTGGCCTTGGCCAGCAGCGTGCGCAGATCGTCAAAGACGTGCCGGCGTACGCCGACGGTATGCGTGAAGGCCATGCAAGTGGTCTCCTGAAGGGCTGCCACGGAACTTCAATATAGGCCAGTGCTGCAAATATCACGCCCGAGCAATCGTCCGCACAGTTTGTCCCGTTATCAGCTTGTCTCGTCATCCTGTCTTGCCATTGTTACGCCCGGCATCGACAATCGTGGCGATTGCTTCCTTGCTTCATTTCCGCAACGCCCCGCTCTCAGCCGAGATATGCCGCAGTTGGACAACGAATTGGACACCGAACAGACCGAAAACCGCGCCGGAACCGGCAGCACCGAACAGCCTGACCAAACCCGGCCCCTGACTCCCGCCGCCTGGTTCAGCGTCAAGGCCGTGTCGTACGTGCTGACCGCCGGGGCCCTGCTGCTGGTGATGCACGCCAACCTGGTGTCCGCGCTGCTCGCCGGCCTGCTGCTCTATTCGCTGGTGGATGTGCTGGCGCCACGGCTGATGCGACTGCATTCGCGCCGCGACGCCATCGCCGTGGCGATCCTGTCCACCATCATCCTGCTGGTGCTGACCGGCAGCATCTGGGCGCTCATCCGCTTCGTCAGCGGCGACGGCAATACGCTGGACCGGCTGCTCGACCATTCCGCCGACATCATCGACCGCTCTCGCGCTCAGTTGCCAGCCTGGCTGAGCGACTACCTGCCCAACGGGGTCGACGAACTCGCCACGACCCTGATCTCGGCATTGCGCGAGCACGCGCAGATGGCGCAGCGGCTCGGCGCCGATATCCTGCGCACGCTGGTCCATATCCTCGTCGGCCTCATCATCGGCGCGATGGTCGCGCTGTACCGCGCGATTTCCCGCCCGAACCGTCGCCCGCTAGCCCTGGCCCTGGTGGACCGGGCCCGTACGCTGCAGACTGCGTTCTCGCAGTTCATCTTCGCGCAGATCCAGATCTCGCTCGTCAACACGATCCTGACCGCGATCTACCTGCTGGTGCTGCTGCCCCTGTTCCACCAGCACCTGCCGCTCTCCAAGACGCTGGTGGCCATCACGTTTATCGCCGGACTGCTGCCGGTGCTGGGCAACCTGATCTCGAATACGGCCATCGTCATCGCCTCGCTCTCGGTCTCGCTACCAATTGCGGTGGTGTCGCTGCTGTTCCTGGTGATGATCCACAAGCTCGAGTACTTCCTCAACGCGCGGATCATCGGCGCGCGTATACACGCCGCCGCATGGGAGCTGCTGACGGTGATGCTGGTGATGGAAACGCTCTACGGTATCCCCGGCGTGATCGCGGGACCGATCTTCTATGCCTACGTAAAGCGCGAACTGACCACAGCCGGGCTTGTGTAGGCGCTCCGCCAAGTGCTTGATTTCATTGCTTTGTCGTACGCAGAAATTGGTACGACCAATATGCGAAAAGACTAGTCGACCTTGCTCCGCACGAAGTCGATGTGCGTCTGCATCGCCGTGCGGGCTTCTTCCGGCCGGCGCGCCAGAATCGCCTCGCAAAGCGTGCGGTGCTGGCGCAGCAGCAGGTCCGACGACTCATCATCGGCCTCGCGCAGCCCGGTGCCGTTGATCGTGATGTGCTCGCGCAGCATGCCAATCACGCTGGTATGCAGATGCAGGAACATCGTGTTGTGCGACGCCTGCGCGATGGCGTCGTGCAGCTTCGCATCCGCATCGGCCTCGGCGCGCTTGTCATCGGTCATGCGCGAGCGCTCCAGTTCCTTGAGCAGCGTGCGTATACGCTTCAGATCCGACGCATCTGCACGCAACGCCGCGAAGTAGGCGGTGGCGCCTTCCAGCACCCGGCGGAACTCCAGAATGTCATCGCGCAGCGCCGGGTGATCGGCCACGAGCTGGCCCCAGGGCGAGGCGATGCCCGTGCGCAATTGATCGGTGACGTATACGCCCGCGCCGCGCCGGCTTTGCAGCAGGTTTCGCGCCGCCAGGCGCTGGATCGCCTCGCGGATCGTGTTGCGCGCCACCCCGAACTGCTCCGCCAGAACACGCTCCGCAGGCAGCCGCGTGCCGACGGGCCAGGTGCCGTCCAGCAGCGCGGTCTCCATCCTGCGCATGATGTCTTCCACACGGTTGCGTGCGTTGCCTGCCCCCATCCCTCATCCCTTGAAATCCGGCCGTTCCGGCAACTGGTCCAACCAATTTGTGCCCCGGCGCGAGAGCGGGAATTATGCGCCCAAAAATGTCGCAGCGCCTTGCCGGGCAGGTTGCGCCGCCATCCGGAGACTGACAAATGGAATCCAGGCAGTACCCCACCACCGCGCCACAGCAGGTGTACCTGTTCGGCACGTGCCTCGTTGATCTCTTCGTTCCGCAGGCCGGCCTGGATGCCGTGCGATTGCTCGAGCGCGAAGGCCTGACCGTTCACTTTCCACGCGGACAAAGCTGCTGCGGCCAGCCGGCGTACAGCAGCGGCAACCCCGAGCAGGCTCGCAAGGTCGCCCGCGCGCAACTGGACCTGTTCCGGGAACCCTGGCCGATCATCGTGCCGTCCGGCTCATGCGCCGGCATGATGCGCCATCACTGGCCCACGCTGTTTGCCGACGACCCCAGCGACCCTGAAGCCGCTGCGCTGGCCCGTGACATTGCCGCCCGCGTCTACGAACTCGCCGAGTTCCTGCTCAATGTGCTTCATGTGCGCTTCGACGCCACGCCCGCCGACGCGCCGCACGAGCGCGTGGTGCTGCATACATCCTGCGCGGCACGCCGCGAAATGGGTACGCGCGCTCACGGTGTGGCGTTGCTGGACGCGCTGCCCGGGGTGACACGCGTCGAGCATGAGCGCGAGTCCGAATGCTGCGGCTTTGGCGGCACGTTCTCGCTCAAGCACGCCGATATCTCCGGCGCGATGGTGCGCGACAAGGTGGCCTCCGCCTGCGCCACCGGGTGCGACCGGCTCGTCTCCGCCGATTGCGGCTGCCTGCTCAATATCGGCCATGCCGCCGCCCACACCGGCGCGCCGCTGCCGGTCGAGCATCTGGCTTCGTTCCTGTGGCGCCGCACCGGAGGTGCCGAATGACGTCGATGAGCGCGCGCGAGCGCATGATCGGGCGGCTGCGTGCCGCCGCGCCCACCTCCGGCGCGGCGCTGAGCGGAGACACCCAGAAACTGGACCAGCGGATCGACGAGCATTTCGATAGCCGCCGTGGTCAGGCACCGTCGATCGAAGCGATGGTCGCCTCGATGCAGGCCGCCTTGACTGCCTCCCACGCCGACGTGATCTGCACCGACGCTGCGAGTTGGCCCGCATGGGTCGCGCGGCGGCTGGCGGACGAAGGGGTGCGCCGACTGCTGCTGGACCGCGATTGCCCCGAAGGCGCCGCACTTGCGCGGGCGCTGCCATCCAGCATCGACACCGTAACGTTCGACCGTCCGCTGGAAGCCTGGAAGGCGGAACTGTTCGATACCGTCGATGCCGGCTTCACCGTGGCCCGCTCCGGGCTGGCCGCTACCGGCACGCTGGTGCTGGCGCCCGATGCCGGATCACCACGCACGATGTCACTGGTGCCGCCCACGCATATCGCGCTGGTCTACGCATCGACGCTGCACCCTGACCTTCATGCCGCCGCGCGTGCCGAGCACTGGTCGGACGGCATGCCGACCAACCTGGTGATGGTCTCCGGCCCGTCCAAGACTTCCGACATCCAGCAGACGCTGGCCTACGGCGCACACGGCCCACGCAGGCTGTGGGTCGTGATCGTGACCGACGGAGAAACCGCGCGATGAGCCAGCAACCCCTGCATTTCGTTCCCACCGAGGACTTTCGCGCCCGCGCGCGCGCCGCGCTCGACGATCCCAAGCTGCGCAAGAGCTTTCGCGGCGCGATGGACTTCCTTCAGCAGAAGCGGGCCGTGCAGTTCCCCGACGGTGACGAACTCGAGCACCTGCGTGACCTTGGCGAAGCCATCCGCCAGCACGCGCTGGCCAATCTGCCCGACCTGCTGGTCGAACTCGAAGGCAATCTGACCGCAGCCGGCATGCAGGTCCACTGGGCCGAGACCGCCGATGAAGCCAACGCGATCATCCTGCGGATCGCGCAGGGCCACGCCGCCCGGCGCGTGATCAAGGGCAAGTCGATGGCCAGCGAGGAGATGGAACTCAACCATTACCTGGCCGAGCGCGGCATCGACTGCATCGAATCGGACATGGGCGAGTACATCGTCCAGTTGGCCGGCGAGAAGCCATCGCACATCGTGATGCCGGCGATCCACAAGACCAAGGCCGATATCGCGACGCTGTTCGAGCAACACATCCCCGATACGCCGTACACGGAAGACGTGGATGCGCTGATCCAGACCGGCCGCCGCGCGCTGCGCCAGGCGTTCGTCGAGGCCGATATCGGCCTGTCCGGCGTCAACTTCGCGGCGGCGGACACCGGCACGCTGTGGCTGGTGGAGAACGAGGGCAATGGCCGTCTTTCCACCACGGTGCCCGACGTGCATATCGCCGTCATGGGGATGGAGAAGGTGGTGGCGAAGCTGTCGCACATCGTGCCGCTCTCCAGCCTGCTGACGCGTTCCGCGACCGGGCAGCCCATCACCACCTACTTCAACCTGATCTCGAGCCCACGCAAGCCACATGAGCAAGATGGTCCGCGCGAAGTCCATCTGGTGCTGCTCGACAACGGCCGCAGCCAGGCATACGCCGACGAGCAGCTACGCGCCACGCTGCAGTGCATTCGCTGCGGCGCGTGCATGAACCACTGCCCGGTCTACACGCGCATCGGCGGTCATGCCTACGGCACGACTTATCCGGGCCCGATCGGCAAGATCATCTCGCCTCACCTGCTCGGCCTCGACGCCACGGCCGACCTGGCAACGGCATCGAGCCTGTGCGGCGCGTGCGGCGAGGTCTGTCCCGTGCGCATTCCGATTCCGCAGCTGCTGGTGCGGCTGCGCACTGAGTCGAACCGCAACCCCGACGAGGCCGTGCCGCACCCGCTCAAGGGCCAGGGCGCGAAGTTCAGTCGCCGCGAGCATCTGGTCTGGCGCTTCTGGAGCGGCGCGTTCGCCCACCCCACCACGTACCGCCTGTTCCGCTGGGCCGCCACCCGGCTGCGGGCGCTGACGCCCTCGCGGCAGATGGGCTGGACGCAGCATCGCAAGCCACTGACACCGGCGCCAAAGAGCCTTTCCGACCTGCTCGACGCACGCAACCAGCCCGAGTAGCGGCATCGAGCGGCATCCCACCAAAAGAATTCAGACAAACCACCAAGGAGACTTCCAGATGCAACCCTGGACCCAGATCTATACGCCGCTGGGCAGCCTCTGGCTGTCCGCGCTCGCGGCGGCGATACCCATCCTGTTTTTCTTCGTCGCGCTCGCGGTACTGCGCATGAAGGGCCATGTGGCGGCGGCTGTCACGCTGGCACTGGCGCTGGCCGTGGCGATCTTCGCGTACGGGATGCCGGCACAGCAGGCATTTGCCGCGGCCGGATTCGGCTTTGCCTATGGCCTGTGGCCAATCGCGTGGATCATCGTCACCGCGGTGTTCCTCTACAAGATCGTGGTCAAGACCGGGCAGTTCGACGTCATCCGCGCGTCGGTGCTGTCGATCACCGATGACCAGCGCCTGCAGATGCTGCTGATCGGCTTTGCCTTCGGGGCGTTCCTGGAAGGTGCGGCGGGCTTCGGCGCACCGGTGGCGATTACCGCCGCGCTGCTGGTCGGGCTCGGGTTCAACCCACTCTATGCGGCCGGGCTCTGCCTGATCGCGAACACCGCGCCGGTGGCGTTTGGCGCGATGGGCATTCCGATCATTGTGGCCGGACAGGTCACGGGCATCGACCCGATGCATATCGGCGCGATGGCGGGCCGCCAATTGCCGCTGCTGTCGCTGGCTGTGCCGTTCTGGCTGGTGTTCATGATGGATGGCGCCAAAGGCGTGCGCGAGACCTGGCCAGCCGCGCTGGTCGTCGGTGGCAGCTTCGCCGTCACGCAGTACTTCACGTCGAACCACATCGGTCCCGAGCTGCCGGACATCACGTCGGCACTGGTCAGTCTGATCTCGCTCGCCGCGTTCCTGCGTGTGTGGCAACCGCGCTCGGCATCGCAAGCGGCTGGTGGCACGGTTGCGGCTGGCGGCACTGTGGCGATGGCCGGGTTCGGTGGCGGTATGGGTGCGCCCGCGAGCCGCAAAGCATCGCCCTACACGTTCGGCCAGACCGTGCGCGCATGGGCGCCGTTCGGCATTCTGACCGCCATCGTCACGGTCTGGAGCCTGGCACCGTTCAAGGCGCTGTTCGCCGGCAACGGCGCGCTGGCGGGAACGGTACTGAAGTTCAAGGTACCGATGCTCGACCAACTCGTGATCAAGAGCGCCCCGATCGTGGCATCGCCCAAGCCCTACGAGGCTGTGCTGAAGCTCGACCTGCTGTCGGCCGTCGGTACCGCGATCCTGCTGACCGCCATCATCTCTGCGGTGCTGCTGCGCATGAAGCCGAGCGATGCCATCACCACCTTCAAGGAAACGCTGCTGGAACTGCGCCGTCCGATCGCCTCGATCGGTCTGGTACTGGCGTTCGCGTTCGTCGCCAACTACTCCGGTATGTCATCGACGCTGGCGCTGCTGCTGGCCGGAACCGGCGCGGCGTTCCCGTTCTTCTCGCCGCTGCTGGGCTGGCTGGGGGTGTTCCTGACCGGCTCGGATACGTCGTCGAACGCGCTGTTCTGCTCGCTGCAGCATACGACCGCGCATCAGATCGGCGTATCGGACACGCTGCTGGTGGCCGCCAACACCACGGGCGGCGTAACAGGCAAGATGATCTCGCCGCAGTCGATCGCAGTGGCCTGCGCGGCGACGGGTCTGGTCGGCAAGGAGTCGGAACTGTTCCGCTTCACCGTGAAGCACAGCCTGCTGTTCGCAGCCATCGTGGGTGTGATCACGATGATCCAGGCGTACTGGCTGACGGGGATGATTCCGGGGTAAGAAGCGGTGAGGTCGTTTTTACACCCCTCTCCCGCGCGGGAGAGGGGTGCGCATACCAACGGTTGACACCCAATTCAATCGTTCGCCGCCTCGCGCGGCAGGAACTGGTTGCCTTCGGTCAGCGGTGCATACCGGTACGTCGCCGGCGTGCGGCTCAGTTTGACCGGGGCGCCTAGGCCCTTGTAGCCGCCGGGCATCTCCACCACCATCTCGCGATGGGCGGTATGCGGATGCGTCAGTGCATCGGGCACCGACAACACCGGTGCGCACGGGACACCGGCCGCAGACAGTTCGTCGGCCAGCGCCTTCCCGTCCCACGTGGCCAGCTTCGATTCCAGCGTGCCCTTCAATTGCGCCCGGTTGACCGAGCGCGCGCCTGCCGTTGCAAAGCGTTCGTCGTCGGCCAGCTCCGCCACGCCGAGGTACTCGCACAGGATGCGGAATTGCCGATCGTTGCCGACGGCAAGGAAGATCGGATCGGTCGCGGTGGCCACCGTGTCGTACGGGTAGATGTTCGGATGCGCGTTACCGGTGCGCGCGGGCGTCTTGCCGCTCATGAACCAGTTGGCCGCATGGGGATGCAACAGCGACAAGCCCGAGTCATATAGCGCCGATTCCACGAACTGCCCACGTCCGCTGCGCTCTCGCTCCTGCAATGCCAGCAGCACACCCAGCGCGGCGTTCAGACCAGTGACCATGTCCACCACGGGCAAACCAACGCGCAGCGGTTCCCGGTCGGCCTCGCCGTTGATGCTCATGATGCCGGCCATCGCCTGGATCGCCGCGTCATAACCCGGCAGGCCACCCAACGGACCATCGGCGCCGAAGCCGGACACGCGGCAATGCACGAGCCGGGGGAAGCGCTGCGACAGCACATCGAAACCAAGGCCCCATTTCTCGAGCGTGCCGGTCTTGAAGTTCTCGATCAGCACGTCGGCATCGGCCAGCAGCGTCAGCAGGACTTCGCGGTCAGTATCGGCCGTCAGGTCCAGCGTCATGATGCGCTTGTTGCGATTGAGGCCGAAGTAGTACGACGCCACGCCATCGCGGAACGGTGGCCCCCAGGTGCGTGTGTCATCGCCCTGCGGCGGCTCGATCTTGAGTACGTCTGCGCCGTGATCGCCGAGGATCTGGCCGCAAAGCGGGCCGCCCAGAATGCGCGACAGATCGACTACGCGAATGCCTGCCAGCGCGCCGGGTGTGAATGGCGTCATGTCTCCTCCTGTTCTTGTCATGATCAGTCGAGCTGCGCACCCGACTTCTGCACCACGGAACGCCATTTGCCGACTTCCGATTTCACGAAACCACCGAGCTGCTCTGGCGTGGTGGCCGGCGCGAACTCCAGCCCCTGCGCCAGCAGCGTCTTGCGCACGTCTGGCTGTGCCAACGCATCGGCAAATGCGTGATTGAGCTTGCGGATGACTTCCGGCGGCGTACCGGCAGGTGCTACCACACCGAAGAATACCGAAACATCGAAACCTGCAACACCCTGTTCCGCCACGGTGGGCACATCGGGCAATGCCTGCGAACGCCCTTTCGTGGTCACACCGAGTGCACGCACCTTGCCGCTCTTGATGAACGGCAGCGCGGTCAGCACGTCGGTGAAAGTCATGCTGACCTGCCCACCCAGCAGATCATTGAGCGCCGGGCCGGTGCCCTTGTATGGCACATGCTGGAAGTCGGTGCCGGCCAGGTTGTTGAACAGCACACCGGCCAGGTGCGACGATGCGCCATTGCCCGACGACGCATAGGACAGCTTGCCCGGATGCGCCTTGCTGTACGCGATCAGCTCTTGCACGTTCTTCGCAGGCACGCTTGGATTTACCACCAGCACATTGGGCAGTTGGCCGATCTGGATCACCGGCGCGAAGCTCTTGACTGGGTCGTAGTTGATCTTGCGATACAGGCTGACGTTGATGGCCAGCGGCGCCGACGTGCCGAACATCAGCGTGTAGCCATCGGGCTCGGCACGCGCGACGACTTCCGCGCCGATGTTGCCGCCCGCTCCCGCGCGGTTCTCCACGACCACGGGCTGGCCAAGGCTGTTCTTCAACGCAGCGGCCAGCGTGCGGGCCATCGCGTCGGTAGGTCCGCCGGGCGGATAGGTCACCACCAGCATGATCGGCTTGCTCGGGAATTCCTTCTGCGCGAAGGCCGGTGTGGTGGTGAGCGTGAACGTGCAGGCGACCAACGAGGTCAGCGCGGCAAGGGCCGCGCGGCGGTGCCATTGGGGCATGATGGGTTGTCTCCGGTAAAGCTTTTTATGTTTGGAATGCGCGCCGCGGGCGCGCGAGGTGCGCCGTTGCGGGCGCACCGTACTGCCTGGGTGTTCTCTGGGTGAGCCGTCAGAACACGTTGATCTGGTCCACGGGCCCCGCCGCGCGCACCACGCCATCGGCGGGCGGCTCCACGGTTTCGGCCAGCCACTCGGGTTCGACGCCGCCGCCGAGCGGATCCTGCGGCAGCACGCGATGCACCAGCACCAGTTGCGCCAGCCGCATCCGGCGAACCGAACCGATCTGGCCGGCTTCCCATGCCATGGCGACGGCACTGGTCACGTGATACAGCGCGGAAGCTGCCTGACGCGCCAGCACGTCACCATCGGCCCCAGCGTCTGCCGCACGGGTCGCCAGCGCGACGGTGTTGGCCAGCGCCAGGTCGAACGTGGCGCGCGCAGTGGCATGCATCGGCGTATCGCCAAGCAGCGCCTGCAGGTGTGCCTGCAACACGGGCAGCGAGCCCTCGCGGCGAATTGCGCGCAGCACGTCGAGCGCGACGATATTGCTCGTGCCTTCCCAGATGGAACCGAGATGCGCGTCGCGCACGAGGCGCGGGTCGCTCCATTCCTCGATGTAGCCGCAGCCGCCGCGGATCTCCATCGCATCGCCCGTGACCTTGCGCGCATCGCGGCAGGCGCGGAACTTGATCAGCGGTGTCAGGATGCGCATCAGCGGATAGGCGTCGGCATCGCCCGCATCGGCACGGCGCAGGGCTTCGGCAGTCTGGAACACCATCGTGCGCGCCTGCTCCGTGGGCAGCGTCAGCTTCAGCAACTGGCGACGCATCAGCGGCATGTCCGCCAGGCGCCTGCCGAACGCGCGGCGCTCGCGGGCGATGAACTGGCCCTCGGTCAGCGCCCGGCGCATCAGGCCGGCCGCTCGCACGCCGTTGGACAGGCGCGAATTGTTGATCATGTCGGCCATCTGCACGAAACCACGGCCCAGTTCGCCAACCAGGTAGGCGTGCGCGCCCTCCAGCCGAATCTCGCCGCTGGCCATCGAGCGTGTGCCGAGCTTGTCCTTGAGACGGATGATGCGGAAGTGGTTGGCGCTGCCATCCGCCAGCGTGCGCGGCAACAGGAACAGCGAGACGCCCTTGATGCCGGCAACGGCCGAACCGTCGGCTTCCTCCACCCGCGCCAGCACCATCGCCAGCGCGGCATCGGGATTCGAGCAAAACCACTTGTCGCCCACCAGACGCCAGCCGCCCTCGGCGTTGTCGTCGCGAATCGCGCGGGTGGTCGTGGCAGCGACGTCAGAGCCGGCCCCCTGCTCGGTCATGAACATCGCGCCCTGATAGAGGTCGTCGAACACCTGCGTGGTCAGGTTCGGCAGGAATCGGTCGACCAGCGCCGGATCGCCGAACTTGCGCAACGTGCGCGTCAGCGAATCGGTCATCGACAGCGGGCAGCACAGGCCGAATTCGGCCTGCACGAACAGGTAGGTCAGTGCGTACTTCGCGGCCGGGGGCATCGGCTTGTCCCAGCCGAGCACGCCGCCGCGATGCGACACTGCAGCCAGCCCGAATTCCGAGAACGCCACGCGCTCCAGTTCCACATAGGACGGATGCTTGTGGATGCGCTGGGCATCAAGGCCGGTGCGGGTGCGGTGCGACAGCGTGGGCGGCGCGTGATCGGCCTCGTTGGCCAGTTCGTCGAGCACGCCGCCGGCCAGTGCGCCCATGCGCTCGAGGTGCGGCAGCAGGTGGTTGAACAGGTCGGCCGGCAGGTAAAGCGGCAGCAGCGCGCGCAGGTCCGGATCGGCCGTGAACAGGCTCGCGCCATGGCGATCTGGCACCGGATGCGCGGCAACTTCGGGGTACACGGTGGTGGACGCGGCTGGGCGCGCGGCGCTGGTCGGCATGAATCGTCTCCTGGAGGTCCCCGTCCTGGACACGATGCCTGTCGGGCGGGATGGTTTGCGTCCATTATTCAAACCCCAACGATTCGTGTCTAATTCTAAAATTGGCTCGATCAATACAAATTTTGTATCGCCATGGAATTCCGACATCTGCGCTACTTCCTTGTGCTCGCCGAGGAACTTCATTTCGGGCGCGCCGCCCGGCGACTGTCGATTTCGCAGCCGCCGCTATCGCTCAATATCCAGCAACTAGAAGCCTCGGTCGGCGCCCGGCTGTTCGAACGCGACAGCCGTGGCGTGCGCCTGACCGCGGCCGGACGCGCGTTTCGGGAATCGGCCATGGCGCTACTGGCGCAGGCCGAGGAAGCCCGCCTGCTGGCGCGGGAGATCGAGGCCGGCGCGGTGGGACGGCTGCGGGTCGGCTTCGTGGGGTCGATGCTCTATCGTGGCCTGCCCCAGCGCCTGAAGGAATTCCAGGCGCGCTATCCCGGCATCCACGTGGCCCTGACCGAGCTGAACTCGCAAGAGCAGATTGATGCACTTTTACACGGTGAACTCGATGCGGGCTTTGTCCATACCAGCCGCGTGCCGGATGAGCTGGCCACCACGCTGGCGCACCGCGAACCGTTTGTCTGCTGCATGTCAGCCAAGCATCCGCTTGGCCAACAGGATACGGTAGCGCTCACTGACTTACGCGGCGAGCCATTCGTCCTGTTCTCCCGCAAGGCGTCGCCCGACTACTACAGCCGCATTTTCGACATGTGCGCCGCGCACGGCTTCTATCCCCAGATTCGCCATGAGGTGCGGCACTGGCTGTCCGTGGTGTCGTTGGTGTCACAGGGGATGGGGATTGCCGTGGTGCCGGCTGCGATGGCGCGCTCCGGCATGGCAGGTGCCGCGTTTCGGCCACTTGCGGATGCGACCGTGCCCTCGGAGGTGTATTGCGTGTGGAAACAGGCGCCGGATCACCCGGCACGCGACCATTTCGTCGAAATGGTCAGGCTGGCCGCCAGCGAGGCAGACATCTAGTCACTCGGCAAGAACACGCCAGGAATGCGCCAAAAGAAGAAGCCACTGGCCGAAGCCAGTGGCTTGAGAAGTACGCGTGGAACGGGGTGTTCAGCGTGCTTGCAGCTTAGCCCCGAGGCAACTTCGCAACCAATACCGCAATTGTGTTATTCGGTACATAAGGGGGGTTTACCGGGGGCAAATCGTCGTCGATTTCCCAATTTGCGATGCGCGGTAAACCACCGTCAAAGCGCCAAACTGCTACGAATGCTATACAATCGAGAACGATTTCTATTTACGTACCCGGCAGGTTCCGAGCCTGCCGCGCGGCGCTGATCGCGCCCCTGGACTGGAAGCATATGCGGTTGTCTGAACTGCCCCGGCGCACTGCCGCTGTCGTGAAATCCGTGGATGACGAATTCACGCATGATCCCATTGCGCGCCGTCTGCGCGACCTGGGTTTCGTGCCCGGCGAGACCGTGCAGATCATCGCGTTCGGACCGTTCGGCAGGGATCCGCTCGTTGCCCAGGTTGGCTACTCGCGATTCGCGTTGCGCCGCTCGGAAGCCGCCCGCATCACCGTGGAAGTGGCCAGCGCCACCGTGACCAGCATCGCGCCAGCCGGCGAAACCGAAGCGCCGCCATCGCAGCGCATCGCGTAACCGGCCTGCCCCTTCGCACTCACATGTCAGTCGCACAGAATCCCACCGCCGCCCTGCGCATTGCGCTGGTAGGCAATCCCAACTGCGGCAAGACCGCACTGTTCAATCGTCTCACCGGCAGCCGCCAGAAGGTGGCCAACTACGCGGGCGTCACCGTCGAACGCAAGGAAGGCCAGTTCGTGTCGCCGGGCGGTCGCACGGTTCGCATCCTCGACCTGCCGGGCGCCTACAGCCTGGACTCCGCCAGCCTGGATGAAGCCATCACGCGCGAGGTCTGCCTGGGCCAGCGCCCGGGCGAGACGCGCCCGGACCTGATCGTGTCCGTGGTGGCCGCCACCAATCTGCGCCTGCACCTGCGCTTCGTGCTGGAACTGCGCCGCCTTGGGGTGCCGATGGTGGTGGTGCTGAATATGAGCGATGCCGCCGAACGGCGCGGCATCAAGATCGATCGCGAAGCGCTGTCGCGTGAACTTGGCGTGCCAGTGGTGCAAACCGTCGCGGTCAAGCACGATGGCGCCGCATCGCTGATCAAGCTGTTCGACGACACGCTGCCACCGGCGCCGCCGGCCCAGCCGCTCGATAGCGTGTCGGAGCTTGATACGCACGCCGAGGTCAAGCGGCTGCTCGACGTCGCCGTCACGATGCCCACGCGCACCGCGCAGTTCGAGGACAAGCTCGACGGCGTGGTGCTGCACCCGGTTTTCGGCCTGGTCATTCTGGCGGTGCTGCTGTTCTTCATGTTCCAGGCCGTGTTCTCGTGGGCCACGCCGTTGATGGACGGCATCGAGGCCGGCGTGCACTGGTTCGGCGAGCTGGTCGGCACGACGATGCCCGACGGGATGCTCAAGAGCCTGATCGTGGACGGCATCATCGCGGGCGTTGGCAGCGTGATCGTGTTCCTGCCGCAGATCCTGTTCCTGTTCCTGTTTATCCTGACGCTCGAGGAATCGGGCTACCTGCCACGCGCGGCGTTCCTGCTTGACCGCCTGATGATGAGCGCGGGCCTGTCCGGCCGCTCGTTCATTCCCCTGCTCTCCAGCTTCGCCTGCGCGATTCCGGGGATCATGGCCACGCGCACGATCCAGGATCCGCGCGACCGGCTGACGACCATTCTCGTGGCGCCGCTGATGACCTGCTCGGCACGCCTGCCTGTCTACGCGCTGCTGATCGCCGCATTCATTCCGGAACGCACGGTGGCCGGATTGTTCAACCTGCAGGGCCTGGTGCTCTTCGTGCTCTACGTGGCCGGCATCGTCAGCGCGCTGCTGGTGGCGTACGTGCTCAAGTGGTTCCGCCGCGACCACACCGAGCATCCGCTGCTGATGGAGTTGCCGGCGTATCGCGTGCCGAATCCGCGCGACATCGCCATTGGCCTGTGGGAACGCGCCCGCATCTTCCTGTCACGCGTCGGCCGGGTAATCCTGACGATGACGGTGCTGCTGTGGTTCCTGGCGACGTTCCCGTCGCCGCCCGAAGGCGCCACCATGCCGGCAATCGACTATAGCTTCGCGGGGATGATCGGGCGCGCGCTCGAGCATGTCTTCGCCCCGATCGGCTTTAACTGGCAGATCTGTATCGCCCTGGTGCCCGGCATGGCTGCGCGCGAGGTCGCCGTGGGCGCGCTGGGTACGGTCTACGCGCTGTCCGGCAGTGACGACGCCGTGGCCACGCAGCTCGCACCGATGATTGCCGCTCAGTGGCCGCTGGCCACCGCGCTGTCGCTGCTGGCGTGGTACGTCTTCGCGCCGCAGTGCATCTCCACGCTCGCCGTGATCCGTCGCGAAACCAACTCCTGGAAGGTGATGGCCGCCTCCGTCGCCTATCTGGGCGGGCTGGCCTACCTCGCGTCGTTTATCACGTACCGCGTGGCGTTGATGTTCAGTTGAACAGGCACAAAGACCATGACGCTCTATCAAGCCTTTGAAACGCTGGTGGTTCCGCTGATCGTGCTGGCCTGCGCCCTGCACGTGGTGGGCCGCTACATGCCGCGCACACGCGAGCGCGTGAAGGCGAGTCTGGCGGCAGGGCTGGGCGGCGCATCGGCCAGCGGCTGGCGTGGCTGGGTCGCGCGGCGACTCGCACCGCGCGAGGCCGCCGGTTGCGCCACAGGGTGCGATACGAATAGTGGATGCAGCACCTGCGGATCCAATACCTCGACCAAGTCGACAGAGTCGGGCAGCGCCAGCAACGAGCATATTGTCCGCTTCGTGCGCAAATCCTGACGACCGGATCGACGGATGATGCCTGACGACGGCGACCTGAAAAGGTCGCCGTTTTCATTTGTGGGGATGCAACTCAGGCACGCAGAAATGGGTACGCCTTGATCCGCCTGCGTCCCTCTCCCACGGCGCAGGCAAGGGGTTGGGTGAGAGGGCGTGGAGGCTCTGCTTGCCACCTTGTCGCAATTTGAGCCGCTGATCCCTCTCACCCGGCCCCTCTCCCGCAAGCGGGAAAGGGGAGCGAACCAAGGAGGCATGCGTCCGCAGAAACGGGTACGCACCCCGCCGGAGTACGTTACTGTGCCGTGCCCGGAATCGTGATCGACAGCGGCATGGCCTCCACCCCGGCCGTGCATGTCGCCGTGACCGAGAAGGGGCCAGCCGCCGTCGGCAGGATCGACGCCGAGTTGGGCGCAAGCACCGACTGCGCGACCACGATATTGCTGCTCGTCGTCGACCACGCCCAGCTCGTCCCGCAACCGGTGATGCCCTCATCCACACCACGATGCAGCAGTTGCACCGCGATGGTCGCGCCAGCCAGGCGGTTCACTACCAATGGCTGTGGACCGTTGTAGACCAGCGCCCAGGTTGGTTGCTCCGTGACGAACAGCGTGGCGCGCGGCTTTGCGCTCAACGTCAAGCTGCCGGCCATCTCCGAAAGAATGCTCTGGAGCGGTGACGCACCGTTCGGCCGACCGGTGCTGACCGTGGTGAGACGTGTCGAGGAATCCGGCAACACGAGTAACGATGGCGATGTGGTCGTAAAGGTCCACAGGCCGGTGAAATCCGGGGTCGAGTCGTTTCCATCGCTACGCACCACCTGCGAGAGGTACGTCTGTGGGTAGCCGTTGAGCACGTTCAGCGCGTTGATCTGCGAGCCGTTCTGCGACAACACGAGCCGGTAGCTCGATACACCGGTCGGGAACACCGACACCGGGAAAGCGCCGGTCAGGGTGCTGCCATCCGGTGCCGTGACCTGAACGCTGACCACGGACAGGGCGACGGTGCTGCCCGCATTGACGCCAAGCAGCACGCCGACATTGGCCACGCCTGCCGCCTGCACCGCCGACGTGGTGCTGCGCCAGGTCCATCCGGTGGCACTGGCGGAGCGATCCGCGCCGTCGCTGTCGATCAAGGATGCCGTCACGCGCAGGGTCTGCCCGTCCGTCATCGAAAGCGATGGGTACGGCAGCGCGAGGCTGTACGTCCTGCTACCCGGCGCAACCACCGTAATCGTCGCCGATGCCTGTGGCAGCACGGTCGTCGCATTATTGGCGCCGGTCACGGTCGCCACCACGCTGATGTTGGCGATACCCAGACCCACGCCGGTCACCACTGCGCCGCCCGGTACCGATGCGTTCGCCACGACGGCGATGGAGGAATTGATGGTCGACCAGGCGAATGTGGTCGAACCGGTAACGTCATTGCCAAGATTGTCAACGACTGACGCAGTCAGCGGCATCGTGTCGCCTACCGCGACCTTGCCCGAGGTCTGGTTCAACACCAGCGTATAGGACGTTGCCACCGCGGCGGAGCCGCCGCTGCCGGCGCTACCGCCACTGCCCGCGCCGCCGGATGGCGCCGATCCCGAGCCCGAACTACCGCCTCCGCCGCCGCATGCCACCATCAGCATGGCGATCGCCGCACAGGCGAGCCATGTGGTCCACGTACGTGTCCGCATGATGATCCCCTCTTGTAGTTTTGGGCCCGTTCCCAGAATCAGACTAGGCGCGATGCGGCGGATGCAATACCGGCCAGAGGATTGAGTGCGAACCAACACAAGAGGCTCGTTTCATCCCTTTGTCGGAAGACGCAACCGCCATGACGGCCGCAGATCGCACCAATGCAGCACGCATCCACGCGGATCCGCGTCCGATCCCGGGTTGACGCCAGCCCGTGTTCTGCACTACGCTCCTTGAGTCGCGCAACCGCTGCGACACATTTCCCAGCACGATGACCGCCACCGCACTCAACCTCCGCCACGCCGCCGATGCCTTGCGCATCGATGCCGCCGTGCGCGCGTGCGTCGCGGGCCTGCTGTCGTGCCGCGCCCTGGGCGCTTCCTCGCTACTGCTAAGCCTACCGATCGGTTGCCGGGCCTAGAGCCCTGTGGCAGTTCGGCAGCCTTTCGCCACCGTTTTTCCGTCCGTTTTCCATTTTTGACGCATTCGTCGCATCTTCCCTTAGCGAGGAAGGAGAATTCCCATGCCCATGTTGCAGGATCCATCCACCAAATATCGCCCCGCCACCACGGTCGACTTGCCTGACCGAACCTGGCCGTCGCGCCAGATCACGCGCGCGCCGCGCTGGATGAGCACCGATCTGCGCGACGGCAACCAGGCGCTGATCGAGCCGATGAACAGCGCGCGCAAACTGCGATTCTTCGAACAGCTCGTCAAGATCGGGCTCAAGGAAATCGAGGTGGCATTCCCTTCCGCATCGCAGACCGATTTCGATTTCGTGCGGATGCTGATCGAAGAAGATCGCATCCCCGAAGACGTCAACATCGTCGTGCTGACCCAGGCGCGCGATGACCTGATCCGTCGCACCGTAGAGTCCGTGCGCGGCGCCAGGCGCGCAACGGTGCATCTCTACAATCCGATCGCGCCCGCGTGGCGCCGCATCGTGTTCAATGCATCGCGCGAGGAGATCAAGGAAGTGGCCGTCTCCGGCACGCGCCTGATCCGTGAACTGACCGATGCCATGCCGGAAACCGCATGGACCTACGAGTACTCGCCCGAAACCTTCAGCCTGGCCGAACTCGACTTCTCGCTCGAAGTATCGGACGCGGTGTCCGCCGTGTGGGAGCCCGATGCCAACCGACCGATGGTTCTGAATCTTCCGACCACGGTGGAATGCAGCACCCCCAATGTGTTCGCGGACCAGGTCGAATGGATGCATCGCCGTCTGGCGCGGCGCGAGCACATCGTGCTGTCAGTGCATCCGCACAACGATCGTGGCACTGCCGTGGCGGCGGCGGAACTGGCCGTGATGGCCGGCGCCGATCGCGTGGAAGGCTGCCTGTTCGGCAACGGCGAGCGCACCGGCAATGTGGATCTGGTCACGCTGGCGCTGAACCTGTACACGCAGGGCGTGGACCCGCAACTGGACTTTTCCGATATCGACGAAGTGCGCCAGTGCGTCGAGCACTGCAATCAGTTGCCTGTGCATCCGCGTCATCCGTACGTGGGCGACCTGGTCTTCACGGCATTCTCGGGCTCGCATCAGGATGCGATCCGCAAGGGATTCGCCCAGCAGAAGGACGATGCGATCTGGGAGGTGCCTTACCTGCCAATCGATCCGGCCGACCTCGGACGCAGCTATGACGCGGTGATCCGTGTGAACAGCCAGTCCGGCAAGGGCGGCATGGCCTATCTGCTCGAACAGATGCACGGCATCTACATGCCGCGCCGCCTGCAGATCGAGTTCAGCCGCGCAGTGCAAGCCATGACCGATGAAACCGGGCTCGAGGCCAGCGCGGCGGATCTCTACGCACTGTTCCGCCGCGAGTATCTCGACGTCGAGGCGCCACTGCGCTACGTATCGCATCGCATGGTATCGGCCAGCGACGCCGCCGCGGAAGTGGAAATCGATATCGTGCGCGATGGTCGTCCGATGCGCATGCGTGGCACGGGCAATGGGCCGATCGACGCGGCAGTGGATGCGTTCACGCGCGGGCTGGGCGTGGCGGTGCGTGTGATGGACTATCACGAGCACGCCATGACCACCGGCGCCGATGCCAACGCGGCCTGCTATGTCGAAGTGCGCGTCGCGGACTCGGCCACGGGCTTCGGCGCGGGCGTCGATCCCAGCATCGTCACGGCGTCACTGAAGGCCGTGGTCTCCGGTATCAATCGCCATCTGCAGACCCGCGACATGTCGGAAGCCGTGCAGGCCAGGGCGGCCTGATGACTGTCGGATGCCCTGCATCCGAGAAAACCGGTGTGCCCTCCCCCCAGAGGGCACACCGCGAAAGACGTCCTCTCGGACGCCCACGACATGCGCGGTGCACAACCACGTGCGCACAGCGTACGGGGGCGGCCGCGTGGGCGCCACGAATCATTCCGCATGTGGATAGAAGTCCTGTCCGCACAAGCTTGATCGCCGTTTGCACAAAGCGGTGGCGATCTGTCGCGCACAGGCGACGGTCAATCCCCCTTTCGAGAGCAGGGTGATTCTTGCTTGTGCTATGTCAAGGTCTGCAAGGGAACCACGGGACACACTGGGCGCACATTTTCAATGTCCAGTGCTTCCCGACCATGACCACTACCCTCTCTCCCCGCCGCAAGACCCTTGTTTCCTCCATCTGCATGGCGCTGACCGCCGCCACGATCGGCGCGCTCTCGGCACCGGCCGTGGCCGCCGACGAACAGCAGAGCAACTGGATGATCCGCCTGCGCGGCACGTTCCTGAACATGGACAACAAGTCCGACCCGGTTGGCGGTGTGGGCGCATCTGACCGGATCAGCGTCAACAACAAGTGGATTCCGGAACTGGACGTTACCTACTTCATCGTGCCGAACATCGCCGCTGAACTGGTGCTGACGATTCCGCAAAAGCAGGATGTCCGTCTGGATGGCGCGAAGATCGGCACGTTCAGCCACCTGCCTCCGAGCCTGCTGCTGCAATATCACTTCATTCCGAATGGCACCTTCCGCCCCTATGTTGGCGCTGGTGTGAACGTGACCCGCATCTGGAACGCAGACATCGCCGGCAACTCCCTCGGCCTGGACCGCTGGAGCGTGGGCCCGGCCCTGCAGGTCGGTATGGACTACAAGGTAACCAAGAACTGGTTCCTCAACGTCGACGTCAAGAAGATCTGGATCTCGAGCAACGTCTATGCGAATGGAACGGGCCAGAAGGTATCGAACGTGCAGCTCAATCCGTGGCTGTTCAGCGCCGGTGTCGGCTATCGCTTCTAAGCGGCAATTTTTCTCCTCCTTGTCAAACGGCTGAGCTCGCGACGGCTCACTCCGATTCCAGGCGCGCGGTGATACCGCGCGCTTTTTTTCGTTCACGAAGACAAGGAGGAAGGTGTCTCGGGTGTCTTATCGGAATGCTGGCTCGTCGAAGCTGCGCAGCTTTCGCGAGTGCAGTTGTTCGACGCCGTTCTCTCGCAGTATGCGGATCGCCTCCAGCCCGATGGTCATGTGCTGGCTCACGCGCTGGCGGTAGAACGCATTCGCCATGCCGCGCAGCTTGAGCTCGCCGTGTAGCGGCTTGTCCGATACGCACAGGAGCGTGCCGTAGGGCACACGCAGTCGGAAGCCATTGGCGGCAACCGCGGCGCTCTCCATGTCGATGGCAATCGCGCGTGACTGGTTGAAGCGCGCGTAGAGCGACTTCGATTTCAGTTCCCAGTTGCGATCGTCGGTAGACACCACCGTGCCAGTGCGCATCCGTGTCTTCATCTCGGTACCGGACAATCCCGTCACACGCGCCACCGCTTCCTGCAATGCCACCTGGATCTCGGCGATTGGCGGCACCGGTACCCAGGGCGGCAGGTCATGGTCGAGCACGTGGTCGTCGCGCACATACGCGTGCGCCAGCACGTAGTCGCCAAGCTGCTGCGAGCGGCGCAGCCCGCCGCAGTGGCCCACCATCAGCCAGCAATGCGGGCGCAGCACGGCGAGGTGGTCCGTCATCGTCTTCGCGTTGGAAGGCCCCACGCCGATGTTGACCAGCGTGACACCCAGCCCATCCTCGCGCACGAGGTGGTAGGCCGGCATCTGCGGCAAAGCACGTGGACGTGTCGCGTCATCCGGCTCTTGCTCGCCGAGTTGCTGGATCACGTCGCCGGGCTCGACGAAGCGCACATAGCCATCGCCACCGTCACCGGCCATCAGCGAACGGCCCAGTGTCACGAACTCGTCGACGTAACGTTGATAGTTTGTGAACAGCACGAAACGCTGGAAATGCTGCGGCGCGGTACCCGTGTAGTGATAAAGCCGCTGCAGCGCCAGATCCACGCGCTCCGCCGAGAACAGCGACAGCGGCCAGGCTTCGCCCGGAGTGGGCTCATACGTGCCATTGGCGATCGAGTCGTCGATGCGGCTCAGTTCCGGCAGCACGAATGACGCCTCGAGTTCACGCGCCTGCGTGTAGCTGATATCGGTGGTCGATGCTTCGATCACAAACGGCAGCGGGATCGGTCGGCGCGAAATCCCTACCACCACCGGCACGCGGTGATAACGCATCAGACGCTCGATCTGGTCGCGGTAGTAGTCGCACAGCAGGTCCGGCCGCGTCACCGTGGTGCCATAGACCCCCGGATAGGCCACCGTGCCCCAGGAAGGCCGGCTATCAGTGACCATCGTCTCCAGATTGACCGAGATGCCCAGATACGGATAGCACGCGTGCGCGGCCGACGGCAGCGGCTTGCCCTGGGCAAACGCGTCAAATCGCGCGCGCACGGCGGCCACTGAGCTGTCATAGATCTCGCGGATACGCGCCAGCGCGCTATCTGCGTCGTTGAACTCGGCGAGTTGATCTGCCGGCTGGGCGGAGGAGAAGATCGTGGCATTCATGGCAGGCATCATACCGCTAGCCCAAGGGACACGACAGGGCCCCGCGCAGGCCCTCGTGCGGCACCGAACGCGTGGGATTAACGGATAAAGTTGTTTGACGCAGCCGTGTTCGCTTAGCTACACTCTGTCGCCAAAACGCGCGAACCATACGCGCGCCCGTGGCGGAAGGCACTGGCGTACCCCCACTTTCGTGGGAGTAAGGCGCGCGTGCCCAAGTACCAGGCTGGAGGAATCGTCAATGGAAATCCGCAACCCGTTGCCCGCAGATATCGAGGCAGCCCGGCGTCTGCTTGCCGCCAATGGTTGGGAACAACAGGTCAGCAATCCCGAACGGTTCGCGCAGCTCATCGCCAACTCGCAACGCGTCGCAGTGGCGGTGGAGGGCGGCGAGGTCATCGGCTTCGCGCGCGCGCTCTGCGACGACATCGCAAACGGCTATATCTCGATGGTTGCCGTGGCGCCACAGCATCGCCGCCGCGGTGTCGGCCGCGCGCTGCTGCGGCATGTCATGGGCAACGATCCGGATATCACCTGGGTTCTACGCGCGGCGCGCTCGTCAGAAGCCGCATTCTTCGGCCAGCTCGGGTTCACGCCTTCGATGGTGGCGATGGAGTGGCGGCGCCGCTAAGCAAGGCCGCCACCAGATCTCACTGATCAGGTCTCACAGCAGGCATCACGGGCTCAGGCATCACGGCGCGGAATTTTGCGCCATGGCACGACGGAATTCCGCTTCCGTGCCCTCCATGTGGAACAACTTGCCTCCCGGCGCGAAGCGGTCGGCGCTGGACAAGCCTCCCACCACCACGGGCTGAAAGCCCGCATCGCGTACCAGCCTGCCGGCAATGATCAGCGCGCCGGCATCGTTCCCCGCCATCGGCACCGCCATCAACGGCCCCTTGCGATTGCTCTCACGCGCGAAAGACCCCGCGCTTGTGAAATTGAAGACGCGCACGATGCGCGCGCCCGGCAGGTACTTGGCAGTGGTCACCCCGATGCCATTGGCTTTGACCTCCTCGACGATCGCCCCATCTCGCGGCGCCACCGCGTTGGTGGCGTCGAGCACGATCTTGCCCTTCCAGTCATGCTGGCTGCCCAGTTCGGGCAACGCGCCATAAGGCACGGCAAGCAGGACGACATTGGAAAACTCGAGGGCCTGGTCCACGGTCCCGGCCTGTGCCAGCGATCCCAGTTTCTCGACCAACGGCTTGAGTTCTTCGGGATGGCGCGACGAGAACATCACCGGATGCCCCACACCCACCCAGATTCCCCCGATCGTGCCGCCGATGTGGCCGGCACCGATTACGCCGATCTTCGATCTCGGCTTGCCGCGTAGTGACTGTGCCGACGCCGGCAACGCCACGGCGCCCAACGCCGCGGACGCCACGCCGATCAGGAAACCGCGCCGCTCACTCCGAAACCCCTTGCCTGTCTGGCTCATGACACGCTCCAGTCGTTCCGATCCAGACACTCTAGGCGAAATCACGGCGCGTGGCGGGGCAAGTTGTCACGGGAACGCCCTGCCAGCGCAAAGCGTACCCGTTTCTGCGTGAGGCGAACTTACTCGGGCTGGATGTTCGCCGCCTTGATGATGCGGCCCCATTTCGCCGATTCCAGCGCCTGGAACTTCGCCAGTTCGGCCGGCGAACTTGTGAACACGTCGGTACCGGTCGACTGGTAGAAAGTGGCGGCCGTTTCGCTCCTGGCAGCCTTGACCAGCATCTGGTTCAGCTTGCCGACCACTGCGGGCGGCGTGCCGGCCGGCGCATAGGCCGCGAACCAGTAGCTCATCTCATAACCCTTCACGCCTGCCTCGTCGATCGTCGGCACGTCAGGCGCCAGCGGCGAGCGTGCCTTGCCAGAGACACCCAGCGCGCGCAGCTTGCCGCTCTTCACCTGCGGCAGCCCGGTCGCCGTGTCGGTGATCATCATCTGGATCTGGTTGCCGAGCAGGTCGGTGATCGCCAGCGGGTTGCTCTTGTACGGCACGTGCAGCAGTTCCACGTGCGCCATCTGCTGGAACAGCTCGCCAGCAATGCGCGACGACGAACTGCCGCTGCCGAAGCTGAGCTTGCCCGGCTCCTTCTTTGCCAGCGCGATGAACTCGCCCACGGTCTTGGCCGGTACCTGCGGATTGACCACCATGATCTGGCCGCCACGGCCCAACGCCGTCAGCGGCGCATAGTCCTTGACCGGGTCGTACGGCAGCTTCTTGAACAGGTGCTCATTGGCTGCGTGCGTGGTGTTGGTGGTGATCAGCACCGTATAGCCATCGGGGGCGGCCTTCGCCACGTCGCTGGCGGCAATGAAGCCGTTCGCGCCCGGCTTGTTGTCGACCACCACGGTTACCTTTGCTTCCTGCGTCACGGCCTGGCCCACGGCGCGCGCGAGCTGGTCCGTCGCGCTACCGGCCGCGAAGGGCACGACAAAGCGGATCGGCTTGTCAGGAAATTCGGCCCATGCACTGCCGGCCGGCAAGGCCAGGCACGTGAATGTAGCGAAAGCGAGTAGGGCTGCGGGGGCCTGCGGCCTGCGAAACGCGGACATCTGTGTCTCCTCCAGTTGTTTTGTGATGGAACAGCTTGGCAATCATGAGGTGCCGCCGGCGAACCGCGGCGGCAAGGGAATCGGCATGTCCAGCAGCAGAAACGCCAGCGCCTTGCCGTGTGTATCGAGATTGAGCGCATCGTTGACGCCGCCATCGAGCGCGCCATCGATGACGAAGTTCATCGCGTGGATCGACGGCACCAGATAGCGTTTCACGGCCCCTGGGTGCCGATGCGCAAACAACGCACGCACCGCATCTTCGGTCACGTGCGTGACGAGGTGATCGAAATCGCGGGCATCGTAAGCAATCACGCTGATGTTGGAGCGGTCGCCCTTGTCGCCGGTGCGGCCGTGAGCAAACCGGTAGAGCTGTGTGGTTACGGTCATGGCAGGCTCCGGTCAGGACAACAGGGTATGGCGTGGCGCCAGGCACGACATCGCGTTGAGGCGCGCACGCAATGCCGTGCGCACGCCACCACCGCCCGCGGGGCCGCAGGTGTAGAGCGCATTGACCTCGCGCAGCAGCGCCTGGGCCACGGCCTTGTCCTCGTGCGCCAGCGCCGCGCGCAGGCGCACATCGCGCGCCTCGGCCTCATGCGGCTGTGGCCGCGCCAGCATCTCGCCGGCGTCATCGGCAAACACGCTCAGCACGCCGATCAGGTCGAAGCGGATCGGCACGTCGAAACCAAGACCCTTCATGCGCTTACCAAGGATTTCAGCCGCCAGTCGCGCGCGCGCCGCTGCATTGGGGCCCGCATACGAGATCTCGCCCTCGGCAATCCAGCCGCCCTGGTAGAACAGGTTGACCTTGAGCGTGTCTGGACGCGCATGGCCTCGGATGTTGCGGACAGCTACGCGATCCGGACCGACCTGCGCGACGGTCACCTCGCCGATATCGGCGACCACGTCGGGGGTCAGGTAGGCGCAGGGGTCGTGCACCTCGTACAGAAGTTGCTCCTTCACGGTGCGCAGATCCACGCAGCCGCCGGTGCCAGCCGCCTTGAAGATCTCGATGCCACCATCGGCATCGAGCCGCGCGATCGGAAATCCCACGGCGTGTACATCGGGCACGTCCTTCATGCCCGGATCTGCAAAATAGCCGCCGCTGACCTGCGCGCCGCATTCGAGCAGATGGCCGGCCATCGTCGCAGCAGCCAGGCGATTCCAGTCATCCCAGGCCCAGCCGAAGTGCGCCATCGCCGGACCCACGGCCAGCGCGGGATCGGCCACGCGGCCGCACACCACCACCTGCGCGCCGTCACGCAGCGCATCGGCAATGCCCTGCGCGCCGATGTAGGCGTTGGCGCAAACGAAACGCGCCTCCGGGAAAGAGTCGCCGACGATACCGCGCAGCAGCGCGCGACCTTCGTCGTGCGACAGGTCGTCACCCTCCACCACGGCCACACGCGGCGCGGGAAGGCCCAGCGCCACCGCCAGTTCGCCGATACGGCGGGCCGCCGCACGCGGATTGGCCGCGCCGAAGTTGCCGACGATCGGAATGTCGTTGGCCAGGCACAAGCCAAGGACCGGCGTCAGGAGCTGGTCCAGCAGCGGTTCGTAGCCATGCTCGGGATCGTCGCGGCGTGCCAGTTGCGCAAGTGCCAGCGTGCGTTCGGCCAGCGTTTCGAAGATCAGCGCGGCAGGTCCGCCCGCGGCAATCAGCGTGCGCACGACGGGCAGGGCGGCGTCGGTGCGGTCACCGGAAAATCCGGCTCCGGAGCCGATCAGCAAGGGGACAGTCATGGCGTTTCCGAAACTCGAAGGAAAGGACGGCGAACCCATTCTAGGTCTCGCAGACTCTCGCTGACAAACGGATGATTTGGATTAATCTATCGGTATTTCCGATAAATCTCCACTACCCGAACCATGCTGTCGAACCTGTCGGTCAAGCACCTGCGCGCTTTCGTTGCGCTGGCCACCCATCGCAACTTCACGCGCGCGGCGCAGGCGTGCCACCTGTCCCAATCGGCATTCAGCGCGTTGATCCAGACGCTCGAGGAACAGGCGGGCTGCCGGCTTTTCGAACGCACCACGCGACATGTGGACCTGAGCACCGACGGGCGCCGATTCGAGGAGATGGCGCGTCGGCTGCTGGGCGATTTCGAAGCGGCCTTCGATGACCTGCGCGATCATGCCGAGCGCCGCAAGGGTCGCGTGGCGATCGCGGCGCTACCGTCGCTGGCGGGCGGCGACCTGCCGCCGTTGCTGGCCAACTTCCACCAGCAATATCCCGGCATCGCGCTGGAACTGCACGACCAGCTCGCCGACGGCTGCATCGAGTTGGTGCGACGTGGGCAGGCCGACTTCGCGCTGGCGCCCGCGCCGGCTCAGGACGCCGACCTGCGCGTCGAAGCGCTGGTGCGCGATAGCTTCCATCTGGTCTGCCCGGCCGGTCACCCGCTGGCCGGGAAGCGCCGCGTTACGCCGCAAGCCCTGGCCGGACTGCCATTCATCCAGCTGTCGCGCACCAGCAGCGTAAGGCAGCACCTGGATGCAGCACTGCATCCGCTCAAGCTGAACGGGGTCATGGAAGTCGAGCACCTGGCTACCGTGGCGGCGCTCGTCGAGGCAGGTCTGGGCGTGTCGGTCGTGCCGGCGCTGGCGCTATTCCAGTTCCGGCGCGAGGGGCTGGCCATCCGGCCCATGCAGATGCCCACGCTGGTGCGTGACATCTGCGTGGTACGACTCAAGGATCGGGGTGATTCGGCGGCGGCAACCGCGATGCTGGAGTGCCTGCGCGCGCATTACCGGAGCGGCAAGCGCTAGAGGATTGGGCTCAGAAGTGGCCGAGGTAGCCACCATCGACGGCGAGCACCTGCCCTGTCACGTACGATGCCGCCGGCGAAGCCAGGAACACCACCGCACCCGCCACCTCTTCCGGCTGGCCCCAACGGCCCAGTGACGTCCGGTTGCGCAGCCACTCTGCCACGGTCTTGTCGGCCACCATCGCCTGATTCGGCTCGGTGGCGAAGTATCCCGGCGCAATGGCGTTGACGGTAATGCCCTGGCGGCCCAGATCGGCGGCCATCGCACGCGTCAGCGCATCGAGTCCGCCCTTGGTGGCGGGATAGAGCACGTCATTGGCGCGCGCCACCTGGCCGGCGATCGACGTGACATTGACGATCCGTCCATACCCGCCACGCTGCATCCATTGCGCCGCGTGACGGCATAACGCATAGGGCGCGACGAGGTTGGTCTCCAGCATCTCGCGCAGGTCAGCAGCATCGAGATGGGCCATCGAATTGCGATTGCGTGCGCCGGCATTGTTGACGAGGATGTCGAGCCGCCCGTGACGGGCCGCGATGTCATCGAACGCCGCGGCCACGGCGGCCTCATCGGTGATGTCGAGAACGAGCGCCTCGGCGCCGAGGCCGCTGGCCAGCAGTTGCGCGACGGCTTCGTCCACGCGCGCGGCGTTGCGCGCGCAGATCAGAACGTGCGCGCCAGCGGCGGCCAGGCCGGCGGCAATCGCCTGGCCGAGGCCCTGCGCGCCGCCCGTGACCAGTGCCACGCGGCCGGCGAGCGAAAAGGGATGGGCTGTGGATGCATTTTCCATGCGGGGAAATATACCGCAGCCCTCCGGTCTTCAGCGGATCAGCTTGCCGGTCGACGAAACGATCGACATTTCCACGAACGAGGAACCGGTGTGGCGCGTCGGGCTGTAGCTGATCAGGATGCCGCCGAGATCGTAGTCGCGCAGGCCTTCAAGCGCCGCCACGAGCTTCTCGCGTGTGGGCTCCGGTCCCGCGCGGCGCAACCCTTCGACCAGCACCTTTGCCGACATGAAGCCCTCCATGCCCGCATTGCTCGGCTCCACCTTCTGCGCCTTGGCCAGGCCGCGATACTCGCTGGCAACGCTCATCTGGCTCGAGTTCATGCCGGGCACCACCTGCGTGATGATCAGGCCCCGGGCATCGTCGCCCAGTTCCTTGATGAACGAATCGGCAGCGTTATTGGACAGCGTGACGAACTGCGCCTGGCTACCGGCCTTCTTCATCTCGTGGATGATCCGGGCAGCCTCCGAGCCCGAACCGATCACCATCACGGCTTGCGGATCGGCCTTGTTGACGCTGGCCACACCCTGGCTGATATCCCCCATCGGGCGATTGAACGACGCCGCGCCAGCGGGCTGCACGCCACGTGCCTGCAAGGCCGTATTGAAGCCCTCGAAGACGTCCTGCCCGAAGCCGTCGTTGGCATAGAAGATCGCGATCCGGTTCATGCCGGACGTGGCCAGATGGTTGATCGCGCGGGCCACTTCATCCTGGTATTTCGCACGCACGTTGAACACGTAGCGATTGACCGGTCGATGCAGCGTGATGGCCCCGGTCAGCGGCGCCACCAGCGGCACCTTCTCCGCGCCGATGATCGGCAGGATGCTCTCGTTCTGCGGCGTACCACGCACCATGAACAGCGCGAAGACCTTGTCGTCGGCAATCAGCTTGCGCACATTGCCGGGCGTGCGTTTGGCATCGAAGCCGTCGTCATAGGTCAGCAGTTCGATGCGCCGGCCCGCGACGCCGCCGCTGGCATTGACCGCATTGAGATAGACCTGGGCACCGGCGATCTGCTCCTTGACCGAGCCCGCCACCGGGCCGGTGACGCCGGCCGACTGGCCGATGCGAATGGTGTTCTTGGTGATGCCGGGTTCCGCGTGTGCCGCGATGGGCGCGACAAACCCGAGCGTGGCGGCGAATATGCCGCACGCGAACTGCCTTGCGTTCATTGTTGACCCCTCCAGTAGCGCTGGTGTGTTTGATTTTTAAGCGCGCCGCGCAACTGCGGCGGCATGGGGACGGTAACCCAACGGGTGGCAATGAGCAAACAAAGCGGCGGATAAGGCGGAATTTGACGCAGGAAATGCGGCGAAGTGTTGCTGCGGCATCACACCGGAAACCTGAAGACTCCGGTACCGGTTTCAGGTGTGGCCGCAGCATGGCGCGTGATGGGACACACGCCGGGGCGCGCCACGACGGGCGCGCGAAGGGAAAGGCCTGACCCCGCTTCGATCAGGGGAAGGCCGGTACTGCAGGATCCAGGCCGGCGAAGGACGCTTCGGGGTGCGCCTTCTGCAGCAGCGCCTCGACTTCTTCGACACGGCCGCGCGGCACATCCACCATCAGCAGCAGCTTGCCTGCCTCGATGTCCTTCTCGAACGACCGTAGTCGACTGTTCGGCGCCGAGCTGCCGATCATGCTCGCGGCCCACGCGCCAAACACGGCGCCCAGCACGGCGAGCACGCCGACCAGACCCCATTGCGGAGAGTCGCTGACGATCGGGAACATCGCTACCACCACGCCGGCCACGATACCGACACCACCGCCAACCATCAGACCCATTTCCGCAGCATGAACGATGTCCGAAGTCTGGAACAGGTTTGCCTCGTGCAGACCCGTCATGTCGGCGCCGTCGCGTCCCACGAAATGGATGTGGCTATTCTCGATGCGAGCCAGCAGCAGGTCGTCCATGGTACGGCGCGCGCTCGCCAGGTCGGGCAACAACCAGAAGATCCGTTTGCGCATGACTAGCCTCCTCTGTCAGGCCGCCCCGTACTCTGATGATCCGTCTTCGGGACGGGTTAGTAGCTGTTCTACTCTCTCCGCGAAGCCTGCGCAAGGTACCGAATGGATGACGGGAAGTGGGGTGCCAAACGGAGAATTTCGCGCGTCACTTCACCCGTGCGAACACCATCAGAATGTGATCGGTAGACGCACCGTCACCGTCAGATCTGGTGTATCTCGCGTCAGGCCCGCACCCACCGAGAGGTTCAGCGTGTACCGGTTGTTGAAGCGATAGGAGTAGCCCACGAGCAGCGTGCCCTGCGTGATGCGCACGGAGCCTGGGACGGTCTGCCCGTTCTGCTTGGTCGGCCAGATGATGCTCTGGTCATAGCCGATACTGAACGACGCGTGCTCGTTGAGCGACAGGCCCATGCCGAAGTTGAACTCGAAGATGTCTCCCGGTGCGATCTTGCCGAGGAATTCCTGCTGGCCGTTCAGCACGGTGCGATAGATGTTGTCACGCGCGAAGTTGTGCAGGTAGCTGAACGTACCGAAGAACACCGCCGGATCGGTCGGCAACAGCCACGTGACGCCCGGCTGGATTGCCTGGAAGCCGGTGCCGGTCGGCATGCCCAGCGGCAACCCGGTGCCGGTGGTGTTGCTGACACAACGGGTCACGCAATCGGTCACCACCTCGAACGGATCCTTGCCGGTGTTGGACTTGTAGCGCAGCCAGCCGATGAAGTACGGCATTTTCTCGTTGCCGTAGTTGAGCTGGTAGCGCAACGTCGCCTCGACGTCGCCCAGGCCGCTGCCGCTCGAGTTGAAGGCGTTGTCGACGGCGGTGCCGGTGAAGATCTCGCGGCTGACGGTATCGCTGCTCGAATGCACGTACGGCACCTTGGCTTCGATCTCGAGACGCTTGGTAATGCCGTAGCGGAAGGCCATGGACGTGATGTACGTCGACGTCTTGATCTCGCGCACGTCGATCAGGCCGATCAGCAGTGCGGGAATCACCGTGTAGCCGACCAGTACCGCGCGGTCACTCGACGAGTAGCCGTACTGGAAGCTCGGTTCGATCACGATCTTGCCCTGCGGCGTGAGTACGCCAGGCTGGTCGAAGATTGGCGCGATCTCTGGTGGACGCGTATCGCGCTCCGGCGGCCTGCCCACAGGTTGTTCGGGACCCGCGGCGGACTCGCCTTGCTGGTCGCCCTGGGCGGCCTGGCCCTGTTGCACGTTCTGCGGCGCCACGGCCTGCGGCGGCGCGTCGGAAGGCACCTGCTGGGCCTGTACGCCTTGCTGAGCCGTGCTGTTGATCTGTGTGGCGCTGGCGCCCGCAGCGGCCGCGGCGGCATTGGTCGCCATGTTGCCCGGCGTCACGCCGGTGCCTACCCCGGCCTGGCCACCACGTTTGCGCGCCAGCGATTCGCTATCCACCGTGCTGCGCAGTTCGCGGATCGTGGCCTCCTGTTCGGCCAGCGCCCGCTTCATCGCCTCCAACTGCTTCGCCTGCTCGCTCAGTTCCTTCTGCAGCGTTTCGAGCTTGGCGGCCGCCGGCGGCCCGTCGTCGGGCGGAGTCTGCGCATGAGCCATGCCGCCAAGCAGGCACATCGTAGAGCAACTGGCAAGACCAATCCCCTGCAGCGAGCGCTTCTTCATGACGTCTACCTCCCCCGAGGACGGCGGGCAAAAACGCTAAGGCCCGCTACCAGTTCGTCGATGTCTTCCTTTCCACGACCAAAGTTTCCTGCGACTGCCTTGTTGGTGTTACTTCATGCCGGCCATTGTTGAGATGACACTGTTCAGCGCGGTGTTTGCCATTTGCGCGCGGAATGCCGCCAGCGTGTTCACGCTGGCGTTGATGGTCATCAGGCTCTGGATATTCTGGTTGTTGAGGGTATTCTGGATAACCGTGGCCGGCATGTTCGCTACCGAACCAACGTTCGCGGTGTTGGCCGCGCCGTTCTGTATCACCGTAAGCAGGCCGTTGGTGACGACCGTGCCCGCCGCCGCGACGGCCGTCGCAGCCTGTTGCTGCGCCACGCCGGCGGCGCCCGTTGCCTGAGCGATCCCGCCGCTTGCGGCTGCGGTAGACGTGGACGCAGCAGCGCCGGCGGCGCCTTGCGCGCTGGCTGCCGCGCCATTCGCTGCCGTGGTCGCGGATTGTCCCGCCTGCCCTGCCTGGCCCGTTGCAGCCTGGGCGGCAGCAATCGCCGCGCTCGCAATGCTGTTGGCGCCGGTTAAGGCAACCGTCACTGGCGCCAGGGCCTGCGCGAGTTGCGCGGCCTGGGCCGAGGTGATGCTGCTGATGTTGGGAATCGTGATGCTCGTGGCCACGGCCAGCGCGCCATTGACGAAGACGGCGCGATCAATACCGAAACCAACCTGCAACCCGGCGACATCAAAACCGCCACGCGATTCTTCAAGCCGCGCCTGCGCGACCGGCTTCCACCTGGCCATGTCGTCGCGTGCCTCGGCCACCTGCGTATTGGGCTCCCGCGTGGCCATTGTCATGGCAGCCACGAGCGTGTCCCCAATGGGGTGATGCCGCGCAACGGACGCCTTGTCCACCGGTTCTACTCCCCGCGCAGGCGCTTCGGCGATCGACTCGACAGCTTTTTCGGAAACGTTCTCCGTGACGTTGTCCGCAACGATGGGGTCTGCGGCACGCGCCGCCACAGTGATTGGGTCTTCGGATGGCGCCGACAGCTGTGTCGGCGTTGGTATTGCAGGCAGGTCGATGGCGGCCGAAGTCGCCACGCCCGCGGTATCGGCTGACTCGGGTGCCAGGGTCTCGACACCGGCGTGGGCATTGCCCGCGCAGGCCAGCCCCGCGCCAAGCAGCACGGCCGCGGTTGCCGACCTGGCCGTGCATCTTGATGCGGGTGAAATGGTTGTCTGGACCATGATGTTCCTCAGCTCAGAAATCGGCGGGGCCATGCTTTGGCATGACGGTGAAGAACAGACTGTCTCGCGGAACTCCCATCCAGTAAGGGCCCGACGGCGCCACGCGCCAGTCGGCTGCCAGGTTGAATCGCGCGCGGTCCGTGCGATTGTGGATAACGAACAGCAACTGGCTGTCCCAGATCTTTTCGAAGTGATCGCGCTCGATGGAGCGGGTACCACGCGCCGGGTCACCGACCAGCACGCGGTCGCCCTTGATCCCCTTGATCACGACGAAATGGTGATAACCGTTCTCGACGATCAGCACGATCGCCGGAATCTGCGCTTCCTCGAGCTTCGACAGCGGCAACTCGTAGCCGTCGGCCAGGAACCCGCGCGACTCGAGAAACCGCTTCATGTCGAGCAGCGAGAAACCTTCCGAGCGGATCTTGGCCTGATCGCCGTTGACATACATGTTGGCGAAGACCGTCTCTTCATTGACGGGGAATCCGTACTGAAAAGTCAGTAGCGTGGCCACGGCGGCCGAGCCGCAGCTGAAGTCATACTGCTGTCGGATGGTCGTGCGGAAGCGCGCTTCGCGCAGGCTGGTCACGGGCACCGTGTAAGAGTTGCCCTGATCGCCCGGAATGCGAATGGTATCGGCGCGGGCTTCGGCGATGCCACCCAGCGCCACCGCCAGCGTGGCGGCTGCCAACAGCAGGCTGCGCATGATCATTTGAACTGGACGTTGAGGATGGTCGCGTTCTGGATCAGTACGTTGTTGCCCGAATTCTGGATCACGGTCGGCAAACCCGCGGCATTGGCGAACGAACCGTCCGAGACATAATTGCTGCCCGACAGCGTGTTGATGGCGGCGTTGCCGCCCACGGTGCCGTTCAGGCGCATGTCGTTGACGACCAGTTCAGCGCCACCGCGCACGTCGTCGAGCTTGCTGCTCGCGACCGCATTGGCTGTCGTACCGAAAATATTCAATTTGGGGGCAGCATCCGGCGTTACCGCCGTCACGCTTGCCGCCGCGCCCGCCACGACAGTGGCTGCGCCCGAATCACTGCTTGCCGCCGCGACGGCCGTGGCGGATGCCTCGGCGACGGGTGGCCCCGCAATAGCCTGCGCAAACGGCCAGGCCAGGATGGCTGTCGACATTGCCAGGACAGCTCGGCGATGCAATCGCATGGTGCGTCTCCTCATGCCCCGAGGCACGGCCCCCCATCCGGGCCGCCAGCGTCGGAAGCGATTTCGGACCTACAGGCGTCTGATGCGGCAGAGCGGCCGACAAACGATGCCGTCGGCACGCACTGCCCCATCCGATTCAACCCTGCGGGTGCTGTACCGTTCCGTGCGGAACGGTACAGACGCTCGAAGGACTTACTTGCCGACTGCCAGGTTCGCCTGGACGTTGACGCTTTGTTGCACCAGCGACGACATGCCGCTGTTCTGGTTGGCAATCATGATGCCGGCTGCGGACTGGCCGACGCTGGACATCATGTTCGACATGTTGAAGGTGCCTGCATCGACATAGTTGGTGCCGCCGTTGCCGCCAGCGCCGCCAACCGCACCGTTGCCGGTACCACCCGTGCCGCCCATGCCCGCGCCACCAGCACCGCCTGCGCCAGACGAAGCGCCAACCGCGCCATTGCCTGCCGTTGCGCTGCCATTCGACGCCATGCTGCTTGCGCTGCCGTTAGTGGCCGCACCGCCAGCGCCACCGTTGCCGGCAACACTGTTCTGCGCACCACCGGCGCCGCCGGTCGAAGTCGCGGCGCCACCAGTTGCCGCGCCGGCAGTCGAGGTGTTGGCGCCGCCAGCACCGCCGGTGCCAGTGCCTGCGCCGCCTGCGGAGGCAGCGGTCGCTGCACCGCCAGCACCGCCAGCACCACCCGTGCCGCTAGCTCCGCCACCAGTACCCGAGGCCGTACCGCCAGTACCAGCGCCACCAGCACCCGCTGTCGCCGTGCTGTTACCAGCATTGCCATGGACCTTGCCGAGCGCGGCGCCTGCGCCGCTGCTGCCGCCCAGTCCACCGCTCGCGCCAAGCGCATCACCGCCACTACCCTTGGCGTTTCCGCCGTCGCCACCGAAGCCACCCAGGGCGCCAGCGCCCGAGTCACCGCCACTGCCCTTGCCGGAGCCACCGAAGCCGCCTACGCCAAGGCTCGCGGAGAGCGCGCCGCCACCATTGCTCTTGGCGTTGCCGCCATCGCCAGCCCAGCCAACGGCCTTGCCGCCTGCCGCGCCATCGCCAGCTGTTGCGCTGCCGTTGACGGCATAACCCGCCGTGGCGCTGCCGTTGACTGCCGAGCCGCCGCTGCCGCCGCCGCCACCAGCGCCGCTGGCGCCACCCGAACCACCCGAGCCGCCCTTGCCGGTGCCGCCATAGCCCGCGCCACCCTTGCCACCCGCTGCACCGTTGGCGCTGCCATTGTTGGTGGCAACGTTACCGATGTTGTGGATGTAGTTGCCAGTCACATAGCCTTCAAGCTTGCTGATGGCCAGCGCCTTGCTGGAGTTGAACGAGTTGGTGAAGTTGGCGGTAGCCGTACTGCCATTGGCCGCTGCGGCGTTGCCATAGCCGCTCATGTCCTGGTCGGTGTGATTCTTGGAGTTGGTGTTGGTATTGCTGGTGTTCTTCGTCTTGTTGGTGGTCGAAGTAGAAGAGTTGCCGTTCGCCTGAAGAGCCGTCGAACCATCATTCGCCGCGGCGCCGCCGCCATTCTGCGTGTTGCTTGTTGAGGACGCAGTCTGGGTGTTGTCGTGGCCGTTCGTGTTGTTGTTCGTCGGGTCTGCTAGCGCCTGGCCACTAATGCCCAGTGCCAGCGCAACCGCCGACGCAAGTAATGTCTTGTTCATACGTTGCTCCCAGGAGAATTGCACATTGCGGCTCAGCCTCCGGCCAACGCTCATACAGGCAGAACGCCGGCTGGAGGTTCAGGTCCCGCACGGTTGCCGGACCAGCCTTCCCCTGCGCATATTCAGTGCCAGCACGCATGGCGCGCGGCGCATCCCGTTGAAATACAAAGGCTGGCGCGGGTTTCTCCGGGAACTTTTTTCGTTGGTTGTGCGCCGCACATTCGCGCGGAACCTGTGCATGGGAGTAGACATGTCACAGCGGTGTGACACCGATTTTGGCCGTCAGGCGAACCGGCCCGTCGCGCCCGAAAAAAATGCCAGAAATTCAACGTGTTACGAAGGCACGAGTGACACGCTGAAGACGGCAACCCGCGTAACGACAGTGAAACAGCGATGCCACCGCCCCCCAACCACCACCCCTCAAGGTACCGGCAAGCCTGACCAGTCAGTGTCGGCTTCGTCATGCTGCAAGCGCGTGAAACCGGGCAGCGCGAGCATAAGTCGACGCCCCCGCGTGAAGGAATCGCCGCTGCGTCCCGTCTTTTCTTGCGTCTGGCGGACGTTCGATGCCGTCTCGCAACACATGTGGTCGCAGATTGTGCTTCGCACGCCGCGAGTGCGTTTGATGCTGGCCGCCATGTCTGATTTAAAGTACATTACACGCGTCTAGGACTTGTCAGCGCTTACGCAAGGGAAACCATGAGTGAAGCCGTCGTTCCCCTGTATCACCAGATTTACGTGGTGCTCCGCCAGCAGATCGTGGAAGGCCGCTTCGGCCAGGGCCCGCTGCCAGGCGAAATCGACCTTGCCAAGCAATTTCATGCTTCGCGCGTGACGATGCGGCGCGTGTTCGACCGTCTGGTTCAGGAAGGTCTGGTCCGCCGCCATCGCGGACTCGGGACATTCGTAAACCCGCATCCGGTCAGGCCGCAGGTCACCGAGGAGCGCGCCACGAGCCTGCTCGGCGCCATCATCGACATGGGCGAGAAGACTGCGGTCAAGGTCATCTCGATCGACGAGGTGCACGCCACCCCTGAAGTCGCCGAAGCGCTGCAGATCCAGGTGGGCGATCCCGTGGTGAAGATCGTGCGCGTGCGTCACTACCGCAACCGCCCTCTGTCCCATATCACGGTCTACCTGCCGATCGACCTGGGCCGCTCGCTGACCCGCAAGGATCTGGAAACGACGCCGATGCTGCGCCTGCTGGAAGCCGCCGGTGTGGAGCTGGGCCGCGCGTCGCAAGTGCTGACGGCCCGCCTGGCCGACGTGGTTGTGGCCCCGCTGCTCGACGTGCCCGTTGGCGGCGCGCTGCTGGCCGTGCGCCGCGTGGTGCTCGACAAGAATGGGCGTCCGGTGCAACTGCTGATGGGCCAGTATCGACCCGACCGCTACGAATACCGCATGGAACTGTCGCCGATGGGCGGCGGGGACAGCGCCAACGTGTGGGTAGAAAACGAAACCCGCACGGGCCTGCGCGACTGACCTGCGGGCGAGGCCGGGACCCACTCCTCGTACCGGCCACGCGACGAATCGGAATCGGGCGATACTGCGCACTCCACATCACAACCGAGGAGCTTTCGTCATGCCAGTCGTTCGCCCGGGCGAGCATCAGCCTGTCTGCAAGTCTGCCCTGCAATCCGCCAGCAGCCGACGGCGCGCATCCTGCGCCGCGCTGCTCGCGCTGGCCGCGTGGTGCATCGCGCCTTCCGCACAGGCCGCGCAAGCTGCGATCGCTGGCGGCAAGCCGATCCGCATCCTGGTAGGCGCGCCTGCGGGCGGCACCACCGACACGCTGGCACGAACGATCGCCCAAGAAATGTCGCAGACGCTGGACCAGCCCGTGGTGGTCGAGAACCGCCCCGGCGCAGGCGGCAATATCGCTGCCGACATGGTGGCCAAGAGCCCGGCCGACGGCACCACGCTGCTGATGAGCTTCACCAGCCATACGATCAACGCGACGCTGTACAAGAAGCTGCCGTTCGATCCGATCCAGGACTTCACGCCGATCACACTCGTGGCCACCGTGCCCAGCGTGCTGGTGGCACGGCCCAACCTGCCCGCCAACAACATCCCCGAACTGATCCGTCTGGCCAAGTCCGAGCCGGGCAAGCTGAACTTCGGCATTGGCGCGGTGGGATCGTCGGTGCATCTGGCCGGTGACATGTTCAAGATGATGACGGGCACGTATATCGTCAACATCCCGTACAAGGGCACCACGCCCGCCATCACGGATCTGCTCGCGGGCCAGGTTGATCTGATGTTCGCCAGCACGATCAACGTGGCGCAGCACGTCAAGGCTGGCAAGCTCAAGGTGCTCGGCGTGACCAGCCCGACGCCGCTGCCGCAGTTTCCGGGCGCGCAGCCGATTGGCGCCACGGTAAAGGGTTTCGAATCCAGCGCGTGGTTCGGCCTGTTCGGCCCGGCCAATCTGCCGCCGGAGATCACACAGGCGCTGTACCAAGCTGCGCGCCACGGGCTCGAGCAGCCCGCAGTGCGCAAGCGCCTGGAAACCGACGGCGCGCAACCCAGCGCCATGCCGCCCGAGACGTTCGCGAATTTCGTGAAGCAGGACGTCAAGCGCTGGGCCACGGTGGTGAAGTATTCAGGAGCCAAGCCCGAATGACCCTGCCGCACGGCAAGACCGCGGTCGACCCCAGCCAACTGCCCGCCACGCTCGCCCAGAAACTGGTCGCTCGCGCGGCAGGTGTGTCGCATGTCACGCCGGGATCGGTGGTGATGTGCAAGGTCGACCTGGCCATGTCGCACGACTCGAGCGGACCGCGCCGCGTGGCGCCACTGCTGCGCGAACTCGGCGCAAAGGTCTGGGATCCGTCCCGATTCGTGGTGGTCACCGACCACTACGTGCCTGCGGCCGACCCCGAAGCCGAATCGATCCTGCGCTTCACGCGCGACTGGGTGCGTGAAGCGGGCATTCAGAACTTCATCGACAACGAAGGCATCTGCCACGTAGTGCTGCCCGAGCGCGGCCATGTCCTGCCCGGTCGCTTCATCGTCGGCGGCGACAGCCACAGCCCCACGGGCGGCGCTTTTGGCGCGTACATGTTCGGCATAGGCGCCACGGAGATGGCCGGCGTGCTGGCCACGGGGGAGATCTGGCTGCGTGTGCCGAACACGATCCGGGTCGAGTGGCAGGGGACGCTGTCTGACGGCGTCTGCGCCAAGGACGTCATGCTGTTCCTGTGCGCCACACTGGGTATGGCGGGTGGCCGCTACGAAGTGATCGAATACACGGGGAACGCGGTAAAGACGCTGTCGATGCAGGAGCGCATGACGCTCACGAACATGAGCACCGAGCTTGGCGCGCAAACGGCGCTGATCGCGCCGGATGCCACAACGATGGCATGGCTTGCGGATGCCGGCGTCGATGCCGCCACGCTCGCCGCTATCGAACCGCGCCAGTGGCGCAGCGATGCGGACGCACCGGTACTGGCCACACATCGCTTCGATGCCGGCACGCTGGTACCGCAGGTAGCCGCGCCGCATTCGCCGGCCAACAGCGGCCCGGTCGACCAGGCCGCCGGCGCGCCGATCGAGATCGCCTATCTGGGCGCCTGCACCGGCGCCAAGCTCGAAGACCTGCGCATGGCCGCGCGGGTGCTGCGCGGGCGCAAAGTGGCATCGGGCGTGTCGTTGAAGGTCGCGCCCGCTTCGCTGCGCGACCAGCTGCAAGCGGCCAGCGAAGGGACGCTCGGCGTGCTGATGGATGCCGGCGCGGAGCTGCTGCCGAACGCGTGCAATGCGTGCGCGGGCTACGGCGCCACACGGTTTCCGGCCGGCAGCCGCGCCATCGCCTCGACTGCGCGCAACTTCCCCGGCCGCATGGGCGATGCAGGTAGCGCCGTATGGCTGGCATCGCCCATGACCGTGGCAGCCAGCGCCGCCACTGGCTGCATCACTGACCCGCGCAAGTTACTGGCATGACCCCGGCTCCGGATTTCCAACCCCCGCCCTCTGGCCGCATCTGGCGCTTCGGCGAAAACGTCGATACCGACGCAATGGCGCCGGGCCGATTCATGAAGGACGGGCTCGACGTGCTGGCGAGCCACTGCCTGGAAAACCTGCGACCGGAGTTCCCAGGCGCGGTCAAACCCGGCGACGTCATCGTCGCAGGCAGCAACTTCGGCATGGGGTCTTCACGTGAACAGGCAGCCCAGGCATTGAAGCATCTTGGCGTGGCGGCCGTGCTGGCGCCGTCGTTCGCCGGGCTGTTCTATCGCAACGCGATCAACATTGGCCTGCCGGTGCTGGTGTGCGCGGATACGACCGCATTGGCCGACGGAGCGCGAGCCACGTTCTTCCTGGATGCGGCAGAGATCAGGCTCTGCGATGGCCGGCGCATATCCTGCGAACCGGTGCCCGATTTCCTGCGCGCGCTGTTGCACGCGGGCGGGCTGGTGCCGCATCTCAAAGCACGCCTCAATAAAGTCTGAGACCTGGTCTCAGTGGGCAGCCGGTCCGTTGCTGAGGTGTCCTGACTCCCCACCTCCCGACACGCCACCATTGCGCGACCAGGCACCATGCGTGGCCATCGGCGGTGCGACGGCAGCGGCCTCGCGCAGCAGCGACAACGCCTCGTCATCCGAGGTCTGCGTGAAATCGAGATAGAACGCGCCGACCGCGCCAAAGTTCTCGGGGATATTCAGGCAGACCACGCGATCCGCCACGGCGCGGAGCGTGTCGAGGCCATCCACCGATCCCACTGGCACCGCCGCCACAACCTCCGCGGCGCCCGCCATGCGCACGGCGTCGAGCGCTGCGCGCATCGTCGCGCCAGTCGCCACGCCATCATCGACAACGATCACGCGCCGGCCCGCGATCGCGGTAACCGGGTGCCCCTGGCGATACCGCTGCTGTCGACGGCAGATCTCGCCAAGCTGACGGCCGCGTTCCGCATCGAACGCGCCAGCCTCCAGCGCGCGGCGTGCCCACGGGTCGTCGTTGACGACCGTATGCGGCCCGCTGCCACCGGCATCGCCCTCGACCACGGCGCCAAGCGCCAGTTCCGGATAGCCGGGCGCGCCGATCTTGCGCACGAGCAGCACATCAAGCGTCGCGTCGAGCACGCGCGCGACATCGTAGGCAACGGGAACACCACCGCGTGGCAAGGCCAGCACAAGCGCTGGATCGCCATCATGTGACCGGCAGTAGCCAAGCGCGGCGAGATGACGACCGAGGTACTGGCCCGCCTCGCGGCGGTTGGCAAAACATGGCGGAAGACTCATGACGGGCTCCCCCAGGCTGGCAGGAAAGATGGGATGCAAACCGCGCCGGGCGCGGCTCCACAGCCACTATAGTCCTGGCCGAACAGCCCGGCGGCGCTTTGTTCGCGCTGTCTTTGCGACACGACAAACCCACAACATATGCAGGGCCGTTGTTGTGACGAAGGCGCTTGATACGCGGTGCATACCCGCGATTGATGGTGGAACTGGAACAGTCTTTTCGGGCGGACGCCGCTGATTCCTCCGCCAGGCTTGGGTACGATGCACTGCGTGACGGCAATCCCGTCCGGTTCCTTGACACGCGGCGCCCAGGCGGCCCGCCCTGAATGAGTGAGCGTTACCGTGAATCCGCAACAGATCTCCCGCACCAACGACGAGGCCATGCAACCGGAGGCCGACCTCGACATCCCCTTCGGCTCGCTCGACGCGGCCGCCATGGCCGAGTTGCCGTACACGTTCCGGCAAACCGGCACGTGCACGCGCTACTACCAGGAGTTCTTCGGCTGAGTTTGGGAATATGGGAATGGCGGCGGGCCGGGTGCAACCGGCCGCCGCGAAGCCGCGTCTGGCGCCTGTAGCCCCTGCCTCCGCCGTCAGTAGGTCTTGTACGGCAGGAATTTGCCGGACATCTCGATGCGAACGCGATCGCCGTTGGGATCGGGTTCGCGCTGCAGGTCCATGCGGAAGTCGATGGCACTCATGATCCCGTCGCCGAATTCCTCGTGAATCAATGCCTTGAAGGTCGTGCCGTAGACGCTGATCAGTTCGTAGAAGCGATAGATCAGCGGGTCTGTAGGCACCTGCGTGGGTAGCGAACCCTTGTAGGGCACGGCACGCAGCCACGGTTCAGCCTCGGCGGGCAGCCCAAAGATATCCATCACGGCGCGGGCGCCGGCTTCATCGAAGGCCATCTGGCCCAGGCAGGCCGCGGTCGTCCATTCCTTGCTCTTGCCGACACGTTCGGCTACATCGGCCCATCGAATGCCACGCAGCACCTTGGCTTCGATAATCAGGTCGGTCACGTCACTACGATTCATGGTCTCTCCGTTCGTCATGGATGAATGCGGAGAGGACGTGAACACCGGCGCGCCTGTGCTCGCCTATGGCTATGGCACCTGGGTGCGATCGATGACCGCCACGGCATCCGCGCCATCGACGCCGCCGTGGGCACGGGCGAATTGCGGCACGGTAAGCGGGCTCAGACCTTCAAGCGCCTGCAAGACCAGCACGATGAGCATGACCGGCATGACGTCCTCCCTCGGGATTACGGCGAACTCATTGGCGCAAACTTCATGCCACCGGGCCAGCGGCATCCGCGCCCTGCTTTTGACGCATCGTGGGGCAATCCGGACACAGGCCGCCGCCACGGACACGCATTGCGCACCATGTCCGGGCACCCGCCGATTCCGGCTCAACCAGCGAAAGCGTACCCGTTTCTGCGTCCAACGTGGGGAACGTCTCCTGCGATGACAGGGGTCCTCCGATACCGCAGCCGAGCCCCTCGCATCGGAAAATCTTTGCACGACTCATTTCCGATGTAACGCCACATTATTTGGCGCTCGATCAAGTGTGCCTGTCGGAGCGTTCGCGTCACATTCCTCCAAACCCTTTCCAGTCAAGGGCTGGCGGGTTATCTGTCAGGTCAGAAAACAGGTGGTCGGCGCGTTGCGGCGTGAGAGACCGTCTTACAAGTGCAACCGCGCAAGAGAAGAGGCCGTCGCTAGAGTGAAGCCGTGTTCAACGCGAACCGGATATGGAGCCCCGAATGAAACGCGCACTCACCCTGGCCTTGCTGCTCGTCACCACCAGCGCCCTGCTTTCCGCGTGCATCGTGGTGCCGCCGCGCGGACCGCATTATCACTACGACCACTATGACCGCTATGGCGGCCGCTACTGAGCCCGCTGGGCCCGGATGCAGCCAACACCGGTTTCCGACTCAACGCTAGCCAAGGAGACATCATGAAACGCCAGCTACTGCTCGCCGCCGCCGTGCTTGCCGCCGGCAGCGTCTTTGGACTGATTTCGCCGGGCGCCCAGGCGCACGACAACTACTATCGAAGCCCACCGCCGCCCCCGCGACACGAGGTTCGCCCCGCGCCACGGCCCGGCCATGTCTGGGTACCGGGTCACTATGACCACGCTCGGGACAACTACGCCTGGCGCGGCGGCTACTGGCAATCGGCACGGCCGGGCTACCGCTACGTGCCCGAGCGCTGGGAGCGTGGCCCGCACGGGTGGTATAAGCGCCCGGGCTATTGGGACCGGTAAGGGGCCGGTCAGGGGCCGATAAGGGGCCGATAAGCCGCACGGGCGACCGGCTCCGCCAGGTGGGCGCGATCGGTAAACGGCAGCCTGGCGTTGGTCGGGGCATGGGCATGTGACCCCGACCAACGCCAGGTTTGCCAGCCGATCGGTCTCATCGAGGGTGGTGGGAACCCGGGAGACGTACGGCCGACAGGCAATCTTTTATCTCCTACTGAAGTGGGGTACATCCCTCATCCATTTGAACTAGTGCGACTCCCATTCCGCGTCAACCCGATGTCCGGATATATGGCATAAATGCCCTTTTTCATGGGTTTCATCATTGTGTCAGCCAGCACGATATTCGTTAATGCCACACCCCCCAACCGGGTGAATAATTGATAATTGTCAGACCACTTTCATTCAAATCGGTTGCATCGGTGAAACATTCTCGGGAATCACTGTATCAAGCGTGAAACCCTTGTGACAGCACGTCCAGCAAGGCTTAGCGGGCAGGCACGCCACCAAATGAATGAATCTGGAGACGGATTATGAGGCGGACTTCATTCCATCCTGACAGCGCCTCTAATCCAGCCGCTTGCAATCAGATCAACCAGCCCATAAGATGAATTTAAGTTCGATTTTGGAGCGAGATTTTCTTTCGGGTTTGGGTTCGGGTCATACTTCCGGTCGCGCGGACAAGTCCATCCTGACAAATGGACAAAGACTGACACGGAAGCACGGGGTTGGCGCAGTTTCGCGGCACCGCCATTGGGGCGGCTGTCTGTCCTGACGCAGCAATGATTCCCGCAAGCAAAGCATCCCGCAGCTCGCCCATGAACGGGGAGTGAAGAAGAATGAACGCCTTGCTTATCGAGGAGCATCCATTGCTCCGGCTCGGGCTGTTGCAGATGCTCGAGACCATTCAGGAATTCGGTCACGTACTTGCATTGTCGCCAGCTGACGTTGTCCGAACTGAAGTACCTCATCGAAATGCCGAACTGCTGGTCTTTGGCATGCCCGGCGACCAAGCCTCCGGATGGGCGCAACTCGAACAGGCGCGCGAGCGTCTGGCGCCGCAACGCATCCTGGTGCTGGCCGACGCCTTGCCGCTGCACGTGCCCAACGCGGAGGCCGCACGCGGCATCTGCGGATGCCTGCCGAAGTCCACATCGCTGCCCGTGATCGAGGCCGCCATCCGGCTGACCATCTCGAGCGTGCAGGGCCTGATGCTCGCAAGCGAGGTCTGCGCGACGCCGTCGGCATCGCGCTCGGCCATGCATGCCACGCAATCGCTGGCATCGGCTGCGCCATTGCCGCTGCCACCGGCCATGCAGGAGCCGCTTTCGCCCGGCGCTTGCGCCAACGTCCTGCGCACCACCGTTGCCGTGCGCGACCTCACCAGTCTGCGCCCGGGCCAGCCGATCAGTTCGTCGGCAACCCCGTTGTCGCCGATGGTCGAGGAGGAGCCTGGCTACGATGAAGCAGAGATGCTGCAGATCACGCCGCGCCAGTACGAAGTGCTGGTGCTGCTGGCACGCGGGTATCCGATCAAGACCGTCAGCCGGATGCTCAATATCTCGGTGGCCACCGTGAAGAGCCACGCCTGCACGCTCTATCAGCGCCTCAAGGTTCGCAACAAGGGAGAAGCCGTGTATGCGGCATTGCAGCCCGGTGCAACGCTCGAGTGGGTCCATGGCGACGAACACTCGGCTCGCGACGGCGGTGTGCGGCGCGTGATCGCCCGCGGCCCCGACGCGCAGTACGACACCAGCGTGCCTGCCTGAGTCTCCGGATTTCCCGGCCCCCTCCCATACGGGCGCCTTCCTCGGAAGGCGCCCTTTTTCATTGGGCATGGCACATTGGGCACGTCACGCCCGGGCGCTGCCACTGTGTGGGGTAGCAGACAGTGGCTTCAGGACACCCCCCCTACAGTCCGCGTATTGCTAACCAAAATGTGACTGTCATGGGCGTAAACGAACTGGACAACCTCTTCGACGCGGCAGACAAGCCCGACGATGCATCGACGCCACGCGGCGCCAATGGCCGGCGCCGGGCACTGATCACCGGCATCACTGGCCAGGACGGTTCGTACCTGTGCGAATACCTGCTCGACAAGGGATACGAAGTCCACGGCATCAAGCGGCGCAGTTCTCTGTTCAATACCGAACGTATCGATCATCTGTACGAGGACCCGCAAGCGCCGGACCGCAGACTGATCCTCCATCACGGCGACATGACCGATACGGCGAGCCTCGTGCGCGTCGTGCAGCAGGCCCGCCCCGACGAGGTCTACAACCTCGCGGCGCAGAGCCACGTGCAGGTGTCATTCGAAGAGCCCGAGTACACCGCCAACACCGACGCCGTCGGCACGCTGCGCCTGCTCGAGGCGATGCGGATTCTCGGCATGGAGCAAAGCACGCGCTTCTACCAGGCATCCACGTCCGAACTGTATGGGCTGGTGCAGGAGATTCCGCAGAAGGAAACCACGCCGTTCTATCCGCGCAGCCCGTATGCCGTAGCCAAGCTCTACGCCTACTGGATCACCGTGAACTACCGCGAAGCCTATGGCATGTACGCGTGCAACGGCATCCTGTTCAATCACGAAAGCCCTGTGCGCGGCGAAACGTTCGTCACCCGCAAGATCACGCGCGCCATCGCGCGCATCGCGCTGGGCCTGCAGGAAGTGCTCTATCTTGGCAACCTGTCCGCGCTGCGCGACTGGGGCCATGCGCGCGACTACGTCGAGATGCAGTGGCTGATGCTGCAGCAGGAAACGCCGCGTGATTTCGTCATCGCCACGGGCGAGCAACACAGCGTGCGCGAGTTCGTCACGCTCTCCGCGCAGAAGCTCGGGCTGACGGTCACCTTCGAAGGCAGCGGCGTCGACGAGGTCGGCATCATTTCTCATATCGACGCCTCGCGCCGCGAGTTGTCCTCCCGCTGCAAGGTCGGCGACGTGATCGTGCGCGTGGACCCGCGCTACTTCCGCCCGACCGAAGTCGAGACGCTGCTGGGCGACCCAACGCAGGCACGCGAGCAACTGGGCTGGTCCCCACGCATCACGTTCGACGAACTGGTGCACGAAATGATCGAAGCGGACTTCGTGGCCGCGCGGCGTGACGCGCTGGTCAAGATGGCCGGCTTCAGGACCTATGACTACCATGAGTGACGCCCGCCCGAGAGTGTTCGTGGCCGGCCATCGCGGGATGGTCGGTTCCGCGATCGCGCGCGCGCTGGCCGCGCGTGGCGACGTGGAACTGGTCCTGCGCACCCACCGTGAACTGGATCTGACCGAACAGCGAGACGTGCACCAGTTCTTCGCCACCGAACGGATCTCGCAGGTCTATCTGGCGGCCGCGCGCGTGGGCGGCATCCATGCCAATAACGTCTATCCCGCCGAGTTCATCCAGCAGAACCTGACGATCGCGGCCAACGTGATTCACGAAGCCTGGCGCGGCGGTGTCGAGCAGTTGCTGTTCCTGGGGTCGAGTTGCATCTATCCGAAGTTCGCGCCGCAGCCCATCCAGGAATCGGCGTTGCTGACCGGTGCGCTGGAGCCCACCAACGCGCCGTACGCGATCGCCAAGATCGCCGGCATGATGATGTGCGACAGCTACAACCGCCAATACGGCGTCGACTACCGGAGCGTGATGCCCACGAACCTCTATGGTCCGGGCGACAACTACCATCCCGAGAACAGCCACGTCATCCCGGCATTGATCCGGCGCATCCACGAGGCCAGGCTAGCTGACGCGCCGGAGGTTGCCGTGTGGGGCTCCGGTGCGCCGATGCGTGAATTCCTTCACGCCGACGACCTTGCCCGCGCCTGCCTGCATGTGATGGACCTGCCCCAGGCATCGTACCGGGCGCATACGGAGGGCGCCGGGTTCCTGAACGTCGGCAGCGGCGAAGAAGTCTCGATTCGACAGCTGGCGCTGCTGATCGCGCGCGTTGTCGGCTATCGCGGCAACATCGCATTCGACCCGACACGCCCGGATGGCACGCCACGCAAGATGCTCGACTGCGGCCTTATCAACGCAACCGGCTGGCAGCCGCAGGTGTCGCTGGAATCCGGCCTGCGATCGACCTACCAGGACGCGCTTTCGAGCGGACGGCTCAGCGTCGAGCCGGAAGCGCTGGCCACGCCAACCTAGCGGTTCGAACGAGCCAAGCGACTCCTGGGAGACCGACATGCGTTTGCAGCGCAACTTCGTATGGGACACCCTGCTGGCGGGAACGCTGTTGCTGATCGTCGGCTACTGCCATGCGATATCGCATATGGACTCGCCGATGTTGCTGCTGTCGACCCTGATGCTGACCGCGATGGTCATCATCCACTGGTTGCTGCACGTACGGGAACGCGTCCCATCGCTGGCGAACTCGAGCGTGCTGCTCTTCGAGACGTTGTTTCTCGTGGTAGCCCCCTCCGTGCAGCGCGCCTATTACGAATGGCATATGGTCAACACGGCCACGCTCGAGGAAAGCCTGGCGGTGAGCACCAACCTGCTCTGCACGCTGTTCGTGATGACCTACGTTGCCACGCGGTACTACATGCAGCGGCGCGACCAGCACCGGTCACGCACGCATCGGCCACGTCCACCCACGTTCGTGCGCACGCTGCGCCTGAACGCGCCGCGCACGTTCGTGTTGCTGGGCGTGGCGGCAGTAGCCGCAATGCTGTCCTGGCAGACCATTGACCTGCGCGCGCAGTCTGAAGTGATCGAAGCCACGCCGCAGTACCTTCTGGTGCAGAAGTACCTCTGCTTCATGCCAGTGCCGATGCTGCTGATGCTGGTCAACGTGAAGGGGCGCAAGATGCTGCGCCACCCGTTCTGGCTGCTGGTCACGCTGTTCGTGCTGGCCTGTGTGCTGATCTCCCAGAATCCGCTGATCGAGAAGCGCAACGCCATCGGGCCGATCTACCTGAGCCTGTTGCTGATGTTGATGCCGTGGTTCTCCCGCACGCCTCGCCGCCTGGTGTCGACGCTCGTGCTTCTGACCGGTGTCTTCTTTCCGTTGCTGTCGATCTTCACGCACGCCGACCTGTCGGCATGGCAGCCGTCAGAGATTCTCGATCCGTGGCTGTATTTCTCGCACTTCCTTGATCTGCACTACGACGCCTGGGCCAACATCGCCACGGTCATCGAGATGGTGAACCGCGACGGCCTGAGCTACGGCCACCAGTTGGCGGGCAGCCTGCTGTTCTTCGTGCCACACACGCTTTGGGAGACCAAGCCGCTCGCCACGGGCATCGAGATCGGTCAGTTCCTGATGGCGTACTACAAGCTCGACTTCGACAACCTGTCGGCGCCGCTGATCGCGGAGGCCTACATCGACTTCTTCGCGTTTGGCGTGATCGCCTACGCGATTGCGCTGGCGTTTATCGTGCGGCTGCTGGACAAGCTCTGCCGTAGCGGCGGCATCATGGCGCTGCCCGCCGGCATCTATTTCTCAATCTTCCTGATCTTTGCGCTGCGCGGCGCGCTGATGATCGCCATGGCCTACGGCAGCGGCGCCTTGATGGCGTTTCTCACCATCGGCTGGTTCGTTTCCGGCAAGCGCAGGCTCCATACCCGGCGCTCCCGCAATGTTCGCCCGCTGGGCCCCACGCCGGTCCGTCCTGCCATCTAGTCAATTCGCTTCGATTGCGTTTGCGCTTGCGTTTGCAGGGCCCGCCGGTATCTACGTCGGCGAGTTCAAAGCGAACCCAGGCGGGTCCCTCCCCTCGCATTGCCCATGCCACGCTCCGGCACCGCCGGAGCGTCAGCCAACGTCTCAGTGCTGCGCATCCAGCGAGCCCCGGCTCAGCCGCACGATGGCCTGCGTCGGCATCATCCAGAGGGCGGTCATGGCATTGGCCGCGATCAGTGCCTCCACCACGTGCGGGAAGCTGACCGCATCGGCAAAGTACAGGATGGTGCAGAGCACGCCGGCAGCCAGAAATTCGGCCATGCCGATGTTGCCCAGGCTGACGAACGCCTTCGCGCCCATCAGCACCGGCGTGCTCGCCGCCGACGTTACCAGCAGGGCGAAGTAGACGGCGCACAGCGTAGCGAGCTTGTTGGAGATCGGGTATTCGCCGGCCGTCCACAGCGACACCGCCGCACCACCCACGAATGCCGCACCGATGATGGCCAGCAGCCCGTAGGCCACGTAGCACGTGGCCAGCTTGCGATAGATCCTGATCACCCACTGCCAGTCGCCCGCCAGCATGTTGCGATGAATGATCGGCCAGAGTGGCTGGTTGATCATGTAGACAAAGCTGTGCAGCAGCAGGTTGGCGCGAAAGAGCAAGGCGAGCAGCGCGGCATCGCGCGGCATGTCGGTTTCGTAGCACAGCAGCACCGCGCCCTGCTGCAGGAAAACCACAGCCAGTTGCGCCTGCAGGAGCGACCAGGAATTGCGTGCCAGCTCACGCGCGAATGCCTTGCCAGGAAACGCATGAGGCCATCCGGCGCGTACCACCACGCCGATCATGTTCACCACGCGGATCAGGATGAAACCGGCCTGGCTGGCGACGAACAGCAACGTCACATCGACATGTTCCTCGCCGGGCGGGCGGAAATAGGTCACCAGCAGGATGAACACGACGTTCAGAATGCTGCCCGCCGCGGTGATCAGGTTGTTCACGTGCTGACGATGCTGCCCCTGGTTCACCGCCTCGCCCACGGAGAGCACGGTCAGCATCGCATAGCAGACCAGGGCCGCGGTGAAGAGACTGTAGTGCCTGGCGGAGAACAGGTTGATGCCACTTGTTTCGAGTACCGGCCGCAGGATCAGCACCAGCAGGATCAGCGACGCGAAGATCGCCGACAGCCCCACCCACGACACCGTCAGCACCCCTGCCAGTTGCCCGCGCCGCCGATCGTCGGCCGCGATGGAAGTAACGGTCGGCCAGATACCGATCGCCACCAGCGACAGCCATGCCGTCACGCCGAAGTAGACCATCATCGCGCTGAAATCGTCGGTGTCCAGCACCCGGGCGAAGAGCGGAATGCTGACGGCCTGCAATCCTATGCTGCAAACCTTCGACACCATCGAGCTTGCCACGGCCAGGCGCAACGCCCGCTTGGCCTCGCTGGCCCGCTCCGCGGCCGCGCCGTACTGCCCGCCTTGCGCGGCCGCCGCCATCCCGGTTTCGGTTTCACCCTCCAGCAACTCCCCCTTGATGGTCGTCACACATACCTCCAGATAGCCAGCCTTCAGATTGATGTTCGCCGATGCCGTTCATGGCATCGGCTCGGAAAATAGGGACGCGCGGACACGCACGATGCAGGACCGCCCGGCATTGGAGCCTAGTCCCCTGGCCCATCCGCTTCTGTTCGCTCGCGCACAACCGTGCCAGGTGCTGGCGCGTGCGTGCGGAGGCGAACGTTCCCTTCCGGCGACTCTCCCTACACTTCGCACGTGAATGACCTGCCTTGTCGCACTGACCAACGGTGGGTCCCGAATGGATACCTCCACCCTGACCAGCCCGGGGCGGCAGTACTGAAGTAGACCGATGAAAATCCTGCTTTATTGCCTCAACTACGCGCCGGAACTGACTGGTATCGGCAAGTACACCGGAGAACAGGCCGAATGGCTTGCCGCGCGCGGGCATCAGGTGCGCGTGATCACGGCGCCGCCCTACTACCCTGCCTGGAAGATCGACCGGGCATACCGGGGCCTGCGCTACCGGCGCGAGATGCGCCACGCCGTCGACGTCATGCGCGCGCCACTGTGGGTGCCTGAGCGTCCGTCCGGCGTGAAGCGACTGCTGCATCTCGCGTCGTTCGCCGTCACCAGCCTTGGATGGCTGGCTCGCCAGGTGGCATGGCGCCCCGACGTGGTGTTCACGGTCGAGCCGCCATTGTTCTGCAGCCCCGCGACGCTGCTATTCGCCCGGCTCACCGGCGCGAAGGCATGGCTGCATATCCAGGACTACGAGGTCGATGCCGCCTTCAAGCTGGGGCTGCTCAAGGGCGGCCTGCCGCAACGCATGGCGAGTACGTTCGAGCGCTTCATCATGCGGCGCTATGACCATGTGTCATCGATCTCGCACACGATGGTGGCACTGGCTCGCCAGAAAGGCGTGGACGCCACGCGCGTCTCCATGTTGCCCAACTGGGTAGATCTGGCGGCACTGGCGCGCCGTGGCGAGGCGGATTTCCGCGCACGCCTTGGGATACCGGCGAACGCCGTCGTGGCGCTATATTCCGGCACCATCGGCACCAAGCAGGGCATCGAGATCCTGGCCGACGCGGCGCGGCACCTGTGCTCGCGCGATGACCTTCATTTCATCATCTGCGGCGCAGGCTCCGGCGTGCCGGCATTGCGCACGCAATGCGAAGGCCTGGCACGCGTGCATTTCCTCCCGCTGCAATCGGCCGAAGACTTCCCGGCGTTGCTCGATTGCGCCGACATCCACCTGATGCCCCAGCGGGCCGACGCCGCCGACCTCGTGCTGCCGTCCAAGCTCACGAACATGCTCGCCAGCGGCAAACCTGTGGTGGCCACTGCCGCACCGGACACCGAACTGGGCAAGCTGGTCATTCAGTTCGGCTCGCTGGTCGAACCCGGCAACAGCGTGGCAATGGCCGATGCCATCGCGGCGCTGGCCGACGATCCGCCGCGCCGTCAGGCACTTGGGGCGGCCGGAAAGGCGTGGGCAGCCGCTCATCTCGACCGGGACGCCGTGCTGGCGGAATTCGAGCGAACGTTGCTGCGATTGCGTGCCCCGCGTGGCGTAGCCGATCAGGCCGCCGCCGACCTGGCCGGGAAATAAGGCCGGGCACACGTCATGTGGCCGCTTTGTGGTCTGGCGTACGGTACGCACGCCAGCGCGCGGCCATGATGAAACCATCGTCACCGGCCTGACCGGGAACAAGGCTCGGGCTGGTTCCAGCCCGGCATTAGGAGCCTGCTGTATGTTTCAGGACCTGTCGACTTTCCGCATGCCACCCGGCTTCCGTGGCCGCTCCGCCGTTGTCGTGCAGCTGTGGTGGTGCGTCCAGAGCCTGTTCTTTCACCACTCTCCGCATTTCGCCAACGGATTCCGCTGCTGGCTGTTGCGTCGCTTTGGCGCGCGCGTGGGCCGTCATGTCGTCATCCGGCCCAGCGTCCGCATCACCTATCCGTGGAAGGTCAGCATCGGCGACTACGCGTGGATCGGCGACGGCGCCGAGCTGTACAGCCTGGCCGAGATCGAGATCGGCAATCACGCAGTGGTATCCCAGTTCAGCTACCTGTGCGGCGGCGACCATGACTACCGCAGCAGCGACTTCGCCATCCAGGGACGCCCTATCCGCATCGCGGACGAGGCGTGGGTGGCCAGCCACACCTTTATCGCGCCGGGCGTCAGCATCGGCAAAGGCGCCGTGATCGGCGCCCGCAGCGCGGTATTTACCGACATGCCTGCCGGCATGCTCTGCGTGGGCAGTCCTTGCCGGCCGTTGCGGCCACGCCTGGACACTGCCCCGCGGAACCAGACGCGTCCGCATTCGCAGGCGGCCGCGCCATCAGAACGAGATTCCGCTCAAGTCAACTAGATAACGGGAATGCGGAAACCAAACAGGGAACTCATGGCTGCCAATGATCGACATCTATCACAACATCCTATGGCCTAGGTACAAGGGAGCCGTATTCAGCGAAGCTTTCTCTCACGCACACAAAGCCGGGCATAAGGTGCGCTTCTTCCATATCTCGTCCACGGGATACGGGCGCACGGCCTACAGCAGCGTCGACACCAGTTATCACCGGTACCCGTACGAGATTCTTTTCGATGAACCGTACGAGGCGATTCCGACGTGGAAGATGTCGCTACGGCTCATGCGCGAGGTCTGGCGTTCGAAGAACCGTCTGATCCTGATGCCTGGCTACCATCGCGTGGAGTTCTGGGCAATGCTGGTAGCGTGCATGTTGAGTGGCAAGCGTCGTGCCGTGTTCTGCGATTCCACCATCCAGGACCAGGTCGACCATCCGATGAAGCGGCGGCTGAAGCGGTTCTTCTTCAGCCGGTGCGATGGCGTGTTCGTCTACGGCCGACGCTCCGCCGAGTACGCGATCGCGATGGGTGCCGACCCCACGAAAGTTATCTGCCATTGCCAGGCCGCCGCGCTGCCGCACTCGTACAACGCGGCCGAAGCCACCCGAATGCGGATCGCCAACGCGCCGACGGCGGAGGCGCCACGTTTCCTGTTCGCGGGCCTGGTATGCCGCGCCAAGGGCATCGAGGACCTGCTCCGGGCGTTCGTGGAAGTGCGCAGGCAACTGCCGGCCGCCACGCTGGTACTGGCGGGGCCTGTCGTCGAGGCCGACCAGTTGCCGGAACTGGCCCGGTCACTGGGCCTTGGCGACGCCGCGCAATTCCTGGGCGCCATGGATATCGATCAACTGGCGCAGCAGTACTCGCGTGCGACGTGCCTGGTACTGCCGAGCCACACGGAAGCCTGGGGCCTGGTCGTGAACGAGGCGCTCAACTATGGCTGCCCGGCGGTGGTCAGCGATTGCTGCGGTTGCATCCCCGAACTGATCAAGGAAGGCCGCACGGGCCATACGTTCGTGACGCGCGACGTCGCGGATCTGGCGCGCGTGCTGTTGAAGGCGACCAGCAGCTTCGCCGACGTCCAGGCCACCATGCGGAACTGCGTTGATGTGGTGCGAAAGTACACACCCGCCCGCGCCGGCCGGTCCATCATCAAAGGCTGCCAGAAGATACTGAAGAGGGCCCGAACATGACGATACCCAATACCCTCGGCCCCATCGCCCGGCAGCCAGTCGACGATGACATCCCGCCCTCGCCGGCGCAGTCTCTCGCGCAAGCTGGCGCGCCGGCAGCAGTTGCGCGGCCGGTGCTGTTCCTCGGGCCGCTCCCGCCGCCGCATCACGGCTTCTCAGCATCGAACCAGCGCATGGTGGACCAGATTCGCCAGCACGCGCCCGTCGTGGTGCTGGACGTCGCGCCACGGGCGTCCGGCCGGTTCGGCGGCCGGTTTGGCGGTCTGCAGGCGCTGGGCAATCGCGCACGGCAACTCTGGCGCATGGTCCGGCTCGTGACGGACGGCCAGCTCGCCAACCGGCCGCATACGCTGTACATGGGGCTCTCGGGCGGTCTTGGCCAACTGCTCGACGCGCCTTTCGTGGCACTGGCGCACTGGTCGGGCATGGCCATCTACTTCCATCATCACAGCTTCGCGTACATCAACCGGCCCACGTGGTACACGCGCCTGATCCTGCGTTGCGCGCCGCGCGGCAGGCATCTGACGCTGTGCGACCGGATGCGCGCGGAACTGGCCCGCCTCTACCGGCTGACCCCGGACCGTGTCCAGGTACTGTCCAACCTGAGCCTCATCGACCTGCCTGCATCGACATCGACAGAGGCGCCGGTCCGCCGGCATTCGGAAGTGATCAACGTCGGCTTCCTGTCAAACATCACCGCCGCCAAGGGCATCTTCACATTCCTGGAGGTGGTGCGACTGGCGCAGGAGATCGGCATCCCGGTTTGCGCGCGGATCGCGGGGCCAGTGGCACGCGATATCCGCGCAAGGTTCGACACGGAATTGGCCCGCACGCCCTGCACACGCTACCTCGGTCCGATTCATGGCACGGAGAAGGAGGCGTTCTTCCAGGAAATCGACGTGCTGATGTTCCCCACGACCTATCACAACGAGGCGGCCCCGCTGATCGTGCTTGAGGCGCACAGCCATGGTGTGCCCGTCGTCGCGCATGATCGTGGCTGCATCGGGTCCATGATCGACGAGCGCAATGGCGTGCTGGTGCCGGCCGACGCGGACTTTGCCGAAGCCGCCATCGCTTACCTGCGGAACATGATGTTCGCGCACTCGCAGGCCGAATCGCAGCGTGCGGCGCTGCTCGCCGACTTCCAGGCTCAACGCGAACGCGCCGAGGCCGTTCTGGCGCGTGCGGTGGCGGATATCAGCCACTGCCCCGACTGACCGGGGCAGCGGCATTGGCGGGTCAGATATCGGTCAGATGTCGTGATAGCGCATCAACACGACCCCGGCCTGCCTGAACGCGGTGGCAAGGGGCGTCGGATGCATCAGCGGCTCACCTTCTTCCCGGCGCCATGGCTCGGCGAATCCCGGGTGCACCGACATCTCGGTCACGCCTTCTGGCAGCATGGCCGGCAACCGCAGCGCCCATCCCTGCTGACGCGTATCCGCGCCCACGTAGAAGTCCGGGCTGCGCAGGCCGTTGAAGTGGCGCAGCAGCATCACGTTCATCGCGCCGCGCATGTGGTTCTTCAGGAAGTAGCAGTTCTGCGGCGGCCGAACACGCTCGATGCCGGCGCGCAGCATTTCGTCGCGCAGCACCCGCATGACGGCGGGGTACTTGTGCAGATGGCCATGCCCATCGACGTGCGACACGTTCACGCCGTGATCGCGCAGTTCGTCGAGCTGGAGCCGGAACTCGCGCCGGATATCGGCGGCGTCGATCAGGCCCGCCATCGCGCGGGCGCGCTGGATCTTCGGCGGGAACAGCGAGCCGTCCTTGCGGCACAGCGTGGAGGACGCGCCATGCGGGCGCCGCCCCTCCACGATATTGAAGTGCAGCCCGAACGAGAACCGGCTGTGATTGTCTCGCGCGTACTGGCACGCGCTTGCTGTCGCCGGGCTGCCCGCCAGGATCGTCGCGCTGGTCAGCAGCCCAGCGTCGAAGCAGGCAACGGTGGCCTGAAACGTATCGTCGTCATAGCCGAAATCGTCGGCGTTGATGATCACGCCCTTCATGCTTCCCCCTCCTTGTTTTTGGTGCGGCAAGAATGCGCCGACGGGCCGGATGCGCGGCCAGTGGTGCGAACGATACGCGGCACGTCAAGGGGCCTTCCGTGCGCCGCGCAACACATCGGCACGACAAGGGCCATTGGGGCAGTCCTTCGGACGTCAATGTGGTGAAACGCACCGATAGCGCACATTGCAGGCTCCTACGATGCACGTAAATGCGCGGGACTGCGATGTCCGCGCTCGTTTCAACGACTGCGGAGAGGATGCCGTGAAGAGATGCCCTGACCACGCCACCTGCAGGCAGGATGCCGGATCGTTTCATACGCTGGGAGCCACGCTTGCCATGGCCTGCGCGGCGCTGCTGCTGAGCGCGTGCGCAGTGTCTCCGGGGATGCAGTTCAGCTCCAGTGCGCCGGTCAATGCGGTGAGCCCGAACGCGATGCCTGATGTCACACCCATCACGCTCGACCTTGTGCACGAACAGCAGGCGCACTCCAAGCCGACCAATGCCGGCGTGGAAGACCTGTACGGCACGCCGACGCCTTACCGTATCGGTCCGGGCGACATCATCTCGGTCGTGGTCTGGGATCACCCCGAACTCGTGTTCCCGACGCAGACGTACAGCATCGGCGCGGCCTTCGAGATTCCGACGTCGAGCGGTGGCTCCAACATGCCTGGCTACGTGGTCAGCCCCGCGGGCGATATCCAGTTTCCCTACGCCGGGGTCATGCGGGTGGCGGGCAAGACCGCCAACGAAGTGCGCGACGAGATGGCGCGCATTCTGTCGCGCGTGGTGCGTGACCCGCAGATGACCGTGCGCGTGCTCGGCTTCCGCAGCCAGCGCGTCTACGTGGATGGGGAGGTCAAGACCCCGGGGATGCTGGCCATCGACGATGCGCCAATGACGTTGGTCGAGGCGCTGAACCGCGCCGGCGGCGTGCTTAACCTGACTGGCGACAACAGCCGCGTCCGTGTCACGCGTGGTGAACGCAGCTGGTACGTCAACATTCCGGCCCTGCTGGCCAAGGGTACCGACCCAGCGCGGATTCTGCTGCAATCGGGCGACATCGTTCGCGTGGAGCAACGCGAAGACAGCAAGATCTTCGTGACAGGCGAGGTGGTCAAGCCCTCGTCGCTGCTGATGCGTAACGGCCGCATGACGCTGAACGAAGCGCTGGGCGATGCCGGTGGCGTGAATCCGTCGTCGGCCAACGCCGAACAGATCTTCGTGATTCGCCGGGCCACCGACGGCAAGCCGAAGGTGTACCACCTCGACGGCACATCGCCGGTGGCATTGGCCATCGCCGAGAGCTTCGAGCTCGAACCCAAGGACGTGGTCTACGTGGATGCGCGTGACCTCGTGCGCTGGAGCCGTGTGATGACGCTGCTGATCCAGCCGGTCGTTGGCACGGCCACCATTGTCAAGCCATAAGACATGGAAGTCATGAGAGAGGAAAAGGAAGCAGCATTCATCCGGTCGATCCTCGTGGTGTGTATCGGCAACCGGTGCCGCAGCCCGATGGCGGCGGCACTGCTTGGCCGCGCGCTGCCGCAGTGCCGCGTGCTGTCAGCGGGCCTGGCACCCCCGGTAGGCGCCGCGGCCGATCCGCGCGCGGTGCGCCTGCTGGCGGTGGAGGGCAGCGATCTGACCGACCACCGCGCGCGCGCCGTGAGCGCCGCGCTCGTCGCCGGCGCGGACCTCGTGCTGGTCATGGATGAAGAGCAACGCGACGCGCTGGAGGACATGTACCCCCAGGCGCGCGGCAAGACCTATCGCCTGTGCGAACAGGAACAAACAGACGTGCCAGATCCGTTCAGCGGATCGATGAGCATGTTCGTCATCGCGCTTGGGCTGATCAAGATGGGGGTTGAATCCTGGTCGGCAAGAATTCATGCGGCAGAACCGGCACACCGCCACGGAGGGGCATGATGAGTAACGTAAGGCAATTTCGAGAGCCCTCGCCAGAGCCATGGGAGGAAAGCGACAACGCCGTCGACATGACGTCCTATGTCGATGTGCTGATTCGCTATCGCTGGACCTTCCTCGTCGTCGCGGGGACGATCCTCGGCGTCGGCCTGTTGTACGCGCTGATGGCCCGCCCGATCTACCGCGCCGACATCATGGTCCAGGTGGAGGAATCCAACCCGACCAATAACGCGAGCAAGCTGATCGCCAGCATTTCGCCGGGGCTCGACGTGAAACCAGCAGCCACGGCTGAGATGGAACTGCTGCGCTCACGCGCGGTGGTGGGCAAGGCAGTGGAAACGCTGCGTCTCGACATCGACGCCAAGCCACGCTATTTCCCGCTTATCGGCGCATCGATTGCCAGCTACAACAAGGAACTGTCGAAGCCCGGGTTGTTCGGCTTTGGCGGGTTCGCCTGGGGCAGCGAGTCGATCGTGGTCGACCGGCTCGACGTGCCCGAGCAGATGGAAGACCGCCGCATGGTAGTGACCGCGCTGGGCGACGGCAAGTACCGGCTCGAGTTCGCCAGCAGCGAGAAATCCGCCGAAGGCACGGTCGGCCAGCCGCTGACGGTGGCCACGGACAGCGGCACCGTCTCGATCGACATCAGCCAGCTGGACGCACACGCCGGCACCCAGTTCCGCGTGCGCCGCGTGCCGCGCGCCACCGCCATCGCCAACCTGCAGGACCAGTTGATGATCGGCGAGCGCGGCAAGCAGAGCGGCGTGATCGGCGTGGCGCTGGAGGACACATCGGCCGTCACTGCCGCCGCCATCCTGAACGAGATCGCCACCGAGTACGTGGACCAGAACCTGCGCCGCAAGGCCGCGGAAGCCGAGAAGTCGGTGAACTTCCTCGAAAGTCAGCTGCCGCAGCTCAAGCAGCAGATGGAAACCTCCGAGGCGCGTTACAACGCGATGCGCAACCAGCGCGGCACGATCGACCTCAGCGAGGAGTCGAAGCTGATCCTGGCGCAGTCGGTGCAGATCCAGGGCAAGCTGCAGGAACTGCGTCAGAAGCGCCAGGAACTGATCGTGCGCTTTACCGCGAATCACCCCACGATCGAAATCCTGGACAGCCAGATCGCAGGCCTGACCGCGCAGCTCAACGGTGTCTCCGGCAAGATCCAGAAGCTGCCGGACGTGGAGCAGGACGTGGTGCGCCTGATGCGCGATGTGAAGGTCAACACGGAGCTTTACCAGTCCTTGCTCAATGACGTGCAGCAACTGCGGCTGCTGAAGGCCAGCAAGGTCGGCACGGCACGCCTGATCGACGCCGCCGACGTGCCGATCAAGCCGGTGCGTCCGAACCGGATGCTGGTCACGGGCGTATCGGTGGCGATGGCTGTCGTCATGGGACTGCTCGCGGTCGGGGTACGCCGCGTCTTCGATGGCGGCATCACCGACGCCGAGGAGATCGAGACGCAATGCGGCATGACCGTCTACGCCACGATTCCCATGAGTCCGAACCAGGCCCGCCTGGCACGCAACAAGGAGAGCGGCGGCGATGTGCTGGCAATCGACCAGCCGGACGATCCGGCCATCGAAAGCCTGCGCGCGTTCCGCACGGCATTGCAGTTCGCACTGCTCTCCGCGCAGCGCAACAACGTCGTGGTCTTCACCGGCCCGTCGCCCGAGGCCGGCAAGTCGTTTGTCAGCGTCAACTTCGCCGTGGTCGCGGCCGCCGCCGGGCGCAAGGTGATTCTGGTCGACAGCGACCTGCGCCGTGGTCTGCTCAACGAGCGCTTCAAGGTGTCGCGCAAACCCGGCCTGACCGAGGCACTGACCGGCACGCGGCTCGACAAGGTCATCCAGCACGACGTCGCGCCCGGTGTGGACTTCATCGCGACCGGTGCGGAGCCGCCGCTTGCGGCGGACCTGCTGCAGAGCCCCGGCATGGACACGCTGCTCGCGGAGCTGCGTTCCCGCTATGACCTCGTGCTGATCGACACGCCTCCGGTGCTGGCGGCATCCGATGCCGGCATCCTGGCCCCGAAGGCCGGCGCGGTGTTCATGGTGGCTCGCGCTGACAAGACCACGACCGCCGAACTTACCGCCGCACGCCGCCTGGTGGAGCAGACAGGTGGCGAGATCAAGGGCGTGCTGTTCAATGGGCTCAAGATCGAAGGACGCTGGTACCGCTCGCATTACCACTTCGGCAAGTACCGCTACCTGAACCGCTACGGCCACGATCACGCCAAGCAGGCGTGAACCACGCCAGGAATGAAAAGGCCGCTTCTTCGCAAGCGGCCTTTTCTTTTCGCGCATCGCTACGCGCCTGCTGGCGGGTCGTCATGGCTGATAAGCGGGCGCGACTGCTGTCATCGCCAGATGCCGCCGGACCAGCATGACGAGCAAGGCGATCATGACGATGGGAAGCACGTTGAGATACTGGTGCAGGTACGCGGACAGCAGCGCCTGAGCCGGCGCCACCCAGGCCAAGGCGAAGACGATCCATTCCAGGGGCGACAGCGGCAACCTGTTGCCATCGCGCAGAAGAAAGGCCATCGGCAAGATAAGCCAGGCCAGGTCATAGAACATGACGTAGGGTTGCAGCAGCAGCGTGGCGAGGACGAACGAGGCCGCCCGTAGCTCGAATCTGGCGCGCTGCGCCCAGAGGAACGCCATCGCAAGAATCGCCGGTGCGGCGACGAGGCCGTGCAACAGGTAGGCGCCGTTGACAGAGAGGCCGATGCTGCGGCCCAGCGCGAAAGCGGTTGGCATCCCCGGCCACATCATGTTGCCGCCTTGCTCCACCGCCAGCGTGCCGAATTGCGGCAGAAACGCTGCAAACGCGCGCCATGCGTCCTGCCCGAGCACCACGACGCTGACGCCAACGAAAGCGACCGTGCAGAGCGCCGAGACGCCAAACACCTTCCAATGCCTGCCGCAGATGAGCGCCAGCGGAAACAGGATGCCGAATTGCGGCTTGATCGCCAGCACGGCGATGCATACCCCCGCAAGCGCCGCCTCGACTTCGAGCAGTGCCAGCGCCGCGCCGGCAGCAGCCATCGTGAACAGGGAGTTTTGACCAAGCCCGATGGCAATGGCAGCACCCGGGAACGCCAGCAGCAGCGACAGATACCCACGGTCGATACCGCGACAGATGCGCATCAGCACGGCGCCATAGACCAGCAGGCCGAGCACTGAATACAGGATAAGTGCCGCGCCAAAGGGCAGTTGCCCCAACGGCAAGACCGCCAGCAGGAACGTGGGCGGATACGGCCATGCCGAATAGTCGCTGAGCCCCAAGGCGCGTTCGATGGGCAGCATCCACTCCGGCGAGAATACCGAGGCCGCCCCATGTTCCACGGCGACCTTTGCTGCGGACCAGAAGATCGCGAAGTCGATGCCGAACATGGGAGCCGATTGGTCCCCAAGAACGTAGAACCGGACGATCCATATCCCCAGGACCAGAACCTGGATCGCGAGTGCCACCCCGGCATAGACCGTCAGGCGGCGCACGCCCGGGCGCTTCTCATGCATCGACGACATGGGCTCCCTCCTGAATGACTTTTCGCGGAGTCTACCTCTTCCAATATCGCGCAGGCAGGCCCCGATGCGGGGGCGTGTTTTCCCTGATGTCGGTCGAAATGGGTCGGTACCCAGCGCGCCCTACTCCATAATCTGGGCACAAATCATATAAGGGAGACAAGTCGATGACGCAATCCAATCAGGACAACCGCGGCGCGAAGATGCAACTCCAGGGCAAGGTCGCCGTCGTCACCGGCGCCGGCAGCGGGATCGGCCGCGCCGTGGCGCAGGCGCTGGCGCAGCGCGGCTGTCATCTGGCGCTGGCGGACCGCAATCAGGAAGGACTGGCCGAGACCGCCGCGCTGCCGGAACTGAACGGCGTGAAAGTCAGCCTCCACACCCTCGACGTGGCCGACCGCGACGCGGTGGCGGCCTTTCCGCAAACCGTGCTGGCCCACCACGATCGCATCGACCTCCTCGTCAACAATGCCGGCGTGGCGCTGGCCGGCAGCTTTGAACAGGTCAGCGAGACTGACTTCGACTGGGTCATGGCGATCAACTTCCATGGCGTGGTGCGCATGACGCGGGCTTTCCTCCCATTGCTGCATCGCAGCGACGACGCCCGCATCGTCAACATCTCCAGCCTGTTCGGCCTGATCTCGCCGCCGGGGCAGAGTGCCTACTCGGCCAGCAAGTTCGCCGTGCGCGGGTTCTCCAATGCACTGCGCCATGAACTGGCCGACAGCCGCGTCGGCGTCACCGTCGTCCACCCCGGCGGCATTGCCACATCCATTGCCCGGAATGCGCGCGTGTCCGCCGACATTCCGCAAGCGCAAATGCAGGAGCGGCTCGCGAACTCGCAGAAGATGCTGCGGATGCCGCCGCCGAAGGCCGCCGACATCATCGTGCGCGGTATCGAGAAGCGTAGCGCCCGCGTGCTGGTCGGCTCGGATGCGGTCGTGATGTCGTGGCTCGAAAGACTGTTCCCGGTACGCTACTGGAACCTGCTCGCCCGTCGCGCCAAGCTTTGAACGCGGCGGCGGACCGCCGCCTAGCCGATGTACTCGATCAGTGCCACAACCTCTGCGCTCGGGTCCGACCCGGGCGTGAGGGTCAGCGTGCAGCGCTGCCGCGTGTTGCAGCGGAAAGGCAGCCGTTCCTCGGCCGGCCCGCTTGCCTTGAATACAGACAGTTTGGTGGCATCGCCACTCACGACGGCGTAGCTCCCCCTGTCGCCCGCGGTATCGAAGACAACCCGCGTGACGACCGCATTGAGCGGCAGGATCGCCGTCGGCATGGACCCACGCTGGCCACGCGCCACCCTCAGCGCCATGATCTTGGTCCTGACGGCTGCCGATGCGGCCACGTGCCAGCCAATCTCGGCATCGGCGTACACGTTCGCCGCCCCCTTGCCACGGCAGCCTTCCAGCGTCACCACGCGACGATTGGCAGCGAGGTTGTTGGCCTCTGAGAACATCAACGCTTCGTCGGGATAGGTGTAGTTCACGAAGTCGCAGTTGCGATAGACCGCCCGCCCCTGCGCGGCCGGCGTGTTGCCCGAGACATACTGGTGGCGCCCCATGATCTGGCAGTTGTCGAACACGACTTGCGCGCCTGCCGTATTGCCCGGTGAAAACACCGCGGAGACGGTATCGGCCGCAAACGGGCGAAACCCCTGCGAGCCGAAATCGCACTCCCGAAAGCCGATATTGCCCTGCTCCCATTCGCACAGCATCAGGCCGGCGTTGCGTGACTTCTGTTCCACCCGCAAACCGTGGGCCTTGAACGAGCAGACACCCATTGCATGGTTGTTGCCGCGCAGATTGAACAGGTACGTCTGCGCCGACGGCTCGTAGCCGCTCACATCGCAGTCGGTCAGCTTGATATGGCCGCCGCGGCGCATGTCGATCCATGGGCTGGAGCACCAGTACCGGCAATGCTCGAACCAGTAGTTCAGGAACTGGTCGGACGTGTTTTTCTCGCCCACGTGCAGGAACGAATCCCACGTGCCGGCCCAGGTGCAGCGCCAGAATTTCCACTCGCTATTGCAGTTGTCGCCGGTCAGGTCAACGCCGTAGCGCCACGTTCCGGTGAACATGCAATCGTCGAAGGCATAGTCCTGCGCACCGCCGGAACTCACGCTCGTGATCAGGTCGCTCCTGGCGTCCATGCCGTGGAATTGCAGGTTGCGCAGCCGCACGCCCAGCGCCTTGTCCTGGTTGTTGAACAACGCGCCCGAGCCGTCGCGGCCCGGCTTGTAGAGGATGACAACGGTGCCCGGCGGGCCATCGCCCTCGATCGTGAAGCCGCATGTGCGGCTGGGAAACTGCCTGGCATTGAACAACACGCCGGGCCTGGTCAGCAGATAGGTACCGCGAGGCACGACGATTCGCGCGCCGCCGATATTGTTCGGGTTCTCGCCGAACGCCGGCGCATGCACCTGGCCGGCCACGGCTTGCAGCGCTGCGCGGAAAGCCTCATCCGAAGGCGATCTCCCGGTGCCATCCAGCCCCGGAAAGTCGGCAACGGACACCACCTTCTCAAAAGCGTCTGACCTCGGGTTGGCTGGAGCGCCCAGATCGCGCGCACCGGCGGCGGTGGCCACGCCCGCGCCGGTCAGGGCGCCAAGCGTGGTCAGAAAACTGCGTCGAAGATTGGGCATCGATGAGTTCCCGTTCCTGTTTGGGAAGCGTTGGTGCCTGCCCCGCGCGGTCTACGCCGCGCGCTGGGTCACTGGCGTGAGCGATATGGCTGCCTCGGGCGTATCCGACGTTTCGGAGCTGTCCATCGACATCCACCGGAGATGCTCGAGTAGTTGCTCGGCGAAGGCCTGTCGGCTCGCGTCGAGGAACAGTGAATGATCGAGCAGCGGCAAGGTGCGGAACTGGACATTGCGCAACCCCTGGATAGCCTCCAGGTGCTTGCCCAGGCCCAGTCGCAGTTCATGCAAACCCACGTCCGTGGCGCCGTACAGGAACATCGTCGGCACGCCACGCCGGTCCAGCTCCCGCACGGCGGCGGCGGCGAACTCGGGCATGGTCTGCTGCACGTCGTCGCGCCGCATCCGCCCGCCGGCAGCGGAAACATGGTCACGCACGCGCTGCCGTACCCTGCGCATCGTTGCCGACAAGAGGCGGCGCGCGTTGATCTCGCCACGGAACAGCCGTTGCCAGGTTTCCCACTGGCGTGCCGCAGCAAGGTAGACACGCATCGAGCGCAGGTGGTCGCCCACCGCCGCGTCATCGACCTCGTCCCAGCGAAACTTCACCAGGTTCACCAGCAGCAGCCCGCTGACGCCCGGGTTGCTCAGCGCGGCATACAGGCCCATGAACGCGCCGGAGCAGACGCCTGCAACCACGACGTTGCCATAGCCGTGCGCGCGTGCCCAATCCACAGCAGCCGCAAGGTCCGCGCGGGGCTTTATCGAATAGATCGCCGACACGCTCATCTTGCACGCCGGGGCAGGGCTGTCGCCCAGCGCCGATACGTCCAGCCGCAGCGCCGCCGTGCCTGCGCGTGCCAGCTGCCGCGAGACGTCCACGAACATGCGGCCGTCGCCGATATGATGATTGCCGCCGGTGTTCGGAAAGATCACGACCGTGTTTGCCTGTCTGGCGTTGGCCTCGGCAGGCACGCAGAGGATGCCGAACATCCGTGCTTCGTCCAGCCATACCGGGTGTTCCACGACGCCGTCCATGCCCTCGCCCGCCAGCGCGTCGCCAGCACTGTTGGCACTGTTGGCACTGTTGGCACTGTTGGCACTGTTGGCACTGTTGGCGCTGTCGGGTGCGGCCTCCGCGCTGGCCGACACTTCAGGCTGGCGTGCCGTGCCTGATTTCACCCAGTCGGCTACGTGCTTCCAGGCCTCCACGGGCACATCCGCGAACTCGGTCGAACGCATCATCTCCGGATACTCGGCGAACGGCGCCACGTCGACGTCAACGCCAGCCTCCCCAAGTTGCCGAGCCATTGCCGCGACTGGCGATGCCGCATCTGGCCACGCATCGAGCAGCAGCACGCGACGGGCGGGCACGACGTCATCGAGCCGCATCGCCTGGATGGCGGCGATGGTCGCGGCGGACAGGCGGAAGCTGAGCACGTCCTGCTCGCCGGCAGGCGTGGGAGGTACCTCGAGTTCGGGAATCGTGCTGTTGCGCCAGCCCGCATGCAACGCGCGAAGCTCCCGCAGATACAAGCGGCCGTTGACGACAGGGGCCAGCATGACCACGCCGCTGACTTCCGGCCCGCGCGCGGCGGCAAGCGCGGCGAGCGACGCCCCCAGGCGAAGCCCGCATAGCACCACCCGGGTGACGTGCGTCTGCCTGCGTAGGGCCGCGACGGCCGCCGCGATATCCGCCAGCGCGCCGCCGAACATGTCCGCGCCGGGCTCCAGATCGGCGGAATCTCCTGTGCCACGGTAGTCAAAGCGCAGCACCGGCACACCAGACGCCGCCAGCGCATCGGCCAGATGCCGCCACGCGCGATGGGACCACAGCATCTCGTGGCCCTGCGGCGCGCACATCACCACACCCGTGTCGCCCCCAGCCTCATGCAACCACCCCGCGCAGCCTTCGAACACGACCCTTCTCATGGGTCCTCCCGTTGCAATGGACGGGGTGCCCACGCCAGCCCGCCTCCGCGATGTCGCCCAGACCGGCGTCCGCAGAAACGGGTACGCACCCCGCCGGGCCAGGCCCGTCAGCTCGTTGTTGTCTTGTCTTCCACGGCAGGGACGTGGGCAATCTGCCGGACCGCTGGCATGACCGTAGGCATGCCGAGATAGGGATTCATGGTGCCGAAGCCGACGCGGTTGCTGCGCTTCGGCATCACGCCGTTGAGAATGCCGCCCGAGAGACTGGCCCCGGCGCGGGTCAGGCGCTTGATGGTTTCCTCGACCTGCGACGGCAGCGTCGAATCGGCGCGCAGCACGAGCAACGTCGCGCCCACGACATTGGCGACGAGCATGGCATCCGCCACGGCCAGAACGGGCGGGGTATCGATCAGGACGAGATCGAAGCGCTCCGCACCGGCACGCAGGCAATCGGCAAAGGCAGGACGCATGAGCAGTTCCGACGGGTTCGTAGGCGGCGCGCCGGCAGGCAGGATCGACAGCCCATTGACGACGGTTGGCCGTGCCGCGTCGACCAGCGTGGCGCGGCCGGCCAGCACTTCGGCCATTCCCGGACCCACCGGCTGGCCGAACCAGCTCGACACCCGCCCGCGGCGCAGGTCCGCATCGACGAGCAACACGCGCTGGCCCGCTTCGGCGAACAGCACAGCCAGGTTGACCGAGACAAACGTCTTGCCCGCCCCTGCGGTGGGGCTGGTCACGGCCACCACCTTGTTGCTGCCCTCGCGACGCAGGAAACGCAGTGCCGCGCGCACGCTGCGCAGGCCCTCCACGGCCATCGAATGCGGCGCGTTGCGGGCCAGCAGGTATTGATCATGCAAACCCCAATGGCCCGGCTCGGCATCGCTGGCCCCATGCGGCAACGCCTGCGCGACCTGGCGCCCGGGCTCCGGCGCCTGCAGCGCCAGCATTGTCCCGATATCCTGGTCCTTCGCCGTCAGCAGCCGCTCCAGTTCCACCTGTTCGCGGCTGTACGCGACATCGCCGAGCATGGCCAGGCCAAGCGTCTCCTCGGCATCATTGGCGGTGGCCACGGCCGGCTTCATGCGCTGGCGCACCGAGACCACGCACATCGCCAGGCAGATGCCCAGCAACCCGCCGCCCATCGTGAGCGGCGCGGTGCCCACGCCGATTGGCGAGACCGGTGTCAGCGCGATGTCGACCACGCGGGTCTGCCGGGTGCTGTCGAGCTTGGCCAGCGAGAGCTGTTCGAGCCGGTTGCGCAAGGACATGTACATGTCCTCGGCCACCTTGACGTCACGCGTCAGGGCCACGGATTCGCGCTCGGAGACCGACAGCGTCTGCATCCGGGTATCCAGCTCCTTGCGGTCCCGCGTGAGCTGCTGGATCTGACTGTCCATCGTCCGTACTTCGTTCGACTCTTCCGTGAAGCGCTGCAGCAGCTTGGTGCGGTCGAGCTTGAGCTGGGCGATCTGCTTCTGGTAGTCGATGCTGCTGTTCAGATACGACTGGGCGTCCTGGCTCGGCTGCATCGATCCCGTGCGCGAGCGGTAGCGCGTGAGCGCCGCCTCGGCGCGTTCGAGCTCGTCCTTGACGCGCGGCAGTTCGCCGCTCAGGAAGGCCAGCGTGGAGGCGGCTTCGTCGCGGCGCGTCTCGGCCTGCCCGGTAATGTAGGAATCGGCGATGCCGTTGATCAGCGCGGCTACCGCGGTACGGTCACTGCTCTGCCACGCGATGCGTACCGTGCTGGTATCGCTGCCGTCGCTGCCGATGCGAAGTTCCCGCGCCACGGTATCGATCGTCTGCGCCGTGTCGTGCCGTGTGATAGTGAATCGCGTGCCCGCGCGCGCGTCGATGCGCGACACCAGAATGGACACGCCATTCTCTTCGACACGGCTGCCGATCTTGCCATCGGTCACGAGCTCGCCGTCGAGCGTCAGGCGATAGGCATCCCCAGGCAGCACTTCGAGCGTCATTGGTACGTTGAGCAGGCGCTCCGGCACGTCCAGGGTGCGGATGTCGACCCGCTCGCCACCCCACGCGTAACCGAGCCGCTCTGGCCACGGTCCCCGGAGCTTGCCCGCCTGCGCGAAATGCGCGGCCACGCCGCCCAGCAATGGCGCGCGCAGCGGCTCGACGGAGATGTACAGGCGCAGGCGCTCCACCACCGGGCCGACCACCGCGCGGCTGCGCAGCATCCCCACGTCGAACGGTTCGGTGTGCTGCGTGGTTCCCGAGCCGTCACCCTTCTGATAGATCTGCACGAGCGTGTGGGCATCGTAGAGATTGGGACGGGAAATACCGATCATCGCGGCAATCGTGGCGCCAATGACGCCAGCCGCGACAATCCAGCCGGCATGGTCCATCCATGCGCGCAAATGGCGCCCCCCCTTGCGCGTGGTGCTGCTCCCTGGCGCCGGCATTGCGCCGGCAGATGACATGGTGCTCACGAAATACTCCCCTGACGCCTGGCTGGCTCCCGGTGGCCATCGCGCACCGGGGGCTGCGGGACTACTTGCGTCCGTAGTTGTCCTCGACTCTGACGATGTCGTCCTCCCCCAGATACGCGCCCGACTGCACCTCGATGATTTCCAGCGGCGTCTTGCCGGGATTTTCGAGTCGATGCAGCGTGCCGATCGGGATATAGGTCGACTGGTTTTCGGTAAGAATGCTGGTGGTCTCACCGCAGGTCACCCGTGCGGTGCCGCGCACGACGACCCAATGCTCCGCGCGGTGGTAGTGCATCTGCAGGGAAAGGCTCGCACCAGGCTCGACGACGATCCGCTTGACCTGGAAACGGTCGCCATGGTCGATGGAGTCGTAGCATCCCCACGGCCGGTGTACCTTGCGGTGATTGACGATCTCCGCGCCATGCTCCTGCCGCAGCCGCTGCACCACGTTCTTGACGTCCTGCACGTGGTGCTTGTCGACCACAAGCACCGCATCGGCGGTTTCCACCACTACCACGTCCTGCACGCCCACGCACGCGATCAGCCGGCCCTCCGAATGGGCCAGGCACGAACTCGCGCCGTCGAACAACACGCGGCCACGGCCGGCATTGCCGGCGTTGTCCTTCGTGGCGATATCCCAGATGGCCGCCCACGAGCCCACGTCCGACCATCCGGCATCCATTGGCACGAGCATGCCGGGGATACCGCGCAGCCCGTCGAGCTTTTCCATCACCGCGTAGTCGATCGAATCAGACGGACAGGTGTCGAACGCCTCTTGTCCGATCCGGAACACATCGTCCTTGCCGCTATCACTGGGCTGGCCCGTCTCGTAGGCCGCGCAGCAACGGGCGTGCATCTCTGGCTGGAGTTGCATCACGGCCTTGAGCCACACCGATGCCAGCACGACAAAGATGCCGCAGTTCCACCAGTACTCGCCCGAGTCGACGTAGTGCTGCGCCAGCTCCAAGTGTGGCTTCTCGACGAACCGCTCGATCAGGAAGCCACCCGGCGGCACCGGCACGGCGGCGCGGATGTAGCCGAAGCCTGTTTCCGGCGCGGTGGGACGCACGCCCAGCGTGACGATCGCACCGCGCTCCGCGTGCAGCACAGCGGCGGCGATGGCATCACGGAAGGCATCGCTATCGGTCACGCTGTGATCGGCCGGCGTGGCCACCAGCACAGCATCGCCACCTTCGCCAGCCGAAGCCATCGCGTGCAGCGCAGCCATGGTCAGCGCGGGCGCGGTATTGCGGCCGCACGGCTCCGAAACGATGCGCGCGCGCTTGCCCTTGCGCTTGAGCATGTCGGCGACCATGAAGCGATGCTCCTCGCCGCATACGACGATCTGCGGCGCCTCGACACCCGCCGGACGGCCAGTGCGCGCGGCGACGCCTTCCAGGCGGGCCGCCGTGGCTTCCAGCAGCGTATCGTTGGCCACCAGGTTGAGCAACTGCTTGGGATACTGTTCGCGCGACAGCGGCCAGAGCCGCGTGCCGGCACCACCCGCAAGGATGACCGGCTGAATCACCGGCCGCTTCACAGGCTGGATCACAGGCATGGAGGTTGCCCGTCCTGGCGCCAACACCGCTGGCGCCTCTACCTGCGCCTGCACCATGACAGGTGGCAGGATCTTCCTCTCCCGGCTTCGCACTCTCATCATGCCCCCGCCTCTACGCAGATATAGGTTCGCAAGTTAGTTCCGGACCGCTGTCCGGACGGATGCCGCCAGTGTAGAAATTCAGCCCGCGCCATCTCTGTTCGATTCCGCACACGCTCGCCGGCGGGGCCGTGCGGCACGGCCGCGCATCTCGCCGTTCTGTGGCCCAGCGTACCGATGCGCGCGCGCGTTGTCGCTGCAATAGCGCTGATTGCGCCCTTGCCGGCCACGGCGGGCAAAGCACAACAGGCATTCGAACCTTGCGGAGAATCGACATGGAGCGCGGTACTGAAACTGTCCTGGGGACGCTCGCGGGTTGCGGCGGAGCGGACTCTCCGGCAGCCATCGCCCCCGCGAACACGCGGCCGGGCGGCCTGCACGGCGAAGACGCGATCTGGCAGGAAACCAACTGCTACATGGACCTGTGGATCGAACTGCTCTACGGCTGGGGACTGGACCCGCGCGCCGCGCTGGCGTTCACGGTCACCCAGGACTTCGAAGGCGACCACTTCACGTTCTTCAAGTATCCGCAGGCCGATATCGAGCAGCTTTATGGCACTGTCGTGCAGGAGATGGCCGTCTACGACACGCTGGAGGCACACGTCGCCGAGCAGGTCGGTCGTGGCCATACCGTGCTGGTCGAAGTCGACAGCTACTACCTGCCCGATACACGCGCCACGGCGTACCGTCGCGGGCACGTAAAGACCACGATCGCCGTCGACCAGATCGACACGGCGGCCCAGCGGCTCTCGTACTACCACAGCGTGGGTTACTACACCGCCGAAGGCGAGGACTATCGCGGATTGCTGCGGCTCGATCCTGCCCTGCGCGACAACGGGGACGTGCTGTTTCCGTACGCCGAATGCGCCAAGCGCGTGCGGACGCCGCTGCAGGGCGCGGCACTGGCGAACGCCGTGGCCGTGCAGATGCGCCGGCATCTGGGCCGGCGTCCCGCGCACAACCCCGTATCGCGCTGGCGCGAGGCGTTCGGCGATCAGGTCGGCAACGTACTGGCGCGTGGCGATGCGTACTTTCATCACTATGGATTCAACCTGCCGCGCCAGCTCGGCGCGAACTTCGAGATGCTGGGCCACTGTCTGACCTGGCTCGGCGAGCACGGCTATCGCGTGCCGGCATCGGCGACCCGTGGCGCGGCGACGATCGCGTCGGAGTGCAAGGTATTGCAGTTCCGGCTCGCGCGCGCCGTGGCGCGTGGGCGCCCCGACCTGTGCGCAGAGACACTGGACACGCTGGAGGCGGCCTACTCGGAGGTCATCGAAGGGTTGCTGCAATCGTTCGGCAGCATCGATCCGGCGCATTCCTGAACCCCTCGTCGTGAAAGAGGGCCGACACGCCTGGCGCGCCGGCCCTCTCCCCTGCTCCATCCCCATCCCGAGGCGATGTATCAGGCGTGCACGTCGGCCAGCGCTGGCAGCAGGCGGTCGTACTCGCGCTTGACCAGCTTGTAGCACTCGCATGAATGCTTCTCCAGGCCGCAGCGATCCAGCACGGTGATATGGCCGCGGCTATGGTGGATCAGTCCAAGGTCCTCGAGCTTGCCGGCGGCTTCGGTCACACCTTCGCGGCGCACGCCGAGCATGTTGGCGATGACCTGCTGCGTGATCACCAGTTCATTGGTGCTCATGCGGTCGATGGCCAGCAGCAACCAGCGGCAAAGCTGCTTGTTGAGCGAGTGGTGGCGGTTGCAGGCGGCGGTCTGCGCGATCTGCGTCAGCACGGCCTGCACATAGAGCAGCGTCACGCGCTGCAGCGCGGGCAGCTGACCCAGCTCGGAACGCAGCACACGGGCCGGAATCCGGTATGCGAAGCCCGGGCTGCGCACTTCCACGCGACTCGGCATCGTGTCGCCACCGGTCACCACGGGAATGCCCACCAGCCCCTCGTTGCCGACGGCCGCGAATTCGACGGTAGCGCCGTCTTCCAGCAGTGACAGCAGCGAGACCACCGACGTGGTCGGAAAATAGACGTGGACGATACGCTGACCCGAGTCGGTCAGCAGTTCGCCGGCACGCAGGCGAACCAGCTCGAAGTGCCTCGACAACGCTTCCCATTCATGGCGCGGCAATGCGTTGAGCAAGTGATTGACATGCAAGTCCGACCGATGCGTGATCATTTTTAATTCCTCCTTCTGATCCCGAAGCGGCTTCGGAACGCATCCCGCGCCAATCCAAGCGCCCAGGATACGTGACCCGGTTTCGCCGCTCCACCCGTATTCGATTGATGGCGCAAGCCGGCAGCCCTGAGGCCGCCACCCGTTTTCTCCGCCGGGGTTCGGCCCCGACTGGCTGTGTTGTTGCTGGCTCTATTAAGTGCTATGCCGCACAGAACCGACAGTAGGCGAACGGTTGGGTCGGCCAGTCATGCTTTGGTAGGTTGGATGGAGGAAAACGGTGGAGGTGCATGGTGTACGCATAGGCGGCACCCGCGCGGGGCGCACCCGGTGACAGATGCGCCCGCCGCGCCAGCGTTGGGCTGGCGGGAAAGGTTGAAGTGGGATGAAGGAGGTTGAGATCAGCCGTCGTAGCTGACCGGGCGGGAAGCATTGAGTGCCGAAACTTCGCCCGAAGGGATGGCGCTGGCGCCGCTGGTGACGCCGGCGTCATGCATCAGGCGGATGCGCCGCGTTTCACCCGGGCCAAGGTGGAACCAGTCGGTCTCCGGCTGCAAGGCATGGTCCACGATATGGACCCACCGCGCGAAGCGCCGCGTTCCCACCGTGAGCCACCATTCGTCGCCTTCGCGCGCCACGCTGGCCTGCAGTTCCGGCTCGCGCAGCGCAGCGGCGCGGCGATCCGGGAGATACACCGACTGACTGAGTGGCGAACCGAGCGGCGAACCAAGCGGTGAACCGGGTGGCTGATTGAGCAACCCGTTGTCCTCATCCATTGGGTGTAGCGTGGCGATGACCACGTCGTGCGCGGGCGGGCCAAACCGGTAGGCGTAGGTGAAATCGAAGAAATGATCGAACATCTCCGCCGCGGCCAGCCTGCGTGTCTCGCGTGGTGCCAGCGTGAGCGTCTGCTCGGCCCGTGCCGCCACCGCCTCGCCATCGCGCAGGCAGCGCAGCGTCAGACATACGGTGCGTGGCGTGGCGGATTCGTTGATCACGTGCGCGTGCAGGCCATTCAACCCTTCATCCGTCAGGATGACCTGCAGCGGCTGCCATACCTGGCGCAACGCATGCCATGCGGACTTCGGCCGCGCGCGGGCATCGACGATGCCCCATCCGGCGCCTGGCATCAGATCCTGCAACTGCCAGACCAGTCCGCCCTGGCACGTGGACCCCGCACGGCGCCATTCACCGAAGACCTCCGTCATGATCTCGGCCACGACCGCGCGCGACAGCGCCAGGTATCGTTCCGGCTGCTCGTAGCGCAGCCGGGGCGGATCAACATCGAACAGATCCCGCAGATAGAAATCGCGGATGTCCTCGAAGTCCCAAGCCGCGCCTGCGTCACGCGGCACACGCGCCTTCCAGCGCGGATCATGCAGCGGTTGGGACAGGCCCGCCTCGGAAAGCGTGCGCGCGCACGGCACGTTCGCAAAGGCCAGGCATTCCGAGGTGAAACGGACGTTTGCCATCCGCGCATCGGACAACGGGCGCTGATAGGCGCCCACGCCGTAGTAGTGACTGACGCCCGTATCGGGCTGGAACGGCCACGCGCCCTCGCTCGGCGAATTGCGCACGTAGATCACGTCGGGCCGATGCTCGCGCACGAGCGACGGAATCAGTTCGTCGAACAATGGCTGGCGCCAGACGTTGCGCGGCGTTCCCATCATCGCGGCCTGCTGTTCCGACTCGCTGCCACCGCACAGCACCGCAAGGCTGGCGTGCGCCCGCGTGGACGTCAGCCACTGCGCCACTTCGCCCGCGGCATCGGCCATCAGCGCCGGGCTGGCGCTGGACTCGCTGCCATAGTCGAAGTTGGCGAACATGAAGTCCTGCCAGACCATCAGGCCGAGCGCATCGCACTGGCGATAGAACGCCTCTCCCGGATAGCAGGTGACGCCACTGACGCGAACCATATTGGCCCCGGCATCGCGCGCGAGTTGCAGCCAGCGTGCCACGGACGCGTCCGTATCCGCCAGCCCCGGGAGATCGTGACTCGACACACAGGCGCCACGGCAGAACACGCGCTCGCCATTGACGCGCAGCGCGAACGCGCCTTCGTCGCCGGAGCGGTCCTCGGTGATCGTGCGGAAGCCAGTATGCCCACACGCGATTCCATGCGCGCCGATAGTCGCCTCGACGCGGTACAAGGCGGGTTCACCATGCGTATGCGGCCACCAGCGCTGCGCCTGCGCCACGCGCAGCGTGCCGGCAAGCGAATGCCCGCCGACGCGGCGCAATTCGCCCTGCCACACTGTGTGGTCGGGGCCGATGGCCGCGAACGTTCCGTGCTCTGGCGCCGGCCCCGGAAAGTGCAACTGAAGCACCACGACGCCGTCATCACCATCCAGATGACTCGACAACTCGGCGCGCACGCCGTGTGTGACGTCTGCGCCCGTCGGATCGAGCAGTTCGATGTCGCGCCACGGCCCTACCGCATGAACGGGCGGGCACCAGCCAGGCATATGACCAAGCAGCGTGGTGCGCACCGCGCGCAGCGTCGGCGGCACGATCATGCGCGGCTTCCAACGTACCGGCCCGCGCTGCGTGCGCAGCCACGGGTGCATCGCGCGGAAGCAAAGGTGCAGCACGTTGTCGCCGGCCAGTTCCACCTCCACCTGATGTGCGGTGAACATGTGCCGCGCGGTCAGCACCTTCGTGCCGTTGAGCCAGACCTCTGCCAATGTCGCCAGACCATTGAAGCGCAGCAGCCGGCGTCCGTCGCCCTGAAATCGAAGCTTGTACCAGTAGTCGTGCTGATGCAGTGGCGGCGGCGCAGCCTCGTCCCAGCGGCCTGCGGCACGCAAGGCGCTAGCGACGGTACCCGGTACCGGTGCCGGCAGCCAGTGTCCGCCATCGCCGAGTTCGCCCGGATGCGCGACCGCGTTCGCGAACGTTTCCAGCAGGGTCCAGTCGCCTTCAAGCCGTGCATCGGCCACGGCTACGCCTGGGCGCAGTATCGGCAGCAGAGCCGGCTCCGGATCGCGCGCAGTCATGAGACGGTCTCCCCGAAGCACGCGGCCAGTGCCGGCACGGTGCCCTGGTAAGCGGCCTCGAGCTGCGCCAGGCAATCCTGGCATCCGTCGGGCTTGTGGCTGATCACGGCACGCATCAGGCGGAACTGCATCACCATGGCTTCCGACGCCATCGTGTAGCAGGCTTCGGCCACCGTATCCGGCACCACCTTTCCGTTCATCACCAGCCAGCGCACGTAGCGGCCCATCAACTCGAAATTGGCGCCGAGCTGGCGCAACACGCTCGCGGCGTAGATCTGGAAGTTGGGCTCGCCGCGCGACATCAGTTGCTCGAGGTGTGCCGGAAATGCCTCGCGGAAAGCCTTGATCGGATTCTGGCGCGGACGGCGGGCCAGATGGCTGCGCAGCAGGTCCATTGACGCCCGCAGCAAGGCATCCTCCGCCTGCGCGGCAAAGCGGCGGCGCACGACCTCCGCCTGCGGAAACGACGCGGCGCCCCAGGACGACTCACCATCGGGGCTCCGAAAGATCGACGCGTAGTCGTCGCCGCTCGCGGTGTGATACCCGTCGTGATGGTAGTAGCCCACGGCCGTGGCCTCGGGCACCAGCACGTCGATCGCAATGCAGGACCGCGCGTGCTGCCGCCGATACGCGCCGGTCGGCTGCGGCAATTGATAGTTATCGACCTCGAGCAGCACCACGTTGCCGCGATTGGTCTGCGCGGCCACATGCGTTTCGAGTCTGCCGTAGGTCGACAACTCGTCCTTGACGATGCCGTAGAGCAGTTCGAGGTCCGCTGATGGAATATTCAGCGATGTGAACTGGTCACCCTCGAAATCGAGGGTGACCGTAAATGGCAATGCGGCGATGGGCTCAAGCTCCCATCCATGCAACAACTCGATCCAGAGATCGATATGGCGGTTGGCATGCGACCACACGGGGTTGCCCCCGTGCAGCGCATAGGCTCCGCCGCGCGTGCGCACCTTGCCATCACCGTACATTTAGACGCCTCCCAGCGTTTCCCTTACTGCCTGAGGCCACTTGGCTGGGTCCAGTCCATGGTGCTTCAGAAGCGCCAGCACCAGCCGTTCGATACCGAAACCGACGCAGCCCGTGTGGGCGACGCCACCGTCGTGCAGTCCGATATGCCAGAGCGCGCCGAAGTGATCCATGTGGTAGTTGAAGCTCATGCAGGCCGTCGGCGGCGCGCCGTCGTTCACCGGGATCAGCAGTTCGAACTTGAGTTTCAGTTCGCGCTGGCTGTCGGCCACGATCTTGCCGCCGCGCCCGAAGAACGGGTCATTGGCCACGTCGACTTCCACCGGAAGCTGCAAGGCCCGGCCGAACGCCAGCCCGCGCTCCATCCACAGCTCGCGGAACGCCACGATCCGCTCGGGGGACCCCAGGCAGACGTACTCGCGCTGCCGGAACAACTGCATCCGGGTAGGCTCCAGCGACGGTTCGTGCCGATAGCAGTACGACATCACGTCGACGATCTTGCCCTCGGCGGGCAGCGGGCCACGCTTGCCGATGACGGGATAGATCGGGTAGCAGGCGGCGGGCGTCATCACCACGCCCGTGAACTGCTGCTGATCGGTCCAGTCCTGCTTGTCCTCGAGCCGCGCCAGCAGTTGTCGATGCCCGCGATCGTCGCCGCAGAAGCTGTGGATCGTGCCGGCAAGCTGCGGAAAGCTCTTGAGGTACTCGCTGGTTTCAAAATCATCCTTGCCGATCGCTGGCGGGAAGCGCAGCACTTCGGCGTTCTGGTCCGCGCCAATCCGCGTGAACGCGGCATTCAGGCCGTCGGCGATGCCTTCGAACACCGCGCTGCGGCCGTAGAGGCCACGCACGCCAGTCTGGATTAGCAACCCCGCTGCCAGCAGCGATTCGAGGAACGTTGGCGGTTGCGCGGCCATTGGGTCCGCGCCACCGGCCGGACGTGCCTCGGTGAGAGTGTGTGCATCCATGGATGCCTCCTTCAGGAACGATCGGCCAGCAGCAGGTTCGCTGTGTTGGTCTGAATGCGATCGTTGTTGATCATCAGCGGCGCCGACCACAGATCGCGCAGGTGGCGTCCCAGGCTGAACGGCGTGCCGTGCTTGTAGCCCGCCATGCCGCACACCAGCAGCGCCTGCTGCACGACTTCCAGTGCCATCGTCGACATCGCCGTCTTCAGACCGTTCATCTCGGCCGCCAGCGCGAATGCGGCGGAAACCGAAGCGCCCGCATGGCGGCTGCGCTGATGCGCCAGCGCCAGATCCACGCGGCCTTCCATCATCTGCAGCAGGCTCACGGCTTCTGACACACGCGATGCGGACGGCGGCAACTGGCCCGGACGCGCGCGCGCCTGTCCCTGGAAGAAGGTCTTGGCGCGTGATACGGCATCGCTGGCGATGCCGAGCCACAGCGAGCTCCAGAGGATGTGGGAGACCGGCGTCATGGTGGCGTCGGCGATCTCGCCGAACGGCACCGGCAGCACCTGGTCCACCTGGCCGGTGGCTTCCAGCCGGAAGCCATTGCTGCAGGTGCCGCGCATGCCGAGCGTGTCCCACGCATTCAGGCCTTGCAGCGTGTAGTCGGACTTCAGTGCGCACACCAGCACCTGATCGGACGGCGAGGCATCCGCATTGCGACGCGCGGTAATCAGGATGCCGTCGGCGTGGGCGCCATAGGAAATCGTCGGCGCCATCTTCAGCAGGTGGAAACGATCGCCATCCACGTTGACGGCGCAGCCGCTGCTACGCAGCGCGCCACCAATCGCCTCTTCGGACGTGGCGGACGCCAGCAGCAATTGCTCGCCGGCGATGCGTGCCAGCAGGTGTTGATGCCATGGGCTGCCGGTGCCGTGATCGAGCAGGCACGCCACCTGGATCTGGTGCATCGCATAGATCATGCCGGTGGACGCGCAGGTCTCGCCCAGCACCTTGCAGATCGCGGCCACCGTAGCCAGCGACGCGCCGCTGCCGCCGAGCACGGCCGGCACCATCGCGCCGAGCAGGCCCTGGTCGCGCAGGACTTCGAACGCTTCGTGCGGAAAGCGCGCTTCCTGATCCACGGCGTCGGCAAAGCGCTGCGCGACCGTTGCGGCCTCGCGCGCGGCGGCCAGCAATGCATCGCTGGCCATCACGCCGCCCGCGTCGGGGTTGGCGTGCGCCAGCGTAACCTTCGCTCCGGTGTTCATGCTGCCTCCTGCTGCTGGCGAATGGCTTCCACCGCGGCCGCCAGCGAGTCAACGCTGCGGAATAGCTGGCGCGTCAGCATCTGATCCGGGATCTCGATATCGAACGCGTTTTCCAGCGCCAGCATCACATGCACGGTGGCCAGGGACGAGAGTCCCGCCGCGTAGAGATCGTCGTTGTCAGCCAGGGTGGCCAGCGGTACATCTAGCCGGGCCACTTCGCCCAGAATATTGCGGATGGTTGCTTTCATTCGTAGTCTCCGATTGCGTTGACGGGCTCCATTCCATGGGTTTTGCGTGGTCGTTTCGGTGCGATTTCGCACCAAACCGCTCACGCGGCGGCGTCTACCCCTCTGTGGGTCTCTTTATTGTTGGTTCAGTAAGCCGTGGTGCCGGTCCAGCCATGCAGCGCGGTGCGCAGGATGATCCGAAGGTCGAGCTGGAACGACCAGTGCTGGATGTAGTAGATGTCGAACTCGATGCGCTTGCGCATCTTCTCGATCGTGTCCGTCTGGCCACGCAGACCGTTGATCTGGGCCCAGCCGGTGATGCCGGGCTTCACACGGTGGCGCAGCATGTAGCGGTCGATCAGTTCCTTGTAGAGCTCGTTGTGCTCCATCGCGTGCGGGCGCGGGCCGACCACCGACATCTCGCCGCGCAGCACGTTGATGAACTGCGGCAACTCGTCGAGGCTGGTGCGGCGCAGGAACGCGCCGACGCGGGTCACGCGCGGATCACCGCGCACGGCCTGGGTCACGCCACCGCCGTCCTGATGCGGGCGCATGGTGCGGAACTTGAACACGTTGAAAGGCTGGCCGTCGATGCCCAGCCGCTGCTGCCGGAACAGCACGGGACCGGGCGACGACAGCTTGACCATCGCGGCGATCAGCAACAGCAGCGGGCTCAGGCAGACCAGCACGCCGAGCGAGAACACGCGATCGAAGCTGGCCTTGACCACGCCCGTGATGCCCGAGACGGGCGGACTGTTCAGGTCGATGACGGGCAGACCCATGAACTCGCTGAAGCGGTGACCCAGCAGTTCGACGGACGACACGTCTGGCACCCAGCGGATATCGATCATTTCATTGCGGAACTGGCGCACCACGCCGGACAGATCGCGGCAAGCGGCCATCGGCAGCGTCAGCCAGATCTCGCGCACGCCATGGTCGCGCACGAAGCTGCTGACTTCCTCGATCTGGCGCAGCGGGGTCACGTCGTACGGAATCACATCGGACTCCTCGTCATACACGCCCACGACGCGATAGCCGGCATCGCGGAAGTGCTGTACGCGGTCGTACATTTCGCGGCCCAGTGGGCCGTAGCCGAAGATCAGCACGCGCTTGGCGTTGATGCCCTGCTGGCGCACGTTGGCCAGCATCCGGAACATCACGACCCGCGACAGCGCCAGCATCACGCCGGTGCCGATGAACCAGCCCATCGACCAGACGCGTGAGACCGCCCCGATCTGGTGGATCAGGAATGCACCAAGCAGGCCGGAGATGAACACCACGGTCCATGCGGCGGCAATGCGCAACCCCAGCACGGCGCGACTGCGGCCGCGCCATGATTCGTAGATGCCGAAGGCAGGAAAGATCAGCAGCGCGCCGAGCGCGCACAGCATCGTCAGGAACCCGTTGACGGGTGCCGCGCTCCTGATGCCGTCATGGAAATACAGCGCGCCCATGGCGATGCCGCATACCGCGATCAGTACCGCATCGCCGAGCCGATAGAGATAGTGAAGTGCAGAGTGCCGCTCGGCGGCAACATTCCATTCCGACGCCATGACCGCCCCAAAGCCCTCGCGGGAAACCAAGTGCGGTCATGGTTGCGCACGCATGGCGCGTCGTCTGTTGGCAGGCGCACAAATCCTTCGAACGCCTGCGACCTGGGTGGCGTCAGCAGGCGCAATGCCGGGTCGCGCAAGCCGGCCGTGCGGCGACGTTGATCTGGCAGACGCGGCAGTCCGCTTGCCAGGCCCACTCGCCACGCTCGTAGGGGCGGTCACGGCCGGAAAGAAAGGTGGCGATACCCTGCACCCAGATATGCGTCACGCCCGCCACGCCACTCACCGGCAACACGAGCACCGTGGCCAGCACACCGGATGCCAGCAGCATCGCAACCGGGCCGTGCGGCACTTCGTGACGCATGATGAATGGCAGGCTGACGCAGAATCCGAGCGCCAGTCCGCTCACCACCTCGGACATCGAATGCGCGTGCAACGCCAGCCGGGACATGCCGACGGCAAGTGCCAGCAACACGCCGGCCACGGCGGCCAGCAAGCTCAGGGTTCGATAGCGCGACGGCACGGCGAGGCACGCGAACACGGGCAGGATCGACGCAGCCATCATCGCGTGGCCGGAGAAGCCCGTGAAGTTGAGCGCGGCGCTGCCGATGCCCCAGCCCATGAAGGCCAGCTTCGACACCAGCACGAGGCAGGCCGTCAGCGAGAACGCGATCAGCCAGTGCCGCGCGACGGCGTTGGCGCCATGCCAGCGCAGCCACGCATACAGGAACACGGCACACGGCAGCAGGAATGCCGATTCGCCGAAGAAGGAAACGAGTTGCCAACGACTCATGACACGCGGACCTCGTACGGTTCAACGTACGGATTGCCAATTGCTTGGGATGCCGCAGCGTAGCAGTCCATATCCATCCCCTCTGTGCGCAAGGGCACGCCAGGTCTCCATCCCGAAGCATGAGATGGGCGGCGCTCTCCGCCCCCGAGGATGAGATGCCGCGCAGGCGCGCGCGTCACCCTGAGTCTTCTGGTTGATGGAGTGTCGCCGCGCGATTCGATATGTTCGTGAGTAATGGGCGTTCGCGCACGCGAGCGTCCATTTCAAAGCCCGCATGGTCCCCCGGTCGGCGGGCTTCTTTTTTGGCGCGCCGATCGGAGTGACCGTGAGGCGTAGCGCCCCGCGACCAGGTTCAGGTCATTTCGTGGTGAGCGCCGTCGGAGACGCGCGCCAGCGCGACGATCATGGCGTGCGCGGCATCGATGTGCCGGCCGGCCTCGCGCTCGCCGATTTCGACTGCGGCGATGATGGCAGCCTCCTCGGTGGCAAAGCTCCGTCCGTGCAGCTCTCCCCGATACAACAACGGCCCGCCTACGATGGCGAGCCGTATCTCATAACAACATGCCCACTTGCCCCGGCCCTCGCGCACGGCGAAACCATGCACGGCCAGGATATCCAGACTGCGATCCATACGACCCCCTTCTTCCCCCGTGCGGCCGGCCTGTCATCTCACCGGCTTCTGATCACGAGCACATCCAGCATAGTCGTAGCGACGCACGCCTGCCTTCATCCGATCGCAGGAGATCCCTTGGGATATACCCTTGCGTGGGGTGGTAGTACCGGCGAGGACGAGATATCCGCCATGGTTGCTGGCGGCGGCACGGGCCTCGCGCGCGGCATCGTCAACGCTTCGCGCGGAAAACAATGCCCGCCCGCCCATACCAGCGCGGCGGCAGCGCACACAAGGTCCACCGGCGCGGGCACGGCCTGGCAACCGCCAGCGCCGAGCTTCGCGGCGTGGCCGATCAGCGCGGCATCGAGCGCATCGGACAGGACGAGCCAGCGGCGCGGTGCCAGCTGCGCGTGCACGCGATCGAGCAGTTCGTGGGGGTCATCCTCGGCGCTGCAATCGACCACGACCAGATCCACGCCGCCAGGTGGCAGGGGCTCGGCTTCATCGGGATTGTCGATCGTGTGCAGCGACACGCGCGCTGTGGCGCCGTTGGGCAACCATTCCGGGCAATGCCATCGCACCGGCTGCGGTACGTCCTGCGATTCCATGCGCCGCGCGAGGATGCGGCACATCATTTCGTTTCTGGCGATCAGGTAGGTCGTCATCGAAGTACTAATGAGCATCTCGTCGACATCGTCGCGCAGCATGTTGCGCTGGCGAGATGCCCGGTATGCGGTGGTCGGCTCATTTCAAGGTAGCAACGACCACCTGCGGCCGCCTCATGCTTTTGGATGAGGGCAGGCCGGCGAAAGGCGGAAACTGGACGATCCGAGGGCGCGCGCGCCCGGTGCGGGCAACCGATGCTCAGGCTGCCTCGCAGGCGTGCTGCGCGCTCAGGGATGACATCGGGATATGGGTCGGCCGGGCCGGCGTCGGGCCGGGCCAGTTCAGCGATGCGCCGCGCTGGAGCGCGACGTACACGGCCTCGCCCTTGTTGCGCACGTGCAGGCGCTGATAGAGCGTGCAGGCATGCGTCTTCGCCGTGGCCACCGAGATATTGAGCAGACGGCTGACCGTCTTGATCGGATAGCCACGCGCCAGCAGGGCCAGCACTTCGTACTGGCGCTCGGTGATGTTGAGCAGGTGCGCGCCCGCTGTCGGCGTTTCCGTCGGCACCGCGTGGGTGTCCGCGTGCGCCGGCGCTGCGGCGTCGGCGCCGTGCAGCGGCACCACGACCGGCGTGGCGACGAGTCTCGACAAGTCCACAGGCAAGGCGTCCGCGAGCGGTTCGTGGACACGATGGGCAGGTGCATGCGACGGGAAACACTCGCCACCGGCCAGCACGAGCCGGATCGCGGCTTCCAGCGCCTCGGAAGAACAAGTCTTGGCCAGCAGACCACGCACCTTTTCGGGCAGGCCGCCTTCCGGCATCGGCGCCAGCAGATGATCGGCCAGCAGCAGCACGCGCAGCGGCTGCAGACGCAGACACAATTCAGCCAGTATCGGCCAGCCCGCGCCACTGTCGGCGGGCATCCCGATAATCAGCAGATCGGCATGGTGAACCCAGGGTTCGGGGGCGTGCAGCGTGGTGGGATCGAGGTCGACCAGATCGCCGGGGACGTGCGCCTGAGACAAAAGGTGGTGCAGTCCGAGACGCAACAAGGGGTGTGGCTCGAACAAGAGGATGGTGGCCATGACCGCTCACTTCTTCTTGGCGCGCCGCAGGCAGAGTTCGCTTCTGCAACGCGCTGATTGGAGGCGCTCCACTTGTAACGTGGCTGCACTTCCATACGATCAGGTATAGCCTCCTGAGCCAATAGCAGCTTCCCGTCCTGGCCCGCCGCCGTCATACCGGCCCTCCCTTGGAGGATGCCTGACCGCCCCGTTTGCGCATGTAGCGCATTAGATCCTTCTCAATACTGATTCAAATTAAATCTAATTCTGATGTTCAGCATAGGAAGGGCACTGAGTGAATGCAAGGTGATGGTGCGGCGCAGCGGGTTTCTCCGTAGGAGGACGCAGGGAGCCATTGCAGGATCTGTAGCGACGATCTGCGCACAAAGCGATGGGCGCGTGAATCCCGGCTGTGCGGCGCACAACAGCCCGGCTGCGACGGCGGCAAGTAGCGCTGCGGCAACGCCCGGGCTCAGGCCGGAGGCCATAATGGCGGCCTCGAATATCGGACACGGTTCGCACGCCATCCATTGTCCCGACTCACCAACTACAGGGGGCTCCTTGGCCACTACCGAAAATACTGGCTCGCAACCTCAATCGCATGCTGGCCTCACGGCTCTGCCCGACAACCCGGACCTGGTCCCGGGTATGCCATATCGCCACTACAAGGGTGGCGCCTATCTCGTGACCGGGGTTGGCCGTTTCGAAGCCGACATGACACCGGTTGTGGTGTACGAATCCATGCGTGACCGCTCGCTGCTCTGGGTGCGACATGCCGACGTGTTCACCGAACCCGTCTCGACCGCGACGGGCGACGTCGCCAGATTCGCACCGCACTGGGCACCGGCCTTGTCGTGTCTGGACTTCCTGCCACGCAAGACGGTCCTTCAGGTGCTGGCCTTGTACGATGCGCCGTACCGCAAATACCATGACCGGCGACACGTGCTGGAGATGTTCGAGCAGGCCCACGCACTCGGCATCGCACTCAATCCTGCACAAGCGCTCGCCGTCCTGTTTCATGACGCCGTGTACGTCCCGGGCTTCGAGCACAACGAAGCCGCCTCGGCAGCCTTGCTCGACACCATGGTCGAGGACGTGAATGCCGACGTGATTCACGTGGCGAGGCAGATCATTCTCGACACCCACACGCATGAAGCAAGCGTGCCGGATGCCGCAACGGTCCTGGATCTCGATCTCCTCCGACTGGCCGCCGACGACGATGTCTTCGACGCGCATGGGCTGGCCGTATTCGATGAAAACCGCGGCTTGCTGGCTAGCAGGGTCCAACTTTCCGGCGAGGCGTTGTATCACGCATTCATGGTTCGTCGCGCGGCATTTCTCGGCACACTGGCGCAACGGCCGAAGCTGTTTTTGACGACTGCATTCGCCGATTTCGAAGGTCCGGCTCGTCGCAATATCGCAAGGGTTCTGGCAAGCGTCGGGCAAGCGGAAGCCAACTGATTCAGGGCTGCGAAGACCATCTCTGGACCCGCCCCGGAGATGTGTCCGAAATATGACTGTCATCTAAATCGCACCAAACTCGCCCCAGATGATAGATATCATGCAAACGTCCGGCCATCTGCTAACCTCAATCTCCAGAAGCCGGTTTCGTGCAGCCTGAAGAAGGACCAATAATCATGGGCAGACACATCGCGGCGCTGGCGCTGCTATTCGCCGCGGTCAGTGCATTTGCCGGAGATGTCACTGGAGCTGGTTCCACATTCGTCTATCCGCTGATGGCGAAATGGGCGGCCACGTATTACGCCAGGACCGGCCAGCAGATCGACTACCAACCCATCGGCTCCGGCAACGGCATCCGGCAGATCAAGGCGGCCAGCATCACGTTCGGCACTACGGACATGCCGCTCAAACCCGAAGAACTCGAACGCGCAGGACTGGTCCAGTTTCCCATCGCGGTAGGCGGCGTCGTGCCGGTGATCAACCTGCAGGGCATTGGCGCGGGGCAGATCCACATGACGGGCGCGCTGCTGGCCGATATCTACCGCGGCAAGATCGCCAACTGGAACGATGCGGCCATTGCGTCGGCCAATCCCGGCGTGCGGCTTCCCGACCTGAAGATCACGGTGGTCCATCGCAGCGACGGCTCGGGCACCACGTTCAACTGGACCGACTACCTTTCAAAGGTCAGCCCCGAATGGAAAGCGGCGGTCGGGGCAGGCACCACGGTGCGTTGGCCCGTCGGGATGAACGCGAGCGGCAATGAGGGCGTGTCGCTCTATATTCACAATATTCGCGGTGCGATCGGCTATGTGGAACTGACCTACGCGCTGCAGAAGAGCCTGCCCTATGCGTTGGTCCAGAACCGCGATGGTCTCTACGTGAAGCCTTCGCGCGAATCGTTCAGCGCCGCGGTGACAGCCGTGGAATGGAACCCGCGACTCGACTTCTATCAGGTGTTGACCAATGCGCCGGGTCCGAATGCGTGGCCGATCACGGGCACGGTCTTCGTGCTGATGCAGCGTTCCGCCGCGCACCCGTCGAATACGAAGGATGCGCTGGCGTTCTTTCAGTGGGCGCTTGCCGAAGGGCAATCCGATGCATCGGCCGAGCACTACGTGGCACTGCCGCCGGAACTGGTGAAGCAGGTGATTGCGTACTGGGCGGAGACCTTCAAGTAGCGTCGATCCGAACACGTACGCGGCGGACAGATACAAGAAGTTGGTATCGTGACCGCCGACCCTGCCGAGCGCCTTTGCCACAGCGACGTGCACCACGCCCGGAACCTTCCTTGAGCTTGCTTTGAACCTGGCCTGAGGCACGATGCCGGCATGACCGCGATGGCCATGCCATGCCATGCCGTGCCAATCAACCGATCAACCGATCAACGCGAGGAATCCAGCGCCTCGCCGTTCTTCTGCACGTCTTGCGCCTTCAGGTAGCTCTCGATCAGCAGTTGATACGCGGGGAAGATCTTCGTGTAGATCTCGGCCCACTGCTGGGCATCGTCGCGGTTCCAGGTGCGTTGCAGTTCGGACGCCACCGCCGCGGTATCCATCGGCACCACGCCTGCCTGCACCACGCGGGCCAGCGTGATTTCCTGCGCCATCTTCGAGTACGTGCCCGAGGCATCGACCACGGCAAAGACCTTGTAGCCGTCGGCAACCGCGCTGATGGACGGGAACGCCATGCACACGCTGGTGATGGTGCCGGCGATGATCAGCGTCTTCTTGCCGGTGGCCTTCACGGCGGCGACGAACTCGGGGTTGTCCCACGCATTGATCTCGCCCTTGCGCGCGACGTACTTCGCGTGCGGCGCATTCTCGTGGATTTCGGGGATCAGCGGACCATTGGGGCCTTGCGGCACCGAAGCCGTGGTAATCACGGGCAGCTTGCTCAGCGTGGCCATTTTCGCCAGCGCGGCGGCACGTTGGCGCAGTTCGGGCATCGGCATGTCGCCGACAGTCTGGAACAGGCCGCTCTGGTGGTCGATCAGCAGCATGGCGGTATCAGCCGGATCGATCACGGGACGGGCGCCGTTGAAGTTGGCGGGTTGGGTCATGGTGAAGCTCCTTCTTCATAAGGCGGTGGCACGCCACCGTAAGGGGAGAGGCCTGCCGCCGGGATGATGGCGGGTCGATGGAGACAGCTTAGTTTTGGAACGCTGGCGGCGGTAGAGTGCTAGATTGCGCATCAGAGTCCTATTTCACGAACACTGATGGCCGGGAAAGGCCTGCAGGAACAGAGAAGGGGTGATGGCGTGCAGGATCTGAACGACCTTTACTACTACGCGCAGGCGGTGGAGCACGGCGGCTTTTCGCCGGCTGGGCGGGCGCTCGGGATGCCGAAATCGAAGCTGAGCCGGCGGATCGCGCTGCTCGAAGAGCGCCTGGGCGTGCGTCTTATCCAGCGCTCGACGCGGCGCTTCAGCGTCACGGAGATTGGCCGCACCTACTACGAGCATTGCAAGGCGATGCTGACGGAGGCGGACGCGGCGCAGGAAGCGATCGAACTGACGCGCGCCGAGCCGCGCGGCATTGTCAGGGTGACCTGTCCGGTTGCGCTACTTCATGCGCACGTGGGCAGAATGCTTGCCGATTTCATGGCGGCGCATCCGCATGTGACGCTGAACCTTGAAGCCACCAACCGGCGCGTCGATCCGGTGGGCGAGGCGATCGACGTGGCGATCCGCGTACGGCCCGCCCCGTTGCAGGACAGCGACCTCGTCGTGCGCGTGCTGGCCGAACGCAAGCAGTGCATGGTGGCCAGTCCGGCGCTGGTGGCGCGGCACGGTACCCTGCCGCGCGTGCCGGCAGATCTGGCCGACTGGCCGAGCCTCGCGCTCGGCGCACCGATGGCGGACCATGGCTGGACGCTGTTTGGCCCCGATGGCGGGCAGGTCGTCCTGCGACATCGGCCCCGTTTCATCATCGACGACATGATCGCGATGCGCGATACGGCGCTGGCCGGCGTCGGCATTTGCCACCTGCCCCTGATGATGGTGCAGGACCAACTGGCCGCCGGGACACTGGTCCGCCTGATGCCGGAATGGGCCCCGCGCGCGGAGATCCTGCACGCGGTGTTTCCGTCGCGACGCGGCATGTTGCCCGCCGTGCGCGCGCTGATCGAATATCTGGCCCAGCGCTTCGGCGCAATGCAGGAGGAGTAGACCCGGCATCGCGCCGGAGGGCGTGTAGTTCGAACGAACTACACGCGCAGGGGGACGAGATTCCTCCCTTCGACGGTCGCCCGTGGGCGACATGCTCTCTACAGTCGGTCTCATCAACAGGCGCGGCCTTCGCCGCCCGATATCGAGACCGATTGCAAGCCGGAGACAGCATGTACCTGACCCAGGGCCTACACCGTCGTATGCAGCAGACGCCCGACCACGTTGCCACGATATTCAGAGGCCGCCGGCGTACCTATCGCGAATTCTCCGAGCGTGTCTCGCGCCTCGCCGGCGCCTTGCAGCAACTCGGCATGAACCCGGGCGACCGCGTCAGCATGCTGGCCCTGAACTCGGATCGCTATCTCGAATACGCAATGGGCGTGTGGTGGGGCGGTGGCGTGCTCAATCCGGTCAACACGCGCTGGAGCGTGCCGGAAATCGTTTATTCGCTCGATGACTGTGATACCGGCATCCTGATCGTCGACGATCACTTTCTGTCCATGGCCGAGCCAATCCACGCCACGGCGAAGCGGGCGCCGATTCTGATTCATGCGGGCGACGGCGCGCCGCCGGCAGGAATGCTGGGATTCGAGGCCCTGCTCGCAGACTCGCCCTCCGTACCGGACGCCATGCGTGGCGGCGAGGATCTGGCCTCGATCATGTACACGGGCGGCACCACTGGCAAACCGAAGGGTGTCATGCAGTCGCACCTGAACCTGTGGTCGTCGTCGATCTCGCGTCTCGCCCAGTTCCCGCTGGACGAAGCGACGATCACGCTCCACGCGGCCCCACTGTTCCATACGGCGGCGATGGCCAAGGCAGTGGGTGTGTTCGTCATCGGCGGCACGCACACGATGGTGCCGACGTTCGATCCGGCCGAGGTGCTGGAAACGCTCGAACGCGAGCGCGTCAACGACATCATGCTGGTACCCACGATGCTGCAGGCGATCCTGGCGTGCCCGGACTTCGCCAGACGCGATGTCAGCAGCCTGAAGCGCATCAACTATGGCGCATCACCGATTAACGGCGCGGTGCTCGATGCGGCGCTGGCCGCCATGCCGAATGTCGAGTTCTCGCACGCCTATGGGCTGACCGAAGCATCGCCGGTGGTATCGGTCAATCCGCCTGCCAACCACGGCCCGGAGGGCCGCGCCAGCGGGCTGTACCGGTCGGCGGGCCGCCCAGGCTTCGGTGTGTTCGTCAAAGTCGTCGACCCGAACGGCGATGAAGTCCCACGCAACACGATCGGCGAGATCGTCGTGCGCGGCCCCAACATCATGCAGGGATACTGGAACAAGCCAGAGGAAACGCGGCAGGCACTGCGCAACGGCTGGCTGCATACGGGCGACGGCGCATACATGGACGATGCCGGCTACCTGTTCATCGTCGATCGCATCAAGGACATGATCGTCACCGGCGGTGAGAACGTCTATTCGGCCGAGGTCGAGAACGCGCTGGCCCAACATCCGGCAGTCCATTCCTGCGCGGTCATCGGCGTGCCGCACGAACGCTGGGGCGAAGCGGTTCACGCGGTGGTGGTGCTCAGACCCGGCCTGCAGGCCGGCGAGGACGAGCTGCGCACACATTGCCGCGCGCTCATCGCCAGCTACAAGTGCCCCAAGAGCGTGGAGTTCCGCACCGAGATGCCACTCTCCGCAGCGGGCAAGATCCTCAAGCGCGAACTGCGCACGCACTACTGGCAGGACCAGCCGCGGCAGGTCAGCTGAATCAATCGGGTCGACAGCGAACGACCCCGCATCTATCTCCTCGTCACAAGAAAAGAAGGAAAGCGCAATGACCAACAAAGTGGTGGTGGCCGGTGTCGGCATGATTCCCTTTACCAAGCCGGGCGCGAGCGACGACTACGGCGTGATGGGCGCGCGCGCCGCGAAAGCCGCGCTCGCCGACGCGGGTATCGACTACGCGCTGGTGCAGCAGGCCTACGTAGGCTACGTGTTCGGCGATTCGACATCGGGACAGACGGCGATCTACGGTGTCGGCCTGACCGGCATTCCGGTCATCAACGTCAACAACAACTGCGCCACGGGATCGACAGCGTTGTATCTGGCGCGGCAGGCCGTGGAGAGTGGCGCGGTGGAATGCGCGATCGCGCTCGGCTTCGAGCAGATGGTGCCCGGCGCGCTGAAGGGCGCCTACACGGACCGCCCCGGCCCGATGGAACGCTTCGCCCGTGTGATGAACGACGTACAGGGCTTCGACGAACAGGCGCCGCGCGCGGCGCAGTTCTTCGGCGGTGCCGGCCGTGCCTACATGAAGGAGTTCGGCATTCGGCCCGAGACCTTCGCGCGTATCTCCGTGAAAGCCCGCCAGCACGCAGCGCGCAATCCGTTCGCCGTATTCCGCAACACCGTCACGCTGGAAGACGTGATGGCCTCCCCGAAGGTGTTCGATCCGCTGACGCGTCTGCAGTGCTGCCCACCCACCTGCGGCGCGGCCGCCGCGATCCTGTGCACCGAGGCGTTCGCGCGCAAGCATGGGCTCGACACGCGCGTGGCCATCGCGGCGCAGGCCATGACCACCGACCGCAACAGTACCTTCGATGAAGGCGACATGCGCAAGGTTGTCGGTTACGACATGACGCACGCGGCAGCCACCCAGGTCTACGAACGCGCAGGCATCGGGCCCGGCGACGTCGACGTAGTGGAACTGCACGACTGCTTCACCGCGAACGAACTGATCACCTACGAAGGGCTGGGCCTGACGCCCGAAGGCACCGCCGAGAAGTTCATCCTCGACGGCGACAACACGTACGGTGGCCGTGTGGTGACCAACCCCTCGGGCGGCCTGCTGTCCAAGGGCCACCCGCTCGGCGCCACGGGACTCGCGCAGTGCGCGGAACTTGTCTGGCAACTGCGCGGCGAAGCAGGCGACCGGCAGGTAGCCGGCGCACGCCTGGCGCTGCAACACAACCTGGGGCTGGGCGGCGCGTGCGTGGTCACGCTGTACCAGCGCCAGTGACGGCTCGCCGAGCATCGACGGACAGCACTGAAAAAGACGACTAAAACGAAGGAGACACGAAGCATGAGCAAACTGACCAACAAGGTGGCGATCGTATCGGGCTCCGGCCGGGGCATCGGCCGCGAGATCGCGCTGAAGCTGGCAAGCGAAGGGGCGGCGGTTGTCGTCAACGATCTTGACGCCGAACCGGCCGAGGCCGTGGTCCGCGAGATCACCGCGATGGGCGGCCGGGCCGTAGCTTGCGTAGGCAGCGTGACCGAGGCCGACTTCGGCACGCGCTTCGTGGGTACCGCATTGCAGACTTTTGGCGGGCTCGACATCATCGTCAACAACGCCGGCTATACGTGGGACAACGTGATCCAGAAGATGACCGACGACCAGTGGTCGGCCATCATGGATGTGCACGTCACAGCGCCGTTCCGCATCCTGCGCGCTGCGGCGGACTACTTCCGCGAGACCTCGAAGCAGGAAGCCGAGCAAGGCCGCGAAGTGTTCCGCAAGGTGGTGAACATCTCCTCGGTCTCGGGCGTGATGGGCAATGCCGGCCAGGCCAACTATTCGGCGGGCAAGGCTGCCATCAACGGCCTGACCAAGGCGCTGGCCAAGGAGTGGGGACGCTACAAGGTCAACGTCAACAGCGTCGCGTTCGGCCTGATCAAGACGCGCCTGACCGAGGCCGTGGCGGGCGAAGGCAATGCCACCATCGACATCGCTGGCAATGAAATCAAGGTGGGCGTGAATCCGCAGCTTATGAAGAACATCGAGGCCATGATTCCGCTAGGCCGTGGCGGCACGCCCGTCGAAGCCGCCGGCTCGGTCTACCTGCTTTGCATTCCCGAATCCAACTACATCACGGGTCAGGTGCTCGTGGTGGGTGGCGGCCGTCCCTGAACGGAAGGAGACCAAGATGGATAACGCAAGACGCCGCGCGCTGCGCCGGCTTGGCTGGGGCATGGCAGGCGTGGCCGGCATGCAGATAGCGCTGCCCGGCCGTGCAACCCCGACATACCCCTCCCGCGCCGTGCGCCTGATCATGCCGTACGCAGCCGGGGGTACCGGCGATGTGGTGGCGCGTCTGATCGCCGAAGGGCTGGCCAAGACCTGGCAGCGCCCTGTGCTGGTGGACAACAAGCCTGGCGCGGGCGGCATGATCGGCGCCGATCTGGTCGCCAAGTCCGAGCCAGACGGCTACACGCTGCTGATGGCGCTGACCGGGCTCGTGCAGGCGCCATCGCTGTATGGCAAGGCCGCCTACAACCCGGTGCGCGATTTTGCGCCGATCTCGGAACTGGCTACGTCCCATCTGGCACTGGTCGTGCAGCAGGATTTCCCGGCACGCAACGCGAAGGAGTTCGCGGAGCACGTGGCGCGCCAGGGACAGCCGCTCCCCTATGGCACCTATGGCCTCGGTTCGAGCGGTCATCTGCAGATGGAGATCTTCGCTCGCGCCACTGGCATCTCGCTGGTGCACGTGCCGTACAAGGGCGAGGGTCCGCTGGTCAACGATCTGCTCGGCCGGCAGATCCCCGCTGGCGTGGTTGGCGCGGTCACGGCGCGTCAGTACGCGCAGGCTGGCAAGTTGCGCCCGCTTGCCGTGGCCGGCGGGAGCCGTTCGCCACTGCTGCCCGACGTGCCGACGTTCCGGGAGTCCGGCTACGCCGGGCTGGAGCGACAGGGCTGGATCGGCCTTTTCGCGCCGGCAAGTACGCCCCGCGATGTGGTCGACAAGATCAGTCGCGATGTGAATCGCGTGATCGTGTCCGATGCGCTGCGCGCCCGGCTGGTGGACATGGGCATCATCGTCAAGGGCAGCACGCCATCGGCATTCGCAGACGTCGTCAGGGCCGAGCAGGAATACTGGGCCGACGCGATCCGCGCGGCCAACATCCGGCTCGAGTAAGCCGGTGTCGCCGAACGCTCCACTCACTCAACCACCGGAGACAGCATGAACGCTCGCGAGCAAACGGCTGCCAAACAGATCGTAGCCCCGTTCTCGATCACCCCCGTGACGCCCGTCATCGGCGCGGAGATCGGTGATATCGATCTGCGCGAAACGCTGGACGATTCCACCTATCAGGCACTGCGCCAGGCACTGGTGCGCCACAAGGTCCTGTTCTTCCGCGATCAGGACATTACGCCCGCGCAGCACGTGGCGCTTGCCCGGCGCTTTGGCGAACTGGAGATCCATCCGGTCTTTCCGCATCACCCCGACCATCCCGAGCTGGTGCTGCTGGGCGGGAACAAGGATGCGAAGGGGCGCGAGAACATCTATCACTCGGACGTCTCATGGCGTGCCGTGCCGTCGATGGGATCGATGTTGCGCTGCGTGGAATGTCCGCCGATGGGCGGCGACACGATCTGGGTCAATATGGCCCAGGCGTATGCCGGACTGCCGGACGATGTAAAGGCGCGCATCGAGGGCCTCGAGGCGGTGCATGACCTGATGCCGGGGTTCGGCGCGCGCATGTCGGCCGAGGAGCGCCTTGTCAACCGCGAGAAGTTCCCGCCCGCCACGCATCCGGTGGTGCGCACGCATCCTGAAAGCGGCGAGAAGATCCTCTACGTCAACGAAGGCTTTGTGACGCACCTGGCCAACTATGGCGCACACATCCAGTATCGCGTGGGCGCCGATTTCCGCCTGGGCGAGCTCGACCTGCTGCAGTACCTCTATCGGCAGGCCACGGTGCCCGAGTATCAGGTCCGGATGAAGTGGCGACCCAACACCATCGCGTTCTGGGACAACCGCTCCACCCAGCACTACGCGGTGCAGGACTACTTCCCCGCTGTGCGTCGCATGATGCGTGCGACGATCATAGGCGAGCGTCCGGTCTGACCCCGCGCTCACGGGCACGGCGTGTCCGTGAGCGCATCGTGGTGGCGCAGCATCGCCGGTGGCTATCGAAGCAGTCCAAGACTGCGCCCGATGGCGACGGCTTCCGTGCGGCTCTGCGCGCCGAGCTTGGCGTTGATCTTGCGCAGGTGAGACTTGATCGTCAGCTCCGACACGAACATTTTCTCGGCGATCACGCGATTGCGATGGCCTGCGGCAAGCATCTGCAGGACTTCCTGCTCGCGGGTCGTCAACGGTTCCGTGATGGCAACGCCGCGCGCCTGGTTCACTTCCACACCGGCTGCGGCCAATGGCGCCGGAATCTGCGCAAGCACTGTGCGGACGAACTGATGGTCGATGCCGGCGCGGACGAATTCCGCTTCACGCGCATCGGCCCATCGCCTTAGCAGATCCGCCAGACGGTCCCCTTCGTCCAGGAACGTCCGCGCGAGGCCTTCATGGCTGGCGAGCCGCAGGGCCTCGGTCAACTGCTCGAACGCTTCGGACTGCTTGCCCGCGCCATCGAGCCCCATGGCCAGCAGAAGCCGGAGTTTCAGTGCGCGCCAGTGCCGCTGGCGTTGGATGGCAACCGCAATGGCATCGGCCAGTTCTGACGCGGTCTGTTCATGCTCGCCATGCGCGATCGCGAGTCTCCAGCGGATCGAGTCAGGGAAGTCGATGTCGTTCGCATGGCCATAGCTGTCACTCGCGGCCCAGTCGGCGTGCAGTTCGGCGCTGCGCAACGCCTGATCGGCGGCATCGAGCCGGCCTTCGATCGTGGCAACGCGCGCGCGCTCCAGCCAGGCCGAACAGATGGCGCGCGGCAACTGAATGCCGCGGCCGATCTCCTCAAGCTCCGCCAGCATACGCAGCCATCGGTCGCGGTCGCCGCCCAGCAGCGCCAAGCGCGCCGAGAGAATGAACCCGGCAATCATGGCGTCCGGCGGCGCGTAGCCCTTGCAGTAGGGCATCGCTTCGGCCAGCACGCGTGCGCAATCCTCGAGAGCGTTCGCCTCATAGAGGGCCGTGGCCCATGCCGGAAGGAAGGCGTGTCTGAGGCTGCTCACCTCGCTAGGGCTCCAGCCGCGCTCGGCGACGGCGCGGAACCGCGCAAGTGCATTGCTGAGTCGGCCCTGCACCAGATCGATGATGCCTTCGAGAGAATCCGCGATGCTGCGCTGGAATCCTGTCCGCACATCGTTCGCGCCCTGCATCAGGCGCGACAGCACACGGCGCGCGTCCTCGTACCGATGACTGGCCACCAGCGAGAACGCCAGGGAGTTGGCCACGCTGGCGTACCGGAAGCGCGCGTCCGGCGGAATCCGCTCCAGATGCGCAAGGCCTGCGGCCAGACACGTTTCGATCTGGTCGGTCATCGCCAGCAGCACACAACGCAGCGTCTCGACCTCCAAGGCAATCCACGCCTGCTGGTCGGCGGGAACATCCGCCGCAAGCAACGCCGCCATCGTCTGCATCGCTTCCGCATAGCGGCGATTGAGCAACAGGACCCAGGCATAGGCCAGACCCATGCGATGGGGGTCCGCGAGCAAGCGCTTGCGGTCGATGCGGTCGAGCCATCGCGCCAGCAGTCGCACGCGGCCAGCCTGGAACAGGGCTGGGGTATGGATGGCGATCAGCGGCAGCGCCTCATCGTCAAGCCCGGCTTGCAGCAGGTGCTCGATCGCTGGGACGGGACGATCCTCCGACAGGTACCAGCGCGATGCCGCCACATGCAGCGCGCGCGCCTTGTCCGGATAGGTCACTTGCAGCCGATGCTGCAGGAAGCTGGCGAAGAGGCTGTGATAGCGATACCACTGATGCTCGCCATCAAGCGGCGTAATGAACAGGTTGTTCCGCTCCAGGAAGCTGAGCATTTCGCGGCTGTCGTGCCGTCCGGTCACGGCATCGCACAGTGGCGCCGACAGTTGGCCAAGCAGACTGGTCTGCAGCAGGAAGTCGCGGCAGGATTCGCTTTGCCCCATCAGGATGTCTTCCGCCAGATACTCGGCCAGCTCGATATTGGTACCCGAGAACGAGCGGACGAACGCCGCATGATTGGGATGTCCGCGCAGCGAGAGCGTGGCCAGGTAGACGGCCGCCGCCCAGCCCTCGGTGCAGCGCCATAGCGTGGCGATCTCGCCGTCCTGCAGCGGCAGCTCGCAGTTGTCCCGTATGAAGCTGGCGGCCTCTTCCGCGCTGAAGCGCAATGCGGCCGGGTTGATATCCAGAAGCTGGCCCCTTGCGCGAAGTCCACCAAGGCCGAGGTCTGGCGTGGCGCGCGTGCCGATGACCAGCACACCCTGCGGCGACAGCACTCTGACCAGTTGCTGCAGGTATTCGGTGATTGCGTCGTTCTGGATGACTTCGAGATCGTCGAGCAGGATGGCGAAGGGTTGCGCATAGGAAGCCGCGATCTCGATGATCTCGTGCGCGATGGTTTCGCCAGCAATGGTGTCGGAGCGTTCGTCGCGCTGATGGCGGGTCAGGCCCGGCAGCCTGAGCAAGCCCGTGTGGAGGTGCAGTAGAAAACGCTGCAGATCATTGTCGGCGGCATCGCATCGCAACCACACGCAGGCTCGCTGGCCGGCCTGGCATCGTTCCAGATACTGCTGCATCAGGGTGGTCTTGCCGAAGCCGGCTGCGGCGCGGACCAGGATCAGGCGGGCCGAGGCGGCGTCCACCATCACGTCGACAAGGCGCGAGCGGACCAGATGGTTCGGCAAGGCGCGGGGCGGCACAAGCTTGGAGGCAACCAGTCCCCGCCGCTGCGTGTCACTGTCACCGGGCTTGCGGCTGATCGCTGCGCTCATTGCTCCTTCCCTCACCATGCGTGGCGTGGGGCGTTCGCCATGGGTTATCTCCGTTTGATCTTTTCGGGCGGCTCTTGCGGCACGCCTGTGTCCCGCGGCTGTGATCCGGTCGTCGCCAATTGAAAAGCTGCCGCAGATTCTGCCATGTCGACGGCACGACCGAGAGTTTCCCATCGCGGAACGAGACTGTCGTGGTTCTTTCGAACTAGCTGGACCGATGACATGCGGCTGACAGCCAGACCATTCGAGGCGCTGATAATGTTTGGCAGGCCGCAGGCGACTATGCGCCGCAATGATTGCGATCTTCTGGTATTGCGCTCTGGAATTTCTTCCAGTGAATATCGCCAATTTTTGCTGTTTTCCTCAAATGCGCGGGCAACGACCTCTGCGGTATACGCATGGCACGTATACACCATATATGGTGGCCGGGTGCCGCGTAAACCGTACCAATGGGGCGTCCGCGCACGAAGCGTACCCAACGCTGCGTATGTTTTTCTTTAATAATCAATGCCAAATTGAATTACATGATTTTTGGAAATTCCGCCCGTTCGGGGGCTTGAGAACCCGGATCGCGGTGGGTGTGGCGACGCGGAATCCACCCATTGGCCGTCATCAGGGTGCGTGCGACACGACAAGAAGCAGCTTCGGGGCGTGGAGAACAACATCGGGCGGTTTGATTTGGTGATGTTTCTGGAGAGACCCATCATTCCTTCTATGAATTTTGAAAATGATGCTTCTTCGGCGACATGCAGTCGGCGGACTCGGGGCATCGAGGTGCCGATGCCGTGACCGCAGCGTTTGGCCCTGCGCGGGCGTAGACGTCTTGGGGTGCGTTGCCCTGCCCTGGCCGCCGGGGCGTCTCGTCCAGGCTAACGCCGGCAATCACCAAGAGGGCCCCGGACCAGCGTGACGTCACTGTCCTGTGCTCGATCTGCCGACAGGTGCACCAGACATCGGTGTTCATCCGCCACCCAGCAAGATCAGGCGCATCACTATGCTTCTGGCAAAAAATAATTTACATTGCACTTTGTGATGCAGAACAGGCCGGATGAAACAGGAGACTGAATAATCCTGTTGTAATTCAGTCACTTATGCGCGGATGGCCAATGTCGGCGTTCGCGCACGCCGGACGAAATCCCAAGCGCACAAAGTGCATTCAGAGGCCAAATACCCCCATGCCTGACGATCGAGATACGCTGGCCGCCACGAAACTGACGCGAACGGAGTTCGCCGTCGTGCGGGCGTATGCCCAGGGTATGAAGCCCCTGGAGATCGCCAACCGGTACCTGCAAGACCCCGACGACGACGACGATCTGACCGAGCATCAGGCTATACAGCGCATCCTGGCGCTGCGCGACCGGTTGGTTCAGTTCGCTTTGCAGCATGATCGCCCCGATATCGCGGAGATGTTCGAGGCGCTGCGCGGGCGCTCCGACGCCGGCATGACTCGCCGGGTGGATGCGCTGACTTCGATCGAACAATTGGGCCAGGGGCGCCCACTGCCAGGGCATCAGGTCTCCCTCTGGTTCGGCCCCAGCCTGTCTCGACGTCTGATGGCGGCGGGCATCCGGACGATCGCCGACATGACCGACCTGGCCAATCGAAAAGGCAGCGGCTGGTGGCGCCACGTGCCGCGTATCGGGCGCCATTCGGCCGAGATCATCGTCCGTTGGCTTGGCACGCAATCCGCACAGACGGCGCTCAAGGTCAGTCCTCATGTGCTCGTATCGGCACAAATTGTGGATCGTAAAGCACTTTATGCGCAACCGCTGGGGCGAGGTATGGCATTCCCTGTTCCGCTGGAACTGATGCGCGCACCGGAAACATCTGCGGCCTGGGCGATGGCGCTCGGGGATGAACTCAAGGACGTTCAAGGGTGGGTGGCCGCACGGGCACGCTCTCCAAACACCTGGAAGAGCTATCGTCGCGAAGCCGAGCGGTTTCTGCTCTGGGCTGCAGGGCAAGGCAAGTCATTGCGTGCCATGGCTGCCGAAGACGTGGATGCGTATCGAGCGTTTCTTGCCAATCCGGAGCCTTCATCATTCTGGTGTGGCCCGGCGGGCCCGCGTGACAAGGCGCACTGGCGGCCGTTCGAAGGGCCATTGCGTACCAGTTCCTGCGAGGCTGCAATACGGGTGATCAGCGCGCTGTTGCGGGCATTGCGCAAGGGAGATTCAGCCAGCTTGGCGCGGAGCGGCGTAGTCGATGATGGGATTGCCACCGTGCAGGCATCCTCCAAACCGGCGGCGTTACCCCGCGAGACGATCGAATCGTTCCTGGCCTGGCTGGGTGCCAGCCCGTCTTCGCCACGGCAGCGTGCTGCGCTGGCGGCAGCGCTACTGCTTGCCCGTCACGGTATCCGGATCGTCGAACTGGCTTCGTTTCGCCTGGTTCATGTTTCCTGCTCACCGTCTGCGGCGCCCCCTATGGGCCGGCTGCTGCTCGAAGCAAAGAGTACGGCCAGGCGTGGCGAGATCGTCCTCGATGGGGAGGCGTGGTCCGCCCTGTCGGCCCATTGGACGGACCGGCAGCTGACTTGGGATGCGTTGAGTGAGGGATGGGATCCGGATGCCGCGTTGCTGGCGCCGATCGAGTACCCGTCGACTTCACGGGGGCGAGCCAAGCAATCGATAGCGACTGCGGGTTACTCGGCCAGTGGCTTGGATCAGTTGCTCCGGGCGAGCTGGAGACGTTTTGCCGAGGTACACGACGTCGACGTGGAAGCCTTCACGCCGAGGCAGTTGCGGTTGGGGTGATTGCAATCCAATAGGGCAATTTCCTCACCCGATTGGATCGCGATAGATAGTGATGGTTGGAAGATGCTCAGATCAGCGTCTTGTCCAGGCCGAATCGGGCCTTGAGGACGTCCAGCAAATCTTCCCGGGCACTGCGGTCGGTGAGCTGAACATCGAGCATGACACGGCCGGAGTCCCACTCTTTGATCGTCCCGAGTAGCTGGCCCGTTTCAGTCCGAATCTTGTACTGTCGGCTGATCTCCTTGACCTTGCGGGACTTCCCTTCTTGGGCCTGCTTGCGAATCGCTTCAACCTCGCGACTGGACATGCCGTCGTTCATGATTCGCGTGGCCAGATCGCGCGTGCGGTCTTCGCCGGCAACCTTGCAGTACAGCGTCAGTTCGTAGCCGGTAGCAATGCCGATCGCGCTCGGACGTTCGCGCATGACCGCCAAAACGGACTCGGGCAGCTTGAGCAAGGCCAGCGTCTTGTTGACGGTGCCGGCCGACATGCCGGTCAGTTCGCAGATTTCGTCTTCCTTCTGAACCTTGCCTTCATCGAGCAACTGGCGCCAGGCGATCGCGTTGTCGAGTGCGGACTGGTCCGATCGCTGCTCGTTGAGCAGGAAGGACAGGCGATAGAAATCGAGATCGCTCAGGTCGGTCTCGATGAAGCATTCCATCTCGAGCTTGCCCGCCGACGCCAGTGCGCGCTTGCGGTAGTGACCGTCGATCAGGATGTAGTGGCCGGGACGGGTCGGGTCGGACGCAGCCAGGCCCGGCGTCTTTTGACCATGCGTGGCGATCGACGCCGCGCGCTCCTGCACGACCGCCGGATCGTAGATGCGGCGGGCATTGAAGGGGTTGTCGTGCAGCTGGGCGATTGGGATTTTTATCAGCGTCCGCCCTTCGATCACGCTCTCTTCACTTTCGGCGCTGAAAGTCGAATGCGGCGGCACTGCGCGTGCCGACTGCAACAGCCCGTTTGGATGCTGGGAGATAGCCGCCTCCGCACGCGCGAACCGGTCGATCGCGTCGCTGCGGGTCTTTTCCGCGGCCATGCCGGCGAGCATCCCCGCCTTGAGACTCTTCAATTTCGTTGCCATAGGTATTACTCAATCAGGGACAAGATTTCGTCCACCATCATGTCGACTTCCTGCACGGCCTCGCGTGCGCCCGGCACGCCGTGGACTGTGCAGCCAATGGCTTGGCACTCTCGAAAGGCCGATCGTGAACCGACCATTGCGTTCAACAGAGGAACATCGCCGTCATCACCGAGGATCTCGATGGCCTGGCGCGCAATAGACACGCGGCGCTGGACCATGTTCGCCATCACACGGATCTGAAGCGTTTCGTTCTGTACCTGGGCGTGCTGCGCCAATGTTTTGGCGGCAACGGCTGCCCAGAGATCTGGCGGCGACGGCACGACCGGGATGATTGCCAGATCGGAGATCAGCAATGCGCTCGACGGTGCTGCCGAGTGGACGGCTGGCGGGCAATCGACAAGGATGTAGTCGTAATCGTTGACGAACTTGCGCACTTCCCGGTGCATGGCGCCTCCCGAAGGCGCCAATCCAATCACTGAGGCCGGAAATGGACGTTCGTCACTGGCTTGCGCAGCCCAGCGCGTAGCGGTGCCTTGTTCATCCATATCCACCAAGAGCGACCGGGCACCACGGAGTCCAAGCGTGCCAGCGATATGCATACTGACTGTGGTCTTGCCGCAGCCGCCCTTTTGGTTGAAAACGGTGATGATCTTTGCTGCCACTACGGCCTCACTTTCAGCGCTGAAAGCGCGAATGATGGTATTCAGTTAAGGCGTCACTTTAGCCAAATCGACATTCCACTACAACCCGTTTTTCAAAAATTGAAATTTTGAAATCTGATCGAGAGCGTAAGGGCGTTACAACGCAATGGAAAGCGAGTGATAGCCTGCCAAGCAACGGAAATCCGCTTGAATTGCCTGCGCAGATCGCTTCTTCTTGAAAAGCGGTACGGAATCCGCCTAAAGTAGGGGTAGTGCGCTCTACGGCGCACATGACACCGCAACACATTGTGGTTATGATGCCTGCTACAGTCGAGTCAAGTCGTGTCAACCTCGTCGGCTTCCGTTCGGTTTCTACGAGAATTCAACATGCTTGAGCGGTTGTTTGCGCTGTGTAACGAACTTGCTTCGAAAGGAAATTCTTATGGCAACCGGTACGGTCAAGTGGTTCAACGAGACCAAGGGTTTCGGCTTCATTACTCCGGATGACGGTGGTGCAGATCTGTTTGCTCACTTCTCGGAAATCCAGGGCAGCGGCTTCAAGACGCTGAAGGACGGTCAACGCGTGACGTTCGAAGTGAAGCAGGGCCCGAAGGGTCTGCAGGCATCTGCAATCAAGCCTGCGTAAGCTGGACCACCACCAGCGTCGGCGTATCGCGTCAGTGACTCGTCCGGCAGCAAAAAAGGCAAGCGTAACGCTTGCCTTTTTTGTTTTGCCCGCCAAGGGGCTCAGGAAAGCTTGCGGACGCTCGTTCGAGACGGTTGCAAGATCAGCGCCTTCGAAGAGTCGGCATCCACCTTCGCCCCGGGATAGACCACGAGCACGTCCTTGAGCGCCTTACGGAACAGCGCCCGGAACTTGCGCTCGCTCTCCGTTTCCGTGCCGAACTGCATCTGCAAGGCTTCCCAGGGAATCTCGGTGCGCCGCTGAATCGTGAAGAAACGATACGTCAGCCAGGAATACACATCCAACGCGAAGGGCGATTGCTTGAGTGCCTTGAGCGCGCGCATATCCACGGGTACCGGGCGGTTGACCAGCTCGTTGAAAAACGGCTCGGACAGCACAACGAAGCTCTCGAACATCGAGCCTTGCCCTGGCTGCATCGGATCCCACCATGTCGACAGCTGATCCGCCAGCAAGTAGCCAACGCGATCGATCGATAGCGGTTCATGATTCGGCGCCTGATTCGGCACAGGCACCGACTTGTTCTGCACGATCGCAATCGTCGCGGAGAACAACCGAATCATCTGCTGGCGTACCAGCGTCATCGTCCCACGCTTGCCCCCGGTGGCCATCGGAATGCCGAGGTTGTACATGAACTCGGACAGCGAGTTGCCAAGGGAAATACGTCGATCCTCGACGGTTCCAGTGAACTCGCCCCGCTTCTTCTTGGCCATGATCTCCTTGCCGATCCATGCCAGCATCAGGCGGGGGTAGGACCCGTAGGGGTAGCCAAGGGATACAGTTTCCGAGACGAGCTTCTGCCGGCCGTTCGTAGCCCGCTCGGAGCGCTGCTGCGTGAAATAGCCAGGCTGGATCATCAGCGAGATGTTGCCACTTGTGCGCGTCCACACCGGCGGCGCACCTTTGGGCGCGCGATAGGGCAGCGTTACCTGAACGCTGGCACGGCTCAGAAAACCTACTTCACCGCTTTGCCATGCGTCCTCGCGCTCCATGGCCTGAGCCTCGTCGAACAGGCGCTGGAATTTTTCGGATGGGACAAGGCCGTTCTCGTTTCCGGGAACGATGATACGGGATGGCTCGTTGTCCCCTACCAGGACGGAGCGATCCTCGTCGACGGCCATTGAGCGTTTGATCGGCATATTGACGGGCTTCGAATTACCCGCCTTTGTACGCGATCACGTAAACGTTGTCACGCAGAAACGGGTACGTATACGTATTTCCCATGTCTTGGTGCTGGCTAACGGGTTTCAGGTGCCGGGTATCCGGCTAGTGGTGAGATGGCAGGTCGACGGTGGGCAATCCCGAAGGGTTGTCCACGGTTGCCTGCTCATCCACTACAAGTAAACGATACCGATACGGGTTAACTACTCGTAAACCGTATACGGGGTGACTCGAGCCCTGATTACAAAGGAGAAATTGACCCCACTTGTACCCGTTTCTGCGTGTAAACGTACCCGATTCTGCGAACGGCCGAACCCGAATCTGCGACAAACCGAACCCGTTTCAGCGCAATCGCCGAACCGGATTCTGCGTGGATAAGTCACTGATCCCACAGGGTTTTCCACAGCAGGAAAGCATAAAAGCGTACCTGTTTCTGCGCGAAAGCCTCGGGGGCCGTCGATATGACATGCACCCGAGGGCCAGAAAGGGTGTTGTCCACGCAGAATCGGGTACGCAAACGGCTTGTCAGCATCGAGGAACTGGTCTGGGCGTACCCGATTCTGCGCATGTATCGACTGTTAACGAACCCGTTTCTGCGCTGAACCCCAATCGGCACGCAAAACCTCCAAAGCGTACCTATTTCTGCGGCGTACCCAATTCTGCGCATGGAGCCGAGACCACCCTCGGAAACGCGTCGCGTACCCATTTCTGCGTACTCCAACGCCATACGTAAAGACGCAAGCGTACCTACTTCTGCGAGCCGACACGACCTGGACGACCGGCGGCACCGGCGCCCGGTACGTATACGTCGTCTCTCAAAAAAAGCTAGTACCCACTTAGTACGTATACGTCCAAGTTGGCTCGTTCCGTTGCGTACCAGTTTCTGCGGCGCACTTGCGTATACATGCGGGGCTAGAGCCCGACAACGCAGGGGGGGAAACAACAAGGCCGTACCCGTTTCTGCGTACGAACGCCGCAAAACTGCGTACCTGTTTCTGCGAGCACCCTTCGGCATGGGACATCAACGCCGTGGTGGCGAGCGCGCTGTACCCGTTTCTGCGTGGATAACCCGATTGCCTCTTTGATAAGCAGGAAAAGTCGACCAGCGTCTGTGACGCTGGGCGCTTAGGCTCGTTGGATCGGCGCGACATGAAGGCGGGCCGGCTTAACCTACATGCGTACCCATTTCTGCGGAGCAATTGGAGGCATCCGTCGGTTGCGCGCGAAAAGCGTACCCATTTCTGCGTGCCCAAGCGATTGGGCTAGGAGGAGTGGACCGCGCACACCAGCTTCGACGGGAAAAAGCGTACCCGATTCTGCGAGTGGATCAGGAGTGGGTCAGGGTTCTGCCAGGGGAACACCAGGCGCGATGCTTGGCTTGGGGAGCTACGAAAGCAACGGGCGTAAAAAAACCCGCCATAAAGGCGGGTTTTCGCGATCAAGCGCACCGCAAGGTGCGCTTTGAATCACAACGCTTACAGCGGGGTGATGTTCGCAGCTTGCAGACCCTTCGGGCCGTTCTTGACTTCGAACGACACGCGTTGGTTTTCCTGCAGCGACTTGAAGCCGTCAGCACGGACTTCCGAGAAGTGAGCGAACAGATCGTCACCGCCAGCGTCCGGCTTGATGAAGCCGAAGCCCTTGGCGTCGTTGAACCACTTTACGATACCGGTTTGCATGGTATTGCTTTCCAAAAAAAATATAAAAGAAACCGATGGTGCACACACCACCGTACAGCGAACTCAAGGAAAGGACACCATGGACAACCGAAGTACCAAGACGGTGGCTAACGAATGAACTGTTGCCTCGTCGCTTGAATCTGGCGGAGATTTATACGGGGGATTGTCGCTCCCGTCAAGGCAGGGGATTACCCGAACCTAAGCTGGATCAACAAACCCAGCATATGGGATCATCTCGCCTTTTTGCATATTGTCGATGAAGTGCCCGCTGGCAGACAGCGCTGGCGCCGCAATGAGCACTTCGTCAACAGTCAGGAGACCAGTGATGTCCACGTCGGACCAGAGACCACGGCCAGGCAGCGAATCCACTCTCGCACAGCCATCGACCGGTGTGTTCGAGCGCCTCTTCAAGCTCGGTGAACACAAGACCGACGCCCGCACCGAAATTCTCGCGGGCGTGACCACTTTTCTTACCATGGCGTACATCATCTTCGTCAACCCGAGCATCCTTGGCGATGCCGGTGTGCCGAAAGATGCAGTGTTCGTGGCCACGTGCCTGGCTGCTGCCATCGGCACGTTGATCATGGGGTTCTACGCGAACTATCCGATCGCGATGGCGCCTGGCATGGGGCTGAACGCCTACTTTGCCTACACCGTCGTCAAAGGCATGGGCTTGCCGTGGGAAGCCGCGCTTGGCGCGGTCTTTATTTCAGGCTGCCTCTTCTTGCTGGTGACGCTGTTTCGTGTGCGCGAGATGATCGTCAACGGGATTCCGCACGCGCTGCGCGTAGCGATCACCGCCGGCATCGGCCTGTTCCTCGCAATCGTCGCGCTGAAGAATGCGGGCATCATCACCGCCAGCCCGGCCACCCTTGTCACCATCGGCGACCTGCACCAGACGTCCGCGATCCTGGCGGTGATTGGCTTCTTCGCCATCGTCGCGCTGGACCATCTCAAGGTGAAAGGTGCCATCCTGATCGGCATTCTCGGCACCACGATCCTGAGTTTCGTTTTCGGTGGGAACACGTTCCACGGCGTATTTTCCGCGCCGCCGTCCATCGCCCCCACGCTGTTCAAGCTTGATATTTCCGCTGCGCTGTCGATCGGCATCGTCAATGTCGTGCTGGTGTTCTTCCTGGTGGAGCTGTTCGATGCCACGGGCACGCTGATGGGCGTGGCCAATCGCGCCGGGCTGCTGAAGGCAGGTCGGATGGACCGTCTGAACAAGGCGTTGATGGCGGACAGCACTGCGATCATGGCTGGCTCGTTGCTCGGCACGTCGTCTACCACGGCCTATATCGAAAGCGCTTCGGGCGTGCAGGCCGGCGGCCGCACGGGCCTGACAGCGGTAACCGTGGCGGTATTGTTCCTGGCGTGCCTGTTCATTGCGCCGCTGGCTGGCACCGTTCCCGCCTATGCAACGGCGCCCGCGCTGCTCTATGTCTCCTGCCTGATGCTGCGCGAACTGGTCGATGTGGACTGGAGCGACGCGACCGAGGTCGTGCCCGCGGTGCTGACGGCGCTTGGCATGCCGTTCACGTACTCGGTGGCCAATGGCGTGGCGTTCGGTTTCATCGCCTACGCCGGCCTCAAGCTCCTGACCGGCCGTGCGCGCGAGGTGCCGGTGATGGCATGGGTCATCGCGGCCGTCTTCCTGTTCAAGTTCTACTACCTGCCGGGGCACTGAGCACGGCGGCTTGGCCATTTGCAGGGAAAACAGGGCGGCCTCGGCCGTCCTTTTTCTTTCCGTGAGCGTTGTAACGTCATCGTCAAAATGAAAACGATGACATTCGGCGGAAGCAAATGCTGCAGTGCGTACCTATTTCTGCGTATGAAACGCGAGGTTCCGACGCCAACCGTACCCGTTTCTGCGATGAATGTGAGTGCTTATTTACCTTGCGGCCTCCACATAAAGCCGCGTACACGCCTCATACAAAAGTATGAGAGTAGGAGGAAGGGGACTACGCCGGGCTGGACAAAAGATGAAGCGCGCCGCGATAAATAGCGCCGCAGACGCGAGATAAATGGTACCGGCGGATTCTTGCACAGGTTGAAAGCGAATTGCAGAATCCGTCACCCAGACTCATCGCCCAGCCTCGGCCGGTCGAACGCCGGCTCCCAAGTCGCAAGGCTGGAGTCCTGGTCGACGGCCGGGGCGCTCCCGGTGGCCAGCTGGTGCAGCACCCGTCTGAACAGGCTGACGCCCATCGGGGCCAGTTCCCGGCGCCACAGTGCCGCGGCGTCATCTTCCGGCCGAATGAAGCACCATTCCTGCGCCAAAATAGGCCCGGCGTCCGCCAGGTCCACCATCCGGTATACGGTCCCACCGGTGACGCGCTCGCCCATGTGAATGGCCCACCGGATGGCGTCTCGGCCCCTGTGGCGCGGCAATAGCGACGGGTGGTAGCCCAGAGCTCCATGGGCGGCACGGGCGCGCGCCGCGGCCGGGATAAACGCGTGGGCGTGGGCGGACAGGATCACGCTTGTACCTTCGGGCACCAGGTCGGCCGACAGCGATCGGCCCAGCCCGCTGTAGGGAATTCCCCGGCGGCCGGCCTCGGCCTGCAGGCGATCGCCGGCCGGCGCCACCACGGCGCTGACCGTGTAGCCGTCCTCGAGTACGGCGTCCAGCACGGCCGTGGCCAGCCATTTCTGACCCACGATCATGACGCGCATGCCGGCTCCCCGAGGTAGCGGAACCCCTGCACAGCGCGGAAATGCCCGCCATAGCCCGTGCCCGTGACACAGGCGGCCGAGTTCCTGGCCGCGCTGGCCTGCATCGACGCCTGGCTCCTCGCCTTGCTGTCTCCGACCAGGCCGCCGCTTACCTGCGTCCATGCAGGATCTCGGCGCAGTGCCGCGGCGAGGCCTGGATGGCTGGTGTGAAAGAGCGTGGGCATCGGCATGCCATAACGGTTCTCCCCACGCAGCCAGGCCGAGCAGATTGCGTTCAGGAACCGCATGCCGACGCCGGCACCCTGCCACTCGGGCATTACCACCAGGCGGCACGCACGGGCTTCTACGAGGCCAGGACGGGTGCTGACCGCGAGATGGGCCACCAGTTGGCCATCGACCGTGGCGACATAGTTGGTCGCGGCAATCATGCGCGGCATCTTCAGATAGTGATGCGGTTCAAACAGGTGCCAATGGCGCCAGTCTGTCCGCCAGATGTCGACGTCGATGCGCGGCCGGCGCCGAAGATACCTCCCGGCCTCGGCCCGCTCGAAGGTCGCCGCCGCCGTGTCCAGGATCCAGTCCGGTTGCAGCCAGTCCAGGATGTCGTAGTGGCAGGAGAGCAGAACGCACTGCGCGCCGCTGCCGGCGGCGGCACGGCGCCACGCCTTTGCGAAAGCCAGCGCGCCGATCCGGGCAACCTGCCTGTCGACCACACTACTGAACTCGTCGACCACCACGCGCGGCGGCACCTCGACCACCAGGCGCGCCAGGTCGGCACGGAACCGCTCGCCATTGGACAGCACGCCATGCGGCCGTAGCCAGGTCGGGACACTACCAAGACCAACGGCCGCGAGCGCGCCAGTGACGTCGTTGAAATCGCCCGCTGGTGCGATAGCGTCTACGAGGGGGTGGTCTGCTGGCCAGGTGGGCTGCCAGAGTGCCTCAGCGCCCCATAGCGCGCGGCCGAGGCTGGTCTTGCCGGTACCGGACGGTCCGACGATGACGCCAATGCGCCAGCCGCCGTCTTCGACGGGCAGGTCGACATCGAGATTGAAGTTGGCGCCGGACTCGCAGTTAAAGAGCGATTTGACGCGGGCGGCGCGGTAGCTGTCGAAGTCAGCGCAGGAGTGTTGGATGGCCAGCTTCATACCGTGACCACCTTCAGTTTGTGGCCCGCTGCCTTCAGCTTGTTGTAAAGCTGCTCCTGATGGCGCGCGTCGCGGCAAACGACCAGCACGCCATACTGCTCACGGTATTTGAATCCGTTCTTCCCCGGTGGGCGCTTTTCCTTCGTCACGAGATACCTCCTTGCTATCGGAGGCTCGCCGGCCCGCAGGTTCAGGGCGCTCGGCCCGTAGGAAATTCATGGTCTTACAGCGGGGGCATTTGATCGCCAGCCGGCTGTAATCGCCTTCGCCCAGCTTTCGATTGCAGGCGCCGCAGCGAATTTCACGCATCGCAACCCTTTCACACAATGTGCAAATTGGCTTGGTACGATCACGCCGCCTGTCGACAGGTGGGCGCGGCCCTGGCCAAGCTCGCAGTTGCGTCTGCGGGTGCGGGGCGTGGTGGGTGCTGGAACACCTGCCACGTCGCCGCGTTCTTTTGTGCCCGCCGCAAGCGATTTGCGGCGGACTGCCAGAAAGGCGAAGGTGACCCAAAGGCTAGAATGGGCACGCAGGACCAACTGCATGATTCCATCAACCCCTTTTGAGACACCTTCATGGAACAGGAAACGCTTGAAACTCTACTGGTAGCCCAGATTGTTACCCTGGCCTTCCAGATCAAGGCAGACAAGAAAGCGCACGGCACAACGACGACCAGCACGTGCGTGCGTGACGCGATCAAGCTGATTCAGCAGCAGCGCCCCGAAGTGCTTCAACGGCTTGCGGAAAATCGCTAGCGCTGCAGTCGACGGTGGTCAACGCGTCCATCCAGCGTTCGGCCCGCTGAAGTATCTGCCGGGCCTGCCCAACGGGCAGGCCGTCCAGATGGGCTTGCACCAGCGCAACAGCCCGTCGATCAACCTCTGCATCGTCAAGGCTCGGCGAAGTATAGGTAAAGTGGTCCATCATTCCATCTCAACGTTGTAGGGGCGGAATCACCGCACCCTAGGCGCGGATCAACAGCCCATTTTTACAGGCGTGGCGTTGGATCGCCGATCGGCATCCAGCGCCACGCCAAGACGTAGTTAAGCGTGGTCGGGTCAAGGCGCCAGGGCTCCGACCAGCCCAGCGCCGCGGCAACGGCCTCCGAGCAGAACCAGCGCTTTCCGTCCGCACGGTTGCGTGTACGCAGGACCATGCCGACCAAGCCCAGGATGTCGTAGCCCTCGCCGTCATGCCGTCGGAACCACTCTTCGGCCTGGCGGACGGTATCCAGCGATACTGGCACATCGACCACCACCCACGCCGGGCCGGAAAGGTCGATAGCCTTCATCCGAACGCCGCCGTCCACCCACGATGACGACGCGCAGACGTGCGTGCCATTCGGGGCCTTCTCGAGCACCAATTCACAGTGGCTGTATGGACCACGCGACCACCACTGGATCAGGCGGTCCAGCCACCGCTTTCGGCCCCTATAGAACGCGATCTGCATGGCGACGTTACCACGTGAGCGATTCGATTGCCTCGAGCGTTTCCGCAGCCTGCAGGTCCGCCTCGAGGCGCTGGCGTTTCCCGATCAGTTCGCCGGCGGCGCCCGAGTAGACCGCGACCTTCGTTTGAACCTCAGCCACCAACTTGGCGAGATCAATACCTCGCGAGGCCGCGATAGCCGAGAGCATCGGGGTTGGGGATGCGGGATTGGCGGCATACTCGGCCGCCTCACGCATCTGCGTGGCCAACAAATTGGCTTCGTCATCCGGCGTACCGGCCTTGGCGGCGGCCATGGCTTTGGAAAACTCGGCGTTGATGCCGGCAAGCCGCGCCACGCGGGCAGCATCGAGTTCTGCAGCCTTGACTACCGTTTCCGGCACGCCGGCGGCGACCAGTGCTTCGCGGGTCCAGTTGACGAGGTTTTTTCCGTCGTATGTGAGGGTCAGCATGTAGAACCTGTTCGGATAGTTGTATTGGGAACTGCGGGCGAAACGACGCTATCGGCTTACAGAACCAGGTTCGATTCGACGTTGCGCGGCACCGGCACGGCGTTGGTGTCCTTGACCATACCGGTGATCAAGGACGCAATCGTTGTTCCGCCCGGTAGTGTCATGTTTGCCGCATACAGGGTGAACGGGTTGGTTTCGGACACGACAAGCATGCCAGCGCCAGGCGTCGTGATGGATACGATGTACATCCACATGTCCGTGCGCTGGCAGGCGGCCGCAATATGGGCGAGGGGTAGCCCCTGCAGGACAACGTCGCATCCAAACACAGCCACCGTCAGCGTGGCCAAGTCGCATCGGCGCAGCAATCCCAGGAGGAAACCGTTTGCCTTGGCGGCATCGGTCTTGGACGCGGACTCGAGCGTGCAGTTGAGAAACAGTATCGTCCCTCCGAAACCATAGAAGCCATAGTTGGCGTTGAGGCCACCCGTATCGAGGTACCCCTTAGGGCGAATGATTGGCTTCGTGCCTACGGCCTGACGGTCGATGCGGACGATCTTGTTCACAACGTTGATGTCGGCGTCGATCAGGAATACCTGCGCTGGCTTGAGCAGGATTTCTACGCTGCCGCCGCTCGGCGTCAGGTCAACCGCCTTTTTGATCGTTCGCAGTGGTGCCGCGACGGTGCCCGCAGCGGCATCATCGCCGGCGACAGAGTCGACAACGTACGTCCGCTGCATCGATGGTGCGGCCTGAAGCGCTGCAGCGACCGAAGCGTCGATTGCCGCAGCTTTGCCCGTGAAAGTGTTGACGAGATCCTGGGCCGCGGTGGTCAGGCGTGCGATGTCTTCGGACATTCCCATGGTGGCTCCTGATAAATGCTAAGGAAAGTAGTAGGCAAGGCGCCGATTCACTAGCGCCAGCGCGTCACTGAGTGCCTTGTTCTGGTCGCGCAGATCTTGCAGGGACTTGCTTTGCGCCAGGATCACCGACGCCAGACGGGCGGTGACAACGTCTAGGTTCGGAGCGGCTTCCAGCGCGTCCAGGCGCTGGCGAAACCAGATCACGCTGTTGCCGTGCGTCACCGAGCTTTTGCGAAGCGTTTCCAACGACTCGCGCAATGCGACGTCGTTGCTGGCGTTGTTGACGAATGCAAGGGCTAAAGGCGCGATCGCCGTAGCCAGGGCGTCCTCAGTCCATTGGCGGGTGGCCATCGTCACGTTGGGGTCGATGACCAGGCGAATGCTGCTCGCGTTGGCGGTGGCCAGCGTGAGCCGGATGTTCATCTGCTTGTTGCTGCCACTTGGCAACGTAGGCTTGTACGACTCCGGCAGGCTGGCGATCGCATAGGCATCGCCATCGCGATCGATGATGCAAGCCTCACGCACGTAAAAATCGCCCACTTCGTCGGGAATGGCGGCCTCGACAATCAGCTGATCCTTGTTGCTAGGATCGGGCGTCAGACTGTTGATCGGGCCGCGCCACTTTTCCCGAATGAGACCGGGCTGTGTTTCTTGTGGGTCGTACTCGGCCCCGCCGCCGTCGCCAATAGCAATGTGGGTGAGGTCCAACTCGCGGTGCAGCGCTACCAGTTGGTTCAGCTTCTGGCGAGCCGCACGCGTCGTGATGGTGTAGTAGTTTCTGGCCATCAGTGTCGAGGATAGACGTGAATGATTTCGGTCATCGTGGTGGCCATGCCGATGTTCACCACGCCCGCGCTGTGGCTCTCAGGCGGGGACCACGGGCCGACCGTGATGTTTTCCCCGACAACCGTGGCCGCGCCGATGTATAGCGTTCCCTTCGAGTTCGCAACAACGCGCAGACGGTCCAGGTGCGAGCGCAGGTTCTTGTACTGAAGCACCGCCCGTACGGCGCGGTTGTACAGATCTTCGTCGATGCCGCGGTCCGGCACCGTGATATCAACGCGGAAGGTGCCGCGCTGGCCGCCGTAGTTGAACCATTCCTCCAGCGCTGCCGGCAGGCCAAGGATGCGGAAAACCTCCTCAATAGCCCAAGGCGTGCCCCAATACTTGCGTAGCCGGATGCCGTTGCGAACCAGTTCCCGCCTAGCGTCGTCGTCCGGGCACATCTGCCAGGCTTCAGTGCCCAGAACGCCGAACTGTTCGGCAAGGTATGGCAACTGCCAGGCTGGCGCGGTATCGACGATATTCGGCAGCAGCCCGGACAGATCGTGGTGTGCGAGCAGTTTGGCCTCGAGCTGCTCAAGCGCAGTGAAACGCGCGTCGGTGGCCAGCGGCGGCGTCAGAACTGATACGAACTCAGCCATTGGCGGTCCCGACCAAGTTGACTTGCAGCGATGTGCAGTGCGCCCAGACGCTTTCAGGAACCACTATCGTGCCTGCCAGGCTCGGGATCTGGACGTCATAAATACCGGGAACCTTGAACGCCGCCTTGATCTGATATGGCACGATGTCTGCGCCAAGCATCCGCTCGCGGCCGACAGTGTTCTTGTCACCATACAGCCAAAGGTTGATGGCCGTTTTCGCAGCGGCAAGCGTCAAATCGGGGTCCGCTCCAGTCAACAACGTGAGTTCTGCCTTGATGGCGTAGTCGACCTGCTGCACCTCGGGGGTGCTGACAGCGTCTGAGAGTGGGCGACGCTTCTTACCGTTGATGGAAGACAGCACGAGGTCGCGCATGGCCTTTGTCGGCGGGCCGTTCACGGTCAGCACGTAGACCTCCACAACACACGGAACAGGAGACACGGCACGCACATCGCAGATGTCTTGATGCGCCCCCTTAGCAAAAAACTCGTATGCGTCCTGCGGTCCCGCGACGGAAAACCCCGCCGGAGCGTCGATGATGCGATCGCGATAGCGCTCGGAATCCTCGCGCTCTGTACCGTTATCAGTGATCTCGATATTGGTGGCGGTCAGCCCATCGGGATAGGTGCCCGACAGCTCAGAGATCCGGCCCGGCCTGTATCCATTCCCGGCAATGCCAGTCGCCAGGCAGATTGAGCCGACGTCAGCGCTAGCGCCACCCGCGGGGATCGTGACATCAATCTGCGTCTCGAACTCAACCTGGCCATCGTCGCTGCCAATGACGAGGCCGGCCCGGACCAGGAGGTCTTGCGTAACAGGCGCAGGCATGGCCAGGCGCATCGTCGTACGGGCTGGCTGCGCCGGTAGCCGTTGTACGTCGACGAGCTCACCGAGGTAGTCCAATATCGGCTCGTCCGCGAACCGAACCAGGTTCTTCTTGGCGGCGCCTTGCACTTGCTGGCGCAGCAGTGCCTCACGATAGGCGCGATTGTTGATGAAGAGCATCTCAGCCTGCCCCGGATAGAGCGGCTTTTTCGTGAGCGTTTCCCACTCGGTCACCAGTTCCCGCAGGATCACTGCGGGATCGGTCTCAATATAGACCGGCGGAGGAAGCACGACGCGTTCGGTCATGGCGTCCCCCTGCCGAAGTCGAAGGGCACCAGTGTTGTGCCGGCGATGCCATCGGCGAGCCGGTACGGAACGCGCAGGTTCAGGCGGGATCCGTCGATCGTGGACAGGATTCGCTCGACGACGGCCCGGGGCTCCCAACGGCGCAACGCCTCTATCGACTCACGAACCACATGCGGACGTGCGCGCTGTATGGGCCAGTCAAGATACTGGTAGATTCTCGTACCGAAAAGCGGCCGCAGCGGGTCTGAGCCCTTTGGCGTGCGCAGGATGATGCTGAACGCTTGGACGACGTCGTCCACACCCGTGACGGCCTCCCCCAGCGCACCGAGGCGGTGCTGCCAGTGGACATAGCGAATCGGGAGAGTGGCCGCGATCAGACTCATACGGCCATGGTAAAGAGCGCTCCTGCGAGCGCCCATTGAACGGGTTCAAAACAACCGCGTCCGCGCTAAGAATGACGCTGCCATGACAGCCGACCCCAACCTCAGCGGGGGGGCGCACGACGCCTTCACAACTTAGAATTTCCTCGTTGCTGAAAGCGCAACGCAGGTAGAGGAAGTGGTAGAGCAATAAAGTGGCAGGAAAGGCCCATATCTCCCGGATATGGGCCTTTTTCTAGTGCCGATGATGGTTGCTGTTGCCACCGCCATCCATCACCGTACCGCTGACATCCATATTGCCATTCACCCCAATGTCGCCCTCAATGTCGGCCGCCTTGCCGCCGCCGGGCCCAGGCTTTCCGCTCATGCCGCCAAGGTAAGTCAGCCTGCCTTCGACGACAAGGTCTCCCTTACAAACGGTAGTCTTAGCGTCAAGTGTAGCCTCGTCGGTTTGCACCAATACGCCGGTTGGGGCGACAATCAGAACCTTGCCGCCAGCCGGCAACTCAAGGCGGAAGGCATGCTCCGCCCGATCGTACTCGATCATTGCCCCATCTTTGAAGCGCCTGTGCCATTTGTCGCGGCTCGCCACCGGCGGTTGGTCCACTTCCGAGTACAGGGCACCCAGCACCCAGCCTTCGTCGCCGGACAGGTCCAGGAGCACGGCAACCTGTTCGCCGATATCCGGCATCCAGTAGTCCTTGTCGTCCTGCGTCTTGCGCTGCAGGACGTCCAACCAGGGCGATCGCAGATTGCCATACTCCGGCAAGCGCACGCGCACGCGCCCGGCCCGCTCGTCAATATCGGACACTGTCCCGACCTGGCGGGAAACGCCGGTTTCGTTATGGGTATTCGGGCCGCGACTCATGACTGCCTCCGTGCCGGCTTGGTTTGCCTCACCTGGAGGTTCGTGGCGTACCCGGTCTGGCGCGTAATGCGATGGACGGCGGCCCGGATCAGCCACGTGCCGTCGAGCTTACCCATCCCTTCGAGGGTGAAACTTGCGCCGGAGACAAGGCGGGGGTTGCCCCGCAGACTAAGCGATCCTGCCAGTCGATCATCATTGGCTCGGGCCAGAGCCGCTTCGGTCCGGTGCCGTGCCATGTCCGGTGTTCCCGCACGGGTGCGCAGGCGCAATGTGTCAGTGCTGGCCCCCACTCCTTCCGCTTTGTGCCGCCGGCGGATGAGCCGCTTCTTGCGCGGGTCATGGTATCTCGACTCAACCGAGCTGGCGACATCCTTGATCTGGTCCGAGAACTCGTAGTCGCTCAGATCAGCTTCGGTGAGGGTCAGGATACCGGCCTGCTCACGCATGGCGTCAAGCGCATGAAACACCAGCTTTCCGCCGGTGATCTTGAACGCATAGCCATACTCGCGGGCGAGCCGCGCGAGGAACTCCACGTCCCGCTCGTGGTACTGGGTGACGCGGTCGATGCGAATGTCGCGGATCGTGCCGACCAGAGTAAGCTTGCGGCGACGCGCAACGTGCTGCGCAATTTGCTTGAGCGTCATGTTTTCGAACGGCCGAGGCTCCCGGGTGCGATACCCGCCGTTGATGCCGGTGGACAGTGCGCGCACCGACACCGTCGATGGCGGACCACGGAAGCGGATCTCGTCGATCTCGGTGGTGGCCAGAGTGATCATCGGCTCGGCCCGCCGCCCGAGTGAGAGCAGGAGGGCATCCCCCTTCGACGGATACCAGGCTTCGCGCCAGCGTCCGTCCACGTCTTCGACGTCGATATCGAGCTGATCAGACTCACCTTCGATGTTGTCCCGGAATTCGATGCGTGTGACGTATGGATCCAACGCCGCTGTTACGTCCTTGCCGCGCATGACAAGCGCGTACTGGAAGCGCGGGATGGCCTGCTGCAGGCTCTTGGGTTCCTCTACAGCCATGGTGGCAACTCCAGGTCAGGTGTGGCGGTGACGAGGTCAATGATAGGGATGCGCAGCCATACGCCGCCCACGAGCGTTGGGCCAATCGGCACGTGCGGGTTAACGTCGATGATGCGGCCAAAGGCGCTTGCATCGCCGTAGTAGCGCGCAGCGAGTTGGTCCCATCGCTCGCCGTCAATCGTCACATGTTCGATGAATTCGTCGGCCATGGCTTATTGCAAACGTAGCACTGAGGAAAGCGCCATCTTGGCTACGGGCTTGCGCAGTGCCCCCAGCGCGCTGTCCACGCTGCTGACAATACCTGTTGCCGTATCGATTCGACTGACCAGCCCACCAAGGCCACCTGAGCGCACGGCACTCAGTGCTGCGTTCGCGCTGCGAGCTGCGTTGTAGGCCTGCTGTCCAAGCTGCGCGGCATCCTGCAGGTACGGTGCCGCCTGCGTAAGGGTGTCCCCGAGTCCGCTGAGTGCGGGCACCGCTTGCGCGAGAGGCGTCGCCACACTGATCAATTTGCCGATCGCCGTAATCGGACTGCTCTGAACCGCCCTCAATGCATCCAGCGCCGTGCTGGCCATTGCCAGGCCGCCGCGCGCGGCGGACATATAGCTCGCGGCGGCGCTGGACAGGTTGCCTAGGAGGCTGCCCCCTGGAAAACCGCCTGCGCCGCCCGGAATTCCACTGAGTAGCCCACCGAGCCCACCTCCGGACAGTTCGTAGACTGAGCGCACCGGCGCGCGTGGATCACGAACGGCCGCGGGCGTTGGGGCCGGTTCGTCCCCGACGTACTCGAGCAACGACACGGTAAATTCGGCTTCCAGCACATCGCCGTCGGGTAGTGTCACCTTCGGCCGTTCCTCAAGGTCCGTGACGATGAATCGCCCGAGATACTCGCCGTCCGCAAACACCAGCGGCAGAGGCACCTCTTGGCCGACCAACTGGCGCAGTCGCCGCGCCTGGTAGGCGGGATCATCGAAGTACCGATGGAAAGCAAGCTGCAGTTGCAGCTCGTCGAGCTTGCCTGCGACGCGCTCAAGCCGCGGCTTGCGGCTGATCAGCGGATGCTGGGCCCAATCCGCCCCCCGCTTAATGCTGTGCGGCTGCCAGCCAATTGTGTCGAACTCGAGATCGCCGAGCACCGCGAACATCATGCGCCTCCGTAGTCGTAGCTGCGCCGGCCACGATCTGCCATGAGCCGGTCGAAGTGGCGCTCAAACTCGGCAAAGGCCGAGCGCGTCGCCCGATGAACCGCCGCGTCGACAGCTTGCGCATCGGCACCGGCTTCGACAGTGATCTGCGGGGCGTAAGTGATGACCAAGGGCTGGGGCTGGCCACCGCCGCCTGCCGCGGCACCGCCAGCACCACCGGCAGCGGCCGTCACCCATGCTGGCAGGCCATTATTCGCCCATTGCTGGGCTAGGCTCTGCCCGGGCGATGCGGCGGCGACGATCCCTGCTGCGAGCGCGGCGGCCGCATTCGTGGCCATGCCGCTCGATGTGTGGATGCCTAGCGCCGCCCCTTCTGAGACAAACGTACCCAATTCTGCGAATACGCGCGAAGGGGATTGGATGCCTAGGAGACCCTTGAAGCGGCGCTCGATTGCAGTGGCCATGCCGGAGACAGCGCTGTCCACCCACGCGAAGCCCGACTCGATGCCGCGCGCGAGGCCGGCCATGATATCGCTGCCTGCCTGGGAAAAGTCCGGTACCAGGCCTCTGACGTAGGAGACCCCTTCCCGGAACTCCGACTTGGCCGAAACCCACGTTTCTTTGACTTTGCCAATATCGATCTGAGACGCCAGCCAGCCGCCAATTTGCGAACCTCCTGCCGCGCCAAGGAGACCACCGACAACGCCCCCGACAGCGGTGCCGATGCCAGGCACGATGGAGCCGGCCGCCGCCCCTGCAAGCGCGCCGCCTGTTAGGCCTCCCAGGAACCCCCCGGCAGCGGAGCCAAAGCCGCGCTGTCGCTCGCGCGCCGATAGCGTTGGGTCGCTCACGGCACTAAAAGCATCACCCGCAGCCATTGCGAGACCAAGCGGGGCGAGAATCTTGCCGGCACCACGCATCGCCGCCCAGAAGCCCGGGCTATTTCCGAGCAAGGACAAGGCCGAACGCCCAATGCCGCCCATCGCACCAGCCGCACGAGAGAGGCCACGGCCTAGCGAGCCACCTGCGCGACGCAGCCGGCCCCGGCGACCGCTGCGGCCATCAGCGCCACCTCCACCCAGATCCGGCCCACCACCTACGCCCATGTTGACGACGTAGACGCGCTGAATGTCTTTCGCGGCTTTGGCGCCGGTTAGCCAGCCGAGCAGCCCCTTGCCCGCACCGATCGCTGACAGCGCTCCGCCGGCAATCCACTTCGTGGCGATCCGCGCAATGGAGAACGCCATGAGCACGCCCACGGTGGTTCCGATCGCACTCACCAGGCGGGGATATTGATCGCTCATACGAGTAACCCAACCCGTGGCCGACTTCAAGCTGGCGGACAGGTCGACTACCGTCGGCGCAAGCGCTCCGCCCACGCTAATCAGCAGATCGGTTGCAGCAATCGAGAGCGCCTTGAACTTCTCCGAGGTGCCGGCCATACGCTTCTCGAAGTCTTCATCGATCACAGCTTTGCCGGACTTGCCCGTGCCAGTGCGGACCTCCTCGAGAATCTCCGTCAGCTTAGGACGGTTCTGAATCTCGGCAAGGATGTACGACACAGCCTGCATGTCCTGGAACATGGTGCCGAGGCCCGCACGCTGTCCGAGTGCTTCGATCATGCCTCGCCGGCGTTCCATTTCCGCGGCGCGCTCGGTAGGGTCATCTATCTTCGCGACATCGTCGGCGATCTTCTTCATCTCCGCTGCGGCCGCTGGCGCGGCCTTGCGCATCTGGGCCAAGATGATGTCGATGCCGGCGGTAATCGGGTCTTTGCCGGAGGCCGCCTGCTTGCGCAGTTCACCGGTCAGATCGACGTCAAGCTTGCTGAAGTCCTTTTGCGTGTCGACCGACGTCAGCTTGGCGAGGAAGTTCTTGAGGTTGTTGGCACCGGCATCATTGCTGCCCGCCCCCAGCTTCGCAACCTGCAGGCGCGCCGCGAGGCTGACGACAGCCTCGTTTCCCTTGAGGCCGATGCCCTTGGAGTAGGCACCGAGTTCGGGAAGCCATTTCGCCATGTCGCGCAGCTCGAAGGAGCCGAGCTTGCCCGCTTTCGCGGCCTGACTGAATGCCTTCTCCATGTCCGAGACTTCGAACACCTTCTGGAAGCTCACATTCATGCGAGCGAGATCTTCAGGCGAGGCGCGGGTGGCAGTGGATGTCTTTGCAAGCAGCCCAGATTGCCGAGCGGCAACATCGCCTTCCATACCTTCCGCCACCAGCGTCTCAACGGCCTTGGCGACAGCATCGTGATGCTGGTTATAGCGCAGCGCGTTGCCCCGGATATCACGCGCAAGCGATGCCTCCTCTTGAGTGCTCATTTCGCCCGTGATGGCGATGTTCTTGACAGCGTCCTCGTACTTCGCGAACGCTGAAACCGGTTTGAGGAGCGAGTAGCCCACAGCAGCCGTCTCGACGACGCCCGACCTCGCTTCTGCGCGCAACTGTCGACCGCGCTCGATGTCCTGCCGTCCCGACTGGCGTAGCTGCGCCGCGCGTTCCATTTGGGCGAGTGAGCGGCTTGTTCGCTGGATATCGTCCAGACGAAGGCCAAGCCGTCGCGCATTCTCTTCGGCACGCGAAAGGCTCGCACCGACGTTGTCCAGCTCCCGTCGGGCTGCGCGGCTTCGGTTCTCGCTCGCGCCGACCTCCTTGGCAAGGCCCCCGGCGATGCCCTGTGCACGCGTGAGCCCGGCCTGCAGACGCTCCGTCTCCGCTTGCGTCGCCGCTTGGCGTTGCCGGGCCTTGTCAAGTTCCTTGGTAAGGCGCTCGGCCTCGTTCCCAGCGCGGGCGATGCCGAGCCGCAGGTTTCCCATCTCGGCCGCGCCAGCGGCACCGGCACCCTTAGCCAGTGCCAGTTGTAGCCGAAGTGACTCGGCGCGATCGCGTGAAAGCTGCAGCGCCGAAGCGGTATGCGCGATAGTGCTGTCTGTCAGCTTCGCCTGAGCATTGGCGTCGGCAAGCTTGCCGGAGAGCCGGCCCACCGCGCCTTGGGCCGTGGTGAGCTTCTCGCCCATACGCTGGGCAGCCAGGTGCGTCTTCTCTGCGCGGTCCTGCGCCTGGGCAAGCCCATCACGCAGCTTCCCCACCCGATCGATGGCTTGACGCCCAGCGCCAATCGCCGCTACGCTTTTATTGAGGCTTTCTGCGTCTTTACGCAGTCTTCCCAGGGCCTGCGACGCGGCACCAGTGGCCGCCGATATCACCAACCCGACCGTCAGCAACTTGTCCATGACCGAGAAGCTCGTCTTTCAGCTGTTGTTGATCCCGTCCTGCCTGGGCGGGCTGTGGTTCGCTTGGCGATTCGGCGAATCGGAAGCCGGCTTCGCGAGCCTCGTGCTGTCCTGGGCCATGGGCACCATTCTCAGCCTGCTCCCCGTCGCCGTGATGCTATTTGTGTGCGTCTTCCTCTGGTACGGTGTCGCCGGCTTGCGTGAACTCCTTCGGCGCGGCGACTGACATCGATCAGCGCCGCGATCGCGCCTTAACGATCTCGTTTGCCTCCTCGGCAAACTCCCAGTATTCAGACAGTGGCAGGAGCAGAATTTCCGACCACGTCAGCCGCATCAGCCGCATCAGCGCTCGGTCCAGCCGCCGAAGCTGCGCTTCCTCCATAGACCACGCGGCGAAAAAAGCGCGGCAGCTCGTAGCTGTCGCCGATATGCAGGCCGGCCAAATCCTCGATGGCAAGCCCGGCCATCCGGGCGATCAAGAATTCCTCAGCATCGAAATCGTCAGCGCTGTACTGCGCCGCCGCCTTCTGATCGCCGCGAGTGAGTTCACGCAGGCGCAGCGTGTCGCGGGTGGTGCCATCAGCAAGGCGCAGTGGCTGCCGCAGGGAGTATTCGAAACAGGCCAGCACGGTCTTTGTGCCTTCAGCACGCGGCTCGCCATCGAATGCCTGCAGCCGGAACTGGTCGACCAGGTCCTGCGAATCCCGGAACGACAGCAGCGCGATCGCCTCAAGCGGCATTCCGGTCAGGCGATGCAGCAGAAAGTCATCCTGGTCACCTTCCTTCGAGCTGCTCTTGGCAGCCTGGCGACGATCGGCGTGGGTCAGCTGCTGGATCGGGACGCTGCTGAAGATCAGCGTCCCGTGAACGACGGCACGCGCGAGGGTGTGGGTGGTGGCGGACATGACAATCCTGTTGGGAGCGGTGAATGGGGCACGTGATGCGCGCCTTGCGATCTGAGGTGCCGCACCTCAGACTCCGTGCGGCACCGCGGCAGCTGCCGGTCTAGCCGCCAATATTGAGTCGATACTGGGCCAGGGCATCCTGGCCATTGATCTTGAAGATGTTGTTGAAGACGTCGACCTCGAGCTCTTCATTGCCGTCAAAGACCTGGCGTATGTAGTGCACGTTGTACGAAGACGGGAAGTCGGTGCGCTCCTGCTGTTTGAACGTGCTCCCCATGACCTTCTTTGTCAGCACCGTCAGGTAGGTGACGAGCGGGCGTTCGCGCTGGCGACCCGTGCTGTCCCAGTCCTCCACGTTCGAACGGATCTGCACCTGCACCGCGGCAAAAGGGTTGGCGACACGACGCATCGCTTCTTCGAAGTAGGACTTCCACTTGATTTCGGCCTCCATGGCATCGATGCCGGCCGGCAGCTTGATCTTGCCGACCATGCCCAGGCCTTTGTATTCGGACTCGATGACAGAGATCTCTGGGATCTTGACCTCTTCGGCCTGGCCGAGCATGTCCATGCCCTCCAGGTACACATTGGCGTTGACGATCTGACGGACCTTGATCTGGCTCATGTTGCTAGCTCCTTCGCTGTACTTGGCGAGCGTCGCCGATGGTTACGCGGATTTGAGGTTGACCAGGTACTCGCTGGTCAACTCGGACTCATAGGTGAGCCGCTCCATCGGGGGCGGAGGTGTGAAGCGGTAGCTGATCAGCACCTGTCCATTGGCCAACTGCGCCTGCGGATTTCGCTTCGGATTGAACCAGGCGTCGCCGCCGAGCAAGGCGCCTTGGCCGATCTTGATATTGAAGAACGACTTGGTGGTCATGACCAGCGAGTCGATCAGCCCCTGGCTGACAGGATGATCCGAGAACTGCAGGCTGTTGTACCGGATGGCCTCGTCGATCATGTCCTTGGTCCGGCCAACCGCGATGAAGTTGTCGAGCGCGGTACTGGTCGGGAATGCAGCGGAGCGGTTGCCCCAGAGGCGGAAGCCGGTACCGAAGGAATTGAACACGGTCACGACACCCGCTTCGTTGAGCACGTTCACCTCGGATTGTGGATCGTCGATGCGCGCGGTCAGTGGCCGTTCGAGCCCGGTAATGCCAAGGATCTCGGTGTTCGAAGGCGACCACCAGTAGCCGTTGTCGTTATCCTTGCGGCCGATCACGCCGGCTGCGAACTGCGACAAGGGCTGCAGCGCCTCCGCGCGTGCCCACGTATCGTATGCGCGCACATGCGGATAACAAAGGATCGCGCGCCGGCTGGAGGTCTCGAAATGGATGGTGCCTGATGGACCGCGCCCGCCAATTACCTGAGCAACCGTGGCACCGACCGGCGCATCAATGAGCGTGTAGGCACCTACGGCGTTTGCCTGCACCACCTGTTCGGCGGCGACTCCTGCCAGCTGGCAGAAGCCCGGAGCAATCAGCATCTTCGGGAAGTAGCCAAAGAGGTTGTAGCAGTCAGCTGCGAGCTTGAGTCCAGTGCGCTTTCCCGCGGCATCCACGCCACCAATAATGTCCGCCGCGACGGCCGTGTCCAGGCCGTCTTTTGAGACGTTCACCACGATCACGGTGGCATTGCGCTGGTTGAAGATGGCCCGCAGTGCACGCGGGATGGTGTGGTTACCCATGGGCGCGCCATTGGCGGGCAGAAACTGGGCGATGTCGGTTTCCGAGAGCACCAGCGTAGGTGTGTTCACGGGGCCGGCCGGCGCGGTACCGGCAAGCAAGGTCACGGCAGATTTGACTTCGCGCACCGGGCGAGAGCCATTGTCGACATCGATTGTTTCGACGCCGTGCAGGAAATTGGCGGGCATGAGGAGATTCCTTATCTGTTGGGATACGATGCCCGCTGCTTAGCGGCTGCGGACCTTCGTCACCGAGTTGGCTGCCGTGTCACCTGCGGCCTCGGTGGCGCTCTCGGCCGCAATCGGTGCGGCGGAGTCGGCCGTGTTCGACGGCGTCAGGTGCCCCAATGCGACCAGCGTACGGACGTACTCGTTGTCTTCGGGCAGATCGACGTCCTTGCCCGGGAGCAGCGGCACCTCGCGCCGCTTGGGCTCGTCAGCGGTGCCTTCGTTGAGAGTGACGCCCGAGACAGGGCCCTGATAGTTGTAACGCTTAGTCGCCATTGCCGACTTCCTCTTCAAAAGAACCCACCACGGTCAACAGGGGACCGTCATCGGCCTCCTGGTTTTCGACCACCAGCGCGTCGCCCTCGAACTCGATCACGTAGCGCCACAGGCCGCCCTGCTGGCTGACAAACATGTCACGCACGGCCCGCAGCTTCTTGCTATGCGATGGCTTGAAGCCGACCAGTGCGCGCCGTACCAACTCGAGCGCAACCAGGACACCCCTTTCGCCATTCAGCGCACGCCAGACGAGCTGGCAGCCGAAACGCAGAGCGCGTTCCTGAACCACGAGGCCAATTTCGTCACGTTTTCCGTACCGCGAGCCACCGTACTGAACCAGGACAGCACCGACCGGGTGGTTGAGCCGGTAGTCCTCGGGCTTGTCCGGAAAATCCTCGACAAGCACACCCGGCAGGCGCGCACGAAGTCGGGCAATGATGTCGGCCTGCGTCTCGAGCAGCATCAGTACCTGCCCAGCACGTCATCGCTGAACTCGCGACGAGATGCGCGCAGCTGGATCGCGCCGCCGGATGCTGGCGCCGGTTGCGAATCCTTGCCAGGCTCCGCGCCGTCGGCGTCCACGATCCCGATAGAGAGTTTTTCGTCGCGCACCTGGCCGAGGAACATCACCGCATCCTTGTAGGAGCGGACCACCGCCGGTGGCAGGTCATTGGCACCCTCGGGGCGACGCATGTACAGCCAGTGTCTGGCGATCGCGCCCACCCAGTCCTTGAGCTGCTTGGGTACGACCAACAGCGGCAGGCGATAGCGCTGGCGCAGGTATCCGTCAGCGACTTCGGAGGCCGTACTGATGGCCTCGGCGAGACGTGATTCGTTGACGACTGTGCCCGCGTCATCGTCGGTCAGCTGCGCCTGGATGGATGGCGGCACATAGCCATCCAGGTCGGCGCGAGTGAGATAGTCCATGGAACGCCTCCTACGAGCCCGGCCCGGCCGGCGCCGCATTTCCGCGCCGGTCCGGGGTCACTGCTCGCCTCACAGGTGTATCGGGGCGCCGACGCGCTTACTTGGCCACCAGCGTGACCATCGCCTCTGGGAAGAGGTTCAGGTACAGCGGGTTCGCCTGTGCCTCCATGTCCCAACCCTTGCCCATCTTGCGCGGCTCGGCTTTGGAGTAGAACGGCTGGCCAAGCGTATTGACCGTTTCGTTGTAGTTGGCCGGAGCATTGCGGCCAATGAAGACGGAACCGGCGGGAGTGATCGGGAAAACGTGAGCCTTATCAGCATCGACAAACCGCTTTTCGCCGATCTGCAGGTTGTCCTCGACAAACTCAACGTTGCCGTGTTTGAAGCCACTGCGCATGTCGCCGCCGATGCGATCAGCGGCTTCGGCGTAGTGGGCATAGGCCTCCTTCACGGTCGGATGCTCCACCAGGCCATCAAAGAAGTCCGGGCCGCAAATCGCTCGGAAGCCCTTCACCAGTACGCCGCCAAGCTTCTGTTCGGCGTGACGCTTCGCATCGGTAATGAGCTTGCGCACCTTGGTGGTGGCCACGCCGAACGCGAGATCCATCGATTTCTTCTGGACACCGAATTCGTCATACAGGTCATAGATCACCGACCCGTCGGCGTCCAGGATCTGGCCCTTGATCGCGCCCACCCGCTGCCATTCGCGGGTCAATTCCAGGCAGTTCTTCATGCGCTGCAGCTCGTCATTGATCACCTGCGACTGCTGGCGCACTACCGTATCGCTGCCGAACGCCATGAAGTCCTGGATCTCGTCGGGCATCACGGTGCCGGATGTGGGCAGGTGGGTCGTGCGGAAAGTCTTGCGAACGGGCTTTTCTTTGCCCATCGGCTGCGGCTCCCCGCGGCGATCGGTGTCTGGCACCAGGCCCAGACGGCCGTTCTTCACTTCGACCAGGACCTGCGTGGTCCGAATGCCGCGATCGTCGAAAAGGCCCATGTCACCGACCAGGCCGGTGTGCAGTGGCAGCTTGTTGATGGCGGCCGTCAGCTCGGCCAGGCGAAACATGTCTGCGAGATTCATCGAGATCGCTCCAGGTTTTGGGATAGTTGGCGAGGGGCCGCGAGCCGTTCAGGCGGTTGCTGTGGCGAGGCCTGTGCGCGTGACAATCCCACGCGCCTCCAGCGCGGCGATCGCCATGGCCTTGCGTGCTGTGGTGATGCCTGCTGGCCAGACCAAACCATCGGCCAGAACTACGGCGCCGCGGGCCACGACTGGTCCCATCACGTCGCCGGCAGTGGCGTCAGCATCGGCGATCACCACCACAGCAGCGGCGCCAACACCAGCGTCAGTGCTGGCATCGAGCGGCACCACCTTGCCGTTCACGCGCGCGCCGACGGTACCGATCTGGAAAGCGCCGCCCGAGAGCACGGCCGTATCGACGCTCCACGCCGGATTCACCTTCGTGTGCACGACGTCGGAGACAAACTTCGGTTGTGTGTAGGTCTGGGTCTTCATTGCCTGTCCTGATGGTGGGAAAGGAAAGGTGCGCCCGCGTCAGCGAGCGGCACGGGCTTCAGCCTCGGCGACCAGAGGGTGCTTCTCGTCGACGGGCTGATGCCTGCGGCCGGCCGATTCCGAGAAGAGCGCGTCGTCGATCTGCAGGCGGGCGCGCAGCGAGGCTTTATAGGCATCGACTGGCGACTGCTTGTCGTCGCCTTCGCCAAACTCGGCACCATCGCTGGTGCGCGCCAGGTGGTTCAGCATCTGCAGGGTGCCTTCCTTGTCGCGTGGCAGCAGGCGACGATCGGAGATCAGCGACTCACAGAACGCCGCGTGGTCGGCCTGCAGGCGCAAATCCTTGTCATCCGCGATTGACTTCTTGAGCGTCGCGTTTTCAGCGGTCAGCTTGGCGTTCTGCTCCTGGAGAGCACGGATTTCGGCTTCGGTCATGGGGTCCTCAGAGAAGATTGGTTGTGGCGCGTCGTCAATCTCGTGGTCTCGTTGACGGCGCAGCTCGTCTGCAGAAGTGACGATCGCCTCGATGCGCCAGGTTGGAAGGACGGCCTCAGCCGCCTCCACGCCCTTGTCGGCGATGATCTGTTCACGCAAGCCGCGCAATAGCCCTGCGACCATGTCGAAGGTGTAGGCGGTGGTACCAAGCGCCGCCGACTCGGAAAACTCGAAGTAGTCCTCGTGGGTGGCGTCGTCCTCGGCAAACTGAGGCGCGTCCAGGCCCTTGACCGAGGGCGGCACCGCGCCCACAAAACCCAGATGCCGCAGGTGGAGCTTTCCGGGAGTCGGATTGCGCGGATGGGTGCGGCCATACAGAGCGGCGGAAACCCCGAGCAGGCGATGCTCGCGCACGTCGTCCACCAGCTCCGGGACCGGCGTCACCTCGGCGAACAGGTGGCCGTTCTCGGCGACCGCTGCCTGGATGACGCCATAGGACGGTTTGTCGTGTTCCGGATGACCCTTGACGAGCGGCGCGCGATGCAGCGCCGGGTCATACGATTCGGCCAGCTCAGCAATGTCGGCGGCACTCAGCTCGACGACCCGACCGCGAGCGTCGACGTGACGACCGGCACGGAGGGCATGAACGCGATAGGTTTGTTTGGTAGCCATAGCCGCATCTTGTGCGGTGGGCTCACACGTGTCATTTGAACGGGTTCAAAACCGTCATTGAGGTACTGCCTGGGCAGCGACAGCGAATGCGTCTGTGGGATGGGATTCGATTGGCCGCGTAAAGCGTTTATAAATCCCGCCAATGCTTGCACCGAAAGAAGTTGCTACATCGGCCGCAGCGGGGCCGTCCCGGGCGACAGCGACGCTGTCTTCAGATGGAGCGCATGAGCCAGGTCAGGGTCAGGTCCAGGAGCGCGTCTTCCGCCTCCGGCAGCAACCCGTCCTCAGTGAATGGCAAATACGGTCGAGCGAGGATATGCACGCTGTGGCCGCGCCCGGCGTTGCCACCCAGCTGCTGGATGGCGGCGTAGTTCTTCGCCTCTTCATTGTACGGTACGCCCACCGCCGCATAGTCTGTGCCGTGTCCTGTCACCACGCTGCGGGCCAGGTGCCCCGATTCCTGCAGGATCTTGCCAGCGCCCTTGGGCGATCGCGCGAGTCGTGCGGCCTTCGTCGACTCCGCCCACGGCGCCCAGTCTCCATGGCCTTCCGTCTCGAAGTTCTCCTCGGTGAGCGACAACAACTCGACCGCAAGCTTGGGCGTGAGCGTATGAAGCAGCCCGATGTTCGCGAGCCGATTCATGGCCGCGTCGAGATCGGCGGTGTTCAGGCGAAATTCGATCATTGCCAGGTCTGTTTCGCCAGATCGGCAATCGGGCCGCGCCAGCGTCCGGCATCGGGCTCCCACGCCGCGCGGCCGGGGTTGAAGGAAAAGCCGGGGTCCGTCTGAACCACGATGCGCTTGCCCGTCTTCGAGTCGACAGTTCGGAACGCAGTCACTGCAACCTTGTCGCCGCTCGGCAGTTCGATCTTCTTCACCCGGATGGGCTCAGAGCCGGACTGGCGGGCCCTCAAGTCCATGCGAGCCAGTGTCGCCTCAGAGACTGGGCGTACGCGACAGCGGCAGTTCCAGCCCAATGGCGGATAGAAGGTCGCCCAGAACGGATCGTCGAAGCGGTACACGCGCCCATTGAGCGCGCGATGCGATGGCCGCGTGCGCCCATCCATCACCGCCACGTACTGCCAATAGGGATGCGTGTCGGTGGCCTCCATCATGGCCTTGTAGCGCCCAGCCATATAGGCGGACTGCATGTTCGTCTGATAGATGGTCCACAGCCGGCGCGGGCTACCGAGCTGCACGCTCGTGATCTCCCCCGTATCGGCGTCGAGAACTTCCTTGCGGCCCCACCAGCCTTTGCGTTTCAAGATGGGCTCAAGTTGGTCGACGAACTGGACGTATGGCTGGGCATCCCGAATGGCGGTGTCCAGAGCGTCATGGATATCCTGCAGGATATCGAGCTGCATCACCTTGGCCACCGTGAACGCATGTGCATGCGCTTCGTTCAACACCTCCTGCCAGTTCCATGTGATGGCGAACCCTTTGCGCTGAAAATATGCGATCACATCCTTCGGCTCAAGGCCGAACACCGCTCGGACGTCAGCAGCCGTAATGCTCTGCGGGTCAGCTTGCTCACTCATGCCGTGAGCTCGGTCTGCACGCTGAGCCGGCCGACGACATCAGCGACGAACAGCAGCTGCGCGAGGGACTGCTGCAGGAGCGCCGTATCGATGTCGGGCAGCAGGCGGACCAGCATGGCCTGCGCGGTCTTGGCGTCGGCACCTGCGCGCAGGGCGTCCAGGACAGGCTTGAGCATCGCAACGCTGACGCCCGGCATCGTCTGCGCCGCGAGCTGCTCGAGGACCATGTCCAGGCCATCCTGCTCCTCGTATGACAGGGCACTTTCTGCAAACGTCGGATCCGCAGGCAGGCGATCGGACGACGGTGCCGTCATCCGCGCTGCGTCCAGGTCGCCTGCCTCCAGGCCGAAAGCCCGCTCGAAGTAGCGCGGCGTGAAGTGGGCGCCGGCGGCTCGCATGTCCCGGGAACGCTTCGCCTGGCGATCGCGCGTCGCGTCCTTGTCTTCCGGCTCCCAGATCTGGTAGACCGGCACATTCTCCTCGGGAATATCGTGGTTGAGCGCGCAGTAGTACCTGACCAGGGAATTGATTGCTGCCGCGGCAATTTCCGCGTCGCCATCCCGAATATCGTCCGCCACCTCGAGGCCCGCGGTAGCGCTGGCGCGATTGCTGTTCGCCTCCGTGGTCTGATTCGTTCCAGTCAGGGCGATCGAGATCTCCGAACGGCAGAACAGCAGCAGTCGCTCGTACAACTCGGCGTTGCCGGATCCACTCTTGACCTCTTTCAGATCGACCGATGCATCGTCCGGGATCACCGCCACAGCGTCCTGGACCATCTGCTCGAGCTTGTCGAGCAGATCGTCGGCATCGTGGCCGGTGCCCCTGCCACGCGGTAGCTTGCCGACAACCATCGGCATGCCGTATTTCTCGGTGAACTTGACCCAGAATTTGAGGCCGCCTCGTTTGAAAGCGACCGGCCAGAAGCACATGGCCAGGTCCGCTTCGCCGTAGGGATTCTCGTAGCTGGCATCCTGCGTGGCCAGAATGAACTTGTAGGGTGGCAGTTGCTCGCCGGTCGGCGCGCTGGGCGTCAGCAGAACGAGCCGGCCGGCTTGGTCAAAGGCAAACCACTCGGGTGGCTTGGCCGTAACGGCCTTGGGCATATAGCGCCCGGCCTCGATCGCCCACGTGATTTCCATCGGCTGATAGCCGTACAGCGGAGCGGCCAGCGCCTGCCTGATGATCTGGGCCACGTTGACGCTACCCAGCATTGCAGCGACGTCCTTACGAACTCTCGCCGGGCCTTTGAAATCCGGGTCCAGCCCGCGTGCCAGGCGCAGCACCGCTGAGCGACGCCGGCGAACGAGCCCTCCTACCGCGGGATCTTTCGTCAGGTCGCGATACACCTGAATGGACTGGCCGAGCTTGCGCAACACCGTATCGGGGTTGGGGAGGAACCACTGCATCCCCAGGTTCATGCGTTCGCGCGTGGCGATATCGCGTGCCAGCGCGACGCGCGTGTCGGCTTCGGAGAAGCGGACGAAAGTGCCGTTCGGCAAGTACAGCCCGTTGTTCATGGGATGCCCCTTCAGTAACCGCGTGCGATATCGCCGCCACGGCGGGGCCGGCTCGTGACACGCACCGGCCCCTTGTTGAGTTCATAGGAGGCGTAGTTGGCCAGGCAAAGCGCGACGGCCGAGTCGCCATGGCGCTGCTGTTTGTCCTTGCCGGCGGTGCGCCTCACCACCATCGGGATACCCTTGACCTTCTCGATACCGCGCAGATCGTCGCGCACGCCGTCGTGTTTGGGCAGGCCGTCCAGGTTGCCGTCCTCGAGGCCGGCCTTGAGCTTGGGCATCCAGCGCATGTACCAGTCCTGCGACAACTTGATTTCATCGACCCGATTGCGGCCATACCGCTGCATGGCTACCTCGGCCAGATACGCGCCGTTGCCGGTCGCATCAAATGCGGCACCCATCAAATTGGGCAGACGATCCAACAGGAAGAAGACGAGCTGCTTCTGACACTCGAAGGGAATGTTCGCCATCTCGAGCAGGAACGGCAGCCGGCGAACCAGGTCGTTGGCCTGGATTAGTGGTACGCCTGACGAGAGGTCGCCACTGCGCCCGAAGTCCTGGCCGTAGTAGCTGCGAACCGTCGAAGGAATCTTGGCCAGCAGGGGCAGCAGCTGCGCATTGCACCAGTCCGCGATATCGGCCATGCGGATATGCTCAGGCAGCACCACGAACTCGTCGTTACGCGATATCTCCAGGATCGTCGTGTCGGCCGACATGCGCGATTCGATCAGGGCGATGGACAGGTACTTGCCGCCGCCGCGCTTGGGCACGCAATCGAGTTCTTCCTCGGCGTCTTCGCCATAGAAGTCCCGGATCTCCTTGGCCCAGGCACGCTCGCCCTCGATAGTCCACGGGATGCCCTTCTTCAGGCACACACGCTGATACAGGCCTTCGGCCAAAGCCTGAACAAAGGGGATCCGGTGCACGGAATATGGCTTCTTGCCGGCCCGGCATTCCTCGATCAGCTCGGCGAATGGGTTATCCGCGCCGTCGTGCGTGGAGATGATGTGGACCTGGCCGCCCCAGATCAGCAGCGCCATCGCTGCTTTGAGCAGCTCGCCCAGTTGGTCATGGAAAGCCGCTTCGTCGATGATGACGCGGCCTTGCTTGCCGCGCAGGTTCGACGGGCGCGAGGACAGCGCGGTAATGCGGAATCCCGATGCAAAACGAATCACGAACGCCAGGATGGCCTTTCGCTCGTCGCCTTCAACGAAAACCTCTTCCGTCTCCTCAATCTCACCCGCCACCATGCCGTAGGAGCGTGCCCAATCCGCGCAATCCAGGATGAACTCCTGGGCCATGTCCTTGTTATAGCCAACGTACCACGTGTCCATGCCGGCGTCGCTGGCGGCCATGAGCGCCGAATCGGCAGCCTCGGCCCAGGACAGGCCGATACGGCGTGACTTCTCACAGATTTTTACCGGCGCCGTGTCGGCACACCAGCGCTGCTGATAGGGCAACAACACCGCAGGAGCCCGCAGGGCGGCGTCGGCAGCTGCACGTGCCACCGGCTTGGCCGCGGCCGGTGCGGATGTCACGTGCGTCATTGGGCAATACCTAGGATGTGGCGCCGGATGTCGTCGACCGTTTTGGCCGACAGGCCGCCCTGGCGGGCCACCTTTTCCACCGCGTCGGCTGCGGCCTCGGCCTTGGCGCGCACCTGCAGAGCGTGCTGCTTCTGTGCGATTGACGCCTTGGCCAGATCTGCAATGGAGCGCGTGACCTTGGCCAGGTCGACCTTCTGTGGGTCCACCTCCATCTCGAGCATGACCTCGAACAGCTTGCTGCGCGTGAGCATCAGCAAGGCTTCGTTGGTCGCGCCTTCGTCGTCGGGCATCTCGCGCACCACGACCTTCGCCTGTTCCGTTGCGACCTTGAGCGCCCGGATCCGCTCTTCGAAATCCGCTCCGAAGCGCTGCAGTCCGCTCTTGCTGATTTCGTAGCCACGCGCACGCAGCTCGGCGGCCAGCAACTCGTAGCTGCTGAAGTTGTTCTCCAGCAGCGCGCTTTCCAGCCATTCCTTGACGGCCGGAGGCAGGCGGGCGACCTTGGAGCGAGGCGGCATTACCTGTCCCCAGCCCAATACTTCGGCGGGCGCGCGATACCCGGCTGGCATTCGACGGTGTACTCGACAACGTCGACGCCATGACGCGTCAGGCCGGCCATCCACAGCGGGCCGTCCTTACCCTGCAGGGTCGCTAGTTCGCGCTCCGCAAGATAGTCCAGCTCCCGGCGCAGTTCGCGCGTCGACACCTGCAACTTGGTATCCGTCAGCACGGACAACAGCAGGCCCTCGTCGACAGGCTCCGGCCGGCTCACATTGAGCGCCACCAGGATGCGCCAGCGCAAGGTCTCACGCCGGGCTTTTTCCAAGTCGATCATGCCGTCGCTCCCCTGTTGTTGATCGAGTCAATCTTGCCGGCCAGCGCGTCCAGCTTCGCGTGCATGACCGTGTATTCGCGAATCGCGTCTTCGCGCCGCCAGTATTCGCGCGGCAACTCGGCCTTGAGGTTGAGGTGGTCGCGCTCGAGCTGGCGCAGCAACTGCTCGCTCGACTGGATGGTTTGAAGCGTGACTTTGTGGAGTTCGTTGCGCAGTTGGTCCTGGGCCGCGAATCGGTCAGCCATGCGCTTTTCGAACTGGGCGAGCAGCACGCGCCCAAAGGCGCCCATGGCAGCGAGAAAGCTCACCAGCAGGGAGATCAGGTGCCAGAGTTCAAGCTGGATCATCATCGCGGCTTCCTGGCCTCACTGGAGGTTTTGAGTGAGGTGGCGAGAACTTCGTCCTTCTCTTTCGAGCCGCGGCTGCTGCCAAACTCGAACTGGTGTGCATCGCGCAGGCACAGGCCAAAGATCGATGCGATGGTGGACAGCAGCGCTACCACCTCGCCCGACATCTCGTTCCGGTAGAAGAACAGCGCCGCCACGCAGGCCAGCAGGCCCAGCGCATCCAGCACGATCATCAGGTCCGCGCGCACGTTGTGTCGGCCAGACCTGATGAACTCCACGTCACGGGCGCGCGCATCGGCGACATCGGCCAGGTACGCCTTCTCTATGTCCGCCTGTTGCGCGTTGAATGCTTGCTGGAATTCGAGAATCTTGTTGGGGTCTGCCTGGATGGCAGCCAACGCGGCCTCGGGCGTGTCGGTCCCCGTGACCGTCCGGGCGATATCGACGACTTTGCCGGCTACCGCTTCAGCCTTGTCGCTCCCGGTTAGCAGCTTGATGATGCCCGGCGCGAACTGCGCCAGGGCCATGGCGATCGGAATCAGGGGCACGCTACACCCCCACTCGATTGTCCAGCCACCCAAAGACGAAGTCTTCGTTGGCCGGACGCCGCTCCGCAAGCTCGATATACCGCGCACCTTGCAGGCTGTTGAGAGCCTTCAGCAAGACCGGGGCGGCTTTTTCCCCGCGCCTGGCGAAGTAGGCGCACAGGGCATTGATCGACCTCGGACCGACCACACCGTCAGCGATGACGTCCGCGTAGTCGACACCTTGGCGGTTCAGCACATTGAGCGACCGCTGCAGGAAAGTACCGGCGATCGACGTGCCCATATTCACGGCGATGTCGAACATCTTGTCGGAAATCGCTGGGCATAGCTTGGCTACGTCGTCTAGGCGCAGCAGGTCCCAGTAGCGCCGACGATAGATGGCCTTGGCCATATCGACCGGCAACTGCGGCATTGGGCCGGTATAGCCTTCCGCACGCGCCACGGCCTCGGTGATGCCGTAGCGCGTGGCCCCGCCGGTGTCGTTCTTGTGGTTGGAATACCCGCCCTCGATGCCGAGCAGTTTGGCGAAGGCTTGCTCGAAAGCGCTCATCGATTCATTTCCCATAGCTGCGTCTTACCGTAGTGGATCAAGACGCAGAGGGCGCGATGGGCGCTTTGTGCGTCACGCAGCGATGATGGCCGCGCGCGCGCGAGGGGTCATTGGAACCGGTTCAAATGACGGCATGTGTTCGTCGTGGAGAATGGCTAGGATAGTGCGCTCCCAGCCCCTCTGGTGCCAAATTCGCCAGAGAGATCTCAGTGACTGCTGATTGCGAACATCAGACCCGTGCTGTGGCTGGCAGAGGCCGTGTATTCCAGTTTGCCAACGGTTCGCTCGATGGACTTTGGAGTTTCCAGGTTAGCCAATGCGAATCTGGTCATCTCGATCACAGTGCTGCCGTTTTCCTTGGCAGGAGCGTCCGGGTTTACAGCTTTGGTGGCCGCGAGCAAAAACGCTATCGATCTTAGCGTGTGGCTTGCATCCCCGCCTCCCACGATCACCATGAGTTCCCGGATGGATCCATCGACTTTATTGACTGTTCCCACAATCGCAATGCCAGTCCCCAGTGTCCGATCGAAGGCGTCATAGACCTCTCCTTGATCGATATCGAATTCGGCAAGCTTGTAGTCCCCATTGACCTTGGTCATCTCCTTATTGAAGCGCATGCGAAACACCTCCGGTGTGATTCCGAGGCTCTTATAGTCTTTGGGCCCCTTTTTCAGGTCCACGGCAGCAGCGATTGGCTCGGATGCACTGGGGGTTGACTCTGGTAGCGCAGCCGTCTGCGGCAAAGTGGGCGGGCTGGGCGCCTTGGGAACCAAAGCAATCAGAACCACGACCGACAGAATCGAGCCAATTGTTCCCCAGATAATGATCGCCCGCCGGCGTGGTACCGCGCCGCTCACTGGATCCCGGAGATACTTTGGCGAAATGAGACCCGCGATGGTCACGACTGGAAGTGCCATCGCCAGAACCTTGAAGAATCCAACCAAGAAAGACATTGTTAGCACCCCATTCATGTGAGGCCGCTAAGAATGCAGTAGAAAATTGACGATTCTGTTGCGCGAGTTACCTAGATTTCGCCAGTGCCCTAGCGCGATGGCGTACACGATCCTGGTGGACTCACCTCGCCGTTGATTGCACTTTGAATCGCAGGTCCGAATCGGCCGAGAGAAAACCCAAGAACCATGGCGACCAGGATGCAAATGCACAGGTGCCGGCGGTGTCTTGCCCGGGTGTGCTTGAGGCTGCGTTCCGAGGCCGCAGGAGGCAACTGATACACGTCGCCATAAACCAACTGGGCTACGTTCCCACGAATATCGATCTTCCAAACCATCCCCGGAACTCCGACAAAATGCGGCTGACCCTTGTAGGATGCCCGCCGCTGCGCGCCGCTCCCTTCCATCGAACGGTCGCTGAAATATGCCATCGCTCTATACGGAGAAACGGTATCGCCTTCCTCCGATTGGCGTTTAGCTGTCGGTGATTCTCAGTGAGTTTGGTGAAGACATTCTTTCAGCAAGTAAGCAGAAATGGTCACGGCCAGGTCTTGATAGCGGCCGCTCCAGGCTGACGTTCCATGACGGAGGGGCAGTATGCATCCGATTCCGACAGACCGGTGCGTTCTATGCGCGCACCAATGATGGTTGCCGTTGGACCTGCCCACCTTGTGACGGCTCCTGCTACTTCCTTTTCTTCGGCTCGCCGCCAACGAAGAGAGGCTCCGTGTTGACCACGTCGCCGTGGATCACTTGCCCCACGTTCCCGTGGGTCACGAACGTACTGCCGGCTGGTGCTGTGCCGCCAAGCAACGCCCCTTGCACGGCAAGCTTCACTGCCGGTGATGCCTGGCGATAGCGGCTCAGCAATAGGCTCTCCTCGGTACTCAGGTCAGCGGACGACCGCTGGCCTGTCAGCACGTAGTTCACGTCGACACCCAACAGACTGGCAAGCCCCATGAGGCTCGCCAAGGGGACGTTTCCTTTTGCAATCCAGTTGTAGATCGTGTTTCTGGCCACGCCGAGACTAGACGCGACCGCAGACACGCCGCCGACGCGTTCGATTTCCTCGGCAAAGCGCTCCTGATAGTTGCTCATAAATTTGAGCTTCCTTATTGCATTGCTCAAAATATTGAGCAATAATTCACTCACACCGTCCCTCTCCGAACGGCAACTTAGTCGGCACTCTGCCAAGTGCCGGTGCCCCTCTGAAGGAGCAAACATGAAACTACGTACCGCAGACGAAGCTCGTGCAGAGCTTCAGTCCAAAGGTATTTCGATCACCCAGTGGGCGATCGCCAACAAGTTCTCCCCGAACCTGGTGTTCGAGGTCCTGGGTGGCCGCAAGAAATGCGTCCGCGGCCAGGCCCACGAAATCGCTATCAAGCTCGGCCTCAAGGCTGGCGAGATCTGCGTGGATCCCGCCAAGGCTTTGGGTCCAGTCCGCCAGCGCGCCGCTGCCTGAGGTCGCTCGCCATGCACGACCGCTTCGGCTTCCCCATCAACGCCCTCCGGATTGGCGAGTCGTGCGCGCCTCGTCAAGGCAATCGCACAACCAGCTCAAGGTCGGACGCGCCTCGGCATTCAACGCCGGGTTTTGTGGCCAGCGACGCTTGCGCAGAGAAGCCTGCAAGCCGGCAGCATCAAAGCCTTCCTGGGTTTCCAGGGCAGCGACAAGAGTGAGCCAAGCATGAGCCAGTGCATTGACTTGCCCCTCCAGTTGCTGAATGCGTTGGGTGTCGTCCATCAGCCTGTTCCTGTGCGAATTATCTACCGCCAAGCGTACATGGCGCAAATGTCTTGTACCAGCAGCAACGCGGGACTTTGTTTGGAAAACCAAGGTAAACGGAGCTTCCAATGACCCGCCGGAACTGGAAACGCATCCAACCGACGAGCCTGCGCCAGGCGCTGGAACTGTGCAAGGACTTTGCTCGCGAGCGACACAACCGCTCGGTCGAACGCATCGCCGAGCAAATGGGCATCGCCGACCACTGGACCGTCTACAAGTGGCTCCAGACCGGGCGAATCCCCCTGGTGATGGTGCGCCCCTTTGAGGCCGCATGTGGAATCGACTTCGCGACCCGCTGGCTGGCCGCGAGCGGCGGCAAGCTGCTGATCGACATCCCGACGGGCAGATCAGTCCAGGCGACGGACGTCCAGGAACTCCAGTCGCTGCTCAACACCGCCGTCGGCGCCATTCTGGCCTTCGCTGACGGCACCCGCGAGGCGGAGCAGACCCTCGCCGACATCGAGTCAGGCATGGGCGCACTTGCCTGGCATCGCGGAAATATCCACAAACACACACAACCCGATCTCGACCTCATAGGAGCTTGATCATGCTGCTCATGGATCAGGACAGGGCGCATCGCGCCGCTGGCGGTTCGCACACCCTGGAACCGACGAAAGTGGTCCCGATACCGGTCTTCTTTCGCAATTCGCTGATCAGGTCTCTCGATCTTCGGGAGCATGCTGTGTCGTCCTATCGGCAAGCCCTCTCGCGGTGGGATGTAGCAATGGCGCTCGCATCAACCGCCGAAGCCGCGTTGTTGGAGCGGGCGACAGATCCTTGCCTTCAGGCAGTGCGCGGTGGGGAGTTCGACTGCGAGTTGTGCGTGATCGCAATCGTCAACCTGAAAAGGACAAGCGCGCTGCAGCTTGCCGCTTTGGACGGCCTGATGGGAGAGTGGTGATGCACGCCGATCTGCCATCCCCGGCACACATCAAGGCCCGCCGCATTACCGGCGGCGCAATCGTGACAGTGGAGCGCGCCGACGGCCGCTGCCATCGGTACCGCGTGAGCCTGCGCCGATACAACAGGCTGAAAGACACCCTTGTCGTCCACCACGGAACTGGGGGCGGCTGGTTCTTCCGTCACGGCTTCGAATGCAGCCTTCACAGTGTCACCGGCTTCGCAGATGCGCGCCGGTGGGTAGTGAAGCACGACGGTGGTCGCGCAAAGCACTGGCAGGACCGCCGCCATGGTCGCTGACAAGAAGCCCGCCGTCCAGTCGGCCGGGAAAGTCCTGGACGTGCTGGCCGTGTTGCTCGGGCACTTCGCGCACGGTCTCTCGCCGACCGAACTGTCCCGTGCCACGGGCCTCGACCCGAGCGCCATCACCCGTTACGTCGCCACGCTGGAGGAGAAGGGGTTCGCCGAGCGCATCCCTGAGACGAGCCGCATCCGCCCGTCGCACCAACTCGCGCGGCACGCCATCGCGATTCTGCAATCCCTTGACGGCGCCCAGTCGCGCATCGAGGAGTCGCGGCGTCGCCTCAGTTCAAACCTCTAAGGAGAGTCAACGATGGCTCGCAAGCCAACCCAAACCGCACCTGCGGCGGTGATCGTGTCGGAGGCCGACACGCCGAGCCTGCCGGCAGCGGTCGCAGCACAGAACCTGCTGGACCAGCGCACAACGGCCATCGCCGACCAGTTCGGCGATGGGCTGCCGTATGACCGCACTCGCATCGTCTCCGAAACGCGGTTCTACATGGCTCAGTCTGCGGAAGCCATGCTGGAGGCGGGCAAGAGGCTCATTCTCCTAAAGGAAAACGAGGCGCACGGGGAATTCGTGACCATCGTGGAGAGCGCGCTCGGCATTCACGAGCGGGCCGCGCAGCGCATGATGAAGGCCGCTCTCAAGTACCTGTCCCCGGCGCTCCAATCAAAAGCGACAACGTTGTCGGTTTTGGGCAAGGCAAAGCTGTTCGAACTGGTGGCAGAGGACGATGAGGACCTCGCTGAGTTGGCTGATGGCGGAACCGTCGCCGGTCTCAAGTTGGACGACGTAGATCGCATGAGCGTTAGGGAACTGCGTGCTTCGCTCCGCGAATCGCGCGAAAACGCTGATGCCCAAGGTCGACTGCTGTCGGAGAAGAACGAAAAAATCGACGAGCTAGCCGCGAAGCTGAACAAGAAGAAGCCCCGCATCGTCACGCCGGACCCTGACCAGGAGGGCGAGGAACTGCGCAAGGAAGCCAGCGCCTTTGCGTTCGAGGCCGAAGCGGTTGTCCGCGGCAAGATACGCGCCGCCTTCCAGGCGCTCGCCGAACACTCGGACAAGCACGGCGCCGCCCATAGCGCCTTCATGGCGGGCTTGCTTTGCCAGGTCGAGCTTGCCGTGAACGAGCTGCGCTCCGAGTTTGACATACCCGAGGCGCCGTCGGGCGACCCGATGCCCGACTGGCTCAAGTCCGGCGCCACCCGGGAGGACTGACCCATGAGCGCCGTTCTGACCGAACGACTGGTTGGCGTTGCCCAGGCCGCCCGCTGTGCGGGCCACGGCCAGAAGGGTGCCATCTACGACGCGGCATGCAAGGAGCTTGGGCTGTCCCGGGCGACGCTGGCGCGCAAGATCAAAGAGGTCGCCGTGGTAACTCCCCGCAAACGCCGCAGTGACGCTGGCCAGACAGCGCTGGGCCGTGACGAAGCCATGATGATCTCAGCGTTGCTGATGGAATCGGCCCGCAAGAATGCGACCAAGCAGCTCTATTCCGTCATTGATGCCGTCGAAGGCCTGCGGAAGAACGGCATGATCCGTGCCGAGCATGTGGACCCCGACACAGGCGAGGTGCGGCCATTGTCCGAGTCGACCATCAACCGCGCGCTGCGTGGCTACGGTCTTCATCCTGAGCAATTGCTCGCCCCGGCGCCGGTGACTCAGCTCGCAAGCCGCCACCCGAATCATGTGTGGCAGGTCGATGCCAGCCTGTGCGTGCTGTACTACCTGACGCCGGGAGAAGGCCGTGCCCAGGGACTGCGGATCATGGCACACGACCAGTTCTATAAGAACAAGCCGCGCAACCTCGCGCGGATCGCGCAAAACAGGGTATGGAGTTATGAGATCACCGACCACACCAGCGGCTGGATCTATGTCGAGTATGTGCTAGGTGCCGAATCGGGCGAGAACCTCTGCTCCATCCTCATCAACGCGATGCAGGAGCGTGGCGATGCCGACATGATGCACGGCGTGCCCCACATCCTCATGATGGATCCGGGCTCGGCCAACACGTCGGCCATGACACGCAACTTGTGCCGATCCCTCGGCATTCGGCCGATTGTGCATAAGCCAGGCAACGCCCGCGTCACCGGTCAAGTCGAGAACGCGCGAAACATCATCGAGCGCAAGCTCGAGCCCGGTCTGAAGTTCCAGCCGGTGGGAAGTCTCGAAGAGCTTAACGCGCTGGCCCGCAAATGGCGCATGCACTTCAATGCCACGGCGGTACATAGCCGCCACGGCAAGACACGCAGCCACGCCTGGATGACCATTCGGGCCGACCAGCTGATCAAGGCACCCTCGATCGATGTCTGCAGGGAGCTCGCAGTTGCGGAGCCGGTGTGCCGCAAGGTTACGCCGAACCTGCGTGTGTCGTTCAGCGGCCAAGAGTTCGACGTATCCACCATCCCTGACGTGCTCGTGCACGAGAAGCTGCTGATCACCCGCAATCCTTGGCGCGAAGACGCCGCCCAGGTCGTGCTCGTGGGAGAAGACGGCCATGAGGTCTACCACGTGGTGAAGGTCGTGCCTAAGGATGAATACGGGTTCGCGGTCGGCGCGGCATCGATCGGCGACACCTTCCATCGTCATGCCGACACGCCCGCGCAAAAGGCAATCAAGGAGATCGAGCAGCTGGTCACGGGAACCAGTTCAGCGGCCGATGCCGAGGCGGCGCGCAAAGCCAAAGCCCTGCCGTTTGGTGGGCTGTTCGATCCCTACAAGCATATCAACGAGGCGGAGCTCCCGACCTACTTGCCACGCCGAGGTTCCGCGCACGACCTGGTCGCGCCCAAGGTCGAGTTTCCGCCGCTGTCGCTGGTCGATGCCGCACGACAGATCAAGTCTCGCATCGAGGCGATCGGCGTCGCCTGGACATCTGACAACTACCAGCGGCTTGCCCAGCGCTTTCCCAACGGCGTGCCGGCCGATCAGATCGATTCCATCGTGGCGGAGCTTTCACGGCCTGCCGCGCTCGTCCCAACCCCGCTGCGTGCTGTCGGCGGAATGTGAGTGAGGTCCCCCATGCTGAATCTCAAGACGATCCTGCGTGATGCCGGCTGCAAGCAGACGGCGCTCGCCGACCACCTCGGTCTCTCGGCCGCGGCGATCGCACAAATCGTGAACCACGGCGAATGGCCTAAGAGCCTGGACGAAACCGACCTGCAGGAGCGCATCTGCGATTTCCTGACCGCTCGCGGCGTGAGCCATGCCGCGATCGAGACCGCCTTCGATGGTGCCACGGATACCACGGCCCCGTCTTCCGCTGAACTGCAAACACCGGATATCAAAACCGAGGAGGAATCCATGCTGCTCCGCAAGCAGATCCTGTTGCCCGCCACCCGCAAGCACTTCGGCATCTTCCGCGACCCGTTCCAGGACGATATCGAGTCGCATGAGGACATGTATGTCAGCCCCGATATTCGCTACGTGCGAGAGGCAATGCTGGCCACGGCCAAGCACGGTGGCCTGCTGGCCGTCGTCGCAGAATCCGGCGCCGGAAAGACCACGCTGCTGCGCGACCTCGAGGACCGGATCATCCGCGAGCACCACCAGGTCGTTCTGGTGAAGCCCTATGTGCTCGCCATGGAGGATAACGACCAGAAGGGCAAGACGCTGAAGGCGACGCACATCGCCGAGGCGCTGATGGCGTCCGTCGCCCCGCTCGAGAAGGTCAAGAGCAGCCCGGAAGCCCGCTTCGCCCAGCTGCACAAGGCACTCAAGGAAAGCCATGCCGCGGGCTACAAGCACTGCCTGGTCATCGACGAGGCCCATGCCTTGCCCGTCCCCACGCTCAAGCACCTGAAGCGATTCTTCGAACTGGAGATGGGCTTCAAGAAGCTGCTCTCGATCATCCTGATCGGTCAGCCCGAGCTCAAGGTGAAGCTATCGGAGCGCAACCAGGACGTGCGTGAAGTGGTTCAGCGCTGCGAAATGGTCGAGCTGGCTCCTTTGAATGGTCCGCGCCTGGACGAGTACCTGGAGTTCAAGTTCGGGCGTCACAACAAGCCCGTCGCCGAGATCATCGATGCAAGCGGCGTCGACGCACTGCGCGCCCGTCTGACCTTGCGCGCGAATCGCCACGAGCGCACTGAAGACGTATCGCTGCTGCATCCCCTCGCGGTCGGCAACCTCCTGACCGCCGCCATGAACCTGGCCGCTGACCTTGGCGTGCCAACCGTCACCGCCGACGTGATCAGGGGAGTCTGACATGGCAATGGTAATCCAGGGTCCGCCTCTGGCCAATGCAAAGAAGCTGTCGCACGCCGACCTCGTGCGACACGCCCAGTCGCTCGAGGAATACGGATGGCGGGTGTTCGGCGTCCTGCAGCAGCAGGCGGATCTCGCACAAACCGCGCGGGATGTCCTCAGGCAAATCATCGCTGCCCATGAGACAGGCAACGTGCAGCTGATGGTCCAGCTCATTCAGCAGTGCGCGGAAGCGAAGCGCCAGGTCGAACAGGCCCTGCAGCGCGCCCACTAAGGAGAGCCTCATGGCTATGCCCAGGCATTTGAGGGATGACCCGGTCTTTCGCGAACTGCGCGCAGGCATTGGCCGCGTTGTTGCCGAGGTACGGCGCACGCTGTCCCGCATCGAGACGATGCGCGCATTGCGGGCGCTGGATCGCGAGGAAAAGCGCGCATCTCGCGAAATCGATTGGATGCGCAAAGAGCTGGACCACGCCGAGGCGAATCTCGTCGAACTGGAGCAGTGGTATCGCACCCGTCGTAAGGACCTGACCGCCCGCCTGAAGCTTCTGTCGGGAGATGCAGCATGACTGCGCGGCCTTGGTTTCGTTCTCGTGTAGCGCTGTGCCTGGTCATCGGCGTGTGGACGCTAGCGGTGCTGGCCTTCGGATATCACGCCGGGCTCAACGAGCCGCGTGGCTTGCCGTGCTGTAAGGACGCTCAGCCCGCTGGCCAAACTGTGCGCTTCTGGAGGGCAGTATGACCCCGCTAGAGCAGATTCTGGCCTATCTGGCCAAGGTAGGCATGGCGCGCACCAACGCGATCGCGACGCATTGCCAAGTCGCGGCGGAATTGGTCACCGAGCTCCTGCAGCCGCATGTCGATAACGGCGACCTGGTCACCTGTCTGGTCTCGGCGCGGGGTGCGTCAAGTGAACGGGAGTATCGAGTCGCCGAACATACGGTACCCGGGGTATGGGGCGGCCAGAGAGCAAGCAGACAGGTTGCCCGCGTGGTGGGTAAAGGAGATCTGAAGCTCCAGCAGCCCGTGCGACGGCCCAGCACTCTCGTTCTGGAGAAGCACGCGCTTGGATGGCGCGCGGCGCCCCAGGCCCCATCCCTCACGGCGCCATCGCCTCCCAACCCGCCGGCACACCGGCCTGTTGTCTTTCTGCATGAGGGGGCCTTGGTGCTTGTGCGCGCCGACGGTGGTCTCCTCGCCTTCACAGTCACCGAGACGGCACTGGCACGCCGGGCGCTAATCGGTGCGACCGACTCAACCACCACCGAGACCAACCGATGACCATCCCAGACTCACAGGTGAAATCCGATTTCGAGACGGCAGCTTCCACCCCCATCGAATGGCGGCCGGAGCTCCTGCAGCTCGCGATCGGCTATCTCGGCTCCATTTACATTGCCGCCGATGCCAATGATCCCGTGGAGATTCACGAGAGCACTGCCATGGGCATCTCGCTGGTCGTGTTCGCCGCCAGCATCGGCTGGATATCGGAGAGGGCCATGCAGGGCCTGATCTTGTACGCCCACGCTGCTCGCAGCCACGCGCTTGGCCGCTCGGTGCTAGCCAGCGATCGAGCCCATTGCCCTGAACCGCTTCACTGACCCACTGGAGGCATCCATGCAGTCCACACCCGAAGTTATCCCCGCCGGTTTCATGAAGAACGCCCGCGGCCACCTTGTGCCGGAAAAGATGGTCAAGCCCATCGATCGCCAGCGCGACGAGACGGTCCGCGAATTGACCATGCTGGCCAAGATGCTCAGCAACAAGATCGCTGACTTCAAGAAGCGTGTGTACGGCGACGTCCACGCCTTCATGGAAATGTCGGCCGAGCTGTACCAGGCCAAGATCGGCGGTGATGCCGGCAACGTGACGCTGCTCTCCTACGACGGCAACTTCAAGATGCAGCTCCGTAGCGCGGAGAGGATCACGTTCGACGAACGGCTGCAGGCCGCAAAAACCATCATCGACGAACTGCTCACCGAGTGGACGGAAGGTTCCCGGCCAGAGATCCAGACCATCATCCAGGGTGCTTTCGATACCGATAAGGAAGGCAACCTGAACACGGGCCGCATCCTCTCGTTACGCCGTCTGGACATCAAGGACGAACGCTGGGACCGCGCGATGCGGGCCATCAGCGAAAGCATCCAACCCATCGGCACGAAGACCTACGTGCGCTTCTATGAGCGCATCGAAGGCTCAGACGAGTACAGGCCGATTTCCCTCGATATCGCAGCGATTTAGTCCGTACCGGGCGGTTTCCCGGAAAACCTCAACCAGCATAGGAAATATCGATGAACAAGTCTGAATTGATTGACCACGTGGCGAAGCAAACCGGCCTGACCAAGGTAGCCGCCGGCAATGCGGTCGATGCCGTCCTGAGCGGCATCACGCGCAGCATGAAGGAAGGCAATGACGTAGCTCTTGTTGGCTTCGGCACGTTCAGTGTTGGTCAGCGAGACGCGCGCGAAGGGCGCAATCCACAGACCGGCGAGTCCATCACGGTACCCGCCCGCAAGGTGCCGAAGTTCAAGGCCGGTACCGCGCTGAAGGCAGCGGTCAACTGATCACCGGCTCATTCAGCTTCGGCTCATGCCTCGCCGCGCGCGGGGCATCGGCAGGCGCTGTGCCTGATAACCCGAAAGGACCGAACACCATGAAGAAGTCGACCATTGGCCGCCGATTTGCGCTGGCCGTAGCCATCGCCGCGACCCTGGCCGTAGCGGCGTGCGGCCAGAAGACCGCCGAGCAGAAGATTCAGGAGCAGGTGAAGGACAAGGTGCACGCATTGACCGCCGAGGAGCGCCAGCGCGCTCAGATCAACGCCAAGCAGTTCTACGAGAAGGAGTGGAAGACGTCCGCCGGGACAGAGCGCGGCGCCTGGAACGAGTGCCGACCCAGCGACAGCAACTACAACGGCCTGGTCACGTGCACGGGCATGGTTCCCCAGATTGCTGGTGGTTACAAGGAAGTGAAGCGCTATTGCGGATACACCCCCGAGTTGGTGGGTTGCTCGGACGAGGACACGGTGAAGTGATGCTGATCATCAGCGTCCCTGCACTCCTGGTGGCGCTGGCCTTGGCATTTTTGGCCGGTGTCTTTGCGCCATTTTTCTGGCGCCTTGTGGGTCGGCGTGGTTGATCTCCCGCACCACCGACTGAACGAAGCGAAACCGCCGGGAGGCGGTCTGCCAGGCGTGGCGGCCTGGCACTGACGAGCAGCCACAGAGGGAAATATGGATAGGCAGACCCGAATTCTGCGAAATGCCTGCTTGGTGGCTGTCTATCGGGTGTGGTGGCCTGGTACTGATGAGCAGCCAAACAAGGAAGAAAGATGACCCAAAACAGCATTGAGCAGATGGCGATCGCGATCTGCCGGGTGATTTACCCGGAGGCATGGAGCGCCGGCAAGGCGTGGGAAGGATTTCCAGAGACGACGCGGGAAACCATGCATCGCGCCGCACAGGCTGCCGTGTCAGCCGGCAACGCGGGGACGGGGCAAGGGCTGACGGATATGCAGATTTTCGAAGAGTTTGCCCGCACAGATTCGTGGCTAAACACTGTGCGCCATTTCGCATTGCGCCGCCCACTTGGCTCACAAGAAGCCTTTGAGGTATGGGTCAACGAAACGAACCCTAAGCGCTACCGTCCATACAGCCTCACAAAAGGAAATTGCGGCTGGTATTTGAGTGAACTGACGCACGCGGCGTGGGATGTTTGGCAATCGCAGGCGGGGGGGAAGCAGCCTTCCCTCATAGTGACCGCCCCCGGCAGAAGGAATGAAGCCTTCGAAGAAGAATGGGCTAAGACAATCACGGACGGCGCAGAAGTAAAGAATCTGTGCTGCTATTTCTGGATGAAAGCTATGGAAGCTGCGCCAGCGGTAGACGAACCAGTGCCGACCAATCCAAACGTCATGCCAATGCAGGAAGGTCATTTAAATACGATGAATTTCATTGCGGATGCCAGCAACGCAGCGACGGGCGAGCCGGTGGCGGAGTACACGAAAGAATGGGGTGTTAGGTGGCTTGCTATGCAGCCCTATGAACTGCCGACAAATGGGGAGTTAGTCGACGCAAATGGTACTGCCTACTACCGCGTCACATCGCCAGCAGGAATGGTCTGCCTCAGAAGCGAACGAGCCATGACGCCCGGCACAAGGCTCTATTTGCGCAGGCCCACCGCCGCACAGGCCAGCAACGCAGCGACGGGGCAGGGGCTGACGGATGAGCAAATCGACCGTATCCACGATGCCGCCGCCGAAGCCCTTGCGGAGTCGCATGGCTACCACGTGCAGGATGCGCGCTTGGACACTCGCGCCGTGCCGACATGGCGCCATGCATTCGCCCGCGCCCTACTCGCCGCGCCCGCCGCACCAGCGCCGAACGTCGAGTTGCTGGACGCGCTGATTTGTCTACACGCTGTCGCCAGGGTGGACCGCGACAAACAATGCTCGGCCGTAACAAACGCCGCTGCCGTGATCCACCGCTACGAATCGCTTGCGGTCACCCCGGCAGCCACGGCGAGCGAGGCGGGATCGGCGGATAGAGCGATGTTGGATTGGCTCACTGAACGACTGGTGGACACAATCTATCTCGATGACGGCACCATTATCGACGTTGGCACGGGCCGCATCGGGACGCGCGACGCGAAGGTAGCGCCCCACGACCTGCGTGCAGCTATCCGCGCCGCCATGACCGATCAGGCGCAGACGGGAGGTAAATCATGAGTGCCCTCTACTACGCCCCAGCCGAGTCGCTTGGACCAGTTTCCGTGGGTGACACGGCCGAAGTGCTGGATCGAAACGGCGTGGCGCTCGGAAACTATCCCGTAGAGAAGGTCGGTAAGCGCTATGTGAAGACGACATGTGGCCGCCAATGGACCATCGAGCGCGGCGAATTCATCGGCGCTTGGATCGGAAACAAGCCGGTGTCCTACACCTTCCCAACGATTCGCATCGCGCGGAACGATGCTGGTGAAGCATTGTGGAAAAGCGGCAGTCTCGCTGAATTTGGTCGAGACCTAGCGCGCTGTTCCACCCAAGCACCCGCTGTACAGGCGGGGGAGCGCGAAGCGTTTGAGGCATGTATGCGTGCCCGCGGCGAGGACTATCTTTATCGTCGTGACGCTCCAGGATCGGAAAGGCTCGGTCAGTATTGTAGCCACAGGGTGCAGGAAGCATGGGAAATCTGGCAAACCGCCCGCCAGCACCAGAGCGGCAAGGCGGAATCGGTCGACTCGAAACTCGCACGAGAAGCAGCATATCTGACTGTGTGCCTGCGGACTGAATTGGCGCGACTGGACGAAGAAACGCATCGCGCATTGCGTCTGATTGAAAACACTCTTGCCGCCATTCGCACGCGGGAATCCGCCAAGGACTCCTTACAGGTTGGGGTTGGGGATGAGCGCGATGCGTGGGAAATCCGCGAAGACGGAAAGCGCGTGCGCAAGGATCGCTGGCAAGATGGCTTCCGAAGCATCGTGAGTATCGTGCGTGGCCCTCGCGGTAGCTTCGAGATAGAGGACATTATCGAGTTGGTGCGTGCGGTCGTCGGCGATGCAGCTCGGTACCGGTGGCTCACGGACGATCATACCGACCTCGAAATGCGCCAGCGTATTGCCTCCATCTGGGAGTCTATCGGACAACGATCATATTCCAGGACGAGCGCAAACATTGATGCCGCCATGCTCGAGCGGTCCCAAGGTGAAAGCGTGTGATGGGCACGATCCTTAAGTACATCGGTGGAGTTGCGGTACTGCTATGGATGGTCGGTATGTTGGGCCTTGGCCATTTTGCAGTGGTGCTCGGACCGCAGCCCATCAAATGCGAACGGGGCGTGGGGCGATGAGCTCCAGCTTGCGTTATTCGTCAATTCCCTATGGAGGGCATACACATGGCTTCTAAAACGGGCACAGACGAGCGCGGCCGACTGATCCGATTGATCCACGTCGCCAGGCGTGATCTAGAGATGGCAGAAGACACCTATCGAGTGCTCCTGCAGAAAATTGGAGGTCAGGATAGCGCCGCTGCGCTGACAGTTCCAGCCCTGCGCCGCGTGGTGGAGCACCTCAAGCAGTGTGGCTTCAAGGTGCGTTCCACGCCCGCGGGCACGCGGCCGATGGCGGCCGATGAGCAATCCCGCATGATTCGCGGCCTATGGATCGAGCTAGCGAATCTTGGCGTCGTCAAGAACCCGTCGGAGGCGGCGCTGGCCACGTTCGTGAAGCGACAGACCGGCTGCGATGCGCTCCAGTGGCTGACGGTCAAGCAGGCCCAGGCCGTCATCGAACAGCTCAAGAAGTGGCGGAGCCGGTTCCCGCAGCAAGTCGACGGAGGCGGCAATGGCTAAAGGTGAAGGCAAAGATCGCATGTCGCTGGCTCGGCACGAACTGCTGTCCGATATCAGCGCCCACACGTCACAGGTCCTACGTGAGCATGGCATCGACAGCGACGTCGCCGAACAGGCGGGCGACGCGGTAGCCAACCAACTCGCGGAGAACTGGGGGGGGCAGCAGTTTACGTTCCCACGCGACTACTTCTTCCGAATCGCCAAGCGGGATTTGAAGATCTACGAGGAATTCCGGGGCAACAACTATGCCGAGTTGGCCCGGAAGCACCACATGACCGCGCGCGGGCTGTACAAGCTCATTGCGCGGGTTCAGAAGCGACTGGTCGCGGAGCGCCAGGGCGATCTCTTTGGCGGCGAAATCGGCTGAAGGCAAGCCGGCCGCCATTTTCATACCGCGCAATCCTTTTGCGAAGCCGGGCCCAGATCTTCCCGCTTAGAATCGTCTTGACCCGGATTTATCTCGCCACTGTTGTCTGACTTATCTCAGGAATCCTCAAAAAGAGGACAAATGCACTGAACTATAGGCGTGGCAAAAATTTGAGGGCGCAAGAGCGCCCTTTCTTGACTCCGGGTTTCGGAGGACGCCGGCGATGACCGGCAAGCGTTTCCGACAAAGCGCCAGGTCCGGCAAGTTTCAGCCAATACAAGGACCGGCCGACAATGAGACCGTTCGCTTTTGCGCCAACGGCTTCGCCACCACGAAATAAAGAGCGCGCGAACCAGATACGCGTCATATAAAGACAGATCCAATCCAGAACAGAGATAGTGGTAACAAGCGAACGTGTAGTGCCGGGGGATGTTGTGCAACGGGGAACAGATCATGACCGCAGGAGAAATCCGGCGTCCCGCCATCGGGCCCATCAGCGAATCCGCCAAGCCGTCCGCCCACCGTGCGTGGACTGTCCTGGGTGAATCGTCAGCAGGCATCGCGCTGTCAGACTGGCACGAGGATTACGCCATTGCCGAAGTCGCCGCCGTGCTTGCCGATGACCAGGAAATATCGCCGCGCACCCGCGCCGCGGTAGAGGCGCTACTGCACCGGCACCGCCTGCTGGCCGAAGAGCTTTCGCGACAGCGAAAGCTGCTCCAGGAATGGATTCTCAGCCAGCAGACCTACAAGACGCTGTACTTCCAGTACTCCGGCCAGTCGCCCGACGCACCGAACATCGAACTGATGCTCGAAAAGGACATGGTGCGCCGACGAATCCGCGACCAGCTGAGCGCCGGACGCGACGATGTCAGCGTCGTGGAAGAACCCCCACACAGTTTGTCCAGACCGTGATTCCCACGTTGCGCGCGGCACCGACCGCGCAGCCAGCGGACCCCGAACGGGCCATGCGGCTCGCCGCCACACCTGCGGGCTCGGGTTCCGCCACTAACAAGAAGTTCAACGTCCGGGAGAACGTCATGGACCGACTGTGCAAGGCGCCGACACGGACCGCACAGATCGTGCTCGTGTCGCGCTATGAAGATTTTGGATTTAACGCGAACCAGTTTGGCTCCGGATGGGAAATCCGCCGGGTGCAGCAGGTTCGCGACCTCGAGCGCCTGGTGCGTGCGAGTTCGCCCATGGCTGGCGTGCTCGACCTGCAGGCGCCTTACACCGATGCCGAGCTGAGCCAGCTCGAACAGGCGCTGCAGCACCTGCACGTGATGTGGGTCGCGATTACATCCACGGCGATGCTGGAGGACGAGCGTATCCGTCGTCTGATCCGGGACTATTGCGTCGACTACGTGCGCACGCCATTCTCGTTCGACGAGTTGCTTTACACGCTGAAGCACGCGCATGGCATGGCCTGTCTGCACGGCGCTCGCTCGCCCGAACTGGTGGCGCGCGGGCCGATGATCGGAGAATGCGCGCCCATGCGCAACATGTTCCGCTCGCTGGCGAAGGTCGCGCACAACGACGCGCCGGTGTTCATCTCCGGCGAATCGGGCACGGGCAAGGAACTCGCGGCCCAGGCCATCCACGAAGCATCGAGCCGCCGCAAGGGGCCGTTCGTGGCGATCAACTGCGGCGCGATTCCATCGCACCTCGTGCAATCGGAACTGTTCGGCTACGAGAAGGGCGCGTTCACCGGCGCGAACCAGCGCAAGATCGGCTGGATCGAGCAGGCCCAGGGCGGCACGCTGTTCCTCGATGAAATCGGTGACCTGCCGCTGGAAAGCCAGGTTGCCCTGCTGCGATTCCTGCAGCAAGGCATGATCACGCGCCTGGGCGGGCACCAGTCGATTCCGCTCGACCTGCGCATCATCTCCGCCACGCACGTGGACCTTGTAGCGGCACAAAGCGACGGCCGGTTCCGCTCCGATCTGTTCCACCGGCTCTGCGTGCTGACACTGACCATTCCGCCGCTGCGCGAGCGTGGCGAGGACATCCTGCTACTCGCGAATACGGTGCTGGCAGAACACGGCCACGAGGCGCACCGGCGTATCCGTGGCTTTTCCACCTGCGCGACGCAGGCCATGATGCAGTACATGTGGCCGGGCAATGTGCGCGAACTGATCAACCGCGTGCGTCGCGCCATCGTGATGACCGACAACCGGAAAATCACGGCCGAGGATCTGCAATTGCACGGTGGGGTGGAGGTGCCACGCAAGACGCTGGACGCGATTCGCGAGGAGGCAGAACGCGAGGCGATCCGCTCCGTCATGGCCAGCCATGGCTTTCACGTGGTGCCGGCAGCGCGCGAACTCAACGTGTCGCGCGTGACGCTATACCGGTTGATGCACAAACACAACATCCGTATCGACACGCAGCCCAGCGCGTCCGCGGAGTAGCGACCTCGACACAGGAAGTGCAGAAACAGCACGCGCAGCAAGTGCCAAGGGAGACCCGGCGACGTCCGCTCGCCAGGTCTCCTTTGTCCTGCCGCCCGGACAGCGGTGGCAGGCTAGCGCGGCTTGGCCCGCGCAATGCCGAACGATTCCTCTTCCCGGAGTGATCAGCTCATGCTGATCTTGCCGCGCCGTCCGCGCGGCGGCGTGGTGCCATCGTGGTTGCGATCGGGCAGCGCCTCGTGCGGATCGATCGCGTTATCGCGAGCCTGCCGCTCATCGGATTTCGCCGGCTGGTCCGGCTTGAAGCGCACGTCTCCCCAGGCCCAGCCGAAGGTGCGTACATAGGTGTCGTTGCTGACGGCCGCATGGCTGTTCAAGTTCATGTCGTCGGGCCGGTCGAAGTATGCGTAGTTGCCTGCCAGGGCCGGCGTCGCAATGCTCGAGAGCAAGGCCAGCGCGAGGGCGGCAAGGACTCTTGCGTGCATGGGTGGCTCCCTCCCTCACTAAAAAAGGTGCCCGCCGGGGGACGGAGCACGTAAACCGGTGTAGATCCGCGCGCGACAAAAAGCAACGACCAATCACCCGCCCGCGCGAGAAAGAGGCCCGTCAGTAACCGGGCGGCCCGCTGCGGGATCGGCTGGCGCAGGCAGCCACGCCACAGCCGGCGGCCGCGCAATAGGACGTGGCGGGCCGTCTGGGCGCTCGCGGCGACGGAAGCAGGGGCGGCGACAGCAGATCCTGGACGCTTGGCGCGGGGCCCGCTAGTCGATAGGCGCGTCTGCGCGCCGTCATGCGCGCTGGTGGATGACGCATGGCTGTTTCCTCTCCCGGGGTTACTTTCGTATTGTTGTCACTGGCTCGTGTTCTTCTGGCACTGACTCTCCAGAGCGACAAGCGTGCCAATGTCATGCTTTCTCTTGTGCCGCAAGGCCTGCAGGCCGTTGACGTGCCAAGCGTTCCCGGCGGGATGGCATGCTTCGATGCCATTCGGTTTCGCGGCTGTAACCGAAGGCGTGAAAGTCCGCTGCTAGCGCGTGCACGCGCGCAACAAGCTGGCAAACCGTGGGCGCGTCAGCGGGCTGGCCTGGTCGGCGGCCCGGGTCGGATTCGGGGGGGAAACGGAAGATGAGCGGTGGATTAACGGCCTGCGCATCCACTGGAAGGGCGGCCATGCGAGTCCACGCCACGAGGTGAGCGGTTCGGCGTCCACATGGCATGTCAGTCTTATCAGACAACGATGCCTGTGCACCTTGTTGCAACGCTGAAACAGGCGGTCAGGCGATCCGCTGCCGCAGAAATGGGTACGCTCGGCGCTGGCCGAACCTGACCGTACCACGCTCGGTGCGGTGTTCTAGCGGGGCGTGCCAGACGGTGACGATGCGCTGGTGCCTGCGGCCTGCGATCCGTTGCTGGAGATGGGTTTGGGGCCCGGCCCCGGCGCCTGATTCCGATCGCATCCTGCAAGCGCGCCCAGGCAGAACGTCAGGCAGAGCGTCAGCCCGATGCCGCGCACAACAGGGGACCGGCCAAGCATGGTGCGAATCACGATTGCCTCCTGATATCCCGGCGAGTGGATGGCCCGGCCGGTTGTTGTGCCTTGATCTACTCTAGCAGGCGTGTCCGCGCGGCGCTTGACCGCGCGCACTATGATGAACTCAAGCCCGGGCGCCGATAACGGCGGTCGTATTCATCGTGGCGCGGCCGCACGACTTTGACGGTGCCGATCCCTGCACTTATGCTTGGCGAAGTTACCCAAGGATGAACGCCATGCCCCCTGAACACGCCCCAAACAACCCGGAGCACGCTTCCTCGCAACGGGCGCCCAGGCGCTGGCTTCCAGACCGGCACACCGGCGGGCGCACCGTGCGCGTGGTGTCGGCCTCGATCAATTCGTGGCTGGACCATCGCGCCGCCAGCAAGGGCGCGGCGCTGTCCTTCTACATGCTGTTCTCGCTGGCGCCTATCCTGGTGCTGGTCATCTCCATCGCCGGACTGTTCTTCGGTGCCGAGGCGGCGCGCGGTGAGATTTTCGCGCAGATTCAGGATCTGGTCGGTGCCAAGGGCGCCGCCGCGATCGAGGGCATTCTGGCCGCCACGCATCGCGCCGGCGGCAGCGGCGTGGCGGCAATCATTGCCACCGGCATCCTGTTCGTCGGCGCCACCAGTGCGTTCGCCGAGCTCAAGAGCAGCCTGGACGACATCTGGCATGCGCCGCCGCCGGCCGGCGCTGGCTGGCAGAAGCTGCTGCGGGCCCGGCTGCTGTCGTTCAGCATCGTTCTGGTTCTGGCTTTCATGTTGCTGGTGTCGCTGATCGTGAATGCCGCGCTGGCCGTGATCGACCGTTTCTGGGGGCAGCTCTGGACGGCCACATGGTTCGCGCCGGTGGCTGAAGGCATCTCGACGCTGTTTTCGTTCGCCGTCGTTACCGCGCTGTTCGCGGTGATCTTCAAGATGCTGCCGAATGCGCGCATCGCGTGGCGCGACGTGATGATGGGCTCCGTCATCACGGCCCTGTTGTTTGCCGTGGGCAAGCGCCTGATCGGCCTGTACCTGGGCAACAGTGCGGTGGCATCGTCGTACGGGGCAGCCGGATCGGTCGTGGCGCTGATGCTCTGGATCTATTATTCGGCACAAATCTTCTTCTTCGGTGCCGAGCTGACGCGCCAATACGCACTGCAATTCGGTAGTCTGCGCGGTCATGATCCCGCGCAGGAGCGCGAAACGGTAGAATAGCGCCCCTGTCCGCCCTCGGGCCAGCCGCGCCCCGGCGCCGCTGCGCCGTTCGGGCCTTTGCCATCACCAGATATCACCTGCCAGGTTCCCCCAGCCGTGAGTTCGCTCGTTTCCGAAATTGCGCGTCGGCGCACATTTGCCATCATCTCCCACCCGGACGCGGGTAAGACCACACTGACCGAGAAGCTGCTCTGGTTCGGCGGCGCAATTCAGGTGGCCGGCGAGGTGCGCGCGCGCAAGGCCGATCGCCACGCCACCTCGGACTGGATGGAGCTGGAAAAGCAGCGCGGCATCTCGGTGACGTCGTCGGTGATGCAGTTCCCGTATCAGGCGCGTCCGGAGTTGCCCGAGAACATCGTGAACCTGCTCGACACCCCGGGCCACGAGGACTTCTCCGAAGACACGTACCGCACGCTGACCGCCGTGGATTCGGCCGTGATGGTGATCGACTCGGTCAACGGCGTGGAAGCGCAGACGATCAAGTTGCTCAACGTCTGCCGTTTGCGCGCCACGCCGATCCTCACGTTCATCAACAAGCTGGACCGAGAAGGCCGCTCGCCGATCGAACTGCTCGATGAAATCGAGGACGTGCTCCAGATTCAGTGCGCGCCGATGACCTGGCCGATCGGTATGGGCAAGGCGTTCCGTGGCGTGTATCACCTGATCGACGACAAGGTGCAACTGTTCGACCCGAAGGGAGAGAAGGGCACGGCGGCGATCATCGACGGCATCGACAACCCGGAACTCGACCGCATCCTGGGCTCGCAGGCCGAGGAGCTTCGCATCGAGGTGGAACTGGTGCGCGGCGCGTCGCACACGTTCGACAAGGAAGCGTTCCTGGCCGGCAAGCAGTCGCCGGTCTACTTCGGCTCGGCCATCAACAACTTCGGTGTGCAGTCGCTGCTCGACGCGCTGTGCGAGCTGTCGCCCCCGCCGCTGGCGCGCCAGACCGAAAGCCGCACCGTGGAGCCCGAGGAGGCCAAGTTCACCGGCTTCGTGTTCAAGATCCAGGCGAACATGGACCCGCGTCACCGCGACCGCATTGCGTTCGTGCGCGTCTGCTCGGGCCGTTTCGATCGCGGCATGAAGCTGCTGCACGTGTCGCAGGGCAAGACTGTCGCGATCAACAACGCCATCACCTTCATGGCGCAGGACCGTAACACGACTGAGGAAGCCTTCGCGGGCGACATCATCGGCGTGCCGAACCACGGCACGATCCGTCTCGGCGACGTGTTCACGGAAGGCGAGCCGCTGCGTTTCACGGGCATCCCGTCGTTCGCGCCCGAGTTCTTCCGCCGCGCGCGACTGAACAACCCGCTCAAGGTCAAGCAGTTGCAGAAGGGTTTGCAGCAGCTTGCCGAAGAAGGCGCGACGCAGATGTTCCGTCCGCTGGCTTCGAACGATCTGGTGTTGGGCGCGGTCGGTATGCTGCAGTTCGATGTGGTGGCGCACCGCCTGGAGCACGAGTACGGTGTGGATGCGATCTTCGAATCGCACGAATGCGCCACGGCCCGCTGGCTGAAGGGCGATCCGGCCGAAATCGAGAAGCTGATCGACAAGGCCGGGCACAACGTCGCGCTCGACGGTGCGGGTGACCATGTCTACCTTGCCCCGAGCATGGTCAACCTGCGCTTGACGCAGGAGCGCTTCCCGAACATCAGGTTCCTGGAAACGCGCGAGATCGTCTGATCCCCAGCGCAGTTCGATAACGGAAACGGCCCGCATCTGCGGGCCGTTTCCGTTGGTGCGTGCGGCGTGACCCGTCAGTACGCCAGCGATGCCTGGATATAGAACGTGCGCGGCATGCCGACGTACATCCCACGGTTGTTATCGGTGGAACGCGTGAAGTAGCGGCGGTCGAACAGGTTCTTGATGCCGACTGCCAGCTTCAGGTTCTGCGCGGCCTTGCCGAAGTCGTAGCCCATGCGCATGTTCAGCAGCGCGTAGCCGGGAATGTCGCCAAGCGAGCCATCCGCCGATTGCTGCGTCTGGTACACGGGGTTGTCGCCGGCCGGGTCGCCTGGCGAGTGTTGCTTCGACTGCGCGTAGCCATCGACGTTGATGGACCACCGGTCACGCGCGTAGCGCATCCCCAGCGTGGCTACGTGGCGCGAGTAGAAGGGCAGGTCGCGGCCCGCGAACGCGCCTTGCTGGTAGGTGGCGTCCGTGAACGTGTACGTGGCGTAGGCGGTCAGGCCGGCCAGCGTTTTCGTCAGCGAACCGAAGTCGAAGCGCAGCCCCGATTCGATACCGCGGTGCTTCGTCGCGCCAAGGTTCGTCCATGCATCCTGCGAGCCGTTCCGGCCGGCACGCAGCTGCAGTTCGTCATCGAAGTTGATGTTGAACAGCGTCAGCTCACCGCCCCAGCCGTGCACGTCATTGAAGTGCGTGCCGATTTCGTAAGTCTTGGCCTTCTCGGGCGTCAGACCGTTAGTGGTGCGGTTGATCTGGAAGTACTGGACGGGCCCGAACGAAACGCCCGCATTGGCGAAGGCGGTCCAGTTGTCGGTGACGTGGTACATCACCGAGACCGACGGCAGCGGCTCGTTCGCCGAGTTGTCGGTTCGCTTGCCGGTCACGTTGTCCGTGATGTTCGAGCGGATGAATTCGTAGCGCAGGCCCGGCGTGATCGTCCACTTGCCCCAGTTGATGGTGTCATCGATGTAGATCGCGTTGGCCGTGGTGCCGCCGTCGCTGGACTGGTACAGGCTGGCAGGCAGGTCGGGCGCGTACACGCTGCCCGGCGTGTAGAGGGCCGTGCGCGTCGCCCGTTCGGAACTGGCCTCGCGCAGATAGCGATAGCCGACGCTGATCTCGTTGCTGACGCTGCCGGTGCGGAACAACTGCGAGTAGCGCGGCTCGATCGCGAACACGTGATAGTTGCGCGGTGATTTGGTCAGCCGCATCTGGCTGCCGTTGGGCTGCTCGAGCGTGCTGCCACGGAAGCTGTCGGTGTAGTACGTCAGGACTTCGAACTTGCGGTTGTTGTCGTTGTGCGCGTACTTGAGCGAGAAGTCCGTGCGGCGGCCCGAGAAATCGTCAAACGGGCGCGTGGACTGGAACGGGTTGGCCGCAAATTGCTCCGGCGTGAGGCCCCCAGGCATGCCTGCGTGCGCTTCGTAGTAGTGGAACGCGGCCGAGAGCTCGTCGGTCTTGGAGATCCGATAGGCGCCCTTGAGCATCAGGTCGTCGATATCGACGTTGTCATTGCTCTCGCGGTAGCCATTGCCATGCACGCCGGAGTAGAGCAGGGCGCCACCGAGGCCGTTGTCGTTGGTGCCGCCGATGAAGGCGGTGGGGTTGGCCTTGGCATTGCCACCGTGGCTGTAGATGTCGGTGGAGACCGACGCGTCTGCCGCGAAAGTCTGCGGGATCGGGCGCGTCACGAAGTTGATGATGCCGCCCACGTTCTGCGGGCCGTATCGTACCGAACCCGCGCCACGCACCACGTCGACTGCCGCGAGGTTGCCCAGCGAGGTAGGAGCCATCGACAGTTGCGGCTGTCCATAGGGCGCCACGGCCAAGGGCACGCCATCCATCAGGATCGTCGAACGTGGGGAGAGCCGCGAGGTCAGCCCGCGCACGCCCACGTTCAGCGAGATATCGCTGCCGCCCGTGCCATTGTTGTCCTGCACCTGCACGCCGGGCACGCGCTTCAGCACGTCGCGCACGTTATTGGCGCCCGTCTCGACAATGGCCTCCCGGTCGACGATGGTCCGTGCGCCGGGATGCTCCAGCACCTTTTCCTCGTTGGGGGCCTCGAGCCAATTGCCCACCACGGTCACGGTGTTGAGCGTGGTCTCTTTGGCCGGGGTGGCGGCCGGTGCGGTCTGGGAGCGGGAGGCGAGAGGAAGGGCGAGCAGGGCGACGCCGGTGGCGCAAAGGGTCAGGCGAAAAGCTGGCAGCACGGTGAACATCCGAGGTAGGCAAATACAAGTGCCTGATGGTGCGCAACACGTCGCGAAAAGCGTGTGCTGCGTCACAAGGCCTCGAAAGTATAAATAGGAATGATTCGCAGCTACATTGTTAACGGTAAATTTTGTCGGACATGTGGCATAAATGCATCAACGTTGATACATGAAAGCGCCAGCACCTCCCGACCGCCTCGTTTAGAATCACCACCTTTGTGTCCAAGTGCACGCATTCGTGCGCTTCCCGCCTCGCAGTACACAAAATGTGCTGCTGAAGCATCTCCGACGCGTTCCTTCGAGCGCCGATACACCCCATGTCCACCGCCCCCGCACAAGCGGCCGACGAGCCGCAAACCGTCTTTCGTGATCCTGCTTTCCGGCATTTCTGGTTCGCCCGGCTTTGCACCACCATCGCCTATCAAATCTTCACTGTCGCCGTCGGCTGGCAGATGTATGACCTGACGCGCGATCCGTTCATGCTCGGCATGGTCGGGCTGGTGCAGTTCCTGCCGTCGATCGTCCTGCTGCTGATGTCGGGTCATGTGGCCGACCGGTTCGATCGCCGCATCGTGGTGCGTACCTGTCAGGTGCTGGAAGCACTGATCGCGGCATCGATGGCCGCGGCGAGTTTCTCGGGCTGGGTCACGAGCGAGCACATCTTCCTGTTCGTTGCCGCGATCGGCGGGTGCCGCGCCTTTGAAACCCCCACGCTCCAGGCATTGCTGCCCAGCGTGGTGACGTCACGCCAGTTGCCACGCGCGGTGGCGTTGTCGAGTTCGGCGGGGCAGACCGCGATCATCATCGGGCCAGCGCTGGGCGGCTTTGCCTACGTAGCGGGGCCCGGTGTGGTCTATTCGATCAGCGCCGCGCTGTTCGCGATTGCCGCGGTTCTGGTCACAACGCTGAAGCTCCGGCAGGCCGCGCAGCGGATGACCGCGCAGGCCAGCCTCAAGACGCTGTTCGCCGGATTTGCCTATATCCGAAGCCATCAGGTGCTGCTGGGCGCGGTGTCGCTGGACCTGTTCGCGGTACTGCTCGGCGGCGCCACGGCGCTGCTGCCGATCTACGCGCGCGACATCCTGCATACCGGTCCGTGGGGTCTTGGCCTGCTGCGCTCGGCGCCCGCGATCGGTGCGTTGACCACCGCGCTCTGGCTGGCCCGCAACCCGCTCAACCGTCGCGTCGGGCGCGTGATGTTCACGGCCGTGGCGATCTTTGGTCTGGCGACGATGGTGTTCGGCGTCTCCAAATGGCTGCCGCTGTCGATGGCGGCGCTCGTGGTGCTCGGTGCGTCAGACATGATCAGCGTTGTGGTGCGCCAGACGCTGGTACAGCTCGACACCCCCGATGACATGCGCGGACGCGTGGGCGCGGTGAATTCGGTGTTCATCGGCGCTTCCAACCAGCTTGGCGAGTTCGAATCCGGGGTGACCGCCGCGCTGCTTGGGCCGGTTGGCGCGGTCCTGCTGGGTGGTGTCGGCACGCTGATCGTGGTGGTGACGTGGATGCGCCTGTTCCCGAATCTCACCGAGCGCGATCGCCTGCACGATCATCATCCGGCCAAGGCAAGCTGAGCGGCATGGCCGCTCGCCGGCAGAAAAGCGTACCCGTTTCTGCGCGCCGGTGATCGCGCTATAGTCGCCCAATGTCCGTCCCCTCCACACCCCTCCATGACAACGCGGTGTTCTCCGCGCTCACGCAGTCGCGTGCGTCGCTGGAGCGCGCCTGCGCGCTGGGTGACGGGTTTGGCCTCGCGCTCTGGCGCAACCGGATGGACGACACCGCGTATGCGCGGCCCGGCCATCACACGATGTCGGTCTATCTCGAGGGCGGCTTCTCGACGTACCGGCGCGACGCACCCGACCGCAAGGGCGCGCCCGACCGCCTGTGCCTGCTGCCTGCCGACCATGAGTCTCGCTGGCACGTCGGCGGCACGCAGCGCTTCATGCATCTCTACTTCCAGCCCGAGCATCTGGCCTGGCACTGCGTGCGTGTGCTGGACATGGAGCCACGCGCGCTGCAGTTGCAGGACCGCTTGTTTGCCGAAGACGATGCGCTGGTGGCGCTGACCCGCCACATGGTTGCGCTCGACTGGGAAGCGCCCGACATGCGCATGGCCGCCAATGCGATGGCGCACGAGGCAGTGACGCGGATGCTGCTGTCGCACGGTACGCGCCAGCCTTCGGTCGACTGGCGCGGCGGTCTTTCCGCCGCCGCGCGTCGGCGTGTGACGGAGTGGGTTCATGCCCATCCGGCCGCCAATCCCACGCTCGGAGACCTGGCCGCGCTGGCGGATCTGTCCGAGTACCACTTCGCCCGCATGTTCCGCATTTCATTCGGAATGCCCGCGCATGTCTGGATCATGCGCGCGCGGCTGTCACGGGCGTGCGGGCTGCTGGGCGACCGGCGGCTCTCGTTGCAACAGGTAGCCGACCAAGCTGGCTTTGCCTCCGCCAGCCATTTCAATAACAGGTTCCGCGCCGCCTATGGGGTGACGCCGGGACAAGCGCGTGCGTCCGGAATGGGCGCACTACCGTCTATTTCGGCCTCTCAGGCATCGTAAGGCGCACATTTAGGCCGTTTCGCTGCACTGCGTCACGCAGAAATGGGTACGCTTTTGCTGAAGACCGATCCGGAACGTCTCGGTCCGACGGGTGTCTACGAGCTTTGCCCTGAAAGGAAGGAGCCGACGGATGGACCTGAAATTCATTGATCCCGCCAAAGTCGAGGCCACCTGGACCTATCTCGCGCAATTCGCGGTTAGCCAGGGGCTGAACCTGCTGGCCGCGCTGGCGATTCTGGTTACCGGGTGGTGGTTGTCCAGCCGCGTCAGCCGGGCGTTGACGCGGGCGCTGCAGCGCACGTACATCGACGACACCCTGAGGCCGATGCTGACCGCGGTGGCGCAATGGATCATCCGGATCCTGACCATCGTGCTGGTGCTGTCGCAGTTTGGCGTGCAGACCGCCAGCATCATCGCGATGCTGGGTGCCGCCGGCCTGGCGATCGGGCTGGCGTTGCAGGGCACGCTGCAGAACATCGCGGCCGGCATCATGCTGGTGCTGCTGCGACCGTTCCGCGTCGGGCAGTACATCGACGCGCAGGGCGTGGCGGGCACGGTGCGCGAAACCGGCCTCTTCATGACCGAGCTGACGACGGCCGATGGCGTGTGCATGCGCGTGCCGAACGGCAAGATCTGGGGCAGCGCCATCACCAACTACAGCGAGAACCCGACGCGCCGCCTGGACATCGAGGCCATCGTCACGTTCGACAGCGACATTCAGGCGGGCCTCGATGCGCTCAAGGCCATGATGACCGAGGAGTCGCGCCTGCTGCCCGAGCCGAAGCCCGAAGTCATGGTGACCCGCTACACCGACCGGGGCATCACGCTGAACGCGCGCTACTGGACGAACAGCGGCGACTTCTGGAGCGTCCAGTATGGCTTCTTCGGCCGGCTGCAACAGCGGCTGGAGGATGCCGGTTGCCGCCTGGCCGTGCCCGTGCAGGAAGTACGCAGGCCAGAAAGCGGCGACGCCGCCCGCGCGTAACCCACACGCACGTAAAACGCGTGCAAGAAGCGCGCGAAAATCGTACGCAGAAACGGGTACGCTTTCGCGGCCGCCATCCCGGCGGCCGCCCCCCCAATTCCCCTAATTCCCTTAATGCTCTTCCGCGAACAGCGAGCACGCGCCGGCTTCGGCCGTGCTCACGTGCGCGCGAAAGCCGCCGAAGAGGTCGCGGCCCACGCCATGCCGATTGCGTGTCAGATCGGGCGTGTCCATGGGGCGGGACGCCCATTCTGCCTCGTCGACCCTGACCGTGAGCACGCCTGCGGGGGCATCCACGCGCACGATATCGCCCGTGCGGACCTTGCCGATCTCTCCGCCCGCATGCGCTTCGGGGCAGACGTGGATGGCAGCCGGTACTTTGCCCGATGCGCCCGACATGCGGCCATCCGTCACCAGCGCCACGTGGAAGCCGCGATCCTGCAGCAATGTCAGTGTCGGCGTGAGCTTGTGCAGCTCGGGCATTCCGCAAGCCGATGGGCCTTGCCACGGGAGCACGGCCACGAAGTCACGCTCCAGCTCGCCACGCTTGAAGGCAGCCAGCAGATCGTCCTGGCGATGGAACACGATGGCGGGTGCTTCCACGACCTGATGCTCGGGTTTGACGGCCGATGTCTTGATAACGCAGCGGCCGAGCTTGCCATCGAGCAGCTTGATACCGCCGTCGGGCGCGAACGGGCTGTCGGCGGTGCGCACGATGGTGTCGTCCAGGGACTTCACCGGGCCGTCAATCCAGCTCAGCTTGCCATCTCGCAGTACCGGCTCGCGCGTGTAATCGGCCAGACCGGTGCCGGCGATCGTATTGACGTCGTCATGGAGCAGCCCCAGCGACAGCAGCCCGCGTATCACCACCGGCAACCCGCCGGCCGCCTGGAACTGGTTCACGTCGGCCTTGCCGTTCGGGTACACACGCGCCAGCAAGGGCACAGCGGCGGACAGTTCGTCGAAATCGTCCCAGGTCAGCAGAATGCCGGCCACGCGGGCCATGGCGATCAGGTGCAGCGTGTGGTTGGTGGACCCACCCGTGGCCAGCAACCCGACGATACCGTTCACAAAGGCGCGTTCGTCCAGGACTTCGGCAATCGGCATGTAGCGCGTGCCGCCGTGAACGAGCCGCAGCGCCTGGCGCGCGGATTCGCGGGTCAGGGCCTCGCGGAGCGGCGTGTTCGGATTGATGAAGGCCGTGCCCGGCAGATGGAGGCCCATGATCTCCATGAGCATCTGGTTCGAATTGGCGGTGCCGTAGAACGTGCAGGTGCCCGGGCCGTGGTACGACCGTGTCTCGGCTTCCAGCAGTTCCTCGCGCCCGATCTTGCCTTCCGCGTAGAGTTGCCGGATGTGCGCCTTTTCCTCATTGCCCATGCCGGTCGTCATCGGGCCACCCGGCACGAACACGGCGGGCAGGTGTCCGAACGACAGCGCGCCCATCACCAGGCCTGGCACGATCTTGTCGCACACGCCGAGGCAGAGCACGCCGTCGAACATCTGGTGCGATAGCGCGACCGCGGTGGCCATCGCGATCACGTCACGCGAGAACAGCGACAGGTCCATGCCGTCCTGGCCCTGCGTGACTCCATCGCACATGGCCGGCGTGCCACCGGCGAACTGCGCGGTACCGCCGGCGTCCAGAGCGGCTTCCTTGATCCACTGCGGAAAGGCGTTCAGCGGCTGGTGTGCGGACAGCATCTCGTTGTAGGCCGACACGATCGCGAGATTCGGCCGCTCCTGCGCCTTGAGCCGGATCTTCGCATCATCGGGCATCGCCGCCACGCCGTGTGCGAGATTGGTGCACGACAGGTTGGCGCGTTCGACCTTCTGGCCCGCCATGGCGCGGGTGCGCTCCAGGTAGGCCTGGCGGGTAGGGGCACTGCGGGCCACGATGCGGGCCGTGACCGCATCCAGTACGGGGTGGCGGGGCATGGAAGTCTCCTGTAGGGCGCTATCAGCGTAGTCGAAATTCATGGGCATCATCGGAATGCCGTCCGGATCGGCGACCTGCCCGTTTGCGAGGGCGTCTGCATGTGGGATTGAAGCGGCTCACGGTTGTTCCGCCACGGTGATCCGGGCCACGCAGAAACGGGTACGCTTTGGGTCCGATGTGCGGCGCGGGTCATGCTCGTGGCCACTTCCCCCTGCCCAAGCGGCGGCGAGTGACGTACCATGGCCGGAACCAATGCGCCGCGCGGCGGACTCAATAGTTGCCGGGGCGCCCCATCCCCCGCAAGGAGCCCAGGGTGAGCTTGCCCGATTTCGACATGGTGCTGTTCGGCGGCACCGGAGACCTGGCGCGGCGCAAGCTGCTGCCAGCCCTTTTCGACGCGCACCGCACGGGGTGTCTCCACCCGTCCTCGCGCATTCTCGCTACCGGAAGTCATCCGCACACCACCGAGCAATACAAGGCGATGCTCGAGGAAAGCGTGCGTCCTGGCCTCGAACATGCGCCACCCGAAGCGTGGACCTCGTTCATGGATCGTATCGGCTACGTGCAGGCCGACGCGCGCCAGCCGGCGCACTTCGACGCGCTGGCCGAGCAGGTGCTGGCCCGAAAGCCCGAAGTGGTCGTGTGCTATCTGGCCACGGCGCCACATATCTTCGTGCCGATCTGCGAGCAACTGGGGCGAACCGGCCTCAATGCGCCCAACGTGCGCGTGGTGCTCGAGAAGCCGCTCGGCCATGATCTCGACTCGTCGGAGGCGATCAACAACGCCGTGTCGCGGTATTTCGGCGAGGAACAGATCTACCGGATCGACCATTACCTGGGCAAGGAATCGGTCCAGAACCTGATGGCGATCCGCTTCGCCAACGCGCTGTTCGAGCCGCTGTGGCGGCGCGAGTGGGTGCAGGACGTGCAGATCACCATCGCCGAGGAACTGGGCGTGGAGACACGCGGTGATTTCTACGATCGTACCGGCGCGCTGCGAGACATGGTGCAGAACCACCTGGTGCAACTGCTGTGCATGGTGGCGATGGAACCGCCGGCCAGCCTGTCCGAAGACGCGATCCGCGACGAGAAGATCAAGATCCTCAAGGCGCTCAAGCCCATCCTGCCGCAGGACGTTGCCGAGAAGACCGTGCGCGGCCAGTATCGCGCCGGCGCCGTCGGCGGCAAGCCCGTGGTCAGCTACGTCGACGAGCAGGGTATCGCCGCCGACAGCACGACCGAGACCTTTGTTGCCATCAAGGCCGAAATCGCCAACTGGCGCTGGGAAGGGGTGCCGTTCTACCTGCGCACGGGCAAGCGGATGCAATCGCGCGTGGCCGAGATCGTGGTCCATTTCCGCGACGTGCCCCATGCGATCTTTCCCAGGCCGCTGACCCTGTCGCCGCAGAACCGGCTCGTGATACGGCTACAGCCCGAAGAGAGCATCCGCTTGTATTTCCTGGTCAAGCAACCGGGCGATACCGTGGAGCTGACGCCGACCTCGCTCGATCTCGACTTCGCCAACTCGTTCAAGATGCGCCGTGCGGGCGCATACGAGCGGCTGTTGCTCGACGTGATCCGCGGCAAGCTTGGCCTGTTCGTGCGACGCGACGAGCAGGTGCAGGCGTGGCGCTGGGTCGAGCCGATTCTGGATACGTGGGACCAGAGCACCGTGCCGCCCAAACCGTACACGGCCGGCACCTGGGGACCGGCGGCATCGTCGGCCCTGATGTCGCGCGACGGCGCGTTGTGGCACGAGGAGGCCTGACGCGCCACAGAAGGATCGGAAACATCGGAAGCATCGGATTCACCACGACACGCGAACCATAAGGAGTAGAAGGAGCAGCCCATGCGCCAATTCGAACATGCGACGTTGATGGACCAGGCTGAATCGCTGGCCATCTCGATCGGTCACGCGCTTGATCTCGCGATCAAGGCCAAAGGCTGGGCCGTGCTGGCCGTGTCGGGCGGCAAGTCGCCACAAGCCATGTTCGAGCGGCTGCGCTACCGCCCCGTTCGCTGGGAAGCCGTGACGGTCACGCTGGTCGACGAGCGCGCGGTGCCGCCCGATGACGCAGACAGCAACGGAGCCATGGTGCGCAGCCACTTGCTGCGCGAAGGCGCGGGCGTGGCGGCCTGGGCGCCGCTGATTCGCGACGAGGCCGAGGCCGCGCACCCGCAAAGCGCGGTGGCGCGCCTGAATCAGGCCTTCCTGCAACCGGATGTGGTGGTGCTGGGCATGGGCGAGGATGGTCACACGGCCTCGCTGTTTCCGGATGCGCCTGAGCTTCAGACCGCCCTGTCCGAACCGACTCCGGGCTACATCGTTACCCATCCGTCCGTCGCGCCCCATGCGCGCATCACGCTGAACCTGGCCGCGTTGCTGGCGGCGGACCGCATGTTCCTGGCGATCAGCGGCGAGAAGAAGGCTGCCGTGCTGGAGCAGGCGCTGAAGACCCCGACGCCCTCGTTGCCGGTCAGTGTCGTGCTGGCACGGCACCGCCACGGCGTCGATGTCTTCCGGGTCTAAGCCCATGACGGATCGTGCGATGTCCTATCCCCGGATTCTGGCCGACGTGGGCGGCACCAACGTGCGCTTTGCCATGGAGACAGCGCCGATGCGGATCGGCGAGATCACCGCATACAAGGTGGCCGAGCACGCCTCGCTCGAAGCCGCGATGCGGCTCTACATGCTGACGCGTAGCGGCGCGGCCCGGCCGCGTCACGCGGCCATCGGCCTGGCCAACCCGGTCACTGGTGACCAGGTCAAGCTGACCAACCACAACTGGGCGTTCTCGGTCGAGGCCATGCGGCGCGCGCTCGACCTCGACACGCTGGTGGCCATCAACGACTTCACCTCGCTGGCGCTGGCGCTGCCGTATCTGCCCGACGCCAGTCTTGTACAGGTACGCGACGGCACGGCGGTGGCCACGGCGCCCCGGGCCTTGATCGGGCCCGGTACCGGCCTTGGCGTATCCGGCCTGATTCCCGCGCCGGGTGGCGCGGTGGCGCTGGCGGGCGAGGGCGGACACATCGAGATCATGCCGGTCACCGACGACGAGTGGATCGCCTGGCGCGCCGCCCACGATCAGTTTGGACGCGTGTCGGCGGAGCGGCTGCTGTCGGGTATGGGTCTCTCGCATATTCATGCTGCGCTGTCCGCAGAAATGGGTACGCCTCTGGAGGTGCCGCTGGCCCCGGCGCAGGTGACGGACGGCGCGATGCGCGCGGGCGACCCGATATGCCGCCGCGCTTTCGACGCGTTCTGCGGGATGCTCGGCTCGGTTGCCGCCGATGTCGCGCTGGTGCTCGGCGCACGTGGTGGCGTCTATATCGGCGGTGGTATCGTTCCACGCTTTGTCGATGCCCTACGGGCGTCGACCTTCGCGGAGCGCTTTGTCGCCAAGGGCCGCATGGGCAGTTTTCTTGCCGATGTGCCGGTGTACGTGATCACGGCCGAGTATCCGGCGCTGCCGGGCCTGGCTCGCGCGCTGGCGGACCGGCTCGAAGCCGACGCGCGCCGCGCCGAGACCTCTCAATCCTGAAAGACGATGCGTGTATTGCTGGTAGAAGATGACGCCATGATCGGCGAAAGCGTGAAGGTGGCGCTGCGCCAGGAGGGTTTTACGGTCGACTGGGTGCGCGATGGCGATGCCGGGCTCGATGCCGCATCGGACCAGCACGGGCCCCGGGCCGACGGTGGCTACGACGTGGTGCTACTAGACCTGGGTTTGCCGCGCCGCCCTGGGCTCGACGTCCTGAAGACGCTACGGGCCCGCAACGTGCGCACGCCGGTGCTGATCCTGACCGCGCGCGACGCGGTGGCCGACCGCGTGGCCGGACTCAACGCTGGCGCCGACGACTACCTGATCAAGCCGTTCGATCTGCAGGAACTGGCGGCCCGTATGCACGCGCTGGTGCGCCGTGCCGAGGGGCGCGCGGAACCGGTGCTCCGCTACGGCGACATCATGCTCAACCCCGCCACCCGCGAAGCCACCCAGGCCGGCGCGTCCGTCCGGCTGTCGGCGCGTGAATTCGCACTGCTGTCGGCGCTGATGGCTCGACCCGGCAAGGTGTGGTCGGTGCCGCAGCTTCAGGAGCGGTTGTATGGCTGGGATGACGAAGTCGGCAGCAATACGGTGGAGGTCTATATCCATGCGCTGCGCCGCAAGTTCGGCGCGGCGCTGATTCGCAATATCCGCGGGGTGGGCTATGTGATCCCCGCCGAAAGCGGCGCGGAACAAGACACCAAGGGCGGTCCCGAGGGAGCCATGCATTGATGCGCTCGATTCAACGTACGCTGCTTTGGTGGCTTGCGGCGGGGCTTGCCGTGGGGATCGCCGTGGCCACCGCGCTGATCTATGGGCAGGCGCGGCAGGAAGCCAACGCGCTGTTCGACTACCAGATGAAGCAATTGGCGGCCGCGTTGCCGAGCCAGTTTTCCGCGCCGGTGGCGCCGCCGTTCGATTCCGGCAGCCCGACGGGCGCCGACCTGCTGCACGCCGACGAGGACGTCGTGATTCACATCTGGGATGGCTCGGGACGCAGCCTTTATCTGTCGCACTCGCATCCGGCATTGCCGCCGCAGGCGGAGCTGGGTTTCTCGAATGCGCAGACCAACTCTGGCGAGTGGCGCATCTACAGCGTGCAGCTCGGGCCGGCGGTTGTGCAGATCGCCCAGCCGATGAGCGCGCGTCGCACGCTGGCCGCGCATATGGCGCTGCGCACGGTGGCGCCGCTGCTGCTGCTGTTGCCGCTGCTTGGCTGGCTGGTGTGGCTGGCGGTGGGGCGTGGCCTGCGGCCGCTGCGCGAGATTGCCAGCGAGGTGAGCGCGCGCGATGCCAACACGCTCGCGCCTCTGTCCGTGCGCAATATGCCCGAGGAGATCGCGCCGTTATCCGATGCCTTGAATCAGTTGCTGGGGCGGCTGGCGCATGCCATCGACACGCAACGCGCGTTCGTGGCCGATGCCGCTCATGCGTTGCGCACGCCGTTGGCCGCGCTGCAGTTGCAGGCTCAACTCGTCGAACGGGCCGAAAGTGCCGAGGCCAGGCAGGAGGCCGTGGGCCAGCTACGGCAGGGGCTTGAGCGGTTGACCCACCTCGTGGCGCAGTTGCTCACGCTGGCGCGGCAGGAGCCAGGCGCCGTGCCGCCGCCACATGAACCGATCGACCTGCGTGAACTGGCCGTCGGCGTGGTGGCGGATATGTCCCAGGCCGCCATCAATCGCGATATCGACCTCGGTCTGGATGACAAGGCCGGGAGCCAGGCCACCGTGCGTGGCGATGCCGATGCCTTACGCATCCTGCTGACCAATCTGGTCGACAACGCGCTGCAATACATTCCGCGTGGCGGGCGCATCGATGTGCGGGTGAGCGAGGCCGCGGCGGGCGTGGAACTGGCCGTGATCGACAACGGCCCGGGTATTTCCGCCGCCGAGCGCGAGCGCGTGTTCGATCGCTTCTATCGCGTCCCAGATGCGCCCACCGGCGGAAGCGGGCTGGGTCTGGCCATCGTGGCCGAGATCGCGCAGTCGCACGGCGCGCGCGTCTTTCTGGAAGATGCGGCGCCTGGGCTGCGTGTGCGGGTGGTGTTTCCTGTGATCGCCTGATCTGATCGGCTGATCAGAGTACCGGCGCCACCAGCGGCTCGCCGGCGAAATGCCGCCGCGCATTCTCGACGAACTGGCTGACCGAAGCGAAGATTGCTTCGGGCGACCAGCCGGCCACATGCGGCGTCAGCACGACGTTGGGGCAATCGAACAGCTCGACGGGCGGTGCCGGCTCGCTCTCGTAGACATCGAGCCCCGCGCCGCCTAGTTCGCCTGCCCGCAGCGCGGCCGCCAGCGCCACCGTGTCTACCACGCTGCCACGCGCGATATTCACCAGATAGCCCGCCGGGCCCAGCGCGCGCAGCACGGGCGTGCCGACCATATGCCGCGTCTCGGTGCCGCCCGGCGTGGCGATGATCAGGTAGTCGGCCCATTCGGCCAGGGACATCACGCTGTCGAAGTAGCGATGCGGCACGTCCGTGCGCGCGCGGCGGTTGTGATAGCCGATCTCCAGATCGAACCCGAGACCGCGTTGCGCGATCCGTCGGCCGATCGTGCCCAGCCCGACGATGCCCATCCGCTTGCCTGACAAATTCGGGGCCAGCGGCAGCGCATTGCGCCAGATGCCTTCGCGCGTGGCGCGATCGTACGCGGGCACGCGGCGTACCGACGCCAGCAGCAACGCCATCGCATGGTCTGCCACGCAACTGTCATTGGTGCCGGCGCCGTTGCCGACGGCGATGCCGCGCTCGCGGCATTTGGCGGTGTCGATGTTCTCGTAGCCGGCACCCATCGCGCAGACCAGCTCCAGCGCGGGCATCGCGTCGATTTCTTCCGCGGTCAAGCCAATGCTGCCGATGGTCAGCACCGCGCGGAAGGTCTTGCCATGGGTAGCGACCTCGGTAGCGCGTTCGGCAGCAGTCGGCGCATAGCGAACGTCGTAGTGTTCGGCGATGAGGGCGAGGTGGGCAGGTTCGAGATGGTTGAGGATGAGCAGAGCGGGCTTCATGACTTCAGGACGTAACGGCAAGGCGAGGGAGAGACTGTTTCTGGATGTCGGCTTCAGCGGCCGAAGCGCCATTCTATGCCTGATGAGCGATGGCTGCCGGCCCTCGCCCACGCTCGCAGAAACGGGTACGCTTCGGGCATTTGGCGTGCGCAGAAATGGGTACGCTTTGGCGGTCGAGGATGCTGGAAATGTCCGGCATCCTCCCGCAGCCGCTCGCAATCACCCAATGCCCACTACCCTCACCCGAGAATCCCCAACCTGGCTGCCCGCCCCCGATAGCTGGCAGTACCACCTGCTGCTCGGCGCGGCCGGGATGCTGATCCTGGGGCCGCTCGGTGGTATCGCCGCGGCGTACATGAACTTCTCGCTCGGGTTCTTCGTGGGTGGACAGGTATTGGCCGGCATTCTCGGGTCGGCCGTGACGGCGGGCTACGGCGCATCCGGGCGTCACGGCGCGAACTACATCCAGACCGCCGCTGCGTCCGTGGCCGGCATGAGCGGCATGGCCGTCGTGATCCAGGCGATGGGCTGGATGGGCATGGCGCCGCCGCCGATGTGGCAGTTGATCGGCTACATGCTCTGCATCGGCATGTATGGGGTGGGCGTGGGAATGCTTTATACCCCGCTGCTGGTGGACCGGATGCAGCTCACGTTCCCGTCCGGGCTCGCGGTGGCCAACATCCTGCGCGCGCTGACCGATCCCGTGCTGCTGCGGCGCTCGGTTGCCCGTCTGGCGGGCGGCACCGGGCTTGGCGTGCTGGCGAGCATCGGTGCCACACGCGTGGCATGGCTTGGCGCGATCGACCTGTCGGCTTCCACGTTTGGCGCGGGCATGATCGTTGGCGCCCGCATTGGCATCGCGGCGCTGGTCGGCGGGCTTGCAAGCTGGGCGTTGACGCCGTACTTCGTCTCCATCGGCTGGCTGGCGCCGGGTGACCCCTATCGCAAGATCACGTTCCTGATCGCGCTGGGTATGATCATGGGCGCGGCGGCCGTCGATGTGTCGCTGCTCCTGATGCGCGCGGCGCAACGCACGCGTGCCGCTGCCTCGGGCGGCAGGGCGCCGCAGCGCTGGATCGTCGCATGGGTCGCGGTCTGGGGCGCGGCCGTCGTGGCCGCCGGCGTGGCCTGGTTCGGCCAACCAGTCGGCTATCAACTGATGGCCGTGGCGCTGGTGCTGATATTCGCGCTTGTCAACGGCATCTCGGTCGGCATGGTCGACCAGAATCCGATTTCGTCCGCGTTCGTGCTGACGGTGATCCTGATGGCGGCGGTGGGTTTGCGTCAGCCGCATGTCGGTTTGATTGCCGCAACCGTGCTGCTGGTCTCCACCGCGGAGGCGTGTGACATGCAGCAGGACCGTTCCACCGGCTGGCGCCTCGGCACCAATCGCATGATCCAGTTCGGCTATCAGGTCGCCGGCATCGTCGTGGGCGCGATCCTGGCGGTGCTGCTCGCGCGTCTGTTCATGGATGCCTATCCGGTTCTGCGACTGGATCAAACCACGCTGCCCGCCGATGCGCAGCCCGCGCGCTGGACATCGGCCATGACCTACAAGATCGTCGGTGCGCTGCGCAGCATGACCGAAGACAAGCCGTATCTGCGGCTGGCGGTATGGATCGGCCTGGGTATCGGGCTCGTCACCGAAGTCCTGCGCAAGCTGATAAGGGCGTCGGCGCGTTATCGCCGGTTCGCGGAGCAGAGCCGTGTCGGCAAGGGTTGCGATTTCCTTCTGGATGCCGTGTTGCTGCCGTCGCCGTATGCATCGTCCTTCGGCGGCTTCGTCAACTTGCCCGCCGCCGCGTGGATGGCGGCCGGTGGCGTGGTCGCCAGCCTGGTCGACAGTCGCGCGCAATCGTCATCGAAGGATGCGGCGCTGCCCGATGACATGAGCACGACGTCGCTGGTCGGTGGCGGACTGATCGCCGGCGATGCGCTGGCCGCGCTGGGGTTCGGCATCGCCGGCTTGCTGGCAGTCGTGCACTGATACGGCGGACTAGCTAGACCATGGCCACTATCCGCAGTCCCTCGACACCCTAGTGCAACGCGCCTATTTACACAGGATTCCGCTGGACCCAATCACCCATACCGCGGACAACTGGGAAATCGTACCGCCGCCAATCGACCCACAATCACCAACGATGCTGGAAGACCGCGCGATTGCGGGCGTGTTCGATGTCCGCAGCGGAGCGCTCGGTGCAACGCATGAAGGCACCCCGTATCGCGAGCTTTAGGCTCTTATTTCTGCCGAGCGTCTTGGCTTTGGTGTTTGCAGCGGGAAAGGTAGCCACTCCCACAGTGAACAACCTCGTGCGCGGAAGCGATGCGGGGCCAGCGCCGCGTGCCCGCTTCAGTATTTTCTGAATCCAGAATCCAGAGATTTCAAAATCGTAGAAAACCGATATTCACGTCGACCCGACTTCGCCATGATTCGCGCCCAGATCAGGCGATCTGGGCCCTCCCCTCGCCTGTGATTGCCTGATACCGGATGCCGTCATCCCGGCGCGCTCCTGAGACAAGGACATCGACATGGTCGAAGGTTGGAATGACGCAGCGAAGCTGGTAGCAGGTAGGCAAGTCTATTTTCTGGAGGTCCCTGGCGCATCGAGCGCGGCAGAGCTTTCAGTCGTGTCGTTCGAAGCCGTCGAACGGCTGGGAGATCCCTACAGGGTCACCGTCCAGCTGACGCATCCGCTGGGACTGGATCGGGCTGAGTACCTGAACCGGAACGCCACCTTCGTCATCAATGCGGGGGATGACAGCGAACCCCGCAAATTCGCGGGTTGGATTTCCGAGTTCTCGAAGACCCGCCAAACTCGTGACTTCTGTGGCTACGAGATCGTGGTCGAGCCGCTGGTGTCGCGCCTGAAGCTCACGCAGGCCAGCCGCATCTACCAGCAGAAGACTGCCCCGCAGATCATCGAGGCCGTCCTGCGCCGCCACGACCTCAAGGGCCACCAGTTCGCCTTCATTCTGCGGCGCAAGTATCCGCAGCTTGGCTTTCGAATGCAACACCAGCTCTCTGACTGGGACTATATCCGGCTGCTGATGGAGCAGAACGGGATCTACTGCTATTTCGCGCCGGGCAAGTTCGGGGAGAAGATCGTCTTCGGCGACGACATCGACCACTACATCTACCAGCCGCAACGGACCGTGCCGTACCGCGAGACGGCGGGGCTCGAATCCGGGCAGGAGACAGTCTTCTCGCTCAAGACCCATGCGAAGACCATCCCCGAATCGTTCCGGGTGGCGGATTACAACCAGAACAAGGCGTGGGAGCGGCTCACCGGCAACGCCAACGTCGCACGCAAGGAGAATACCTACGGCCAGTCCTATGTCTTCGGCACGCACCACCTGGACTTTGATGAGGCCAAGTGGGAGGCGCTGCTGCGGCATGAGGAGAAGTACGCCGAACAACTGGTCTACGCGGGCGAGAGCAATGTACTCGCGCTGTGCCCGGCGCGTATCCTGCGCATCGACCTGGCGTTGCCCGATGCGCCAAACGGGCAGGTCATCACGGAAGTCGTTCACGCCGGTGCCCGCGACGCCGCTTATCGCAACACCTACAAGGCCATTCCCTCGGACCGGCGCTTCCGGCTGCCGCTAGGCGAAGCCGATTGGCCGCGCATTTCCGGCACGCTAAGCGCAAGAATTACGTCCCCCGGCGACTTCAAGTACGCCTACCTGACTCAGCAGGGTCAGTACATCGTCCGCTTCGATTTCGATTTCGACACCTGGCCCAACGGCGGCGAAAGCGTGCCGCTGTGGTTCGCCAAACCGTTTGCAGGCGCAAACCAGACCGGCTTCCACTTCCCGCTCATCGACGGCACGTACGTAGACGTGGCCTTCCGTGACGGCAACCCCAACAAGCCGTACATCTTAAGCGCGCAACACACCAGCCAGCACCCTGAACTGATCACCAATCAGGACCGGTGGATGTCGCGCAACGTGCTCCGCACGCAGAGCGACAACGAGTTCGAAGCAGAAGATTGGGAAGGTCAGGAGCACGTCAAGATCTCCACCGAGCATTCGGGCAAGAGCCAACTCACACTCGGCCACATCGTCAACGGCAAGCGCGAGAAGCGCGGCGAAGGATTCGAACTGCGCACCGACGCCTGGGGGGCCGTGCGCAGCGGCAAGGGACTGTTCCTGAGCGCCGACAAACAGGCTAGCGCGGGCGGACAGGTCCTTGACATGAGCGCCGCGCTTGAGCAATTGCACGCCGCTCAATCGCGCATGCAAAGTCTGTCCGACGCGGTACGTGAAGCGAAAGCGGTCGTCGCCGACTGCGAGGCGCAGAAGACGATGCTGGAGACCCAGCTCAAGGACTTGCAGCAGGCGGTGCTACTCGGCAGTGCCCCGCAAGGGCTTGCGCTGACCAGCGGCGGGCACATGCAGTTCTCGTCGGCAGGCCACCTTTTCACGACGGCCGGGGGCAATGCCGACGCGGCTGTTGGTGGCAACTACACCGTGGCCGCCAGCGATGCCGTTTCGCTCTTTGCCGGCGCCAAGGGCATGAAATTCTATGCCGGGGCAGGACCCGTCGATGTACAGGCCCAGGGCGATGCGATGAGTCTTACCGCGCTCAAGGGCGTCACGATTGCCAGCACCAGCGACTCTGTCACGCTCGTTGCCGACAAGGCGGTCACGCTGATGTGCGGCGGTGCCTACATCAAGCTGGAACAGGGTCTGGTCACCATCGGCAGCACCAGTGACATCCAGTGCCATGGCCCGCTGCGCATCGGGCCATCGGCCGGACAGCATCAGGCGCTGCCGCAGTTGCCGACGCAGAAACAAACCGGGCTGCAACTCTGGCATGCCTACCCGAACGGTGAGCCAGTCAAGAATGCCAGCTATGTGGTGAAGTTTCCTGACGGCACCACGCGCTACGGCGCCCTGGATGCTAATGGACGCGGCACCCTGGCTAACGTGCCGCGTGGCGGCGGCACAGTCCAGTATTTCGAAGAACCCGGCGACCTGGAGAGCTGGGCCAGGAAATGGCGGGAGCCTCAGCTCAACACCGGCGCGCTGCCAATACCAGCAGGCGCAATCAACAGTTTGCCAAGCCTCACCGGGCCAATCATGGCCGCCGCCAGTCGGGCGCAATCGGTCGCCGGTCCAGCACCGACTGAGACCGCGCTTGGCGCCGCAACCCGCAAGGCTGCGAAGGTCATTGCCACGCTCGACAAGGCTATGGCAGACGCCAGCGCCGGCACGGCACCGACTGCAGGCCTGCCCGCTCAGGCAAAGAGCCTGACGTAACCCGCCCCACACGCTTTCCTGACAACATTTCTCTTCGCCGATCCCGTCACCATGGCCGCCACCGAGACGCCTCATCGTCCCTCCCGTCAGATTCCCCAGGCCGTTCACGACAATGCCCAGGCCAGGCGCGTGGTCATCAGCCCTGTCCCGGCACCTGTCATGGCACCTGTCACGGCGCCAAAGCTAGTCCATGGCGCCATTGGCTCGGTGGCCGATCCCAGCCACGAGCTATTCATTCAGTGCCTGTACATGGTTCCCGTCCTGGGCAATGCCATGTCACTGTGGGATGTGGGCACCGACGTCTACCGGCTGTGCAGACAACCGAGTGCCACCAAGAATCTGTTCGAGTGGGGCATTCTCGTCATCGACGCCATCGGGGTGGTGCCGGCGGCCGGCAATGCGAGCCGCCCTGCGCGCGCCGTGGTCAAGGAGGTGTTGCTCGCCTTTGCCAAGGGGCACAGCACCGCTGTCCTGGTGGATCTGTTCTGGGCCACCGCCGGCGGCGACGTGATCGAGTTCATGGCGCATCTGGACGAACACCTCAAGCGCTGGCAAGCGGACATCATCAAGGGCGTGCAACTGACGACCCGCACGATCCGCACCTTTGTGCAGAACCCCATATCGGCCGCCGAGCAGATGGGCGTGATCCACAAGAACAAGGGCTTCTGGTCGTGGGTGCCGTCCACCGAGGAGGTGGCGTTATACGGCATTGATGAACTGCTCAAGCTGTCCGGCCAGCGCACCGCCATTCTGGCGTGGCTGGACGAGTTCGAACGCCATACCGAGCCAATGATCCGCGCGGCGCTGGGTGACGCGGCCAAGGCCGGCACGTTGCTGTTCATGGCGGCGCAAATCGTGGCGGAAATCAAGGCGCGGCGCGGGCGTGGCAAGACACCCTCGCACACCGCCCAGGCTGCGCCGGGCGAATTGACCGAGCCGCACCGCAAGCCTGGGGAGCACCGTGATACCACCCAGAAACCCGCCAAGCCGAGCAAGACGCCGGCCAGGGACGGCTGCGGCTGCCCGGTAACGGCGAGTCCCAAGCCGGTCAACTACGCCATGGGCGACGAGAACCTGGCGCAAACCGATTTCGTGCTTGATGGCATCGTGCCCATCGTATGGACACGGCGTTACCGCTCCAGCCTCTGCGCCTACGACGACAGCCCGCTGGGCGCGCGCTGGAGCAGCCCCTATCACCTGTCGCTCGCGCCGCAGGACGATGGGTCGTTCCTCTTCTTCGACCCGGACAATCGTCCGGTGCCGCTGCCGGCGGTTGAGGTGGGCGAGTCGGTCGAGGTGCCGGGCGAGCCGTTGACCCTGCATCGACCGGATGGGCGACAGGTGCGGCTCACCTATCCCGATGGCGCCTCGGAGGCCTACACGCTGCACGGCACGTGCTACCGGCTCACCACGCGCAGCCGGCGCGACGGGATGGCGCTGATGCTGTCTTATGACAACCACGGCAACTTGATCGGCATGACCGGCGGGGCCGAGGCCACCATCCGGCTGGACTATGTCGAGGGCCGGGTGTCGGCCATCCACCGGGTGGACCTCAATGGCGATATCCAGCAGACCCTGGCGCGCTATCGCTATGACCGGGCCGGCGACCTCGTGCGGCATGAGAACGTGCTGGGTCATACGCGTAGCTTTGCCTACGTGCAGCACCTGCTCACCCAATACGCCGATTTCAACGGCAACGCGCATCACCTCGAGTGGGCCTGGCCTGGGCGCGCGAACGGCCTGCCGGCACCGGCCGATGCAACATGCGTGCGGACATGGATTGGCAAACACGCGGATGACCCACGCGAGGACACGCGCTTCGAATATCACCGCGAGCATTGGTACACCAAGGTCACCGATGCGGACGGCGGCATCACCTATCAGCGCTACGACTATCACAACCGGATCGTGATGGTCGAGCACCCCGACGGCAGCAGCGAGCGCTTCGAGTGGGATGATCACAACAATGTGGTGGGCATGACCAACGCCGAAGGTCAGGTGCAGCGCTTTGCCTATGACGCGCAGGGCCGCGCGACCGCCGTGACCGATGCACTGGGCAACACGACGCGTATCGAATACGACGCCGCAGGACTGCCCGTCAAGGTCACGGCGCCGACTGGCGAAGTCACGCAGACCGCGTACGACGAACTGGGCCACCCGGTGTCAGTGACCGATCCGGCCGGGCGCATGACCCAATACGCCTGGAGCGGCGCGGGACGGCTGCTCGCGCTCACCGACCCGAAGGGAGGCGTGCAGAGGTTCACCTACGACCACGGCGGACGGCTGACCTGCGTCCAGGACTGTTCGGGCCACGAGACCCGGTATTCGTACGACGCCAACGGCTTTCTGCTGCAACGGATCGACGCCGAAGGCCACAGCACCGGCTACCGACATGACGCCAGCGGGCAGTTGCTGACGCGGACGCTCCCGGACAAGAGCGAAGAGCGTTTTACCTACGACCACGAGGGCAACCTTACCGCCTACACCGACGCGGCAGGCCAGGTGACCGAGTACAGCTATAACGCCAGCCACCAGCCGACCCTGCGGCGCGACGCGGCAGGCCGCGAACTTTGGTACTTCTACGACAAGCAATGGCGGCTGGCACGCCTGCAGAACGAGGCTGGCGAGGCAACACGTTTCACCTACGACGCGGTGGGCCAACTCGTGAAGCAAACCGGTTTCGATGACCGCACGGTGCAGTATGCCTACGACGCCGCAGGCCGCCTGATCGGCACCGTCGAGGGCGAGATGCGCACGGACTACGAGCGCGATCCGCTGGGACGGTTGACCCGCCGTAGCGTACGTGCCGAGGGACTGCGCTCGTCCGTGGACGAGCATTTCCATTACGACGCGCAGGGGCGGCTGGTCACCGCCAGGAGCGGCGTGAGCACCGTGCAATTGCACTACGACGACGCCGGCAACCTGGTGTCAGAGCTGCAGCGCCATGGGAGTGCGGGGAGCGGTTACGTCACGGTCAGCCGTCACGAGTACGACGCGCTGGGCCATCGCACCCGGACCACCCTGCCGAACACGCGCACGGTGGACTGGCTGCGCTACGGCTCTGGCCATCTGCACGGCGTGCAACTCGATGGGCAGGCGCTGCTGGATGTTGAGCGCGACGGCCTGCATCGGGAAGTCGCCCGCCAGCATCGGGGCTGGCGCCAGACGCGCGCCTACGATGTCAACGGGCGGCTGGACAGGATCGCCGTGCACGCGGGAACGGGAGAGGGAAAGGGAAACATCGACGTGCCGGGCGCGTGGATCGCCCAGCGCCAGTTCCTGTACAGCCAGACCGGCCATCTCGCGCGCATCCAGGACCATGCGCGCGGCGTGACCGACTACACCTACGATCCGGTCGGGCGTCTGCTCAAGGCCGTGTCGCCGGACCTGACCGAGGTGTTCGCCTTCGATCCGGCGGGCAATCCGGTGGACCCGGACAAGGTAGCCCCACGCCCGGAGGTGGAGAGCAAGCCGGACAAGGTGCTGCGCCACGCGCGCGAGGCCGCCGAGGATGCGGCGTGGCTGCGCGAGCATCCGGACGAGAAGTATGCGCCGCTGCGCTGGGATGAGCGGTCCTCGCGGGACAGGGAGAAGCTGAAAGCCTGGGAGGCGTCGCTGCCGCGCTGCGTGGGCAACGTGCTGCGCGAACTCTCGCGCACGCGCTACGCGCACGATACGTATGGCAATCTCGTGCGGCGCACCGAGCCCAACGGGGTGACGTGGGTGTACCAGTACGACGCCGCCAACCGGCTGGAGCGGGCCGACCGCTACGCCACGCCACCGCCGGCTGAAGCACTGAAGCGCATCGAGCGCACCCCGGATGGCGTGCTGCACGCCTTCCCGGCCCGGGTCGAACCCGACATGCAGGTGCGCTTCCTGTACGACGCGTTCGGGCGACGCACGCTCAAGGCGGTCGAGCAGGCCGGCCACCTTGAGCGCACCTTCTTTACGTGGGACGGAGACGTGCTGCTGATGGAGGAACGCTTCCTCCAGGCAAAGCCGCAGACATTCATCCCGCACGAATACCAGCCCATCCCGGTCATCCGGGAGCATCCCGAGGATGCGTACTCGGTGCCGGTGGCGCAGCGCCAGCACACGCTGGCGCAATCCCACCAGTGGCAAGGAGCTTCGATGTACCTGCACGAGCCGGGCAGCTTTGTGCCGCTGGCGCGGCTGGACGAGACGCTGGTGGAGCCTGCGTTCATGGCCACGGGCACCGATGGCGGGTATGTGCAGGTGCCGGCCAGGAGCCGGCACGCGACGCTCTTCTACCTGAACGACCACCTGGGCACCCCGCAGGAGATGGTCGACGAGTCAGGCAAGGTCGTGTGGCTCGCCCGGTACAAGGCCTGGGGCGGGCTGAAGACCACGCGCAAGTCGACAGACCCGACCGAGACCACCAACGCCATCCGGTTCCCGGGGCAGTACCATGATGCCGAGACGGGGCTGCACTACAACCGGCACCGGTATTACGATCCGGGTAGTGGGCGGTTCACCAGCAAGGACCCGATTGGGCTGGCGGGTGGGATTAATGTCTATCAGTACGCGCCCAATCCAACGGGGTGGGTTGATCCGCTAGGGCTGCGATGCGATAGCCCCGCAGATAAACTCGCACGTAAATTGCGAGCACTTCAAAAAGCACAGGGAAATGCCGCCTCCACGCGAGGATTTCCTGATGGTCGAATCAGATATTACGACGCAGAAGTTCCGGCATTAACGCAGGGACCTACACGGGGACGGTCACATGTAACCGAGTGGAATCCAGCAACAGGGCAGGTTCGATCATGGGAGGAAACATATAACCACGCTGGTGAAGTTAACCGAGTTCATCCTAAGATGAATAATGGCGAGGTGTTGAAATTGCCTCACTATCCACCAACAAAATCCGATATTGAACAATGCAAAGCAACGCCGTCCGGTAGGGTTATAAGAGGCTGCCTCTAAGGAGAACAATCTTGTCTGATATGAGAGATAAATTTCTTGAGGGTCTAAATTTAATCATCAATTCGGGTGGCTACTATCCGGATAAAATTGCTCGTTATGCATGTGAGTTTAATTTGGATTACGATTTTGACGATCCATATTTAAATCACGTAGTAAATTTTCTCCAAGGAATGGATGCCGGACCAGAGTTTGAATTATCAGAAACGGAGTTGAGATTTTTTTTGAAAGAGAAACTAAAACCCCAGCCAGAGAGCGAATAAGTGCTGGGAGAAATCATTCGCGTCGGCGACCTGACCGACCATGGCAGCATAGTGCCGGGAGCTTGATCGCTATGGACAGGCAGACCCGACCGAGGCCATCAACGCCATCCGGTTCCCGGGGCAGTACCATGATGCCGAGACGGGGCTGCACTACAACCGGCACCGGTACTACGATCCGGGTAGTGGGCGGTTCACTTCCAAAGATCCGATTGGGTTGGCGGGTGGGATTAATGTCTATCAATACGCTGATAACCCAACAGGGTGGATCGACCCGCTTGGCCTTGCCCGTTGCCCTTGCAATCCGTGTGATAAATCTCGCCGGTCAAGCCTGAGAGACATTCGTCGGCAGCTCGGCATTCCCTTGTCGCAGCAGCCGATCAACCAGAAAATGGTCCCGTTGACGAATTCCAGTGGAAACTGGCTTCTTGGCGACAACAACAAGCCGGTCATGACGCGGGAACTGACCTACCAGGTTGGTGGTGAAAATGTGGTCATCCAAGACCATTCCGCAGGCCATGCATTCGGAAAAGGTGGGGTCGGCGATCAACCGTCACACCACAACGTCCGCCCTGATGAAAACACCCGCACAGGGAGTATCCAGGGAATGGCTGATCACTATTACTTCGACTGCCGGAACAAGAAATGAGCCTGATACAACGGATCGTGAATCCACAAGCCCTCACGGCGCTTTATGGGAGCGAAGTACCACTTGTTGGTGCCGAGATCGTCGAGGTTCACCTCAAGCGGGACGAACCTCGGCTCTCAGTGAGAATCATGACCACTCGGAAGCCGTTGTCTCAACCGAACCGATGGCCGAAAGACTACGACGTCGTCTATCTGGGCTTGTCATTTATCGGTGTGTCCGGCATCTCGATTGATGGTTGGGGGCATGACAACATGGTTGCAACGTTTGAATCGACCATTACCGACAATGTTGCTTCGATAGAGATCAATTGCAAAGAAGGCCTGTCGATTGAGTTGAAGTGTGACTGGGTTCGCGTAGAGGGGGTCACATACGGCAATCTAGGTAGCACCTGACGTTTATCAATTGCGCCCAATCCGATTCAATGGATCGATCCGCTAAGCCTCGCGAAATGTCCGTGCGCAGACGACTGCGAGAAGATTCTCGCCGACGAAGGAGCAAGAACTGGGAGGCACGGGAACCTGAAAAAGATCGACGGTCAGCAAGAGATCCCATCACATGTACCAAGATACAGCCGTGAATGGTCTGCCGAACTATGATTTCAACGATCCCCCAGCGGTAAGTTTGCAGGGGCGAGACGCTGACGGTACCACTCGCGGAACGCCGCACTCCCGCTCGAACCGGACTCAGGACAACGCGTCTCCTACCATCAGCGGCCCGGCCAACTGCGGCGTGATGCTGACTGGCTTCACCGGCACCGACCTGAACGGCAACCATGTGAACATGGGCTTTGACTGGGTGTCGACAGATATTCCTGCGCTGATGTGATGCCCCAACCTAATCGACAGAACACAAGAATTTATGCCTTCCCAGCCAGAGAATGAGAGCTACATCGCCGGCGGCCAGCGCCGCGCCGATCCCGACGGCGGCTATACGGTGCCGACCGGGGACGGCCTGTCGGTTCGCCAGTTGCCAAACGGCAATATTGAAGGCGAAGTGCCGTCGATCCGCATGCTCACCATTGCGGACGTGTCCCAGGTAGAGCGACACGACATCGCCCATGTGTACGACACGGTGTCCCATACACTGCATTTCGCCGGTGGAGGCGTGCTGTCCTACATGCATGCCGTCAATGGGTGTGGCTACGAGATCAGCGGACGGTGTGTCCATCTGGAAGTCAGTCCGGACGGGACGATCGTAGTCTTCGGCACCCTCCGTGCCTGAACAATGACCTCGCACTTACCAAGGTAGTTCCATGACCTCTATTGCTTTCGTCGGCGACGCCACGACTCACGGCGGCGTCATCCTTACAGGCTCGGATACCATGATCGTCATGGGACGCAAGGCTGCGCGGGTGGGCGACCTCGTGTCCTGTCCGCTACCTGGTCATGGCATCAATCCAATCATCGAAGGCTCCGACATGCTGACCGACAACGGCAAGGCGATTGCCCTGCACGGACACCGGACCGCGTGCGGCTGCATGCTGATTGCGCTGGGCACGGATGCCACGATTCGCAAGTGACATCGGGCGTCAGATACCGTCGATATTGGTCCCTACAGTGAGCCATCCTCGACCGGGTCCGCCAAGAACCAGTGGAAGTGCCAGCGCTGCGGAAAGGACGGAAGAACGCTGTCTAGATCACCTGCAGCATTGCGTGTGGCGGCTTGCGCGCGAGCAACCCCGATAGCTTCTTTAGCGCCATCGAAAGCTGCGCGCGCTCCGCCACGCCGCCAAGCGATATACGGATGGCGTTGGGCGCATCGGCCCCATCGGAAAACGCATCCGATGCGGTCACCCGCAGGTGCTCGTCGCTGGCCGCGCGGCTGAATCCACTCGACGTCCAGTAGCTTGGCAACGGGTGCCACACATGGATGCCAGATTGCGGCGACTGGTTGGCACCGATCAGCCATTGCTGCGCGATCTGCTGCCGTGCCGCCGCTTCACTGCGAATGCCGTTCAGCAATGCCTCCGCGGACCCATCGCGAATCCACTGCGTGGCGAGCGCGGTGGCGATCGGCGACGCCATGAGGGTGATCGCGCGTAGCGCGGCCAGGATCGCCTCCCGCGTGTCGGCATCGGGCGCCACCACGTATGCGGTGCGCAATCCGGGGCTCAGGCATTTCGACAGGGTCGCGATATGAATCGTCTGCGCCGGCGCGAGTGCGGCCACCGGGGGCGGTGCGTCGGGCGTGAGCAGCCAGTACGGGTCGTCCTCGATGATCCGCGCGCCGCACTGGGCGGCCACCCGTGCGATGTCACGCCGACGGTGCTCGGGCATTGTGTGCGTGGTGGGATTCTGCAACGTCGGGTTCAGGTAGATGAGCCGAATCGCGTGCGCACGGCAAGCGGCTTCGAGCGCATTGGGACGCATTCCGTCGCTATCTGTCGCCACCGTCACCACGCGCCGCCCCGTTTGCGCCGCCGCCGCGCGCAGCCCCGGATAGATCAGCGGCTCCGCCGCGATGACTGACCCGGGGTCACTGAGGCAGAGGATCACTGCCGACAACGCAGATTGGGCGCCGGGACTGGCGATCACGCGTGAGGACGCTACCGTGCCGAGCATCGGCCCGAGCCACCGCGCACCGGCTTCGCGATCCGGCTGCGTGCCGCCGCCCAACTGGTAGGTCATCAACAGGCTGGCGTCCGCGTGCAGCGTCACCTGCGCCAACCCGCGCCGGAGCATGTCGTCGAAGTCGATGCCTTCCGGTGGTGGCGGCACGTTCATGCTCAGGTCCACAGTCTGGGCCAGTTCAAAGACCGGCGCCGCGACGAAGGTGCCGAGCGAGCCGCGTGGTTCGACCAGCCCACGGCGCCGAGCCTCGGCCAACGCCCGCGTCACCGTGGTCAGGTCCACGCCAAGCATTGCCGCCAGTTCTCGCTGAGGCGCCAGCCGGTCCCCGGGAGAGAGCCGCCCGTCTGCCATCGCGTGTTCGAGGAATCCCGCGATCTGCAGATAGCGCGGCCCGCCGGTCGGGCTGAACTCGCCGATCCAGGCGGGCTTGCCTGTCGGTGCGGAAGTCTTTGTACGCACTGAAAAATCCGTCTTGTATGGATGTTGTCTTACCTTAGCATCCCGCGCACCTCAGGCCAATCCATACAAATACCCGGAATACGCCTGTGCCCCCATCAATAGGTGTCTGAAATGCGTGAGCGAGTTGCCGCCCCGGAGCATGTCCGCCGGCGAGTACCCATCCCCCCCAAAGTCCGCGCGTGGCTCTGCGTCGCGGCTCCCCTGATCCTCAGCGGTTGTTCCTACGATCTGCTCTCCCCGAGCGGCGCCGTAGGTGTGCAAACGCGCAACCTGATCGTGCTGTCCACCGCGCTGATGCTGCTGGTAGTCATCCCGGTCATCATCCTGACGCTGGTGTTCGCGTGGCGGTATCGCGAGACCAACACCAAGGCCGAGTACGCGCCGCGCTGGTCGCATTCGACCAAGATCGAGGTCGTCGTCTGGGGTATCCCGTGCGTGATCGTGGCGCTGCTCGGCATCATCATCTGGGACACCACACACAAGCTCGACCCGTTCCGGCCGCTCGAATCGAAGGTCGCGCCGATAGAGGTGGACGTTGTCGCGCTCGACTGGAAATGGCTGTTCATCTATCCGCAGTACGGCGTGGCATCGCTGAACGAGCTACCCGTGCCGGTCGGCACGCCCATCAACTTCCGCATCACGGCCGAATCGACGATGAATGCGCTGTTCATCCCGAAGCTCGGCAGCATGGTCTATGCGATGAGCGGGATGCAAACCAAGCTGCATCTGATCGCCGATGAAACCGGCGTGTTCGACGGCCGCTCCGCTGCCTACAGCGGCGCCGGCTTCTCCGACATGCATTTCCGGACGGTTGCCACCTCGCGCGAGGATTTCGATGCCTGGATCGCCCGCGCCCGCGCGTCCGGCAACGCGCTCGACGAACAGACCTACCGCGCGCTGAAGCAGCCCAGCAGCAAGGACCCGGTCACCATCTACGCAAACGTTTCGCCACGCCTCTTCCAGGGTGTCGTCGATCAATACATGGCCAGCTATGGCGACATCTGCCGCGCGGACAGCCCCGAGACGCTGCGCGCCGCACTGCCGCCGCTGCCCGACACCGTGGAGCAATAACCCATGTTCGGAAAACTCACTCTCGATGCCATCCCCATGCACGAGCCCATCATCATGGGCACGCTGGTGGTGGTACTGCTGGGCGGCGCCGCGCTGTTCGGCGCGATCACGTATCACCGCAAGTGGACCTACCTCTGGCGCGAGTGGATCTGCTCGGTGGACCACAAGCGCGTTGGCGTGATGTACATCATCATGGCGCTGGTCATGCTGCTGCGCGGCTTTGCCGACGCCATCATGATGCGCACGCAGCAGGCCATTGCCGTCGGCGAGACCGCCGGTTACCTGCCACCGCACCACTACGATCAGATCTTCACGGCGCACGGCGTGATCATGATCTTCTTCGTGGCCACGCCGTTCATCCTGGGCTTGATGAACGTGATCGTGCCGCTGCAGATCGGCGCGCGCGACGTGGCCTATCCGTTCGTCAACTCGCTGAGCTTCTGGCTCTCGGCCATTGGCGCGGTGCTGGTGATGATCTCGATGTTCGTTGGCGATTTCGCCGCCACCGGATGGGTGGCCTACCCACCGCTCAGCGGTCTTGAGTACAGTCCGACCGTTGGGGTGGATTACTACATCTGGGCGCTACAGATATCAGGGCTTGGCACCACGCTGACGGGCATCAACTTCATCGTCACGATTCTGCGGATGCGCGCGCCGGGCCTGACGCTGATGAAGATGCCGGTGTTCACGTGGACCGCGCTGATCACGAACATCCTGATCGTCGCCATCTTCCCGGTGCTCACCGCCACGCTGGCGCTGCTTACCGCCGACCGCTACCTGGATATGCATTTCTTCACCAGCGAGCTTGGCGGCAACGCGATGATGTACGTGAACCTGATCTGGATCTGGGGCCACCCCGAGGTCTACGTGCTGATCCTGCCGTGCTTCGGCGCGTTCTCGGAGATCATCGCCACGTTCTCGCGCAAACCGCTGTTCGGCTACAAGTCGATGGTCTACGCGACGTCGTCGATTGGTGTGCTGTCGTTCTTCGTCTGGCTGCATCACTTCTTCACGATGGGCTCGGGCGCCAGCGTCAACGCGTTCTTCGGCATCATGACGTCGATTATCTCGATCCCGACCGGCGTGAAGCTGTTCAACTGGCTGTTCACGATGTATCGCGGCCGCATCCGCTTCCATTCGTCGACGCTGTGGACCATCGGCTTCATGGTGACGTTCGCGGTGGGCGGCATGACCGGCGTGCTGCTGGCCGTGCCCGGCGCGGACTTCGTGCTGCATAACAGCCTGTTCCTGATCGCCCACTTCCACAACGTGATCATCGGTGGTGTGGTCTTCGGCTGTCTGGCGGCCATGTCGTTCTGGTTCCCGAAGGTGTTCGGCTTCACGCTCAACGAGTTCTGGGGCAAGGTCGCGTTCTGGTGCTGGCTGATCGGCTTCTATCTGGCCTTCATGCCGCTGTACGCGCTGGGCCTGATGGGTATGACCCGCCGCATGAACCACTACACCAACCCCGAGTGGCAGCCGTACCTGATCGTCGCGCTGGTTGGCGCGTGCATCATCGGCGCCGGCATCCTGGCAATCCTGTGGCAGCTCTACGTCAGCGTGCGTGACCGCAACCAGAACCGTGACCTGACCGGCGATCCGTGGGATGGCCGCAGCCTGGAGTGGGCCACCGCCTCGCCCGCGCCGTTCTACAACTTCGCGCACGTGCCGAACATCACGTCGCTGGAGCAGCACTGGGAAGACAAGGATACCGGCCGCGCCTACGCGCAGCCCGCCAGGTACGAGGACATCCATATGCCGCGCAATACATCGGCCGGCTTCCTCGTCTCCGTGTTCGGCCTTGTGTTCTGCTTCGGCTTTGTCTGGCACATCTGGTGGATGGTCGGCTTCGGCCTGGCCGCGATGATCTTCACCTTCATCGCCCGCGCGTATGACCGCGACGTGGACTACTACGTCCCCGCCGCCGAAGTGGAACGCATCGAACGCGCGCGCTTCCAGCAACTGCAAGGCGCCAACTGATCATGACGACATCCCTGAAACTCCGGGCCGACGCAGCGCCCGGCATCCATGCGCCGGGCCATGCGTCCGACGCCCACGGCCATGACGCCGCCCACGGTCACGACGGACACGACGATCACGTGGTGCAATCGCGCACCACGCTGGGCTTCTGGCTCTATCTGATGAGCGACTGCCTGATCTTCGCGGTGCTGTTCGCGACGTTCGGCGTGCTGGTCAACAACACCGCAGGCGGCCCGGGCGGGCGCGAACTGTTCGACCTGCGCTTCGTGCTCGGCGAAACGATGCTGCTGCTGACCAGCAGCCTGACCTTCGGCGTGGCGATGATCAAGCTGCAGGACGGCAAGGCCAATCCGAACCAGGTCATCCGCTGGATGGTGCTGACGTTCGCGCTCGGCGCGGCGTTTGTCGGCATGGAGATCTTCGAGTTCATGGAACTGATTCACGAAGGGGCGGGCCCGGGCCGCAGCGCCTATCTGTCGGCGTTCTTCATGCTGGTGGGCACGCACGGCCTGCACGTCACGGCCGGGCTGCTCTGGATCATCGTGATGGTGCACCAGATCCAGGTGTTCGGCCTCGACGGCATCGTGCGTCGACGCCTGGCCTGCCTGAGCCTGTTCTGGCACTTCCTGGATCTCGTGTGGATCTGCGTTTTCTCCATCGTCTACCTGAGGACCTTCCTGTGAAGCCCACCAGCGTTACCGCTCATGAATCGTCGCACGGCAGCATTCGCAGCCACCTGATCGGCTACGGGCTGTCGGTGGTGCTGACCCTGGTGTCCTTCGGTGCCGTGATGAGTGGGGTACTGCCGCCGGGCTACGGGCTCGCGGTCATCGTCCTGCTCTGCATCGCGCAGTTGCTGGTGCAACTGGTCTTCTTCCTGCATCTGGGCCCGCGCAAGGGGCAGCGTGGCAACACGGCGATCTTCGCCTGCACGGTGTTCCTGATCGCCATCGTGGTGTCTGGCTCGCTGTGGGTCATGCACAACGCCAATCTGAACATGATGCCGATGCAGTCGATGCCGCTGCAGGCCGGCCCGAAGGGCTGAGCGAATCGAACCGATCCGGTTTGGGGAAGGCGTGGCGGCACAATGGGCGTTGTGCCGCCGCGCCCCTTTTTTATCCAGGCTTCAACTCGGCGGCGAGCCGTCCTTGAAGCACGCCTTGAGCTGACTGCGCAACTCTGGCGTGTCCTGATGCTCGTGCACCTGCACAGCGTGCTGGACCGCGGCTTCCAGCAGTTCCTCTTCGGTATCGGCACTGAGTGCCACCGTGCAATGCATCTGGCTGGGATAGTCGCGGCAATCGATGAATTTGCGTCCCATCGTTGCCTCCTGGCGCGAATGGTTCGTCGGGACGGGAACCTCGGGGGGCTCCCAGTGCGGAGGCCGGCTGCGCAGCATCCGCGAGTTCGGCTCCTCCTGCAGGCGTGGTCGTTGACGGGACACCGGCGCGGTTGGCCGATGTCATGTCCAGTATAGGGCGTGGCACGCATCGCCAAGCACGGCCCGGCGATTCACGCTAACCTGTCGCGGTTCCCATATTCCGCAGATCAGGAAAAGTCATGACTCAAGCACTCAGGATCGATTTTGTTTCCGATATCGCATGCCCATGGTGCGCCATTGGCCTGACGTCGCTCAAGCAGGCGCTGGAGCGTCTCGGGGACGAAGTGGAAGCCGAGATCGTCGTGCATCCGTTCGAACTGAATCCGGACATGCCGCCGGAAGGCCGCACCATCCTCGACTACGTCAGCACGAAGTACGGCAGCACCGCCGAGCAGCTTGCCGAACGCCAGGTACAGATCCGCGAGCGCGGCGAGGCGGTCGGATTCGAGTTCGGCCCCCGGACGCATATCTACAACACGTTCGACGCGCATCGCGTGTTGCAGTGGGCCGGCACGCAGGGCAAGAAGCTGCCGCTCAAGCTGGCCTTGCTGAAGGCGTATCACGGCGCGGGCAAGGACCCGAGCAATCACGACGTGATCGTCGAGGCCGCGCAATTGGCGGGTCTCGATGGCGCGGAGGCGCGCCGCATTCTGGAAAGCGATGCCTATGCCGATGAAGTGCGCGCTGAAGTGGCGCAGTTCCAGTCGATGGGCATCAATTCGGTGCCATCGGTCATTTTCGACAACCGCTACCTCCTCACGGGCGGGCAACCGCCGGAAGCCTTCGAGCAGGTGATTCGCGAAGTGCTGGAAAAACGGCAGTCATGAAGTGAGCGTGGCCGCGTGCGGGTCCTCACCCGCACGCGGCCACGTTGCCTGCTGGACGTCGGGGGGCGACTTTACTCGTGCCCCTTACTCGTGCCCCGTCACGAACTTCTTCGTCGAGTGATAGCCACGCTTGCTGGCATCGGCGACGGCATGGCCGGCAGCCTTGGCGCCGTCGCCAATCGCAATCGCGGTCTCGTGCACCGCGTGTCCGGTCTTCTTGCCTGCCACCTTGACGTCGGCCTTGAACTCACGGGCGCCCTCGGCCACGCTGGCGTTGGCCAGCGTGCTGAAGGCGACCAGCACGATCGCAACGAGGGAAGTTGCTGTCTTCATCAACGGTATCCCGACTCGGTCTCTGATGCGTGCATTGTAGTACCGTCCGATGCGTGTGACGTTCAGCGCGCACCGGCGCCCGGCTCCGTGATCGCGCTGTAGACCATCGTGCGCAGCTGGCGGCGCACGGGATAGGCCGACGACGGCAGGAGCTGGGTCAGGAAGAGGCCGATCAGGTCTTCCTCAGGATCGACCCAGAAGAACGTGCTGGCCGCGCCGCCCCAGAAGAAGTCTCCGGCGCTGCCGGGAATCAGCGTGGTGGCCGGCGTGAGCGTCGTGGCGAAGCCGAGCCCGAATCCGACGCCTTCGTAGGTGGCCTCGCTGAACATCGAACGGGACATACGCGGCAGATCCACACCGCCCGGCAGATGGTTGGCGGTCATCAGCGCCAGGGTCTTCGGACTTAGCAGGCGCGTGCCATCCAGTTCACCGCCCTGCAGCAACATGCGCGCGAAGCGCATGTAGTCCGCCGCCGTCGACACCAGACCACCGCCACCCGAGACAAAGCTGGGCGGCTTCAGGTAGGTGCTGGCCAGAGGATCGTCCTGGAGCATCGGCCCACGCGGCGAAATGACTTTCGAACCCAGCGCGCCGATGGCGTAGCACGCGCAGAAGCGCGATACCTTGTCCTCGGGTACGTGGAACGCGGTATCGACCATGCCCAGCGGATCGAAGATGCGTTCCTTCAGGAAGGTCTCGAACGGAATGCCGCTGATCTTGCCGACCAGGTAGCCCAGCACATCGGTCGATACCGAGTAGTTCCAGGCTTCGCCCGGCGAGAACTCGAGCGGCAGCGTGGCCAGCTTCTCGATCATGTCGTCGAGGGTGCCATCCGTGGCGATGTCCCCCAGCTTCAGCCTGCGATAGGCGGCATCGACATTGGTGTTCTGCTGGAAGCCGTAGGTCAGTCCAGAGGTGTGGCGCAGCAGGTCGATCACCTGCATCGGTCGTGCCGGCGCGCGCGTCTGGAAGCTCTCCATGAAGCCGCCGGTGAAGACGCCGAGGTTTTCCCATGCGGGAATGTACTTGCTGACCGGATCGTCCAGCGCGATCTTGCATTCCTCGAGCAGCATCATGATCGCCACCGAGGTGATCGGCTTGGTCATCGAGTAGATGCGGAAGATCGAGTCCTCGGCCAGCGGCACCTGCCGCTCGCGGTCGGCCTGGCCCAGCACCGAGTTCAACACCAGCTCGCCACGCCGCCACACCTGGGTCAGCGCGCACGGTAGCTTGCCGTTGGCGATATACGCTTCATTGATGAAACGATCGATCCGCCCCAGCCGCTCCCGGGACATCCCCTGCGTTTCCCTGCCTTGCATATCCATGGCTTCTCCTCGATCCGGCGTTCAGTTCAGTGCTGCATGTGCCGTGAAGGGTCAAGGATACCCCGGGATACGCGGATCCCGCTCAGTCGCCAGCCTTCTCCGGCGGCACGGCCTTGCCGAGCAGCTTGCCGAGCAGGCCAGTCTTGCCGGTCTCTGCGCGGCGGCCGCCCTTAGGCAGCGAGCCAGCCCGGTTGGCGCCGTACTGTTTCATGCTGTTGTTGATCTTCAGGCCCTTGTTCTTTTCCAGGTCGGTTTTCTTCACGGACGTCATCCCACTAGTTGAGCCCGGCATTGTACGCAGGTGGGCCGGCAAGCGGCCGGTTCGGGCCGTCAGGTGGCCTTGCGCGGGGGCATAACAATTCATTACAACGCCAGCATCCCGCCCGCATTATGCTCGCCGACCGTGACGATACGGGATACGGAAGGATCGAATGAAAAGGGATTGCGGCGTTCGTGTGATGACGGCGGCATGGCTGCTTGCGGCAGCCAGTTCCGGTAACGCGCTGGCCCAGCATGTGGTGGGTGGCATGGGCGAACCGGTGCGGATGGGGGCGTTCGACGCGCGCGGCCAGTTCGAAGGCCAGGCCATGCTGGCTGCGCCGGTGTCAGGCAAGGAGAAGGCGCGCGCCAGACCCACCGGCACGCGCCGTGTGCCCGCCGCAGGCACGCGTGGCGTGACACCCACGCTGCCCGGCAAGCAGTTGCCGTAGGCGCCGCGGGGGGGGGGCGGCGCCGGGCGGATCAGTGGCTTGCGGCCCCGACGGCGCCAATGCCGGTCTCGGAACGCAGTTCCTGTGCCTCGAAGCCGGCCCGGTCGATACGTGCCCGGGGCGACCTGTCGGTGATCGAGAAGAACCAGATGCCGACGAAGCCGATCGTCATCGAGAACAGCGCCGGCGACGTGTACGGGAACGGCGCATCCTTGAAGTGGAACACGTCGACCCACACCGCCTGCGACAGGACGGTCAGAATCACGGCCGACAGCAGGCCGAGGAAGCCGCCCACCATCGCGCCGCGCGTGGTGCAGTTCTTCCACAGCACCGACATGAACAGCACCGGGAAGTTGGCCGATGCCGCCACGGCGAACGCCAGCGACACCATGAACGCGATGTTCTGCTTCTCGAAGACGATGCCGAGCACCACGGCGATGATGCCCAGGATGATCGTGGTGATGCGCGACACGCGCAGTTCCATCGAACTGGTTGCCTTGCCGTGCATGAAGACCGTGGAGTACAGGTCGTGCGACACCGCCGACGCGCCGGCCAGCGTGAGGCCGGCCACCACGGCCAGGATTGTCGCGAACGCCACCGCCGAGATGAATCCGAGGAACACGTTGCCGCCCACTGCAGTGGCCAGGTGAACGGCCGCCATGTTGAGGCCGCCGAGCAGCTTGCCGCTACCGTCCTGGAACGTCGGGTTGGTGCTCACCAGCACGATGGCGCCGAAGCCGATGATGAACGTCAGGATGTAGAAGTAGCCGATCCACGTGGTGGCCCAGAACACGGACTTGCGCGCTTCCTTGGCGTTGGGCACGGTGAAGAATCGCATCAGGACGTGCGGCAGGCCGGCCGTGCCGAACATCAGCGCGATGCCGAACGAGATCGCAGAGATCGGGTCCTTGATGAATGTGCCCGGGCCCATGATCGCGTCCTTCTTGGCATGGACTTCAACGGCCTTGGCGAACAGTGCCTCGGGGCTGAAGTGGAACTGCGCCATGACCATGAAGGCCATGAACGATGCGCCGCCCAGCAGCAGGCCAGCCTTGATGATCTGCACCCAGGTGGTTGCCGTCATGCCGCCGAACAGCACGTACACCATCATCAGCGCGCCGACGATCACCACCGCGATCCAGTACTCGAGCCCGAACAGCAGCTTGATCAGTTGCCCGGCGCCCACCATCTGCGCGATCAGGTAGAACGCCACCACCACCAGCGTGCCCGATGCCGCGAACGCGCGGATCGGGCCCTGCTTGAAGCGGTAGGCGGCCACATCGGCAAACGTGAAGCGGCCGAGATTGCGCAGGCGCTCCGCCATCAGGAACGTGATGATCGGCCAGCCGACCAGGAAGCCGATCGAGTAGATCAGGCCGTCGTAGCCGTTTGCGAACACGGCGGCGGAAATGCCGAGGAACGATGCTGCCGACATGTAGTCGCCAGCGATGGCCAGGCCGTTCTGGAAGCCGGTGATGCCACCACCGCCCGTATAGAACGCCGCCGCGGACGTGGTCCGCTTGGCCGCCCATTTGGTGATGAACAGCGTGCCGATGACGAACACGACGAACATGCCGATGGCCGTCCAGTTGGTGGGCTGTTTGACGGCCTGCCCAAGATCACCACCCGCGGCCAACGCGGCCGTCGACAACAGCAGGGCGCCGCCTGCGGCGATAACGTGATGCGTTTTCATGCGACCTCCCGCTTGATCTGCTCGGTGAGCTCGTCATAAGTGTTGTTGGCATGGCGCACGTAGAGCCCCGTGATGACGACGGTGAAGACGATCACGAACAGCCCGATCGGCATGCCCCATGTCGTCACGCCGTCTCCGACCTTCGTGGCCATCAGGTCCTTGTCGAAGGCAATCAGCAGCACGTAGCCGTAATACACCACGAGCATGACGAGCGTGAGTATCCAGCCAAGCCGAGAGCGCTTGTGGACGAGTTGTTGATACCGTGGGTTGGTCTTCAGTCTTTCGACCAGATCGTCATTCATCTCTGTCTCCTGCGTACTTGTGCGCTTTGCATGGCCGAGTGCCGCCCGCGCGCCACGCCAGCGGGGCGCGCAATATGAGCGTCATCAGGGAACCATGCCGACAAGGTACGGTGTTCGGCTTACCTGCTTCTTACACGGGTCAGAGAAATGCCCCGGGGTAAACGCGAAGTGGTGCGTCGGGACGGGCTTGGGGCGTCACGGCATTGCGTGCTGCCGCGCGCAGGAGAACTAGAACGAGACGGTGAGATTCGTCATGACCACCTGCTCGGACGAGCCGGGATTGAACCAGTAGCAGCCGACCGTCACGTTCTTGAACGTGAGTTGCACCAGGCCGCCACGCTGGAACTCACGATCGCCGCCGTAGATCCGCGTCCGTTGCATCACGAAGCCAAGCCGCAGCCAATCGACCGGACGATACCCAAGCTCGCTCCAGGCATAGAGATAACTTGGCGTTTGCGTGCCGGAGCCGGTCAGGTACTCGGCTTCGATGTAGTAGTCGAACTTGTACGCGGCGAGACTCGCCTCCAGCCCTGGAATCACGCCGTGGATGCTTCCCATGGCGAAGCCGATGATCGGCGTCACCTTGTAGGTGAATGTTTCACCGCCGGCGAAGGACCAGCCGACGAAGGCCGATTGCGCGTGCATGGCCTCGTAGTTGGCACGCGCTTCGAGATGCAGCTTGTCGCGCTCCGCGATCGCGATGGCGGACAGGTAACTCTGCTCCTGACGCGGCATGTTCCAGTAGCCGGCGAGCGAGAAATTCCAGGTGGGTGGCTGCGCTTCCTGCGATGCGTTGGCCACAGGCGCGGCAGCTTCCTGCGCGTGCGCGCTGGATACGGCCAGCGCGATACCCAATGCGGCGACCGGGTGGCGCATTTCATCCCCCCAGAGCGATGACGGCCATCGTCAGGGCGACACCGAGCGCAGTCATGCCAAGGCCGGTGGCCCAGCCATTGAATCCTGCGTGGCGACCGAGCGCCATGCCGCCTGCGAACAGCATGATGAGGGTCAGGATGCGGGAAACGATCAGGGCCGTCGACACATCGCTCAGCAACACGAATGGCAGCGCGACGGGAAACGTGGACAGCACGACGATGAAGAAGATGCGGATCGACCCCAGCACGTCGCGGGTATTGAGCTTCGCCCGCTCAGGGAGTTCTACGGCACTGGCCATCCGCTGACGCAACATGTCGATCTCCGCGTCACTCAGCAGCAACTGCGCGCTGGGTGACAGCGCGGTGCGGATGGCACGCACGGCCTCGGTTGCGGTTGGCGCCTCCCGGGCGGCCGTTGCGACCTTGAATCGCATCCCGCGATCCGCCAGGGTACGTACCAGGAACATGATCGCGTCGACGAGCCCCCAGGCCAGATTGCAGCCCAGCGCCGTGACGAGCATCGTGTGGCCCGCGTCCGCCCCGGAAGTCGGGGAGGGCGCGGAAGTTGCCGAAGATACCGCGCCGACGAACGTCAGGGCCATGAACAGCCCAAAGCACATCTCCGCGACACGATCGACGACATTAAGGGCTGGATCGCGCCCCTCGTCCGCCTGCTCCATCGCATCGGACTCCGATTGGCTTCCTGGCATGGCGGTTCACCTGGCGAGTAAGTTGGAGTGGTTCGAGATGGGTGCCGGGCGGATGGCAATGTTCAGGACTGCGGCGCTACTGGCCGTCGCATGCCAGGCTCGACGCGCCCGTATCCTTGAAGGTCACCACCACCTTGCTGTCCTTGGCGATGGTGATGGTCTGGCCATAGCTCACGGTCGGCATGAAGGCGATATCCGGCGCGACGGCCACGGGCGGATTCCGCGCGCCGTCGACACTCAGCGCCAGCTCGACGCGATAGGTATCCACCGCCACGCCCTGGCCCTGTGCCTTTTGCGCGAACTTCTGCTTGAACGCGCACAGGTCGGTAGTGATCTTTTCCAGCGCGGTGGAGATATCGACGGGTTTGCCGGGCGGGATGGGCGCGGTATTGCAGGCCGCCAGCCAGCAGGGGCCCAGCACTGCAATCAAGGCGGTACGCATCAATGGCTTCAAGATGTTCTCCTGCGAGGCGGCTGTCCGTTGTGCTCGATCCACTTTATCCCTGCCGCTGTATGGTCTCCATTGGTCCAAAGCCCTAGGGACCAATGGAAACCAGCCGGATGCTCAGAACTGATGGCGCATGCCGACCATGACGCCCACGCGTGTGGTGCTGTCGATGTCGGTCACCGGCGTGCCAGCCCAATACTCGGTCTCGCGGCCGACGGTGCCGCTGCGCGCGTAGACGACATCGGCCTCCACGTACAGGCTGGTGCGCTTGGAGAGCGCGTAGTCGCCGACCAGGGCGACGCTGTCGGCGTTGCCGCTGCCCAGCAGGATGGGTGTCTCCTGGAACTGCGTGGTCACGGCCCCGCGTTGCTGGTAGCGGTAATAGGCGCCAGACAGATGCAGCGCAGGGGTGAGTTGATAGCCGAGGCCGATGAACGAGGTGGCGAATGAGGCATCGCTGGCTGTTTCACGACGTCCCATGTGGCCCAGGTAGGCCGTGGCCTTGCCAAACGCGTAGGACCCGCCCACCGAGTAATTGCGGATCGTGTTCGCGCCATCGGTGCTGCTGCGCTGGTCGTAGGCCACGCCCAGCGCCAGCGGTCCCTGCTGGTATTTCACGCCGCCGCCGAGCGTGGTGCCACGGCTCTGGTTGCCGGGTTGCTCGCCCGCGCCGTAGTCGAGCTGGACGGAGAACGGGCCGATCGTGTTTTGATAGACCACGCTGTTGTTGATGCGGTAGTCCTGGAAGAAGATGTCGCCGCCGACGTACAGCGGGTCGGACCAGAAGTTGCCCCAGCCCTGATCGAGCGGATTGAACGCCCAGCCGATGTTGTTGAGCGCGTTGTACTGGCGCCCGAAGGTCAGACTGCCCCAGTTGCCGGAGAGACCGGCCCAGGCCTGGCGGCCGAAAAATGCGTTGTAGGCCGCGCGGCCATCGTCGCTGCCGATGCCGGCCTCGAGCTGGAAGATGGCCTTGTTGCCGCCCCCAAGGTCCTCGGAGCCCCGCAGGCCGAAGCGGCTGCCTACCATGCCGCCCGATACGAGCGCGACCTGGTCATGATGCCGACCGTCGAGGTTCGAGGTATAGCGCACCGCCGAACTGACGATGCCATACAGGTTCACACCGGATTCGGCGTAGGTGGTGCCGGGCACAACGGTGGCGGCAAGCAGCCAGAGGCTGGCTGACTTCTTCATGGATTGTCCTCCGGAATTCGGTCCCGCCCGGCGCATGAGCGCGTCCAGGGGCAGACCGGTCAGGCAGTTGCCTGGGGGGTTCCAGTCCCGCGCGGCGGTCCCGTCAGGGCGCGCGGGGCGTTATCCAGACCGTGCGCGGCAAAAAGGCGCGTAGGCCCGGATCGAGGGTCGAAGCGGCAGGCAAAGCCTGGAGGGGGCGCAAGCCGGACCGCTCGTTGGCAGGTTCGGACTGGCTGGTGGGGCGGGCGCGAGGGCCCAAGGATGTGTTCGCCGGATACCCACTTCGACGTTCGTGACGGCGGCTCGTGTGCGGATAAAGACATGCGCGATGGGCCGCGTCCGGCGTGGCGAACGATGCGTAGTTTACTGCATTCGCTCCGACGCCCTGAAATGCGCGTCTTTTGACGCACGTCCCTTTCTGACCGGCCGGTTCTGGCAATAGACTGAAAGCGGCCACATGCGGCGTGCGTCGCGCCGCCCGGCGTCCATCCAATCAGCGAGCCCCTATCCATGTCACTGCCCCATCTTTCGTCTGGCCAGACCGCGAGCGTCCTGCCGCTCGGCACGGACCTGGCGCAAACGCCGAGCAGCGCGCTGTTCAAGGCCCCCCACCTCGAAGTTGCCCGGCTCGTCATGCTGGCGGGCAAGCGCCTGCCACAGCACGCGGTCCCCGGTCCGGTCACGATTCAATGCCTCGAAGGCGAAATCGAGGTAACGCTCGGCAGCGTTGCCCAACGGCTTCGACACGGCGACCTGCTCTACCTCGCCGGCGGGGAGCCGCACGACGTGGCGGCGCTCAGCGATGCCTCGCTGCTGTTGACGATCGTGCTGCTGAATCACGACTGACACACGACTGACAAGAGGATCCGATGGGTATCAGCAGATGGTTCAGGCGACGCGGGACCGCGGCATCCGGTGGTGGCGCCAGAGGCGGACGTGACGTAGACGACACGATCGAGCGCATGACGGCGTTGAATCCGCGCCTGCGGCTGGCCACGCGCTACCAGCAGAGGCTGGCGCCCGAGACCGCCGCCGCACTCGAATACGTCAGGGGGCTGGTGGCCCAGCTGCCCGCCGTTCATGAGGCATGCGCGGCCGACTGGTCGACGGATGCCTGCATCCATGCCTGCTTTGCGACGGCAGACGACGTGTCCCGCGCGATAAATGGGGCCACGACACTGCGCAGGTTCTTCGACAACAACCTGGCGGCCGATGAGGCGTACGCGGTGCTCGGCATGACCATGGTGGAGCGCCACACGCTCGGCGTAGCCACGGAAGGCGATACCGTGCGCTCCGATGTGCCGCAGACGACATTCAGCTTCAGCGATCATCAACTCACGATGTGCGAGCCGACCGAAGCCGCGCTGCGCGAGGAGATCGTGCGCCGGATGCTCGATCAACTGGCGGTCCAGGGAATGGCGCGCATTGCCAGCAGGCTGACGAAGCGCGATGCGCTCAAGCAAGAGATCGCACTGCTCAAGACGCGGCAGCGCCTGCTCGAGTCGCAAGGCAAGGGGATGGGCGCGGTAGTGGGCGGCGCGGTGGAACCGGCAATCGGTGAGGTGGCGAAACTGGACGCCGAAATCGCGCGCAACGATGCCGAACTGGCTAAGCTGTCCGAGGCCACCGGCACGCTCGATCGCCAACTGGACATCCTGATCAAGGTGATCGGAGATGTCAGGCAATTGCTGCGGGTGGATTACCGGCACGTGCGGCTGAGCCGCATGAATGTCCTGCTGACGAATGATGATGTGGGTGGCGATGACGTCGAGCTAGGATCGGCGACCATCCCCGGTGACCCGCCGCTGGTCCGGGCGTTCATGCTGGTGCGGGTGAAGCGCAGTGCGATAGTCCCGGTGCGCAATATGCTGGACGAAGCGGAGCGCTTCCTCTAAGAGACGCTATCAAAATGATTCTGGCGTCGTTGCGCGGCCTTGCCGTACCTGGTGTACTGTCTGCGGCCGCGCCCTTGCAGGGCGCGCATGTGCTCGCAGGCACATGCCGTTCCGCAGGCGGCTCGCATACGAGCCGAAACCCCTGCTTCACCCTAGCCAGAACCGCTTTGCTTCATTTTGATAGCGCCTCTAAGAGCCGTTTCGTTTTCTTTCGATAACGTTTCCGCGTGCTTCAGGCGTCCAGTGCCTGACACAGCGCCCGCAGATCGCGAACGATCAGGTGCGGCGGCGGGCTGCTGCGTGACCATTGCGCGGCGGACGCCTCTTCCGAGCGCACCACCCATGCGGCCTGTGCGCCTGCGGCGATAGCGCCGGCTACGTCGAGGTCGGGATCGTCACCGACGTGAAGCATCCGGCTGGGTGCGCATCCGGCTGCATCGGCTGCGGCGTGGAAAATCGCGGCGCCGGGTTTGCCGCTGCCGAAGCTCTGCGGATTCAGCGATGCCCGGAAGAACTGGTGCCCGCCAGTCAGCTTGAGATTCGCATTGCCATTTGATACCGCGACGAGCGGAAACCGCTGGCTCAGCCATTCCAGCGCGGGCAGCGCATCGTCGAAGAAATCGACTTGCTGGCGCGCGGCGTAGAAAGCGTCGTAGGCGGCCTCGGCAAGGCCGGGGTCTTCTTTCGACATGTCGAGCACCAGCCGGATCGAGCCCAGCCGCAGCGCGCGCATGTCGCCAGCCAACTCCGGGCGCATGGCTTCGAACTGGACGCGGAGGTCACGCAGCACCTGGGGTGATGAAAGGATCGGCGCGGATTTCGGCGCTTGCTGCAGCAGCCAGTCATGCAGGACTTGTTCCGCTCGCACGACTGCAGGTTCGAAGGCCCAAAGGGTGTCGTCGAGATCGAGAGATATTGCGGAGATACCGGCCAGACGCATGGTGGGGAACGTGAGAAAGCGGAATTGCGGGGAATCCGCCGAATTTACCATCTTCGCTCGTATCGCCTGGAGGCCGTGTCGACCGCGAGGTCACTTCAGGCTGAGCGTGAATGGCAATAGCAACACGTTGACCAGCAGGAGCGCATACACGATCACGATCGCCGCAGGGATGACCACGGGCGGCCGATTAGACGGGTAGGCGCGTCGACGGCGCCAGAGGAATCCAGCCGTGGTTCCCGTGATGACCAGTGCCAGCATGGCGCTGGCCCACGCCAGTGACGCAGGTCCGGACTCGTCGCCATAGATCGCCGTGTCCGAATCGGTCAGCGAGATGTCGACGGCAGTGGTCGAAGTGGCAGGGACGTGTGCGACAGGCATGGCAACGGGTGTTTCAAACACCGTGGCGCGAACCGGCTGCGCGATGGCAGGTGTGGCTGTCGCGCGGACAGGTGCTGCCGCGTCCGCCATGTGTTGCGCTGGTGCAGCGGCTGCCGGCGGCGCGTCATGACGTACGGTCGATGGCGCGGTCGCTGCGACACGCGGCGCGGAGGCCGTTGCGCTGTGCATCGAACTGCGGTCCCGCCAGAACAGGTGGAACAGGCCATCGAGGCAGCGTGCCGAATCACAGGCATCCCGCCGGGCGCGCCAGGCGACGATATCGGCGTTCTGGATCGTGCCCTTGTGCAGCATCCTCTGCTGCTCGGCATAGATGCGTTCGTAACGCTCGGACAGTCCCGGTGAGTCGCACACCAGGCGATTGTGTGTGCCACTTGCGTGTGGGCTGTTGGTGTTCAGCGAGCAGCGCATCCCGCTGCCGCCAGGGTCATCGCAAACCACCGGGGGGGTGGTTCCGCGCGAATGGCAGATGATGTCCGATGCGCTCACGTTGCCTGCCGCGAGCAGGCCGGTTGCGAGGCAGATGGCCATACGAATGGCCCAGCGCACAGTGACCCTCTTCATCATGCCCCCCCATTGAAGCGGCCTGGTTTTATAACGTACACGAAAGCCCGGGCGATGCCCAAGCACGCAGTGCGATGGGCGGGTCATGATGCACTTGCCGCCAGATCGGGTTTCCCATACGCGCGACGTTCCGATCATTCGTCCGCCGTCGTAATTTCTGAGACGGAAAGCCTCTATCGTGGCGGCGACGTTCCTGGGTGATCGCGCATGCATCCTCAAAACGCTCGTGACGCAGCGTGCCGTGATTAATGGGACGCCGTGCCCGCTACGTGGCGAACAGGCGTTTGAAGCCTGGGGCTGGTTCCTTGCGCCCTATTGCGCCACGAGGAGCGGCCGCAACCGCGTCGAGTCGTGGCTGTCACGGGATGAAGACAACCTGATGTGAAGCCTTTGCGCTGCGGAATTGAATTCTTTCGATGCGTCGGCCGAACGCAAGCGGTGCCCATAGAATGCGTCTGGATTGGGTCCATTGCAGTACCGCTGCTGTGGGGAGGCCCGCGGTGGCATCACAACAACCTGAGTTACCCGAGGAGACTGATATGAGCCATCGTTTCGCCGCTGCCGGCGCAGCGTTCGCGTTGCTGTTGCTGTCCGCCACCGCTGGCGCGCAGACACAACCGCAGCCGCAGCCGCAGCCCCCCGCGAACGCGCAGGAAGCCAAGGCGAAGTTCACGGAGAAATTCAACGAGGCGGATGCCAACCACGATGGCAAGCTGACGCGCGAGGAAGCCGAGGCAGGAATGCCGCACGTGGCGAAGGACTTCGACAAGATCGATGCCAAGAAGAAGGGCTACGTCACGCAGAAGCAGGTCGGCGCGTACTACGCCGCCAAGGCGAAGCAGCGCCGCGCTCAGGACCCGGGCAACCTGAACTGATCCGAGTCGTATCCGCCAGGGCGGTCGCCATCGGCGCCGCCTTGGTCGCGTCTAAGCGTATTTCCAATCCGTCCCCGGTCGTAGAAAGTCCCGTGTCACGTGCGTGATAACATTCAAAAAAATTCGCGCGCGAACTAAATCACCCGGGTGCCGTCTTGAATCCTCGACTTGTCTACCTCCTGAATGTCGGTCAGCGTCGGCTGCATCGATGGACACAGGCGCGCACCGCCGCCGGTGGCGTCACCGCGTCGCAGGCCGGAATGCTGTTCTTCCTCGGCAAGAACGATGGCGCGTTGATGAGCGAGGCCGGCGCGGCGCTCGACCTTGGCGCGCCGGGCGTGAGCGGGCTGGTGGATCGCATGGAGCGGGCGGGGCTGGTCGAACGCGGCCTGGACGAGCACGATCGCCGGGCCTTCCGCATCTGGCTGACCGATGCCGGGCGCACCGCGCTCAAGCGCTCCCGGTCGAATCTCACCGAACTGAATGCCCGATTGACCGAGGGGTTCACGGCCGCCGAGATCGATGTGGTGGCGCGCTGGCTGACGAGCCTGCAGGACAAATTCCCGGCCAGCGACGACGAGTGATGCCGGGGATGAACGAAGGCGCCGAAGCAGACGACGCCTTCTGGCGCATCACTGCTTGGCGATCCTGCTGAAGTCCGGCTGGCGCTTCTGGGCAAACGCCGTGAAGGCTTCCTTCGCTTCCGCGCTGCGCAGCCGCTCCACGAACGTCGAACTCTCGGCGTCCATCTGCGCGACCAGTTTCTCGGCCTCCCGCATCAGACGCTTCATTGCCGTCAGAGAGCCGGACGGCTTGGTAGCGATCTTCTCCGCGATGCGTCGGCCTTCCGCGCGCAACTGGTCGACCGGAACCGTCCGGTTCGCGATGCCCCATGCCACGGCGGTGTCCGCCGGCAGTGGATCGCCCAGCGAGAACATTTCAAACGCGCGCGCGTGGCCGATGCGCAACGGCAGCAGGTAGCTCGACGCTGCCTCGGGCACGAGCGCGAGGTTCACGAACGGCGTGATCAACTGCGCGTCGTCGGCCAGGACCACGTAGTCGCAATGCAGCAGCATGGTCGTGCCGACGCCAACGGCCTTGCCCTGGACTGCCGCGACGATCGGCACAGTGGCATTCGCCAGGCTATGCAGGAATCGCACGACATGGCGCTCCTTGGGTGCGTTGCCGGTGGCCTGGGCCGCGAACTCCCCGATGTCGTTGCCAGCCGTGAAGGAATCACCGTCAGCCTGAATCAGCACGACCCGGACCGATGCGTCGGTCGATGCATTCTCGATGGCGTCCGCCAGGGCGCCGTACATGTCGTTGGTCAGCGCGTTCTTCTTGTCCGCTCGCGAAATCGTGAGGGTCAGCACGCCACGTTCAAGTCCTGCTTGGATTTCCGGAATCACGGCTTTGTCTCCTGCAATGGAAGGGGTAGGGGCAATGAAGATGTTCGTATGCGAAGTAGATGCAAAGTATAGTTGATTCGCGTGCGAAGTAAACCGGCGCAAGCATCACCATTTCCACCAGGGCCGCGGCAGGCGCGTGACCCGTATGCCATCAGCAATCACCCCATGAGGGTTTGTGCCGACTTTTCCGCTTGGCGGCGTTGCAGTCTACTGAACCCAGGTTGTGCAGTGTGGCCGGGGCGCGCGCGGCGTCTCCCCGGGGTTTGGAAACCTTTCTGGAGACAACACCATGGTGACCAAGCAGGACGATGCCTTCATTCTGAGAAACCTGATCGCGCTGGCCGCCGTGGAGACACTGGGCGGCGCCATTGCACTCGGGCTGGTGTTCAACCTACTGACATGACCTGACGCTCGTGGTGTTGCTTGCGGCCGATCCGCAGGCAACGCCACGAGTCCCAGGTTCCGGGCCATCCATCGACCTGCATTTCGCTTCCAGCAGACTTTCCGGGCCATCACTACAATGGCGCATTGCCCGGCTCGTTGCCGGGCCAGATCTGGGAGTCGAGGATGCGAATTCTGGTTGTCGGAGTGGGAGCCACGGGTGGCTACTTTGGCGCGCGGCTGCTGCAGGCCGGGCGTGATGTGACGTTCCTGGTGCGCCCCCGCCGCGCCGCGCAACTGGCCGAGCACGGCCTGCGGGTAAAGAGCCCGCACGGCGACCTGCATTTCCCGAATCCCCCTGTGGTGTTGTCCGAGCAAATCACGCAGCCTTATGACGTGGTGTTGCTGAGCTGCAAGGCGTATGACCTCGAAAGCGCCATGGATGGCTTCGCGCCCGCCATGGGGCCGAACACGGTCATCATCCCGTTGCTCAACGGCATGCAGCATCTGGATCGCCTCGACGCGCGCTTCGGCGCCGGGCGTGTCATGGGTGGCCGCTGCCTGATCTCCAGTACGCTCGATGACCAGGGCACGATTCTTCATCTGTCGAGCTTCCACGTTCTGTCTTTTGGCGAGCGCCCTTCGGGCAGCAGTGAGCGCGCGCTGACCTTGGCCGCCGCCTTCAGCGATGCCGGCTTCGACGTCCAACGCAGCGACGCCATGCTGCAGGACATGTGGGAGAAGTGGCTGTTCCTGGCCACGCTGGCATCGGCTACCTGCCTGATGCGAGCGACCATCGGCGATATTCTCGCCGCGCCACGCGGGCGCGAGACCATCGCGGCGTTGCTTGGCGAATGCGCCGGCGTCGCGGCCGCCAATGGCTATCCGGCCCGGGGCCCCGCACTGGAGCAGGCGAAGACCACGCTGTTCGCCGAAGGATCACCGCTGACGGCCTCGATGCTGCGCGACCTAGAGCGCGGCGGGGCGATCGAATCGGACCAGATCGTGGGTGACATGCTGGCCCGCCGTGGCCAGACCGCAGCGCCCACGCTGGAGATGGCGCTGACCAGCCTGAAAGCCTACGAAGCGCGCCGCGCGCGGGGAGGCTGAAGCCGCCGGCGTCCGATTCGCCCGCATCGCAGAATTTGTCAGGACAGAATCAAGCCTGATACACGCAATTTCGATTGGGCGAACGACGCCGTTTACCTACACTCCGCACATTACAAGCAGCGCCCGGCACGAGCCATGCCGGGTAAAACAAGAGCGGAGGAGGTCGTAAATGCGGGAAATCCTGTTCAAGGTGGGCCTTGCCTCGCTGGCGGCCTGCACCACGCTGGGCGCCAGCGCCCAGAGCACCGCGGCATGCAATGGGGCCGGTTGCGGCTTTGGCGGAGGTGGCCTGCTGAACCAGCAGACCACCTTGCGTCTGAGCGCGGCCCAACTGGCGGCACTGCTCGGATCCACTGACGATGGCCGCCAGCTCATGCAGGTTGCAGGCGTGCCACGGTGCGACATCGAGATCGTGACGCTGCGCTACCGCACGGTGGGCGGCGCCGGGGAACCGGCGAACGCCAGCGCCGCGCTGATGATTCCCGGCGGCGCGGCCTGCAGTGGTCCGCGCCCGACGCTGCTGTACGCGCACGGCACCACGACGTACAGGAAGTACAACCTCGCCGATATCACGCAGACCGACCCGCGTAACGGCGACGGCGCGTCGGAGGGCATCAGCGTAGCCGCGATGTACGCGGCGCAGGGCTATATCGTCGTGGCCAGCAACTATGCCGGCTATGCGGGCTCGGATCTCGACTATCACCCGTACCTGAATGGGGCGCAGCAATCGGCCGACATGGTGGGCGCGCTTGCCGCCGCGCGCGTCGTCATGCGGGCGCCGGGTGGCGGGCGCAACGTGCGGGAGAGTGGCAAGCTCTTCGTCACCGGATATTCGCAGGGTGGCTACGTGGCGATGGCGACGCACCGGCTGCTGCAGGCTGCCGGGATTCCGGTGACCGCGTCGGCGCCGGGGTCGGGTCCGTATGCACTGGCGGCAATGGGCGACGCACTGGTGGCCGGGCAGGTGGGTATCGGTTCCACGGTGTTCGCGGTGCTCGTCACCACGAGCTACCAGCGCTCCTACCAGAATCTCTACCGCAAGCCGTCCGAGTTCTACGAGTCGGCCTATGCGCCAGGCATCGCCAGCCTGCTGCCGAGCATGAATTCGCTCGACAAGATTTTCACGCAGGGCAAGTTGCCGCCTACTCAGCTCTTCAACAGTACGCCGCCGGCCTCGCAGTTCGCATCGCTGACGCCGCCGAAGGCGCCGCCGCTGGCTTCGCCAGACCTGACGCCAGTGTTCGCGCTTGGTTTCGGCAACGCTGACCTCGTGCGCAATGACTACCGGCTGGCGATGCTTGAAGATGCGCTGGTCAATCCGGACGGCGCGTTCCCGAGTTCGACCGTGTCGATGGCGCCGGCAACGCGGCCCGTGCAACCGCTGCGTGTGGACTTCAAGATCAACGATCTACGCAACTGGCAACCACGCGCGCCGGTTCAGCTATGCGGCGGGCATGACGACCCCACCGTGTTCTTCTTCAACGCCACGGTGCAGCAGGCGTACTGGAACAGCGCGAAGGTTCCGGCGGGCCTGACCAGCGTGCTGGATGTGGATGCGCCCATCGCCGGCCCAAGCGACCCCTATGCGGCGCTCAAGCAAGGCTTCTCGATGGCGAAGATGAATGTTGCCGCGCAGGCGGTGGCGGCGGGGGCGCAGGATGGCGGCGCGTCGGCGGTCATCCAGGCGTATCACGGCACGCTGGTGGCGCCGTTCTGCATGGTCGCCGCGCGAGCGTTCTTCGGGCAGTTCTGAGCGGGAATGTCGATAAAAAATCGCGCGACGGGGCGACCCGTCGCGCGTTTTTCCATTGAGCGATCAAACGATCAGATGATCAGACGTCGATGGCAGCGTTAGACTGCATCTTCTTGCGCAGTTCGAACTTCTGGATCTTGCCGGTAGAGGTCTTGGGCAGCGGCCCGAAGTAGACCGCCTTGGGCACCTTGAAGCCGGCCAGCAGCGTGCGGCAATGCGCGATCAGTTCTTCGGCGGTGACGCTCGCGCCATCCTTCAGTTCGACGAACGCGCACGGCGTCTCGCCCCACTTGGCATCCGGCTGCGCCACCACGGCGGCGGCCAGCACCGCGGGGTGGCGGTAGAGCGCGTCTTCCACCTCGACGCTGGAAATGTTCTCCCCGCCGGAGATGATGATGTCCTTGCTGCGGTCCTTGATCTTGATGTAGCCGTCAGGCATGCACACGCCAAGGTCGCCCGTATGGAACCAGCCGCCCGCGAACGCCTCGCGCGTGGCCTTGTCGTTCTTGAGGTAACCCTTCATGCAGATGTTGCCGCGGAACATGATTTCGCCGATGGTCTCGCCGTCGCGCGGTACGGGCTGCATCGTATCCGGGTCCAGCACCGTGACGCCGGACTGCAGGTGATAGCGCACGCCCTGGCGCGCCTTCAGCACCGCGCGTTCTTCCTGCGACACCGTGTGCCAGGAGTCCTGCTCCGCGCAGACCGCGGCCGGGCCGTAGACCTCGGTCAGGCCGTAGACATGCGACAGGTCGAAACCCATCGCTTCCATCTGCGCCAGCACCGCCGCCGGGGGCGGGGCGCCCGCCACCATGCCGCGCACCGGCCCGCGCAACCCTTCGCGCCACGACGGCGGCGCGTTGACCAGCGCGGTGTGGACGATCGGTGCGGCGCAGTAGTGCGTCACGCCTTCATCGCGCATCAGGTCGAAGACGAGCTTCGGCTCGAACTTGCGCAGGCAGACGTTCACCCCGGCGCGGGCCGCCACTGTCCACGGGAAGCACCAGCCGTTGCAGTGGAACATCGGCAGGGTCCACAGGTAGACCGGATGCTTGGCCATGTCCCACTCCAGGATGTTGGAGATGGCGTTCATGGCCGCGCCGCGATGGTGATAGACCACGCCCTTCGGGTCGCCGGTAGTGCCCGACGTGTAGTTCAGGGCGATGGCGTCCCACTCGTCGCCGGGCATCTTCCAGTCGAATTCCGGATCGCCGCTGGCCAGGAAGGACTCGTAATCGGTGTCGCCGAACCGCTCGGCGTCGGGTCCGAGCACGTCTTCCACCGCGATCACCTTGAGTCCACGCACCTCACGTGCCATCTGGCGGGCGGCATCGGCGAACTCGGTGTCCGCCAGCAGCACCTTGGCCTCGCCGTGGCGCAGCATGAAGACCAGGTTGGCGGCGTCCAGGCGGATGTTGAGTGCGTTCAGCACCGCACCGGCCATCGGCACGCCGAAGTGCGCCTCGACCATCGCCGGGGTGTTGGGCAGCAGCGCCGCCACGGTATCGCCCTTGCCCACGCCGGCACGGGTCAGCGCGCTGGCTAGGCGCCGGCAGCGCGCGTAGGTGTCGCGCCAGTTCTGGCGCACCGTTCCATGCACGATGGCCAGACGATCGCCGTAGACCTCGGCCGCGCGGGCGATGAAGTCGAGCGGGGTGATCGGAACGTAGTTGGCCGGGTTGCGGGCCAGTCCGGTGTCGTAGTCGGTCGGCATGGCGTGTCTCCTATGGTGATCCTTGGGGATTCGTCGAATGAAATCCGGCGCAAGCTATCATCTCGCCTCCGGCGGACTCTGTCGTCCGGATGACAGATCTGGCGTTTTCGATGCGTTGCAGCATTGTGAGTGCCCAGAAAATTGATTCTTATCAAATGTCTTCGTCCCTTGATCAGGTTAACGTCCTGCTGGCCCAGCATGACTGGTTTCGTGCGCTGTCCCCGGCGCATCAGGCGCTGGCGGCGTCCGAGACCGTTGTCCGCGAATACCCCGCAGGCGGCTATATCGCCCGACGCGGCGAGTTCTCGCGCTACTGGATCGGGGTGGACACGGGGCTGATCAAGCTCGCGGTCTATACGCCGGACGGGCGCGGTTGCACGTTTTCCGGCGTGCCCGCCGGAGGCTGGTGCGGCGAGGGCAGCGTGATCAAACGCGAGGATCGCCGCTATGACGTGATCGCGATCCGCGACTCGCGCGTGCTGCTGGTGCCGGAAACGGTCTTCAACACACTGCTGTCGGATAGCCTGCCCTTCGCGGGTTTCGTGGTGCGGCAGCTCAACGAGCGCATGGGCCAGTTCATCGCCACGGTGCAGAATGATCGGCTGCTTGGCGCCGATGCGCGCGTCGCACAGGCTGTCGCGCAACTGTTCCATCCGGCGCTGTACCCGAAGACCACTGAAGTGCTTGAACTCTCACAGGAAGAGATTGGCCTGCTGACCGGTCTGTCGCGCCAGCGTGTGAATCAGGCGTTGCGCCGGCTGGAGGCTGGCGGCATGGTCAGCCTCGCTTACCAGACCATCAGGGTGACCGATCTCGAGGGATTGCGACGCTTCGGCTTGTCGGAGTTGTGAGGGCGAGAGGCTGAGGGCGTCGAAATTGCGGCGCAGCGTGCGCAATTTGATGTCACGAGTCACGTGTCGGGCACTTGCGGCTAGCGCTTTCCCTTAGTGCCTTTCCCTTAATGCCTTTCCCCAAGTGCTACTGGTTGCGGATGTTCCCATACTGAGGGCTCGCCACGTTCGCGCGGCGATCACTTTGACTCATGGGATCTGCCACCATGCTCGCGATTTCTGTCTGGTTTCTCGCTTCCCTCGGTGTCGGCATGTTTGCCACGGCATTGGGACGCTCCAGCCCTGCCTGGATTCTCTTCTCGCTGATCCTGAGCCCGTCTCTTGGTCTGATCGTTGTTGCCGTGCTCGATAAGAAGCGCGTGCGGTCCGCTCGCGTGCTGGCCACTTCCTCCTCGCCCGCGGCGGCGATCTCCGTGCCCGCATAACGCTGCGGGTAACGCAGGTGGGCCAGGGCCCACCTGATTGCTGTCGTGGCTTAGCTGTGCGCGCCGTCGGTGTACGGGTCGCGCCGGTCCGTGACATTCGCGGTGTCTGCATAGACATCGAACCTGCTTGCCTTGCCACCATCGGTGTACGGATCACGTGGTCCGATGGCATGTGCGTGACCTTCCGGCATCGCCGCCGTAGTGGGGGTGAGTCCGGCGGCGGACGTTACCGTGGCGAAAGATGCAAGCGAGGCAATGGCGGCAACGGCTGCCGCCGCGATACGGGCTTTCATGATCATCTCCTGAGGCAGTACGAAAGGGTGCCCAGCACCTGTGGCCACAATGGACCACGAACGGCCGCGCATGGGCTTGCATGCCGACCACGCGCCCGAGAATCGTTCGATCTTGTCGTTCCGGCTCTACGCGCCGCGGTGCCATGCACCTGTAGAACTGCCCGGCCCGGCGCCTTATTCCCGAAAGAAGACGAAAATATTCCTGGGAATAAATGCCGGATTCCGGCGGTAAATGCCGCTTTGAAGTGACCAGGACGCTGCTACGCTGTGTTGATATGGCTGTCAGGCAGCCATGCTCGAGCCGGTTGCAGCGGTGCAGTTCGCCCCTGGTGGTCACCGGCATTCCCATATCAAGACGGAACGCTCATGTTCACAGGGTCGATTCATTGGTTGAGAGGCGTCGCGATCGTTGTGCTGCTTGGCGCAGCGTCTGACATGGCATTCGCCGCATCGCAGACGAAGTCGCTCGATACGCAACGCGGTATCCGTGATGGCAGCAGCGGCGGCACCGAGCTGAGCACCGCGCCGCTTTCGCAGCGGGGCGTGACCGGCACGCAGCCGATGGGGCCAACCGACGGATCGGGGCAGTACCCGTACATCGTCGCCCCGTATATCCAGGTGGGCCCCGGTGGCGGGCCGATTCCCTATCCGCCGAATCCACCGCACCCTCCGCAGCCGCCTCGTCCCAGGCCCACGCCGCACGCGCCGTAAGCCTCGAGCGTCAAGGGGTAGTGGCAGGTGGCTATTGCAGGTTGCCCCAGCGTGCAACCGCTGGCTCGGCATTGGCCCATTTCCACTGGCCCTGCTGCTGGCAGGCCGTGACGAAGAACCATTGGGAAGTCTTGGCGGGCTGCCCGCTCGTTTCCGACTCGACGGTGGAGAACAAGGCTTCCTTGCAGAGAGCGAGTGGGCTGTCGATGACGCGGATTACCTGTAGCACGCCGCGTTGATTGCCATAGGCGACGGCATGCCGGACCTCCCACGGCTGCTCGAAGCCGATGGGCGTATCACCGATGACCGCTGCGATGCTGTCCTGCTCCTCGCGTTGCCAGTACCGGTAGACGTACTTGCCAGCCGCATCGGCCGCCGCGCTGACGCCGACCGCGACACCGTATCCCACAACAGGATTTGCCGTGACGGCACCGGTGGTAATTCCGGCTACGGCACCCGAGATTTCGCCGACGGAACTGCACGAGCAGAGACTCACGACCGCCGCCGACAAGACCAACCTCGCGCACAGCGTCCTCACTGAAGCGAACCCCACCGCTCGGTAGCGGGCTCGGCGGATGCCCACTTCCATACCGACCCGTCGCGGCAAACCGCGGCGATATAAAAGCCGTTGCCCTTGTTCGCATCGTCGACGGAGAAAATGATCTCCTTGCAGGCAAGGTACGCATTGCCCAGCAAGCGCGTCACGGTCACCCGTCCCTTCTCATCGGGTTCGAGCGGCACGGTGTGAGCCACTTCCCAGGTCGCCACTGCGCCGACATCGAGGTTGCCAGCCACCTGCGCGATCTGATGCTGCGTTTCGGCGTGAACCTTGCGCTGACTGGCTTGCAGGGCGGCCTTGGCGCCAGCCTGCACACCGAGACCAATGCCCGTGGCAATGGCCGCGTTTTCCGTGACCGCGCCGGCAATGGCAGCGCCGCCCATGCCAGCGACAGCCGTCGTGCCCTCATTCATCAGTGAACTGCAGCCGGTCAGCATCCCCGCCGACATCGCCGTCAGCAGGAGGGTGGTGACACAGACAAGCTTATGCATGGGGCACATCCAGACAGGCATCGAAACAACCTGCGGAAACTATCACAGTGCCGCAACGCCCGCAGCCATGGCCCTTTGCCATGGGTCATGAATCAGACATTTCTGGGCATCGTCGGGGAAGTCGTCCTGGAGCCCGCCCACTGATCGAACTGCCCACATGCGGATCGAGTGCGATCACCGATCCGCCGCAAGTCCTTTGATGGTGGCAATCTCGCTTGCCGCCATGGCGAACCGCTGGCGGATGATCTCGAAGGCCATCATCGTTGCGGGCGCCATGGTGCGGTTGCCATGCCGGACGATGCCGAGCGTCAAGTCCAGTTCCAGCGCGGGCCGTACGTCAAGTTCGACAATGAGCTGTGATTTGAGCGCGGAGATCGCGGCAAGGTCCGTCAGCGGGACAACTGCATCGGTGGATGCCACGATCTCCAGGACGGTGCCGATGTCGTCCGAAATCAGCGCGAACTGGTCCTGCACTGGCGCGGGCAGTTCGTAGAGTTGCGCAATCCGTTGTCCCAGCGATGGTTCGAAGTAGCCGGGCGCGATCAGAGGGTACTCACGGATCTGCGCGGCGCTGACATTTTCGTTGTGTGAGAGCGGGTGATCGCGCCGCGCATACCAGCCAAATGTGCAAGGAAAGATGGATTCGATCGCCAGCCCATCGTGCAGCTTTGCCACGCGGGTGTCGCCGACGAAGAAGTCGATGCGTTCGGCATGCAGGGCATCAAGGAGTCGCTCGGACGTGTCGATCAGGCTGCGCAGCCGCAGTCCAGGCGATGTGCGCAGCAGTTCAGCCAGCATCGGGCGCAGGATTGGCGTGGCAAGCGAAGAGCCCATCCCTACCGAGAACGTGCCGAGATCGCCGGACTGCATCAGGCCGAGTGTCCGTAGGCCTTCTTTTTCGTCGGAAAGCATGCGGCGCGCGCGGGGCGCATAGGCGATGGCATAGGTGGTCGGGCGCAGCCGCCGGTCATTCCTGTCGAACAGCGGCACGCCAAGCGTGTCTTCAAGCGCGCGGATGCTGCGAGATAGCGCTGGCTGGCTCAGATGAACCGATTCGGCCGCCGCAGCCAATGAGCCGGTATCGAGAAGGGCCAGAAAGTGGCGTAGTTGACGCGTATTCATGACGATGACAGTCCACTTGCATGAATTGCATTTTAACTAGAATTTAGTTGCAATTTACACAAGTAGTGGATGTCTCCAAACTGCGGCCAGATCCATTCCGACTGCCGCATCGTTCCATGTCATCCGCCCCAATTCAAAAGTCACTTCTTCCGGTCGTGGCGATCATCACGGATCGTATCGACCTCCACAGGCATCCGGCTTACTCGGTTCTCGGTGGCTATGTGCGGGCTGTTAGCGAGATTGCCGGTGCGCAGCCGCTGCTGCTCCCGGCGTGCGCCGACGCCATCGATGCCAACACGTTGATCGACACGCTGGACGGCATCGTCCTGACCGGCAGTCCGTCCAACATCGCGGCGGAAAGGTATGGAGCCACGCCCCTGCCGGCAACGACATGCCAGGACCCCCACCGTGACGCCGCGGTGTTTGGTCTGCTGCCAGCCCTGATCGATGCTGGGGTCCCAATACTGGGGATTTGCCGTGGCTTTCAGGAGTTGAACGTCTTGCATGGCGGCACGCTCGAGCGCGCGGTGCACGCTCAGCCTGGCCGACTGGATCATCGGGAGGGCGACCACGACCGACCCATCCAGCAGTGGTACGACGATAGCCACGATATCCACATCGTGCCTGGTGGCTGGCTGGAAGGGATCGCAGGGCGTTCGGCCGTGGTCAATTCGCTGCATCACCAGGGCGTCGAGCGGCTCGGTGCCGGACTGCGTATCGAAGCAACGGCGCCCGATGGACTCGTGGAGGCGTTCTCGCTTGCCAACGCAGCGCAATTCACGCTTGCCGTCCAGTGGCATCCGGAGATGCGTATCGACGACTGCGGCCTGGCCAAAGCGATCTTTTCCGCGTTTGGACGCGCTTGTGGCGAACGTCGCGCCACACGGACGCGCGCATCCCGACCGACATTCCCCGCCTGAGGTCATCGGCATATGGAATCAGCGCTGCATCATCGAGGAGTCAAGGTGCAACCCGAAGTTCGTAACCTGTTCAGTCGAACATACGCGGAGGCCCGGCAGAAGTTCCTGCAGGCCGCCGCATCGCGAGGGCTCGACGTCGAGTCCCATGAACTGCCGCTCGAGGGTGCCCACGGCGAGTCGCTGGCCACGGACGTCGTGCGCGACGGGCCGCTGCATGCTTCGAAGCTGGCCGTCATCATCAGTGGCGTGCACGGCGTGGAAGGCTACTGTGGCTCCGCCATTCAGACCGGGTTGCTTGGCCTTGGCCCGGTAGCGGCGCCGGACACGGCGGTGCTGTATATCCATGCGGTCAATCCCCACGGGTTCTCGTACTCGCGCCGGGAGACGCAGGAGAACGTCGACCTGAATCGCAATTTCGTCGACTTCTCGGCTCCGCTGCCGGACAACAAGCCATATGCGGAGATCCATGAACTCTTGCTCCCCACGGAGTGGCCGCCCAGCGATGACAACGAGCTTGCGCTGTTCATGTTGCGCAAGGAGTGGGGCGTGAAGGGGTTTCAGCATGCCGTCTCGCTGGGTCAATATCGCTTCGAGGATGGCATGCATTTTGGCGGGCGCGAGCCGGCCTGGAGCAACACCACATTTCGTCGGATCCTCCAACGCCATGCGCGCAACTGCCAGCATCTGGGCTCCATTGATGTTCACACTGGGCTTGGACCTTATGGCGTGGGGGAGCGCATCTTCGCTTGCCTCGACGAAGGGCGTTCGCTGGAGCGAGCGCGTCGTTGGTGGGGGGATGTGACGTCCGTTCATGCCGGGACTTCGAACAGCATCCCGATGACCGGGCCGATCCAGTTCGCACTCTTCGACGAATGCGCGCAGGCCGAGCAGACCAATCTCTGCCTGGAGTTCGGCACGTATCCGATGCCGCAAGTCATCGGCGCCAGCCGTGCCGAACACTGGCTGCACCGCCACGGTTCGTCTGACCCGCTGCAGGCGGCGGCCATCCGCCAGACCCTCAAGGATGCTTTCTATCCCCAGGCGGACGACTGGCAACAGGCTGTCTGGCAACAGGGCCGCGACGTGTTCCTGCAGACCCTGAATGGACTGCGGGAAGACTGATCGTCTGAGCAGGCCCTCAGTCCATTCATAACGATTCCAAGGAGACAAAATGCGCGCCACCAGTCCGGCGTCTGCCCAGACGCTTGCGGTTCACACGGCGAGGGATGTCGGCGAGCCCGACGTTCGGCCAGTCATTGGTCGGGCCGCGGTTGCCGCCGCCGTTGCCGGCAATGCCCTCGAGTTCTACGACTTCGTCATCTACGCATACTTCGCCGTCTACATCGGTCGCGCATTTTTTCCGGTCGGTGGCGAGTTCGGCAGCCTGCTGCTCGCGGCCGCCACCTTCGGAGTGGGATTCTTCACCCGCCCACTCGGCGCCGTCCTGATCGGCGCGCTGGCTGACAGGGCCGGTCGCAAGCCTGCAATGATCCTGACCGTGGCGTTGATCACCTTTGGCACGCTTGGCATGGCCGCCACGCCGAGCTATGCGTCCATCGGTATCGCCGCTCCCATCATCGTGGTGGCTTGCCGTTTGCTACAAGGCCTGGCGCTCGGCGGAGAGGTGGGGCCAGCAACCGCGCTACTCGTCGAGGCCGCGCCGCCGAATCGCCGCGCACTTTACGCGAGTTGGCAATTGGCCAGCCAGGGTATTGCCGTGGCGGTTGGTGGACTGCTGGGCGTTGCGGTGTCGATATTGCTGCCGGCGGAAGACCTGGCCGCCTGGGGGTGGCGTATCCCCTTCGTGATTAGCATCGCGCTCGTGCCGGTCGCCCTGAAAATTCGTCGCAGCCTGCCCGAAACCTTCGAAGCCCGGACCGAGCGCAGCACGGCCGAGGTGGTCGGTGGCCTGATGAAGTCGCACCGGCGCTATGTTGTTCTGGGCGTGCTGATGGTGCTGTCTGCCTCGGTCGCGTCTCAGATTGGCAACTACATGACCACTTACGCGATCCAGACGTTGCACCTGCCCGCAACACTTGCGCAGACCAGCGCTCTCGTTGGTGGCGTGATGACGTTCGCGTTCGGACTGGTGGGAGGCTGGCTATGCGATTGGCGCGGCCGGAAGATTGTCCTGATTGCGCCGCGCGTCGCGCTGACGCTGTTGATCGTGCCAATGTTCTGGTGGCTGGGCGCAATGCCCGGTGCCATCAGCTTCCTGACCGTGACAGCGGTACTCGCAGCGCTCACCGCCATGAGTGCCGCGGCATCGATCGTCGTGATTCCCGAGTTGTTGCCGGCTGGCTTTCGCAGTATCGGCGTCTCTCTGGTCTACGCAATCGGTACCACGCTATTCGGAGGGACCACGCAGTTCGTGGTGACAGGCTTGCTGGCCTGGACGCACAACCCTAACGCGCCGGCCTGGTACCTCGCCGCCACCAGCGTCGTCAGCCTTGTGGCGATCTGGCTCCTGCCGGAAACGCGCGGCACCGACATCTCCGAATAGCACGCGCCTGTTCGCCAGTGGGACGCAGTGCCGTCCCAGTGTTCCCAATCCGCAGTGCAAGCCAAAGCCGGGGTAATTCGCTGGCGGGGGGCAATTGCGCCCATTTTCCTGACCGACAACCTGTCAGGGCCACGGCAGCCTGAAGTTTTGTGGGGGCGGCGGTGTTTTCGCGCCGTTCCGGCAGGAGTGGAAGGTCTTTCAGACCGATGAGAGGAGAAACATAACGATGAAGAGAATCTTTTTTGCGACGGCGGTGCTTGGCACCATGGGTACTGCACACGCTCAGTCGAGCGTGACACTCTATGGTGTCGCGGATGCCAACATCGAGTACGTCAGTCATCTTGGCTCTCAGCCGCCAACACCTGCTAATGGCTTCAATGCCGGGCAGGGTGGGAACACATGGCGACTGACTTCGGGTGGCCTGTCCAGTTCACGCTGGGGTTTGCGCGGCGTGGAGGATCTCGGTAGCAGCACCAAGGCCGTGTACGTGCTGGAAAGCGGGTTCAGCATCGACAACGGTGTGCAGTCGCAAGGCCGGTTGTTCGGTCGCCAGGCATACGTTGGACTCGATAGTCGCTATGGCCAGTTCCTGTTCGGGCGCCAGTACACGTCGCTATTCCACATCATGGCGAACTACTCGCCCACGGCCTATGCGGTGCAGTACGAACCCGTCGTGGCATTCGCAGGTGCGAACCTTCGCGAAGACAACACGGCCAAATACATCGGCACCTTCGGCCCGGTGACGGCCATCGCGCACTGGTCGTTCGGCACGGGTGTCGCGCTGCCGGGCACGAGCCAGGGTGCGCCAAGCGTGGGGGGCAATGGCGAAGTGCCGGGCCAGTTCCGTCGCGACTCCGCCTATGGCCTTGGTGCGGAATATGCAGCAGGCCCCTTCGGTGTCGCCGTGGCCTATGACCAGTACAACCCGAGCCTTAGCTCAGCCGCGGGCGCTTTCGTCGGTACCGGCTCATTCAAGAAAGCGACGATCGGTGCCAGCTATACGCTGGGTGCCACCGCCAAGATCATGGGCGGCTATCGCTGGGGTCAGAACAAGGCGCAAGACGGCTCCACGCTGATTCTGCGGGACGACTTCTTCTGGATTGGCGGCAACTACCAGGTCACCCCGGCCCTGGGTCTGACGCTGGAGTACAACTACGACAACGTGAAGAACCTGCTGGGCCAGACGCATCTGGCCAACCCATGGCAGGTGTCCTTCATCGCTGACTACACGCTGTCCAAACGCACCGACCTGTACCTGACGACGGCGTTCTCGAAGAACGCGGGCCTCAACTTCGATACGTCGGCCATCAGCTTCGCGAACGGATACTTCCTCGCCAGCGGCCAGAGCACGATGCTCGGCGTCGCGCTCGGCGTACGTCACAAGTTCTGAACGCTTGGGCCATCGGCCTGCTGGGGGCTCAAAAAAGGCCAGGCCAGTGAATGCATTCACTGGCCTGGCCTTTTCGTTTCCACCATCTCGATGGCGCGTTCGCTTTCCTGATCGGCTCTCAGACTTCCTTCGTCATTGCCTTGAAGTCGATCCATTGATCGAATTGTTCGTTGGTGACGTGGCCCGATGCGATGGCGGCCTCGCGCAACGAGAGGTTCTTCTTGACCGCGAGCTTCGCGATCTCGGCAGCCTTGTCGTAGCCGATATGCGGGTTGAGCGCGGTCACCGACATCAACGAGCGCTCAAGCAGTTCCTGAATGCGCGCGCGATCGGGTTCCACGCCTTCGACCATATGTTCGGCGAAGCTCGATGCAGCGTCGGCCAGCAGTGTGACGGACTGCATCAGGCTGTAGATGATCACTGGCTTGTACGCATTGAGTTCCAGCGTGCCGAGGCTGTTTGCCAGTGTCACCGTCGTGTGATTGCCGATGACGCGGCAACAGACCATCGCCAAGGCCTCAGCCTGCGTCGGATTGACCTTGCCGGGCATGATCGACGAGCCGGGCTCGTTGGCGGGCAATTGCAGTTCGGCAAAGCCGGCACGGGGCCCCGAGCCCAGCAGCATGAAATCGCGGGCGATCTTCAGGAATGACGAAGCCGTGGTGTTCAGCGCGCCGGACAGGTCGGCCAGCGCATCGTGGGCGGCTTGCAGCGCGTAGCGGTTTGGCGCAGGCTCGAACGGCAGGCTGGTGTAGTTGGCCAGCGCGCGGGCAAAGGCGACGGCGAATCCCGGCGGCGCGTTGAGTCCGGTGCCGACTGCCGTGCCACCCTGCGGCACCGGCATCGCGCGCAGCATGGCCTGTTGCAGGCGCGACTGGGCATCGGCCACCTGCGTCATGTAGCCGGAGAATTCCTGGCCCAGCGTCAGCGGCACGGCGTCCTGCAGATGGGTGCGGCCGACCTTTACGATATCGTCGAACGCCTCGACCTTCTTCGCGAAAGTCTGCTGGATTTTTTCCAGCGAAGGCAGCAGCGTCTGCTGGATCGCGCGCGTGGCCGCGATGTGCATCGCCGTCGGAAAGCTGTCGTTGGAAGACTGGCTGCAGTTGACGTGGTCGTTCGGATGCACCGGCTTCTTGCTGCCGACCTCGCCGCCCAGGAGCTGGATGGCCCGGTTGGAGATGACCTCATTCAGGTTCATGTTGGTCTGGGTGCCGGAGCCCGTCTGCCAAACGGAGAGCGGAAACTCGCCCGGCCATTTGCCGGCGATCACTTCCTCGGCGGCACGTTCGATGGCATCGGCCAGATCGGGCTTGAGCACGCCGAGTTCCCGGTTGGCGCGGGCCGCGCACAGTTTCAGTATTGCGAACGCCTCGATCAACGCCGGCGGCATTTTTTCGCTGCCGATTCGGAAATTCTGACGCGATCGCTCGGTCTGGGCACCCCAGAGATGATCCTCTGGGACGGCGACGTCTCCAAGGCTGTCTTTCTCGATGCGGGTGGCGGACGACTTCTCGGACATGGACGGACTCCTTCAGGAAAGGGATCGCAGCAAGTGCTGAGTACGATCTGCAAGAATAGCCGCCTGGTGTGATATCCGCCGTGTACTGGAACAAAGTCCCTGCCGCCGGTGCGTGCATGGATGCACGCCGGCGGCGGTTGCCTGGTCAGGTTGGGACGGGGCGCTTCAGGCAGTCATCTTCAGGCACATCTCCATGCAGGCGGCGCAGGCCTTGGCGCATTCCTGGCAATGCCAATGGTCATAGCGCTCGCATTCCTCCTTGCACCACTTGCACACTTCGGCACAGTCTTCGCAGACCAGAGGCGCGAACTCGCTGTTGCGCAGCATGTAGGACGCGGCCAGGTTGGCGATGCCTGCGCAATCCATATCGAGCGCAATGCAGCGCGTCATCTTCTTCGTGTCGGGCTCCTCCAGGCAAGCGGCCGCGCACTTGAGGCATGCGGCGGCGGCGGCATTGCAGGCTGCGATACAGTCGGCGTAACGGGAGAAATTCTCCTGCACGGTGGGTCGAATCATCGGTGTCCTCCTTGGGGGGTAGGTGGTAGGCAACCGTTATCCACAATAGCAGGCGTATCGTGGTCGTGCCGGACACGCGTACTGGTCTACAATGGCACGCCCGTGCCATGCGCTGGCGGAGTCTGGATGAATCCTTTGACTGGGGTTTGGCCGACGAAGCGCGCAGAAGGCAGTGGTAGACGAAAACAGGCAGTCAGAAAGGACAGCATCATGGGTGAGGCAAAACGGCGGGGAACGCCCGAGGAACGGGCACAACAGGCGCGTGCGCGCGTCGATGCACTGCGGCCGGCACAACTGGTCTGCGGGGCCTGCAAGACGTCGTTCACCAATTTCGATGCCATCCCGGCGCCGGGATTGCACGGCATCGACGCGGTATTCGGCGGTCAATGCCCGAACTGCGGCAACGACGTGGTCGTGTTCAAGGGCGAGTCTAAGGCCGTGGCCGAGGCCATGCTGGCCTACGAGAGGATGATGGGCGAGAACGCGAAGCTCGGCTACCAGTCGGCGGACGGCCGCCATGTGCCGTTCGACGCGGATGCGCCCCAGGCGTCGGACGCTTCCGACGAATCTACGAAGCACTGAGCAGCGGCCCCAGCTCTGGCTCCAGCGCTAGCGTCACCGGCCAGCCAATTCTGACACTGTCAGGCGGCTTTCAGCGCCGAAAGTGGGTCAGGCCCCAGCGTCTGCCAGCAGTTCCGCAGGGCCGATTTCATAGCGGCCCCGGCCCAGGGCCTTGGCGCGATACAGCAGCACATCGGCCTGCCGCATCAGCGTTTCCTCGCTGATCGGCGTGCCCTTGTAGAGCGCCACGCCGATGCTCACGTCGACGTCGGCCAGTATTCCATCGAAATAGAAGTGCCGACCGACCGATTCCAGGATCGCGCTGGCAATTCGCTGCGCCGTGGCTGGCGTGCCGATGTCCTCGAGAATCACCGCGAATTCGTCCCCGCCGATGCGCGCGACATGATCGCTCTCGCGCACACAGCGCCGCAGACGCAGCGCGAATGCCTGCAGCAGGAGATCGCCGGTGGCATGGCCGTGGATGTCGTTGACGGCCTTGAAGCGATCCATGTCCAGATAGAGCAGGGCCATCAGTTGCTGCTCGGCACGGCTCAGCGTCATTGCGTCCCGCAAATGGCTTTCGAAGGCGTTGCGGTTCTGGAGTTGGGTCAGGTGGTCCGTTCGCGAGATATGCGACAGCCGCAGATTCTCCACCTTGCGCCGCGTGATGTCCTCCACGTGAATGTGTACGCCCACCACCTGCCGGCCATCCTCGCCCCATTCCGGGCGATAGTTCATTTCCATCCAGTGATGATGCGGGTAGTGATACTCGGCCTCGAAGCTGACTTCCTCGCCCCGCAGTGCGCGCTGCAGGAAGGGCTGGGCGCGTGCGTAGCGTTCCTCGCCCAGCACTTCGCGCACGGTCTTGCCCTGGATTTCATCCAGCGACATACCGAATACTCGTTCGTAGGCGATGTTGTTGAAGACGTAGCGCTCGTCGCTGTCGATGAAGGCCAGCAGTGCCGGGAGCGTGTCGGTAACCGCGCGCAACCGCCGTTCGCTGCGTGCCAGTTGCAGTCCGCGCTGGCGCATGTCACGCATCAGGCGGATGAAGGCGCCGGTGACATCGCCGATCTCGTCGCGGTGCGGTCGCTTTGGCAAGCGCTGAAATGCATCCAGGTCGTTCGCGCTCGCCTGCACCACCTGATGCAGGCGCGAAAGCGGCGTCAGTAACTGACGCACCGCCAGCCAGATCAGCAGCGCCACCACCGACAAGGCGATGGCCGACATCATCAGGAATCGCCGCTGCATCTGGCGCAGCGGCGCGTAGGCTTCCTGCGCCGGCATCACGGCCACGAGTTCCCAGCCTGTGCTTGCCATCAGCCGGCGGGCGATCACGGGTCGGGTCGGCGTGAGAAATTCCAGTGGCGCGCTGTGATCGTCCACGCCGCAGGTCTCGCCAATGGCGCGGGCGGGCTTGCGCGCCATGGTGGGGTCCGGATGCTGGACATAGACGGGTTCGCTGCCGGCCGACACCAGACAGTAGAAGCCCGTGGTGCCCAGCCGGTTGTTGGCGATTTCCACCAGGAAGTTCGAGTTGGCAAGGTTGAGCCAGCCCCCCGCGACGCCCAGGAACTCACCGGACGACGAGAGCACCGGTACCGCCACCAGGACACCCACATAGCCGCCGACGCGGGAGCGGATCGGCGCGGCAACCACGACATTGCGCGTGCGAATGGCCTCAAGGAAGTAGGCGCGGTCACCCACTTCGACGGGCTTGCCGTCCATGGTGAGGACTGTGCCAGCCGCGTCGACGACCATCACGGCATTGAACGCCTCGGGCATCGGTATCGTGCGGTCGATTGCCTGCTGTAGCGCCGCCCGTACGGCATCGTGTGGCTGGTCATGCGCGGAAGCGAGCGTGTCGCGCAGTTGCGGTGCCAGGTGAGAGAGCAGCTCGATGCGGTCGTCCATCGCGGTGTCGAGCTGGTCCACCGACAGCTTGACGATGGAGTCCTGCTGGTTCTGCAGCGCGTCTTCGAGATCGAGATGGGCGAAGTAGAGCGAGCCGATGACGATGCCTCCGCCGAGAATGGCGGCAAGCACCGTGGTGATCAGCGCAATGCGTACCTTGAGCGACGGCAGTAACCGGGGCATGTGAGTGTCACGGAGTCGATGTGGCATCGAAAGCCTGTGAGTTCGCTGGAGCCAGCGCGTCGCGCATGTCTGGTTGCTGGCGAACGTAAGTTATCACGTTCGCCTGATGATGAAAGCCCGGAGAAATCGGGTTTGACAGCCTGCGTTCCATGCGTCTCTTGTCATCGGAAGCGAACCGGCCGCTACTGTGCGGGCGCAGGCACACAAGGTATAGTGCGCCAGACACGGTGTTCTTCGGGTGTCCTTCGCCAGGGAAAGGGCCCACAACGCCTCCACTGCTGTTTCATTCCTTCGTTCATGCAACCGCTCCTGTCACCGCTCGTCTGGCTTCCGCTGCTACTCGCGACGGCTGCTGTCATGCTGGCGGGATGGCTCGCAGGCCGTCTTCGGCGCGAGCGCCAGGAGGCGCGCAAGCAAGCGACGCTCGCGGATGCCTATATCAGCCACATGGCGAAGCACGATGCGCTGACGGGGCTGCCAAACCGGTCGGAACTGCATGAGCGATGCGAAGTACTGCTCGCGGAAGCGCGCCGTCGTGGCAGCGGTGTGGCGCTGCTGTTGCTTGACCTCGACCATTTCAAACATATCAATGAAACGCTCGGCCATCCCGTGGGGGATGACCTGCTGAGGACCATTGCCGACCGCATTCGCGGCGCGGTGCGGCCCCGCGATGTGGTGGCGCGCATGGGCGGCGACGAATTTGCCGTGGCGCTTGGCGACTTGCGCTTCGATGGCGAAGCCGAGCTGGTGGCCGCCAAGATTCTTGCGCGCGTGTCCGAGGACCTGCCACTGGCGGGCGAACATGTTCGCGTCACGCCCTCGCTCGGCATGGCGATCTTTCCCCAGGATGGCAATTCGCTGACGGACCTGATGAAATCGGCCGACGCGGCGATGTATGCCGCCAAGCATGGCGGGCGCGCCCAACTGCGGCGTTTTGCCAGCGAGATGGCGGAGGCATCGCGGACGCGCTTCACGATCGAGGGGTTGCTCCGTCGCGCGCTGGCCAAGGGGGAGTTCCGGTTGCGCTACCAGCCGATCGTCGACGTTTCCAGGCTGGCGCTGCTCGGGGTCGAGGCCCTGATCGCCTGGGAGACCCCCGAGCGCGGCGTGATGCAGCCGTCTGAGTTCATCCCGATCGCCGAGCAGTGCGGGCTCGTCAGCGAGCTTGGCGAGTGGGCGTTGGGCAAGGCTTGCCAGGATATCCAGTCGGTGCGTCAGGAACTGGGGTGCGATATCGATGTCGCGGTCAATATTTCGCCGCTGCAATTGCGTCAGGCAAGTTTCCCGGCGGCCGTCGCGCAGGCGTTGCGCGCTTCCGGGCTGCCGGCCGCCAGTCTGACCATCGAGGTGACCGAGGGCATTCTCGTCGACGGCAGCGAGACCACCGTCGAGACGCTCCGGCAGGTGCGCCAGCTGGGCGTGGGGATTTCGATCGACGACTTCGGTACGGGCTACTCCGGGCTGGGCTATCTGACCCGCCTGCCAATCAGCAAGCTCAAGATCGACAAGTCGTTTGTCGATGATCTCGCCGTGCCAGGACACGACCGGGCGGTGGCCGCGGCCATCGTCGCGCTCGGGCGCCAGTTGCATCTGCAGGTGGTGGCCGAGGGCGTGGAGACAAAAGCGCAGTTCGATTTCCTGCGCGCCGAAGGGTGCGATGCCGTGCAGGGCTACCTGTTCAGCCAGCCGGTTGGACTGGATACGCTGCGTCAGATCCTGCGTGGCGATAGCAGTCTGGCCAATGCGGACGTGCTTGCGGCCTGACATGGCGGCATGACGTCTGGCACGCCGCGGGCGTCCGCAGAAACGGGTACGCAACGTTACGCACGCATCGGGTGGATACGCGGTGGCTGAGACGTTCGATCCCACCCAAACAAACAAACCGGCAGGCCGCTGGCGCGGCGTGCCGGTTTCGTCATTCAAGCGTGGCTTGGGAATCAGGAATCAGGTGTGGGAAACGGTCGCCGGTGCCATGGCGACGGTCTCGGCGACGGGATTGTGGAGTCGGCGATACAACTCGTCGATCCGTGTGCGGCTGGTGGCCAACTCTTCACGCCCCAGTTCGGTGAGCAGGTAAACCCGCCCGATACCGTCGCGCAGGACGCTTTCGAGATAACCCTCCATCTGCAGCGCACGCAGCAGAGGTCGTACGGAGCCGATGTCTACCTGGAATCCGTAATCCATGAGCATTTCCGCAAGCATCGCCACGGTGGCGGGCACCTCCATGGCGAATTGCATGACGTAGACGCGGGCGAGCAAGCCGAGGAACTGTCGTTTCATGTCGCTGGCAACGCTGTAAGGGGGCTGATGGTTGACGCGGGAACGCAACGTGCACCATACGCCAGTTGCTGTATGTGGCCCTGCTGTGACATACGATACAACTTTTCGTCGCGACAAAAAAAGAAGCCGCCAGGATTGCCTGGCGGCTTGTCGGGAATGCGTCGGAGGGGTCAATTAACTCTGGCGCAGTACAGATTTTAAAGGAATCGAATACGCGATGTCACGCCCTGTGCTAGTGCCCCCTACATTTGAGGGGTGATTACGAAAGGAAATCGAAAGTAACTTGCGGCGGAAGCGCAACAATCGCCGCATTTCTGCCCTTTACGATGCGATTTCGATGATTTTGCGGCGCAGCAAAGACATCCCCTCGTCCAGCAGGGGAATGTCCGAATCCAGCGTGCTGCTTGCCAGTTTCAGCGCTTTAATACCTTCCCGTGGAGCCGTTGCTCCGCGCCGCATCGACCAATGTGCTGATTTTGTCGCATATCAGCAACGGTCTGATGTTTTTCGGTTTGATCATTGCATTTCATAAACCAATGAGACCCGCTGACCTGATCCGTCTTCTACTGCTGTCGGCCATTTGGGGCGCCAGCTTCTTGTTTATCCGCATTGGTGCCCCCGTGCTCGGGCCGCTGCCGACGGCATTCTTCCGGGTGCTGATCGGTGCCGTGACGCTTGCCGCCTGCCTTCCGATGCTCGGGCTCAAATGGGACATGCAGGGCAAGTGGCGTGCCGTGATCATCCTCGGCATCATCAACTCGGGCATTCCTTTCGTGATGTATGCCATCGCTGCGCTCTGGTTGCCAGCCGGGTACTCGGCGATCTTTAACGCGATGACACCGCTGATGGGGGTGCTGATCGGCTCGCTGTTCTTTGCCGAAAAGCTGACGCGTGCCAAGGCGGCTGGTGTCCTGATGGGGCTGGCGGGTGTCGGCGTGCTGACGCGGACGGGGCCGGTGGTGTTCTCGCACGAGGTGTTGCTCGGCGCGCTGGCTTGCCTGGTGGCAACGTCATGCTACGGACTGGCGGGCTTCCTGACGCGCCGGTGGATCACTGCTCGAGGCGGTCTGGACAGTCGCCTGGTCGCTGCCGGCAGCCTGGTGGGCGCAACGTTGTTCCTGCTGCCTTTCAGCGCGGTCGCGCTGTGGCGAGAGAACACGCTGCCGGCTGCGGGCCCTGGCGTCTGGGCGGCGATGCTCGCGGTCGGGATGTTCTGTACCGCGATCGCCTACGTGCTGTACTTCCGGCTGATTGCCGACCTGGGTCCGGTCAAATCGCTGACCGTGACCTTCCTGATCCCGCCGTTCGGCATCGTTTGGGGCTGGATGTTCCTCGGGGAATCGCTGTCATGGGCCCACGCCGCCGGGATGGCGCTGATTGGCGTGGCGGTCTGGCTGGTATTGCGACCCGCCGCGCCGGCAGTGGCGCCGGCGCCGGCCCGGTCGTGATCGTCACGCTGGATCAGCGGCGGTAGTAGTCGTCGTGATGGTGCCAGGCGTGGTACTCGCGGCGGTCATACCAGCGGCGGCCGTCCCAATAACGATCCCCGTGCCAGCCGACGACAACTGCCGGCGCCACATAGACCGGCGGGCCAGGGCGGTAGACGACCGGAGGGGGCGGCGCTATATAGGCGGGCGGTGGGGGTGCCACCACCACGGGCGCGGGAGCTACAACGACGGGTGCGGGAGCGACCACCACCGGCGCGGGCACGCCGAGACTGACGCCGATATCGATGCGAGCCATTGCGGAGGCGGAGGCAGCGAGCGCGGCTGCGCCAGCGAGGAAAATCGAAAAGTAGAGAGGACGCTTGTTGTTCATGGTCTTCAGCCTTCACCAGAAGGCGTGAGTTGCTACACCTCAACTCTACCCATGTGGCGTATTACCATTCGCGCGTGTTTGTAACGGAAACTGGCTATTCTGTAAGCAACATCCGGGGTTTCAGCGCCCCGCGCCGATGTCTGCTTCCACTGCTCCAATGCGTGACTGCTGGCAATCGGGGCAGAGTCCATACAGCACCAGCATGTGCTCGCGCAGCACGAAATCATTGCGCGCCGCCACCTGTTTCTGGCGTTGCTCGATCGCCTCGTCACGAAACTCCTCGACGCGGCCGCATTCCAGACAGATCAGATGGTCGTGATGACCGCCCTCGTTGAGCTCGAAGACAGCATGATCGGATTCAAAGCTGTGGCGTAACAGGATGTCCGCCTGCACGAGCTGGTTGAGCACCCGATAGACCGTCGACAGCCCGGCATCGATGCCCAGTTCAAGCATGGTCCGATAGACGTCTTCCGCGCTCAGGTGGCGGCGTTCGCTTGCGCGGAATACTTCAAGCACGTGCATGCGCGGAGACGTGGCCCTCAGGCCAGCGCGCTTGAGTGGGACTACATCGGCATTCACGTTGGAGGTCATCATGCGGATCTCGCCCGCGAGCGGGCGGTGCAATGGAACCAGGCGAGGGCCTGGAATGGAACGGGAAAGAAGAGGTCAGGCGGAAGACGCCCGGTCCGGCGCGTGTTGCATCGTCCCGGGCGGCGCGCCGTGCCTGGACGGCGCGCGGAATAAAAAGGTGGCCTGGCTTGTTGCTGGATGACGCGATCGGGAAAACGGGGTCTGGTTGTTTTCCCGATCTTCCTGCAACTGGCTACTACCAAACGCTCCGTGTTTCGGAGCGGTCCCCACAAAAGTCGGTATCGGGCGTCGCGAGCCTGGTTTCAGCCGAAGACGACGCTCTGAAATCTTGTACTGTCCGGTCCCGGCGACTCGCCGCGCGTCAGACAGTGATCGGATAGTAAATGGGAATCGATCTCATTACAAGGGATTTTTTCGATCGGGGTTTGCGGTCCGATAGGTAGGGCCGGTATCAAGCAGCGGATTCGCCGACACTCGCCCCACTGCGGCATTGCCGCTTGTCGTGCCGTTTCCGACTGTCCGAACGTGTTCAGACCGAACATGCTCCGGCCTTCTGGCTGCTAGCGCACAGATCTTGCCATTCGAGCGAGCGTAGTAATGGCAATACTTGCCGGGTTCCTGGGCAAGAGCCCGCTCTGCATGCTTGCCATGCCGCTATCGAATCCGCGTTGATGGCGGGGCGGCAAAGCGCAGTGCGCCGTCGTCCTGACATTCGTAGGATGCGCTGTGGGTGACAATCTCAAATCGGCTTGCGCCGCTCTCATATCCGCCAGTGTCATCATCTTTGCCTATGCAAAGGTCTCGAACACCGAGGTAACTTCCGTGCTTGCCCAATTGTTCCACGTGGTCGCCGAGCCGTTGCGCTGGCTCCTCTAGAGCGGCCGTCCCCGGGGCGGACGCATAGTAGAGAATGCATCCCTGGACTGGATCCCGGGCCAAGTTCATCGACGCGACCGCAGTCGGAAGCCGAAGCAAGTTCTGGCTAGTTCATTCCCGCCAGACACGCTGGTATTCCCCGGCTGCCAGCGCCAACCCCCGAACCTATACTTCAACGTTGTTGCAGCGCGACTTCATGCCAGTCGCCCACGCGTGGCGGCGGGGTACTGCTGGGTGTTGGCTGGAATGCCGCGCACCGTTCAATGTATTGGTAATTCGTTGTCCATTCGAGAGCGCTCTACCGCGCCAACCAGGAGACAAGGATGAAAGACGGGGCATCAGGAGCTGCGGCATTCGTCGCCGCACGGGATTTTCTGCTGCGACATCGCGCGGACTACGAACGCGCATACGGGGAATTTGCCTGGCCGCAGCTCGGCGAATTCAACTGGGCGCTCGATTACTTCGACGTCATGGCTCGGGGAAACGACAATCCCGCACTCTGGATTGTGGACAGCCCCGATGATGCGGGCGCGCCATTGTCTTTCAGGGAGATGTCGGAACGGTCTTCTCGCATGGCCAACTACCTGCGTGGCGTAGGTGTCTCGCGCGGCGACCGGCTCCTCCTGATGCTGCCCAATCGGGTCGAGTTGTGGGACGTCATGCTGGCGGCGATGAAGCTCGGTGCCGTCGTGCTGCCTGCCACGACCCAGCTATCTCCCGACGATGTTCGTGATCGCGTGCAACTCGGCGAGGCGCGGTTCGTCGTGGTTGACGGTGCGGAGCTGGGCAAATTCGACGGCGTTGACGCGAGTGTCACCCGTATCGCGGTGGGCGAGCGTGTCGCCGGGTGGCATCACATCGGCGACGCGTATCAGGCGTCGCCAACCTTCGTCCCGGACGGGGTGACTCGCGCGACGGATCTGCTGCTCCTGTATTTCACGTCGGGCACGACATCGAAACCGAAGCTGGTCGAACACACGCATCAGAGCTATCCAGTTGGCCACTTGTCGACGATGTACTGGATTGGGCTGCAGCCCGGAGACATCCACTGGAACATCAGTTCCCCGGGATGGGCCAAGCACGCATGGAGTTGCTTCTTCGCGCCTTGGAATGCCCAGGCGTGCGTCTTCATCTACAACTTCGCCCGCTTTGTTCCGAGGGATGCGCTGGACGTGCTCGTGAAACGCAACGTAACCACGCTCTGCGCCCCGCCCACGGTATGGCGAATGCTCGTGCAGGAGCCATTGGCTTCGTATGCGGTAAAGCTGCGCGAGATCGTCGGGGCAGGAGAACCGCTCAACCCGGAAATCATCGAGCGGGTGCAGAGCGCGTGGGGCATCACCATTCGCGACGGATTCGGGCAGACCGAGACTACCTGCCAGATCGGCAACCCGCCGGGTCAGCCCGTCGTGCCCGGCTCGATGGGCAGGCCGCTTCCCGGGTACCGTGTCGATCTGGTGGATCCGGATGATCATCTCGCAAACGAAGGCGAGATCGTCCTCTCGCTGGCCAGCCGCCCGCTTGGATTGATGGCGGGCTATTCGAACAACGAGAAGGCGACTGCGGAAGCCATGCGCAATGGCTTCTATCACACGTCCGATATCGCGATGCGCCGGGACGACGGGTACCTTGTCTACGTGGGTCGTGCGGACGATGTCTTCAAGGCATCGGACTACCGGCTGAGTCCATTCGAACTGGAGAGCGTCCTGATCGAACACGAAGCCATTGGCGAGGCCGCCGTTGTGCCGAGCCCAGACCCGGTGAAGCTGTATGTACCAAAGGCCTATGTCACGGTTCGCCAGGGCTACGAGGCGGGCCCCGAACTGGCCAGGGCAGTATTCCGCTTTTCGAGAGAGAAGCTTGCCCCGTACAAGCGGATTCGCAGGCTGCAGTTCAGCGAGCTACCCAAGACGATCTCCGGAAAGATCCGGCGCGTTGACCTCCGCCGCCGCGAGATGGAGCGCGAGGATCAGTCGTCGAGGATGCCCGGGGAATACTGGGAAGAAGATTTCCCCGACTTGCGTTGACTGATGTTGACTGATGGCGTGGCAAGACCCGCGGAGGGCGGATCAGGAACCGCACTCCGCTAGCCGAACTTGCGATTTCGTGCCGACGGCAGGCACCCGGCGCGGTCTGGTTTTCCCGGTTCCATCACCCCTGATCCGGGCTTAAACTTGACGCCTCGCTGATATCACGGGGCGCTCAGATGGATAACAGGACGGTCAAATCCGCGGATCGTGTGTTCGACCTGCTGGAGTTGTTTGAACGCGTGCGCCGGCCGCTGCGCGTTGGCGAGATTGCCGAGCGTCTTGGCGTTCCCCAGTCCAGTGTTTCCATGCTGCTGCGAACGATGGTGGCGCGCGGCTATATGGAGTTCGACGCGCAGATGCGCAGCTACTGCCCCTCCGTCCGGGTGGCATTCATGTGCGGATGGACCACGCGAAAGCAGGGCGCCGGCGCCTCCGTCCACGACGCGATGCAGCGGCTATCGAGCGAGACCGGCGAGACGGTGCTGCTGGGGCGCCAGAGCGGCAATATGCTGCAGTACCTCTCCGTTATCGAATCCAGCCAGGGGCTCCGCCTGTCGGTATCGTCCGGCACCATCCGGCCGATGCATCGCACCGCCATCGGCATCATGCTGATGAGCCGGATGGAAGACGAACAGATCGGACGGATGCTGCGCCGATTCAATGCCGAGGTTCCTGCTGGCGAGTCAGCCGTGCGGCCCGCCGAGATCATGCGTGCCATCGAGCAGGCACGTCGGCAGGGGTACTACGAATCGGCCAGTCTTGCCTCCCCGGGGGCCGGCGTGATCGCCACGCTTGTGGCGACGCCGATACGAGGACAGTGGCTCGGCATCGGCACCGGTGGCCCGGTGGCGCGGCTGCACGCGCGGCGCAAGAAGCTGCTGGCCGCCGTGCTCGCGGTGGCGCAGGACTGCTGAGCGCCGCTGTCCGGGAAGAATCAACCAGTTAGCCGGGCAACTGCTGACTGCGTGTCTGAATCGCATCCAGCTTGGTCAGTAGTCGCGTCGCCTGTTCCAGATGCAGGCGCTCGACCATGCGTCCATCCAGATTGATGACACCCGCCGCTTCGTGTTCGGGACGCGCGAAGGCGGCCACGATCGCGCGCGCATCGGCAATCGCGGCGTCTGACGGCGTGAACGCCCGGTTGGCGGGCTCGACTTGCGAAGGGTGGATCAGCGTCTTGCCGTCGAAACCCATCCGCACTGACTGCAGCACCTCGTTGTCGAAGCCCGCGCGGTCGCCGAAGTCGTTCCACACGCCATCCAGCACCTCGATGCCATATCGCTTGGCCGCGAGCACGATGGACATCAGCCACGGCACCAGATACATGCGATTGTCGCCGGGATAGACGCCGGTTTCCTTCGCGATGTCGTTGGTACCGACGACCAGGCACGCGAGCGAGACCCGGCTGTCCTTGCCGGCACGCAGAATGTCGTCGACATGATGGATGGCGCAGGCGGTCTCCATCATGGCCCACAGCCGGGGCGCGGGGCCGTCCACAAGCTTGCCGACCGCGGTGGCGAATGTCTCCAGATCTGCACCGGTGTCGACCTTCGGCAACAAGACGGCATCCGCGCGGCACGTGGCGGCCGCGCGAAGATCCGCGTCGAATTCGGGCGTTCCCAGTGCATTCACTCGAATCACGGTCTCGTGCACTGCAAATGGCTGCGCCGCGAACGCGGCGATCAGGTTCTCGCGGGCCTGGGCCTTCATGGCGGGCGCCACGGCGTCCTCCAGATCGAACACGATGACATCGCAAGGCAGGTTGCGGACCTTCTCGATGGCGCGTGGATTGCTCGCGGGCACATAGAGCACGGAGCGGCGAGGCGTGGTGGTGTTCATGGTCATGGGGTAGTGAGTGATGAAGAACGGCGCAGGCATCAAGGATGACACGGAGGCCGCAACCAGGCTTGCGATCGCAATCGAACGCTGATGCAAGTTTCCGCCGCGGGATTGTCGTGGCTCATCACATATGTGATGGATCGGCGCAATCCGGAACCATCACATATGTGATGCCACGCCCGCGGCCAATTGCCAATACTCAAGCCCATCGACAACAACCCAGCGCCCGCCACCACGGGTCGCCTCCGAGTGGAAACTGACAACACCATCGATAAAGCCACTGCTGGCAGCGGCACTGGCACTGGCTTTACCCAGGCAATGGCCACCTGGATCAGCACGGTCGACGATGCGGAGATCGGCGAGCCAGCTTTCGAGTGGGCACGACATGCCATGCTCGACTGGGTCGCGGTCACCATCGCCGCTGCCAGTGAGCCGCTCGTGGAAATGCTCACGGCAGAGTACGCCAGCCAGGCCGCACTGCCTTGCGCGCTGCTGGGCAGTTCGCGCCGCGCGGAGATGGCGCAGGCCGCGCTGATCAATGGCTCGGCCGGCCACGCCCTCGACTTCGATGACGTTGCTTCGGCGATGCATGGCCACCCGACCGTACCCGTGGCGCCCGCGGCGCTGGCAATGGCGCAGGCCACCCGCGCCAGTGGCAAGGACCTGCTGCGCGCGCTCGTGGTGGGGCACGAAGTGGAAAGTAGGATTGGTGAGATCGTGGGCACGGAACAGTATCAGCTGGGCCTGCATCCCACCGGCACAACGGGCACGCTAGGCGCGGCCGCAGCGTGTGCCAGGCTGAGTGGATTGGATCCGACCACCACGGCGCACACGCTGGGACTGGCCGCGACACAGGCCGCGGGGCTCAAGTGCATGTTCGGCACGATGGCCAAGCCGCTGCACGCGGGCAAGGCGGCCATGAACGGCGTGATGGCCGCCCGGCTGGCAGCACGTGGTTTTACCGCCAATCCGAACGGCATTGAATGTTCGCAGGGCTTCGGTAGCACGCAGTCGCATGCCGCACCGGTGTTTCCGGATGCGTTCGAACGGCGGACGAGCATGGCCATCGAACGCACGCTGTTCAAGTTCCATGCCTCCTGCTACCTCACGCACTCGACCATCGAGGCTGTGCGTGCCGCGTGCCGTGAGCATCAGATCGATCTGGATGCACTGGAGGCAATGACCATCTTCGTGGCCGGCCCACATCGCGGCGTGTGCGACATCGCCAATCCGCAGTCCGGCCTGGAGATCAAGTTCGCGATCCAGCATCTCGCGGCGCTGGCCATGGATGGTGCGCCCACCGCTTCGCTCGCGTTGTACTCACCCGAAACCGCGTGCGCGCCGCGCTACGTCAAGGCACGGAAGCGGATCGCGCTGGAGGTGGTGCAGGGCCCGGATCGTAATGCTGCCACCGTGCAGATCGTGACGCGCGACGGCCGCACGATTCGCGCGCAAGCCAACGTCGCGGTCCCGGCCACCGATCTCGCATTGCAGTGGCAACTCCTGGTCGACAAGGCGCGCGCCATCGTCGTGCCGCGCGTGGGCGCGGCGAAATTCGCAAAGCTGGTGTCCGCGATCGAGTCGCTGGACCGGCTCCCTTCCGTTGAACCCTTGTTCGAGGCGATCCAATGACCTCCACTCAATCAAAAGCCGGTCTCGCGACTGAGAACCCCGTCGACCCGGTTGTCGCACGCCTGAGGCGGGACGCCCAGCTACGCGTCCGCGGCAACCGCTACGAGGACTTCGAACCAGGCCTGCGCTTTGCGCACCACTGGGGCCGTACGGTAACGGCGGCGGACAACACCATGTTCTCGGTGCTGACGTTGCACTACAACCCGCAGTACACCAATGACGCGGTGGCGCAGGCCAACGGTTATGCGGGCGTGCCACTCAATCCGCTGCTGGTGTTCAACACGGTCTTCGGCCTCTCGGTGGAAGACCTGTCCGAAGGCGGTGGCCCATTTCTGGGCGTGGATGAGCTGGCGTACCTCAAGCCGGTCTATCCCGGCGAGACGCTCTACGCCAGTTCGGAGGTCGTGTCACGCCGGCCCGCCAGCAATCGGCCCGGCTACGGCATCGTGACATGGCACACGCACGGCACCAATCAGCAAGGCGAAACAGTCATCGAGTTCAAACGATCCAATCTGGTCAGGATGAGGGGATAAGCATGTCGGGAGATGGTCTGGGATACATGACAGAAGAGCGCCGCATGATCCGCGATGCGGCGCGTGAGTTCACGATGAAGGAAGTGCTGCCGGTGGCCAATGCGCTGGACGGCCCGGATGCGGAGATTCCAATGTCCCTGCGCGACAAGCTCGCGGAGATGGGGTACTTCGGCATCACCATTCCGGAGGCCTACGGCGGCCTTGGGCTTGGCATCTTCGAGTACTGCCTGATCTGCGAGCAGCTGTCGCGCGGCTGGATGTCGGTGGCATCGATCGTCGCACGGGCGCAGGGCGGGTGGATCATGAAGTCGATGCCGGAAGACATGCGGAAAGCGTACCTGCCCCGTGTGGTGCGCGGCGAGTTCCTCAATGCCAGCGCGCTGTCCGAGCCGGACACGGGCTCCGATCTGGCCTCGATCTCGTGCCGCGCAGTACTGGAAGGCGACGAGTGGGTTCTGACGGGCAACAAGTACTGGTGCACGTTCGCCGACGGCGCCGACTACCTGATCCTGTTCGCGCGCACCTCCGCACCCCCGGCGCCCGACAAGCGCTGGGAAGGGATCTCGTGCTTCATGATCGAGAAACCGCGTGGAAGCTTTCCGCCGGGGATGACCGGCTCTCCGATCCCGAAGATCGGGTACTTCGGCTGGAAGACCTTCGAGCTCGCGCTTGATGGCGTGCGCGTGCCAAAACGTAACCTGATGGGGCCAGAAGGCAAGGCATTCCTCATCATGGCGAAAGGTCTTGAAGGCGCGCGCGCTCACACCGCTGCGCGGGCCATCGGGCTGGCGCAAGGGGCGCTGGAAGACGCGATCGCCTATTCGCTGGAGCGTCGTCAGTTCGGCATGCCGATCGCCGAGTACCAGGCCATCCGCTTCAAGATCGCCACCATGGCCACCGAAATCGAAGCCGCGCGGCAGTTGCTCTACTTCGTCTGCAACGAGATCGACAGTGGGCGGCGCTGCGACAAGGAGGCGTCGATGGTGAAGTACTTTGCCTCCGAGATGGCCGAGCGCGTGACGTCCACCGCGCTACAGATCTTCGGTGGCGCGGGTTACACGAAGCTGTTCCCTGTGGAGCGTTACTGGCGCGATGCGCGGCTGACCAAGATCTTCGAGGGAACTTCGGAGATCCAGCAGCGGATCATTGCAAACAGCCTGCTCGGCAAATCGGAGGTGGAAGCCATGATCGCCAGCCGCGCCTATAGCGGTCAGGTCCGACACGGAAAGGAGGCAGCATGAAGCTCGCGGCGCTCACCAGTCCAGATGGTTACTTCGAACACTTCGAGCCCGGTATGTTGATCCGCCATGCCCGTGGCAAGACGGTGACGGAGATGGACAACGTCATGCTGACCAACATGGTCATGAACACGGCAGAGGGACATTTCAACGAGGACGCCATGCGGCGCGCCGGGGGCATCTTCACGCAGCGCGTGGTATTCGGCGGGATCAACCTGTCGATGGTGCTGGGCCTGGCCGCGCAGGACACCGCCGAGCACTGCCTGATGGAACTGACGCTGGACAAGATCCGCCTGTCGCATCCGGTGTTCCACGGCGACACGCTCTACGCGTTCACCGAGGTGGTCGGACGGGAGGCTGCCGATCGCGAAGACGCCGGCATCGTTCACTTTCGTCACTACGGCATCAATCAGGACGACAAGCTGTGCGTGCAGACCGAGCGAAAGGCGCTGATCAAACGCAAGAGCCACTGGGGTGAGAAATGAGTGGCGAGTCCGGCGCGACTGGAGCACTCAACGGCCTGCTTGTGCTGGACCTGACGCAGATGCTGGCTGGTCCATATTGCTCGATGATGCTGGCCGACCAGGGCGCGCGCGTCATCAAGATCGAGCCGCCGGGCGGCGACAACACCCGGCGCAATGGTCCACACCTCGACGGCGCGGTGAAAATGGAATCGGGTGGGTTTGGTGCCTACTTCGGTTCCATCAACCGCAACAAGGAATCGCTGGTGCTCGATCTGAAGCAACCGGCGGGGCGCGAGACATTGCTGCGCCTGGTGCGCAGCGCGGACGTGCTGGTCGAGAACTACCGCGCCGGCGTAATGGAGCGCTTCGGTTTGGGCTACGAGCGTCTGGCCCGGGAGAACCCAAGGCTGGTCTACGCGGCACTCCGTGGCTTCGGCGATCCGCGCAGCGGTGAGAGTGCCTATTCCGGATGGCCGGCCTATGACCCGGTGGCGCAGGCGATGGGCGGCATCATGGGTATCACAGGTCCGCAGCGTGGCGGGCCACCCACCAAGATTGGCCCGGGAGTTGGCGACATCGTGCCCGCGATGTTCCTGGCCTACGGCATCACCGCCGCATGCTGGCACGCCCAGCGCACCGGGCGTGGCCAGTTCGTCGATGTGGCGATGACCGATGCCGTGCTGGCCGTGTGCGAACGCATGGTGTTCCAGTTCAGCGTCACAGGAAAGGTACCCGGGCCGGAGGGCAATGGTCACCCATTGCTCTGTCCGTTCGGCATCTTTCCCGCCAGCGACGGCCATGTGAGCCTGGGCGTCCCAAACGATCGTTTCTGGAAGCTCCTGGTGGAGCGGATGGGTAATCCCGCATGGGCCGATGATCCCAGGTTCTCCAGCAACGAACTGCGCGTGTCGCATCGGCAGGAGGTGGAGCAGGCCGTCGGCGACTGGACGCGACTTCATACCAAGCATGCACTCGCGGACTTGCTTGGAGGGGATGTGCCGTTCGGCCCGGTCTTCGATGCCGCGGACATCTTCGACGACTCGCACTTCCGCACCCGAGAGATGTTGGTCGAGGTCGACCAGCCAGGCGCGACACGTGGGCTGACCATCGCCGGCAGTCCGGTTCGCATGAGCAAGACGCCGGGCGGCGTGCGGCGTCGCGCGCCCATGATCGGCGAGCACACCGACCGCACGCTCGCCGACCTCGGCTTCGATACCGGAGAGATCGCCACGCTGCGTGCGGGCGGCGTGGTGCAGTAGGTACGCAAGACAAAACTATTACCACTAGCAGGAGACACTCATCATGCAGGAACGAACCAAGCGGCTCCGCCGCTGCCAGCTATCCGTGCCGGGCTCGAGCGAGAAGATGATGACGAAGGCCGCCGCAATGGGCGTGGACTTCGTCTTTCTCGACCTGGAGGACGCGGTGGCGCCGAGCGAAAAGCGTCCGGCCCGGCGCAAGATCATTGATGCGCTCAATGGTCTCGACTGGGGCCGTACCACGCGTTGTGTGCGGGTCAACGACCTGACCACCGAGTACGCCTACGAGGACATCATCGAAGTTGTGGAAGGCGCCGGCCGCAATCTCGACGTGATCATGCTGCCCAAGGCGATGTCCGCCGCCGATGTGCAGTTCGTCGACAAGCTGCTGTCGATGATGGAAAAGAAACTTGGGCTGCCGCACCGTATTGGCATCGATGTGCTGATCGAAGAGGTGGAAGCGATGATGAACGTGGAGGCCATCGCAGCTTCCACGCCCCGGCTGGAATGCCTGATCTTCGGCATGGGCGACTACTCGGCCAGCCAGGGTGTGTCCATGCGCGATATCGGTGGCAGCGGCGGTTATCCCGGCGATATCTGGCACTACCAGCGCCAGCGGCTGACCATCGCCGCGCGCGCGAACAAGCTGGACGCCGTCGACGGTCCGTTTGCTGATTTCCGCAGCCCCGAAACATATCGGGAGGAAGCACGCCGGGCCATGATCCTTGGCATGGTGGGCAAGTGGGCGATCCATCCCTCACAGGTGGCGCTAGCGCAAGAGGTGTTCTCCCCGATCGCCGACGACGTCGCGCGCGCTCGCGACATGATGCGTGCCTACGAAGAGGCCCTGGCGCAGGGACTGGGCGCGGTTCAGTACGAAGGCAAGATGATCGACATCGCTTCGGTTCGCATCGTCAGGAACCTCGTGCAACGCGCGGACCTGATCGGCATGTAGCCGGCCGCATCTCCGCCCGGCCGTGGCAGATCGCCGTGGCCGACAGGAGCGCCGGTGTGTCGTCCACCTATCGCTACCGGCGCCTACCTGAAGTTGCTGACGTTTCAGGGAGACCATCCATGCACACTCCATCTCGCGCAGACAGTCGCGTGCACACACATGTCGTCGATGAGCGGCGGCGCCGGCTGCTGGGTGCCGCCGCTGCCTCGGCGGCACTGCCATGGCTATCGCCGAATCGTGCGTTCGCCGAAAACTGGCCCTCGCGCCCAATTCGCATCATCGCCGCGCAAGCGCCCGGCTCCTCAAACGACAGCACGTCGCGTGCGTTTGCGGAGTTTTTCTCATCCAGGCTGAATGTGCCGGTTGTCGTGGAGAACAAGCCCGGCGGCATCGGCATGATCGCTGCTGAAGCCGTGGCGCGATCCAAGCCAGACGGCTACACGCTGTTGTGCACCCTGCACAGTCAACTGGCGCAGGCACCTGTGCTGCTGAAGAAGCCGCCGATCGACCCATCGCGCGATCTCACGCCCGTGGCATCCATCAGCACTGGCGTGGGTGTGATGGTCGCCACGAAAGGATTGCAGGCGAACTCGTTCAAGGAGCTGATCGCGCTGGCGAAGAAGCGGCCGGTCAGCGTGGGCAACTATGGCATCGGCTCGGGATGGCAGTTGATGGTCACCCAACTGAAGAAGCTGACCGGCGCCCAACTCGACATCATCAATTACAAGGGCACCGGCGCGATGATCGGTGACCTGCTGGCTGGTCATATCGACATCGGCGCCGGATCATTGCTGGGCATGTCAGGCGGTCTGGCCGCAGGTGGCCTCAAGCCGCTGCTGATCATCTCCGGTCCGCGCTCCCCAAAGCTGCCGGGCGTGCCGACCTGGGTGGATGAAGGCATCAACGATCCGATCTTCGCGAACCTGGCGGAGTGCAACATGCTGCTCGGTCCCGCCGGGTTGCCCAAGGACGTGGTCGACCGCCTGGCGATGCTCGTGCGGCAGTCGATGACGGAATCGGAGGCGGTCAGGAACGTTCGGGAACAACTCGGCAGCCAGGATACGCCCCTGACCGGTGATGCGCTGCGGCAATTTATCGCCGCTTCCTGGCCGACCTATCAGTCCGTCACGAAGGCGGTGGGATTGAAGATGGAGTGATGTTTGGTGAGTTCCGGGGCATGCCTTCCCCTTGCGATTGACGAAAATGTAATCTCGTTGAAATCGGCCAGAAACTTCCGGTCTGATATGTTCAAGACGCGGTTTCGCCAGTTCCCCAATTGGCGCCGCAACTCCCCTTCCCCGCCCAGTGTTCGCTGGGCGGTCTTTTCATGCCGACAATGCGCGCATCTCCGCGCCAGTTCCTCCCATTGATGGCATGTCACGATCCCCGGCGAGGAAGTTTCCGTATCTTGATTCAGAAACGCCCGGTGTGAGGCGCGGGGGCGGCTGTGTAAGGTGATGCGATGCCGTGCGTCGTATTCGCGTAAAGATTAACCGGCATCGCGTCCCCACACAGGAATCCAGATGCCGCTCACCTTGTCAAAGGCTTGCCCCCGATCGCTCCAGCTCGCCCTGATGATTGTCGCTGGCGTCGCACTGTCTGGCGTTGCCTTTCCGGCAGCCGCTGGCGCGAGCGTTGCGACCTACACCGGCAACTACATCGTGCGTTGGCGCGATGGTAGTACCACGATCGATGCCGCAGGAGACACCGCACGCATACGCCGCGTCGAATCGAATACCGGGCTCGGCATCGCCGTCAAGCGCCCGATGAGCGGAACGATGCAATTGCTGGCAATCCAGGACAGCCGTGGCGAAGGCCCTGAGGCCGTTGCGAAGCGCTTGCGAAATGACCCACGCGTTGCCGATGCCGTACCGGACCGGTGGCTGCGGCTACACGACACCGTTCCTAACGATCCGGATTTCAGCTATCAGTTGCCCTACATGGGCGCTCCAGCTAACTCGGCCGGTGGCGTCAACCTGCCGCGCGCATGGGATCGCTCGCGTGGCGCGAGCCGCGTCGTGGTGGCAGTCGTTGACACTGGCTACCTGCCGCATCCAGACCTTGCCGGGCGACTCGTTGCGGGATACGACTTCATCACGCCCACTGACGTATCGCAGGACGGAGACGGCCGCGATGCCGACCCGACCGATCCGGGGGACTACGTGCCGAGCGGCACCACCTGCCCGGACGGTAGCGGCGCATCCAATAGCACCTGGCACGGCACGCGCGTGGCAAGCGTCATCGGCGCAATCACCAACAATGGGCAAGGTATTGCTGGGGTCGACTGGAATGCGCGTATTCAACCAGTAAGGGTATCCGGCCGCTGTGGTGCCTTGCTTTCCGACACTATCGACGGCATGCGCTGGGCAGGCGGGCTTAGCGTGCCCAACGTGCCGCCAAATCCTACACCCGCACGCGTGGTCAACATCAGCCTTGGTGGAGGAACGTGCTCGAGCTTCGAGCAACAGGCCATCAACGATCTGAATGCCGCTGGCGTGATCGTGGTGGCGGCGGCGGGCAACTCCTCGGGCGCCGTCGAGTCCCCGGCCGATTGCACTGGCGTGATCGCGGTAACGGCACACGCCAACGACGGGGAGAACGCGAGCTATGCCAATGTCGGGCCGGAGGTGGCAATCAGCGCGCCAGGCGGAGGCTGTGGCACCTCCAGGCTCAGCGTGTCGGGCGGCGTTGCCACATGTGCGTCACCCGCCGGCATGTCGTACATCGCCACACTGAGCAACAGCGGTGCGGCTGGGCCCACAGCATATTCGGTCGTCGGCTCTCAAGGCACAAGTTTCGCCGCACCCATCGTGTCAGGGGTGGTGTCGATGATGCTGGCGCAGAATCCGGCGCTGACCCCAGCGCTAGTCACTTCGGTGCTGGAGGCAACAGCGCGTCCGCATCCCGCCAATACGTACTGCGCAACAGGCAACAATGTCGGCGATTGTGGCGCGGGGTTGCTTGATGCCGACGCGGCGCTGGCAGCGGCGCCCAAAGCTTCGGCGGCGACGTCGACAACCCAGCCACCGGCGCCCCCCACCGGCGGTGGCGGCAGCAGCAACGGGGGTGGTGGTGGCAACAGCAACGGCAATGGGGCAGGTGGCGGAGGTGGCGGAGGTGGCGGTGCATTTGCGCCGTGGAGTGCCGCCGCGCTACTGATGATTGGATTAGCGGGATTTGCGCAGCGCCGATGTGCGTGGCGCGCGGGTCGGGGCGCCACGTGAGGGCGGTCGCAGTAAGAAGATCGTCGGGCCCGCGCTCATCGGCGAACAGAGGAATGCATTCGGATTCTTCCATGGCATCAACCGGACGTGTCCGATTGATGCGCTCATTGCCAAAACGGATACTTGACGTTGCCGGCGGGTTACCCGACCCGCTGGAAGATTCGTTGAATTGACCCCAACGATCTTTTCCCGCTACGCCCATCTCGAAGATGGGCGTCTTTTTTTGCGCTTGCAGCGTGCGCCTTCTGTGAAGGATCTACTTCTTGTCGATCCCGTTACTGCACGTGGAGCATTGATTCGTCTGTGCTGGTGCTACAAAGTATCCAAGCTGTTCCGGTGTGAGCGGTTCGGCAGCAACTCTTCCCTGTTCGGAGAGAATGTCGATGGCATCCAGAATCATGATGGTTCGCACATTAAGTGCCCTGGCCAGCTGACAAGCAGCGAAGCGTTGGCCCGGACGCCGGTTCAGATACAGGAAAACCCTCTCGTACAGGCTGCGTTGATGGGTTCTCGTGGTCATTCCGTGCTCCTGAGGCAGCTCATATGAGGGAACGCATTCGGTGAATGGAGCCTTGCATTGTAGGAATGAGTACTGACGGTGAATTCAGGAGTATTCACAATGTGCTGACGTACTTGTCCTAATTGCAACCATGCTGCGCTGAACCCAACAAGCTCGGTTCGGAAAGGGCGATCTGGCGAAAACAAATAATGCAGCGACGTTCGCGTGGACCCCGATCACCATACCTTGAACTTCAGTTGCAGCGACAGGGAGCCGACGTTCTTGTCTCCCAATGGCGGCACGAGAACAAGGTTGAACCCGAACCTGCCATAGGCGTAGCTGAGTGTCGGCAGAATCATCGGAACCCAGCTACCGTGGTTGAGTTTGGGGTATCCACGTATCACACCCAAGGCAGCGCCGAGCTGAGTAGGGCCGAGGGTGATCGGTTGCCAGCTGACGCCGCCATAGGTGGATTGCTTCCGCACGCTGTTCACGTATGTCCCGGCGATAATCCCGGTGTCTTCGTTGAAGCGCCACTCTGCCCCGAATCCGAGATTCAGTGGATTGCGTTCCTCAATTTTGGTGAAATGCAGCGAGATGAATCCCGGATTGATCCAGAATTGCTTTTGGAAACTGCGACTTGCTTTATCCGCATCCAAATCCGTGGTCGCTGCGTTCGTGCTTACTTCTGCGGTCAGTTCCGCGTTCTGCTCTGTGCTGGTCTCGGCCGCCGATACCGCTGTTGCCGCGCATCCAGTAGCAAGCGTGACGAATACGGGAAGTATGAAAGCGACGAGGGAAATACGGGCGCACGATACCCGCTCGACCTGAGACGACAGGTTAAGCATGATGGCTATTCCGATAGTGAATTGCGAGAAATCCGGGCATCACGTCGACTCGCCTGGCATCCATGGCGTGTCGCGTTAGTTGCCCTTCATGTAGTCATGCAGACTGATTGGAAATCTATGGCGGTTCGCGCATGAAATGCCCCCGGCGTGGTAGCGGTCGTTCTGATCCGAACCATGCGGATAAGCATTAATGACTCGGAATATTCCGAATTCTAGATCTGAAATTTCCGAATAGAGATCTAGCTATCACAATTTGTCACAAGCCAGCTAATCGTATTGGTGCGTGACGATCGGCTGACGGATCATCGCGAGAGTGCGATGGCGAGCACCACTGCTTGCGGTAGATACAACTCCACCGGGAAGTCGGCAAATCAGAGAGGGGAATGACGCGCGAGGTGTCGAATGGTGCAATCGGCTGTACGAGGGATGACTCAGCCGTGGATCCGGCATGCGCCTGCTCAGGAGAGCAGGCGCACCAGATAGGTCCGTGAAGGTGAGCAGGGACCGGTCCAATCAGAGGCGAGAGGAAAGCTCGACTCTTACGTCATGATCGCTGATTTTCCTGGTTTCTGGCGTACGCTGCTTCAGATTGGCTTCAGTGAAAATTCTTGGATAGCCTGGCCAGCATCGGTGCGCTTGCCTCGTCCATGTCATCGCACGGAAGTATGCCTGCTGACAACTGTGCGTCAGCGTCTGGTCTCGGCATGACGAGAGCGTCTGGCCTACTTCCAAAAAAAAAGCCGCTCCGGGAGGAAGCGGCCATACGGGGAAGTGCGAATACTGGGGTCAAAGCAGTATCAACACGAGGGATAACCAACGGACAACATCCCTTGTCCTCCATTTTTCATGCGGAGACGGAATTGAGGTCAAGGAAATTTCATTTTTTTTGCGAGGGATTTCTGATTGCTTGTGGACGAGTTCATGCGAGAACGCCAAAGCCAGCGTCATGAGTTTGTGTGGCGATGGCGTCTTGAAGTTGCAATTGCCCAGAGGAGGTGATGCTCAGTCCGTTGCTAACGCCATCGCATGCCGGCTGCGCTGGTTCATGCAGCTTTGGCATCAGTCTTATTGGGCCTCTCCCGCTGGAAAACCTGACAGCGCCTTATCCAGGGCTACGAGTCGTAATCCGAGAATGGTTTTCGCGGCAAGGGATTCTGCGGCAACGGTTCGGCGCCCGTGACCAGCCTGCTCGCGATCGCCCCGAAGCGTTGTATTCCGTGGATCGAGGCTCGCAGCAGGCGACCGGTCATTTCGACGAGAGCCCTTGCGGCGCAGCGAATGCCGCGCATCCCTTGATTGGGCACGGTCTTTCCTCCGGTGTAGAAGGACGCGTTGACTTGGGACTGGTGAATGACATAGTGCTTCCAGCGGATCCAGTCCAGCCGGTTCGCCGGTTGGGCGAACGTCCAAAATTCGTCGAGCGTTCCTTGCCAGGTCATGCGGGTGTGCCCGTAGAAGGAACGGCCGAGAGTCATGACGGGGACGCCGTGGTGCAGAGCTTGTACTCCCATGGTCGAATTAACTGTGACCACCCCGCTGCTACGTCGCAACAGAGACGGCAAACGCGGATCATGGACATATACGACCCTGTCAGCCACTGCGAACCGATCGCTGATAGCAGCAATCGCTGCTGCATAGTCACGATGCCCCCTATCCATGGGGTGATGCTTAATGACCAGCAGCGAGTCCGACGGAGCGAATCTCGAGAACGAGAAGACGGTCCATTCGATAACGTCCTCCATTCGACGCCACGGACTGCGACTGCGGATCTGGCTATCGTTATAAACCTGCAGAGCCAGCAGATAGAACCGCGGATGCCCAGGCATAAGCAGCCGCGCCACCTGGCGTCTTTCGCGGAGTCGGTACCAGGGCTTGCGGTAAGCCGCCCGGATCCAGCAAACCAGTTCTCGCAGCCGGAACGGCTTATGGTGCCGGTAGGCTGGGTAGCGTCCCGCCGCGGCCCATCCCGCCGCGAAGTAGCGCAAGGCATGTCGCGCCATCTTCCAATAGGCACCGGGATACTGACGTAGCCCCTCTGGCGCCGGAAGCAGCGGTACCGTGTCCAGAGGGATACGGGCCAGCGGGGAATCGGCGTTAACCCCTCCGAGTTCCAGAGTGATGAAGTCAGGGCGAAGGTAGCCTTCTTCGAAGGCCCAGAAGTCGAGCCCGAGTTCCTGAGCGATCCCGGCAGCGATCCTGTGATGACGCCGTGAACTTCCGAAAACGACGATGGCCTCCACGCGCGTCCGAATCAGCAGTTTCCGCAACCAGTCGCTCCAGGCCACCATCGGCTGCGTAAAGTGGAGCAGCCGTTCACCGTAGTAGTAGAGGTCATCCCCGCCGTTGAGGTTAACCTTCCAGACTTCAGTCCCCTGCTGAGTCAGGTCTTCTCGCAGCTGAGCAAAGAACGGCCCGACAGGCCCTTGCAGAAGCAGGACTCTGGCATAGACGCCAAGCCGACCGACAACACCGTCAGCCGCGTATGCATGACCTTTCATCGAAATCAGACGTACCTGCCATGCTGCAGGACGGAGCGGGCCAGATGGCCAGCCTTGCGCCCCTGCCTGACGAGCCAGGACTCGCTTGTCGCACCGAGCCTTGCACGCTTGCGCCTCGCAAGCCAGTCGACGACGTCCTCCACCGAGCAGAATCCCTCCACACCCGGCAAGCGGTAGCGCGGATACAGGCACAGCGCGACAAACACCAGCGCGTCCAACGTCAGACGCCGCTGTCTGCGCGGCAAAGGAAAGTGATCCGTGGTCAAGCCCCAGCCGGCGTAGAACGGCGCGCCATAGCAATGCACGGCCTTCCCTCGCAATAGGGCCTCAAAGCCGGACAGTGACGTCATGACATGTACCTCGTCGGCCAGGACCAAGCAGGCGCCGAGACTAGCCTCAGTGATGATCTGATCAGCCAGTATCTCGGAGGCCGGCTTTAGCGAGCCAATGCGGTTCCCAGCCTCGACGTCAGGATGACTCTTGTAAATCACCCATGCATCCGGATTTGCACGGCGTGTCGCGGCGAGTAAGGCATCGTTGCCCTTCACCAGAGTCGAGCCATTACGGACAGAGGCATCGTCCTCGACTTGCCCGATCACCAGGATGATTCGTTTTCCCAACGCTTGTGCGGGCAGGACTGGAATAGTCGAATGCCCAAGGTTGTATTTGTCGATGCCATTGCGGACAAGCGTTTCGCGTAGCCGTCGGCCACGCCCGGCATCGTCCGGATTCACTGTGCGCGTAGAGAGCAGTTGTTCCAGCTTGCTGGCCGACTTTGGGTCGTAGTGAACGCCATCTGGATCGACGGCAAGCGAAAGTGGGGCATGGAGGTCAGAGCCAAGCCCTGCAGAACGCACGAACCCGTCCTCCATCTGCAGAACGGTCAGTCCACGAGCCCGCGCGCGGGCTATCAAGCCAGCATGACGATCGCCCCAGATGGCGATTGTCGTATCCTGAGGCAGCCGGTTCAGCTTGTCCGGACTGAGGTGGCGCAGGCTCCTGATCGTGCTCGCTGAGAGGAAGGGCATGACTGTGGCCCGCTTCCAAAGCGACATGCCGACGCAGTATGTAGGCGCCTTTCCTTCCTGCCCGATTGCCTTGTTGCGGGCCAGCCAATCGATGACATCGAAGATCGATGCGGACTGCCCCGTGACTGGATGAATGTAGCGCGTATATTGGATGTAGGCGGCGACGAATAGGTCAACTACGTTTCGTTGCCTCCCACGCCGCAGTGCGAGGCGAGCCGCTTCCGGATGTACGTCATGAGTGAGGCCCCAGCCCGCATACCAGGGCAGACCAAAGCAGGTCACCGGCTTACCGAGCATCAATGCTTCGAATCCCATTTGGGAAGTTGCCACGTAGACGTGATCCATCTGCGCGAGCAGCGAGAGAGGGCAGCATTCCTGCGCCAGCAAGCGGACGCGGCTATCCAACTGCCATCGCTCGTAATGCCCGCGCCGCCTGCCGGAGAGAACGTCCGGATGGGTCTTGATCCATATCTCGGCATCCGGATGCTCGGCAAGCGCGGCCGCGATCATCCGCGCAAATGTGTCCGCGCTTGCACCACCACGTAACAAAGACAGATCGCCTTCCGTCTGGTCCACGACCAGCACACGAGGCTTGCCCGGCGTGCTCGCGGGAAGGTGCAGCTCGCCCATGTGGTTGTACTTGGTAAGCCTGTGCTGCAGCACCAACTGCATCGCCCGGGCACCGGCATCCCGCTCGGCCGCCGACGCGTCTCCCTGCGCGATGTACTGCTCCAGGCGGGATGGACGGCGAGCATCGTAGTAAATGCCCAGATCATCTACCACCAGCGAGAGAAGACCCTGTCTGCTCCGTCCCGGATGAATGGAACGCAGAAAGCCGTCCTCCACAGACAGGAATGGCAAGTGCCGCCGCGCGGCCCACGCGCGGGCCTTGATGCTGGATGGTTTATCGCCCCAGCCGAGCACGGCATCGACATGTTGCCGGGGGCGAAAGGCGACGCCCTCGTGAAAAAACCTGCGAAGCCCGGGCGTGCGCCACAGGCCCGGAGTGACCACCGCGAATACCATGCGAATCCTGAGCGAAACCTGGAATCAAACCGTCATCGATATGCTGATCTCTAGTGCACGCCGGGTGCCTCTTCCGCGTTATGCATTTGGAAGATGCCGATGACCCGACCATCAATGTCCTGCACAACCAATGCGCCAATCTTCTCCTGGCGCAACAGCGCCTCCGCGTCACCAACGCGCGCATCCGGCGAGATTGCCTTTGGCCTTGTCGACATCAAGTCTTCCGCGAGGATGGAGCGATAGTCATGTACGGTGTCGAATCCGCGGCGGATATCGCCGTCGGTAATGATGCCGAGCAAGCGGTCTCCCTGCATGACCAAGGCCAGCCCCATGCGACCCCGATTGACGACATGGACCACGTCCTTGAAGCACGTCTGTGCGGTGCATACGGGCAGCGCACCCTTATGCATGACGTCCGCCACTCGCATAAGCAGGCTCCGTCCGAGGCTGCCGCCAGGGTGAAACCGCGCGAAGTCCTCCGGCTGAAATCCGCGTTTGGAGGCCAGCACGACAGCCAGCGCGTCTCCCATAACCAGCGCGGCCGTAGTGGAACTGGTTGGCGCCAGGTTGTTGTTGCATGCTTCACGCTCGACGCTAATGTCGAGAATCGTATCTGCCGACTTCCCCAGCGTCGAGGCAGGCTTACCGGTCATGGCGATGACGTAGTTGTTCTGATGTTTGAGGAACGGCAGCAAGCGCACCAATTCCTCCGTCTCGCCGCTGTTGGAGATCATCAGCACGACGTCAGTCGGGCGAATCATGCCTAGGTCCCCGTGAAAGGCCTCTCCAGCGTGTACGGAGAAAGCCGGGGTGCCCGTCGACGCCATGGTGGCCGCAATCTTCCGGCCAATCAGGCCGGACTTCCCCATGCCGACAACGACCAATCTGCCTTTCATGTTGAGGATGCACTTCACGGTGCGCCCAAAATCCTCGCTCACGCGTGCGTTCATCGCCTCCAGCGCGCGGATTTCCGTGGCTACCACTTGCTTTGCAAGGGAAATTGACTCTGGCATGTTCCGTTTGTCCTTTTGTCTGTAAGTCTTCAGCTGCCGTCAAACAGCGGGAGCAAGAATGGCCCGGACACGCTCCAGGCAAGCGGGGGTATCGACACCAGTCCCGGTGGGTGGCACCACCTGCATCCGTATGCGGAAACCTGCCGCAAGCAGCCTCAACTGCTCCAGGCGCTCTGCCTGTTCCGCCATCGGCTGGGGCATGCTTCCGTAGACCTCGAGCACCCTTTTCCGAAACGCGTAGACACCCGAATGCTTGTAGTAGCGTGCAGACGCGCCATCGCGAGGGAAGGGGATCAATGAGCGACTGAAGTACAGGGCATCACCTTCGTTCGACATCACCACCTTCACGGCATTCTCGTCGCGGGCTTCCTCCAGCGAGAACTCATGGCAAAGCGTGCCCACGTCGGAAGTCGGATCGGCGAGCATCAGGTTTGCCAGCAACTCGATGTCAGCAGGACGTACCAGCGGCTCGTCACCCTGCAAGTTGATGTAGAGGTCGGCGTGCACCATGCGCATGACTTCGCAAAGGCGGTCTGTTCCAGACTGGTGCCCGGCGGCCGTCATCAGACAGCTCCCACCGAATGCCAGCACCGCCGACTCGATGCGCGCGTCATCCGTGGCAACCACCACGGCACCTACGCCGCGCACCGAACGGGCACGCTCGTAGACGTGCTGAATCATCGGCTTGCCGGCAATGTCCAACAGCGGCTTGCCAGGCAAGCGCGTCGAGCCGTAGCGCGCGGGAATGATGATGACAACGCTCTCGCCATCCTGCCGTGTCATCAGGCGAGCTCCATTGCCGGCAGCGATTTCACAACATCGTCGAGCATCTTCACCTGGGTGAGGAAAGGCTCCAGTTGGCTCAGTGGCAGTGCACTCGGACCATCGCATAGCGCTCGATCCGGGTCGGGATGCGCTTCCAGAAAGAGACCGGCAATGCCGACGGCAACGCCGGCACGGGCGAGTTCCACCACCTGAGTCCGACGCCCGCCAGAAGCCGCATTGCCGGCGTCTCGTTGCTGCAGACTGTGTGTCACGTCAAAGACAATTGGGAGATCTCCTGTCGCCCGGCGCATGACGCTGAAGCCAAGCATATCGACCACGAGGTTGTCGTAGCCGAAACACGTACCGCGGTCACAGAGCAGAAGGTTATCGTTGCCAGCCTCGCGGAATTTTTCGACGATGTGCTGAATCTGCGTCGGGCTCATGAACTGCGGCTTCTTGATATTGATGGGCCGGCCAGTGCGAGCTAGCGATACAACGAGGTCCGTCTGCCTTGCCAGGAAGGCGGGAAGCTGCAGCACGTCAGCCACCTCTGCGACCGGGGCAGCTTGCCATGGCTCATGGACATCTGTAAGCACGGGCACATCGAACGCGGCCTTTACGTCCTGGAGAATGCGCAGCCCTTCTTCCAGTCCAGGCCCACGATAGGAATGAATCGATGAGCGGTTCGCCTTATCGAAGCTGGCCTTGAAGATGTAAGGAATCCCCAGGCGGGAGGTGACGTCCACGTAGGCGGCGCAGGCTTGCATTGCCAAGTCGCGGGATTCCAGCACATTGATGCCGCCAAAGAGAACAAGAGGTGCGCCGTTACGCACGGAGAGGTTTTTTATCGTAGCCATCAGCAGTTTGTTGCACAGCCACGAGCCGTCAACCGTAGGGGCTGTGGTCGGCTTGTCCAGATGAATGAATTGAATCGACTCGTCGTGGTTGGCTGTCTTGGAATACAAGGTTGACGGTATTCTAGGAAGTGCAGGTTCTTCAGATTCCCCGAAACTTCCTAATCCCCCGCGCGCCAACTCTGAATCCACCCTGTCCACAGTCGGACCCCGTTGGGGTGCGCACGGACTGCCTGACCCCACTGCAGTGATTAGGAGTCTTCCTCATGATCTTCGGATACTTCTCACTGCGTGCTGCGCGTCGGAACGCTAATGTTCCAATCAATGTCCGATCGCTTCTCGGCTTCCAACCACAGGGAAGCGCTTGAGTTTCCGCGATCCGGGCGCGTAGAGAGTGCCCGGCAGGGTTCTTCTCGATCAACAACTTCAGATACCGCTGTCGTCCTCGGAATTGCCTGTCCCGTGCAGGTGTCGGTCTGGCAGGTGGGCTGTACGAACTTCACCACGCAAGACCATGGCTGTTCTGTTTTTCTTCTCGTGTCCCCTGCGACGGGCGGTCTTCATTTCTCCGCGAGGTCGGTGATGACGCTGACCATCCCCGCACCGCTGCGTGTCACGCTCACAGTCTGGCGCGCGCTTTTCTTGCGCGAAGCCGTGACGCGTGTATCGCTTGAGCGGGCGGGCTCGCTCTGGATCTTGCTGGAATCCGCCGAGCACATCGCCTTTCTGATGATCCTGCACGGCATCCTGCAGCATCGCCTGATCCCCGGCGCTAACCCGCCGCTTTTCATCGGACTCGGCATTCTTCCGTACTACATGTTCCGTCGTATCGCTCTGCGCGGTATCGACGCCGTGACATCGAATCGGGCCCTTTTTCACTACAGGCAGGTGAAGGCGTTCGATGTGGTGCTGGTGCGGTCCTTGCTCGAGGCCTTTGTGTACTTCATCGTCAGCGGCGTATTAATCCTGGCGTGCTGGCTCTATGGCATGGACGTGGAGCCGACAAGCCCGCTGCTGGTCATGCTTGGCTTCTTCCTGCTATGGGCTTTCTCAACCGGAATCTCGCTCATTCTTTCCGCAGGTAGCACGATCGTTCCAGAGATCGGGCAGATCGCGAAGATCGTCTCAATGTGGCTGTTCTACATCTCTGGCGTGATGTACCCCATCTTCATCGTGCCCGAGCCGTACAGAAGCTGGCTCCTCTACAACCCCATCGTCCATGCGCTTGAAATCATGCGGATTGGATACTTCCCGGCGTACCACGCTTATGAGGGAATCAGCATTTCCTATCTAAGCCTGATCTCGGCTGCGTTGGTGACTTTTGGCCTGCTGTTGCACGTTCGCTTTCGGCGGGAACTGGAGTCGCGATGATCGAGCTACGACAGGTCTGGAAGCGCTACAGCGGACATCACAGTCGCAACTGGGTGCTTCGGGATATCAACCTCTGTATCCGCCAAGGCGATCGCGTCGGCCTGATTGGCCGCAACGGCGCTGGCAAGTCAACCCTCCTTAACCTGATCGGGGGGATGGATCATCCGAGCCGCGGCAAGATTCGCCGCGACGGCAAGCTTTCATGGACCCTTGGCCTGAGCGGAGGCTTCCAGGGTGCGCTCTCCGGAGAGCAGAACGCTCGCTTCGTGTTCCGCATCCACGGCGTGCCGGACCAGGAGATCGCCGAGCGCACGAACTTCGTGCATGTCTTCTCCGAGTTGGGCGACTACTTCTTCGCGCCAATGAAAACCTACTCGTCCGGGATGCGCTCGCGGCTTGCCTTCGCTCTTTCACTGGCTTTCCGATTCGACACCTACCTCGTCGACGAGCTCATCGCCGTTGGCGATGAGAAATTCAAGAAAAAGTCGAAGAAGGCATTCGAGGATCTCATAGCCTCCGCGGGGCTGATCATGGTCAGCCACGACGAGGGAACGCTGAAGAATTTTTGTGAGAAGGGAATCCTCATGAGCAACGGCGCCGCCTATTGGTTCGACGACATTGCAGACGCCCTCTCCGAGTACAAGAAAAGTATAAACGCATGAAAACGTTGTCCGGCGTTGCCAGCGCGGCCCGCCGCTCCCCTCTTTTAGCCGCCTTCGTATTGTTCAGTCTGATCTCTGGACTGTACTGGGGCGTGATCGCATCGGACCGCTATGTCTCTGAGGCCCACATCTACCTGCAGAAGACCAACGCCATGCAGCAAAGCTCGGCCGATCTGATATCGCTCCTGGCTGGCTCCGGTGGCAATCGCGATCTGCTCCTGCTGCGTGACCACCTGCTTTCCATCGATATGATGAAGCTGTTGGACAAGGACTTGCATCTGCGCGAACACTTCAGCGACAGGCGCCGCGATTTGCTCTCGCGGCTATGGTCCATGGACGCGCCAGACGAACGATTTCAGCGCTACTACCTTTCCCGCATCGACGTCACCTACGACGACTATGCACAAGTGCTGACGATCACCGCACAGGCCTATAGCCCGGAAATGGCGCGTGCGATCGCGCAGAAGATGGTGACCGAGGGCGAGAAGTATATGAATGCGCTCGATCACAAGACCGCGCATGACCAGGTCTCTTACATCGAGCAGCAAGTCTCGGCGTTGGGTGTCCGCATGGTCGCGGCGCGCAAGGCCGTTCTGGCCTATCAGGATGCGCATGGCCTGGTGTCGCCCGGCAATGCCGTGGAAAGCGTCTCGGCCATCGCGAGTCGACTGGACGCCGAACTCTCTGACCTGATGACCAAGCGCGCAGCGTTGGCTGGCTACCTGACTCCCGCTGCGCCGGACATCGTGCAACTCGACAGCCAGATTGCCGCGGTGAAATCCCAACTACAAGCCGAACGCCAGCGCATGGCCGCCAAGCGCGGTGGTGGGCTTAACGCTGTGGCAGAAGAGCAGGGCCGCCTGGAGGCCGAGGCTGCGTTGGCCGACGATATGTACAAGACGGCGTTAGTGGCACTTGAGACAGCGCGCGTGGAGTCGACCCGCAAGATCAAATCCGTTGCAGTCCTGCAATCGGCCAACCTCCCGGTCTATCCCCTCGAGCCGCGGCGCATCTACAACATCCTTCTCTCTCTGCTGGCCGCCGCAATGCTAACAGGCGTCCTGCACCTGCTTGTCGCCATCATTCGCGACCATCGCGATTGACTGACCTGATATGAAACGAATTACCTGCTGCCTCGTCGCCGCGTCTCTGCTCTTCTCATGGACAGCGCACGCGCAGACGTCCAACGTTCCGCTATCCATGCTGCCCAATGCACTGCTCGGACTAACGTCCGGCTCGGACAGCAGTCCCTCGACTGACGCCGCCACTGGCCAAGGTGCTGCGGCACCTGCCTGGCAAAGCAGCCAACCGAGTATCTCCGGCCTGCAATCTCCGATGATCACGGGCGGCACGCCTTTGCCAGGTACCGGTCAGATCCAGCCGCCGTTGCCGAACATCGGTGCACAGGCATATATCCCTGCCCAGCGGCTGGTCGATTACGATGCCAACCAGAAGAGCGAGGTCTTCGGCACTCAGCTATTTACCGGCGCATTCGCCCGCAGCGCGCCATCCACCTTCAATCCTGACTACGCCGTTGCCATCGGTGACGGCGTGCGCGTCAGGATCTGGGGCGGGTTCGACTTTGATAGCGTACTTACCGTCGATTCGCAGGGCATGATCTTCCTGCCTCATTGCGGACCGATGCGTGTTGCTGGCATTCACAACCGCGACCTGCAAGCGGCGGTCACCGGCGCGTTGCGCAAGGTCTTCAGTAGCAATGTTTCGATCTACGCGAGTCTCGCCTCGGCACAGCCCGTCCGCGTGCTGGTCTCCGGCTTCGTCCGCCATCCCGGCATGTACGAAGGAACGGGGAACGACAATGTGCTGCGCTATCTGGACATGGCCGGTGGCGTCGATCCGGACCGGGGTTCCTTTCTGGACATACAGGTCAAGCGTGGAGCCACCATACGCTACAAAGTCGATCTCTATCGCTTCTTGTTGAATGGCGACCTACCGAGTACGCCCCTGACAGATGGCGACGTGATCTTCGTTGGCCAGCGGAAGAACACAGTGATGGTCGGCGGCCTGGCGGCGAGCGCCAAGCGTTTTGAGTTCAATGGCACCACCACGTTGGCCCAGATCGCAGCCGCTGCGCGGCCGGATGCCACCTCTACCAATGTGCGCGTCACGCGTGGATCGGGCACGGTGCAGGACGTTGAGTACTATCCACTCAGCAATGCGCCAGATGTCACGCTGACGAATGGCGATCTCGTTGAGTTCACAGCTGACAAACGGCCCGGCACGATTACGGTGCGGGTGGAAGGCGAGCACTTGGGTCCGCAGGAGTATGTCGTGCCTTATGGCACCAAGCTGGGCGACCTGCTTGGTCGCGTGGAGATGACATCCAACTCGCTGCCAGAGAGCACGCAACTCTTTCGTCAGAGCGTGAAGGATCGGCAGGCGAAGATGCTCGATACCTCGCTCACGCAGTTGCAGAACAGCGTGCTGACCGCACGTTCCGGAACTAACGAGGAATCCCAGCTGCGCCAGCGTGAGGCTGCCCTGGTTCTGCAATGGGTGGACCGCGCGCGCCACATTGATCCCTCCGGTCAAGCCGTCATCGGCCACGGCGAGGAACGCAGCGCCCTGCTGCTGGAGAACGGTGACCGACTGAGGATCCCCACTCGCAACGACCTGGTGTTGATTGGCGGTGAAGTCCTATTCCCGAACTCGTTCGTATTCAAACCTGGTGCCAATGTCCAGCGCTACATTCAGCAGGCAGGCGGATACACGCAGAACGCTGACAGTTCACGCGTCATCATTGCCCATCTTGACGGCACGTTTATCGATGCGCGCCAGGACGATACCGTGATGCCAGGTGACCAGATCATGATCCTGCCCAAGGTGGACTTCAAGACGATGCAGTTTGCCAAGGACGTTTTCTCTATTCTTTACCAGATCGCCATCGCGGCGAAGGTGGCAATAGGTCTCTGACATGCTCCTTGTAAACCACGTAATGTCGAACAATGTCGCGAGCGGAATTTTCTCGGACATCATCTCGTACTACCGCAGCTTCGCGCCGCCCGGTATCGAGCACGTGGCATCAGCCAGTGCGACGCTCGGCGGAATGATCCGGCACTATCACCGGCCAAATCTGGAATCCCGCCTCTCAGGCCCGTGTGTGGTCACAGTTCACCACGATCTGCGCGACGACGATCCTTCGCTCACGGTCCAGCACTTTACTGACCGCTACCGGGAGGCAAATCGCGTGATCTGCCTCAATACGCTACAGCGGGACTACCTGGCGGCGGAGGGCATTACCAATACCGTCGTCATTCCCCATGGTTACCACGCAAGGTATATCCGTGCGCGTGGCGATGCCACTGACATACCCTACCGTGAGAATACCGGTAGCGGTAAGAACGGCCGTGTGGTGATAGGCGTGTTCTCGCGTCGCTATCCGAGAAAGGTCAAGGGCGAGGGCTACATCTACGAGCTTGCCCAGCGCCTCGATCCAGCCCGTTTCGAATTCGTTTTGATTGGCAAAGGCCGCACCTACGATGCCGCGGTGCTGGAGCGGTTCGGCTTCGACGTGACCGCGTACGAGACCTTGCCCTACAAAACAGTCGCCTCTGCCTACCGGACCGTGGACGCCCTGCTGATGTCCTCCTGGTTCGAAGGCGGCCCCGCAAATATTCCGGAGGCCGTTGGCGGCGCAGTACCTGTGCTGTGTAACCCGATTGGCATGGCCAAGGATATGGTCGTCGACAGGGAAAACGGGCTTCATCTTTCCATGGACGCCGGGTCCGATGCCGAGCAGATCTCTGCGTGGCTTCTTGATCCAGCTTCCCGTGCGGACCTGCGTGAAGGTGCCAAGCGCAATGCCGGCAATGCCATTACCTGGGCCATCCACGCCTCCCGAGTGGTCGACGTCTATCGGGAGGTACTCAACGAGACTCTTGGAAATATCCTGACATGGCAAAACGCGTCCTGATCGCAGATCGTCTGCACATCACCGATCGGAACTTCAAGAGCCTGATCACCTATCTCCGCCGCGCAGGCTACGAGATGCATGCGATCGAGCACCCGGAAGGCCTGCTTACCGCATTCGGCCACTACGAAGATCGCGAGGAGATTGCGCCCTATCTCGAGCGCATGGCCGACTGGAGCGAGGCGCAGTTGCGCGCGCTCAGTATTAATGGCTTCAATGCTTTCTCGATCGCCAGAGCCGAACTGATGAGCCGGCTGGCGCCGTTGCCGCACTGGACGGATACCGAGCACTATGGTGTCGATGGCGACGACCTTCTGGCGCGGCTATACCAGACTGACCGGGCCGCCCTGTTGGAGAACTTCGCTGCAACCTGGTACTGGATGGACCGGTGGCTGGAGATCATGCGGAGCCTACCTCCCATGAATATTGCCCTGGTTTTCTCCGGCAGCCTCATCTATGCACGGACATTCTCGTGCATCATGCAGCGCCGTCAAGGGCAGCTCTACGTTTGCGAGAGTTTCTTCACAGGGCAAGACTATTACCTGGAGGCGCGCCACAGCCCGCTGCCCAATGACTCACTGCTCGGCGCCCCGGGGCTGTATGGCTCGATCGAGATCGCCACGCAAGGCGGCAAGCGTCGCGGCGACCGCGCAGCGCTAATGGAGCGGCTAGACAGGCGCTCCAACAAGAATGTCAAGCAGCCTGAGCACGACGGTGAGCCCTTGTTCCAGAACGGCGAGAAGCAGGTGGTAATCCTGGGGCAGGTCGTCAATGATTTCTCCCTGCTTAACCACGGCGAAACAGGTTTCCACAGCATCGCCTTTTATCGCAACTGCATTCGCGCTTTGCTGCGCGATACCAGTGCGAACATTGTTTTCAAAGCCCATCCGTGGGAGCAAAAGAAAGCGAATGTCAGCCGGGCGCTGACACGCGAGTTGATCGAAGCCGAGTTCCCCGACCACGAGGAACGTCTGCGTATTGTCGAAGACTACTCTCTTGAACACCTGCTGGGCTCCGCGGATTTCGTCATCGGTGTCAATTCACAGGGGTTGCTGGAAGCGGCCCTGGCGGGCATCAAGCCAATCCAGGTTGGAAAGGCCTTCTTTGGTCGCAAGGGCTTTACCCTGGATGACCTTACCGTCTCCCAGATTGTCGAGACGGTCAACAGTCTGCCTGGTAGCTATCTCTCCTTGCCCGAGTACGCCGCGCTCGAAGACTTTTTCTTGAAGGCACTAAATACCTGGCTGGTTCCTGAAGTCGAGAAGGAAGGGATTGAGCGCCTGATCCGGATCCTTGGCCCTTTGCCGAAGGCTGCGGCTGTACCGGTCAAGCCGGCCAGCAAGCCCGCGACGGCATCGGCGCCTAAAAAAGCGCCGGCGACGGAACTGCTCATCCCGGACAACCCAGTTGTTTCGCGGGAATCGGCGACAACCAGAAAGCTCAGGAAGTTTCGCCAGAACCCTTATGCCTTCTTCCGCGACGCAAACTCGCCACTACTGCGCTCAGTAGCCCGACTGATTGCACATTGAGTGAGGGGTAGCCATGCGCGAGTGGCTCCGATCCGCCATTTACAAAGGAAGAATCATGCCGACAGAGAACGAAGCTGAGCAACAGCGTGCCGACAACCGTAAGCGCTGCGCCGAGCTCGGCGGCCGCATCGCTCCTACAGCCCAAGTCAGCAGTGCGGTGAGCTTCGACGACCCAATTGATATTGGAGATGGCGCAGTGGTCTATGCGCCGGCATTTATTGGCGGGTTCACCTACGTCAATGTAGGTGCTGTCGTCTTTCCCCACGTCCGCATCGGCAAATTCTGCTCGATCGGGCGTAACGTGCAGATCGGGGCGGCACGCCATCCCGTGGAATTCCTGAGTTCGCACCCTTTCCAATTCTCGCCAGCGCTTTTCAATCGCGTGCAGGGCTATCCAGCCTTGCAGACCGAGAAGTGGCGCTTTCACGAGCCCACCACAGTTGGCAACGACGTTTGGCTCGGGACCAACTGCGTAATAGTGGCCGGCGTCAAGATTGGAGATGGGGCAGTTGTGGGCGCTGGTGCCGTGGTGACGAAGGATGTCGCCCCTTATGAAATCGTCGGAGGCGTTCCAGCGCGGCGAATCCGACTTCGCTTTGATGAAGACAAAGTGTCGCGCTTGCTCAAGACGCGCTGGTGGGATCTTCCCCTTGATTCATTGAAGAATATTCCGTTCGGCAATATCGATCAGGCCATTACATCCATTGAAGCCATCCGAAGCAGCAAGGAAAACGCATGAAACACCCGCTATCAAGAACATTCGGTTCCATTCTTATCGCCACAATTGTTCCGAGCGGTCTGGCTTTCGCCGACGACTGCACACTGCCCGCGCTGGACAAGGACGTCACATTACGCGCGGAGTGCATCTATCACAGCGGAATGCAGATCACCCGGCCTGTCCGCGTAGATTGCAATGGGGCAACTCTGGAAGGTGACAACTCGCGGGCAACCGGCATTCTGATCGACTCCAGGGGGGAAAGCCTGCAAGGCGTAGAGATTCGAAACTGCCGGGTGCACGGCTTTACCAAGCTCGGCATTGGCATCGGCTGGTCGGTACCGGACGGCAAAAAGCGAGAGATCGTCGGTGGAGACGACCCGCAACGCTACGTTTCCCGCACGCCTTCCGGCACCCACCTGATCGGCAACACGATTGAGGATATCGGCGGAGTGGGGATCTACATCGATGATCATGCCACTGGCACTGTCATCGATAACACTACGGTGCAGCGCGTCAGTGGCGCAGGAATCTACCTTGAACACGATTCCAGCGGCACCTCCATCGTTCGCTCCCGAATCCTGCAAAGCGGATGGGATGGTGCCAGGCCAATGCAACCTGGCATCGCGATCGATGCTTCGGCTGACAATCGCATCGAAGCATCGACTATCTCTGGCAACGGCCTGGGGGGCGTGTTCCTCTACCGGAACTGCCAGGAACGCGGTCTGACAGATCCTGAGTCAGTACCTCGTGCGCACGGGGCCAATGGCAATCGCATCCAGGGGAACAAAATAGACGGCCGTGTGGGTGTCTGGGTAGGTTCGCGCATGAGCCGGAATATGCGCAGCATGCAATGCGGCAGGACCCCCTACTACAAGAACGCCGACATGGACGTTGTACTCGACGAGGCCCGAGGCAATTATGTCAGCGGTAATACGTTCGGTGGTCCTGCAAACTGGGGGATGATCGTGGAGGACGATGACACCGTTGTCGAACATAACGCATTCGTTGGCCCCTTCGCCAATGGTTCCTTGCTTGTCGGCACGAAGTACCGCAATCAGGTGCTGAACCTGCCAGTTCGCGGGACAGTGCTCCGGGACAATCGCACCCCCGAGAAGCAAACACCACATTGGGAGTTCGGCAGTACTCAATAGGGTGGCGTGGTGTCGGGATCTAGCCTTGGTTCATCTCGAACAATCCGTGCGAGAACGCGGTTCGCCCTCTCGTCCTCGGGCGCAAAGGCCGGCTGGTTGCGGCCATTGTCGCTGGTGCCGATGCCAGTGCGAACCTCTACTTGCTGGTAGAGCGGAATCTTCGAATGACAGCGTCCGAGTGCGGCGTCCCGACATGGTGGAGTGTCGGGCAATGGAGGGCGCCGCTCGCACGCTGGGGCCGGGGCAGGCTATCCCTTAGGCCACCGAACGGGAATCACCGAAGCACCCACCGCTCGATGCAAGTGCGTAGCTCCGGGAGCTTGAGCGGCTTGAGCAGGAAATCATCCATGCCAGCGTCACGGCCGCGCTTCCTTTGTTCATCTGAGGCATCGGCGCTCAAGGCTACGACGGGCAGCCGCTGCGCCTGGCCCGCTTCGGATGCGCGGATTGCACTGGTGAGTTCGTAGCCATCCATGTAGGGCATGTGGCAGTCGGTCAGAATCATCCCGTATCGCTTTTCGTGAAGTGCGGCCAGGGCCTCCCTTCCATCTGACACCACTTCGCAGGTCAGCCCAAGCTTCTCAATCTGCCTGCGGATGACGATCTGAAACGGCCCGTGATCTTCGGCGACCAGTATCGGCAAGGTTGTGAGTCCTGCCAGCGAACCTGAAGAAAGCGGGGCGTCCTGATCTTGAGTGCGAATGGGGTGCCCATCGCGTTGGACTATGGCGATGCATGCCGCGCGAAACTCGCTCCACCAGATTGGCGGGCCGGAAAGGCCGCCTTCATTCCTGCCGTAGCGTATGGCGGATACCCCGGCAGGCAGCTTGTCTGCGGCGGCATCATCGGCCACCGCGATATCCGGGGGGGATGGAGCATCGAGGGAGGCAAGCTCCATGCCGAGTGCCACCGCATGTTCGCGAAATACCGCCGCGTCGCCCGCGCGCGATACGTCGATCGCCACGCGCTTGCCTTCAAGCTCGGCAATTTGTGTGCGACGTTCGACGACAGGCAGCGTTAGCTCAACACGGAACGTGCTGCCTTCACCGGGGATGCTCGACAAAGAGATGGTGCCGCCCATTGCCTGCGCCAGCCGAGAGCAGATTGACAATCCCAGCCCGCTGCCCCCGAAACGTCGCGTTGTCGATAGGTCAGCCTGAACGAAAGCCTTGAAGAGCGCGGATTGCTTCTCCGCCGGTATGCCGATGCCGGTGTCGCTGACCTCGATGCGGAACGTCTGTGTCGCGGGATGATCGGCGATCAATGTCAGGCGAACGACTATGCTGCCCTGAAGGGTGAACTTCGCCGCGTTGCCGACGAGGTTGAGCACGATCTGTCTTAGTCTTACCGCATCGCCGAGGAGTGTTTCGGCTACGCCAGATTCAGCGTAGTACTCGAGTACCACGCCTTTTTCCAGGACCTGGCGCGCCTGGATGCGCAGAACATCCTCGATGATCAGTCGCAGGTCAATCGGCGCCTGTTCAAGCTTCATCTCTCCTGCTTCGATCCGCGAAAAATCAAGGATATCGCCGAGAATCTCAAGGAGAAGCTTGGCCGAATGATCGGCCAGATCCAGTTCTTCGCGCTGGCGGGCGGAGAGTTCGCTTTCGCGCAGCAGGTCCAGCGAGGCAATGACCGTGGCCAGCGGCGTGCGAATTTCATGACTCATTGCGGCCAGGAAACGGGACTTGGCTTGAGTGGCAGCTTCAGCCTCGCGGCGGGCGGTCGCTAGCAGCGTGTTATAGCGCTGCATGTCGGTGACGTCCATCCCATAGCCATACCAGACTGTTGCGCCGTCGGCCCCGTTTCTTGGGTTGCCGGTGGCGATATGCGCCCAGCGATTGTCTGTTTTGACTAGCAGTGTGACATCCATCGGCTTCTGGGCGGAGATGGATTGCTCCACTTCGGCAATCATCCGTTCTTTCTCAGAATCATCGAGGTTGGGGAAAACGCCGCCACCTTCGCGCATCAGTGTCTCGGCAGTCCAACTGAACAGGGTACTTTGGAGCCCCTCCACCCAGGGAAACCAAATATGTCCGTTTGACTCGCGGCGCAATTGAAAGAATGTTACTGACAGCGCTCCGGTGATATCGGCCATGGCTGCGGAAGTCTGATCGACGCGATGCTGCGCTGCCACCTGTTCGCTGATATCCGTCAGTATTATCGCGATACCCGAGAACGCGCCATCTTCAGAGCCGCATTGTTTAGCGGTTACCTTGAATGTGCGTACGGATTGCTCCGGAATTCCGAGGGTGATGAGATCGGAGCGATTGTCGGCGTCCATTCTGAGCAGGGTGAGTTCCAGCAGACCACCCAGATCACGGAAGCGGCTTGTTGTGTGACTGTGGACCAATGGTTTCCCGACGAGATCGTCGGTACTGACGCCGCACAGCATTGCGTAAGGTTCGCTGACCTTGAGGATGCGGTGCTCGTGGCTCACCACCAGGACCGGATTGGGCGAGGAGTCCAGCAACGACTGAAAAAGGGCCTGCGCCGCCTGGAGTTCTGCCACCTCGGCTCTTGCCTGTCTGGCGTTGCGCCAGTAGTGCGCCGCCACGAGCATCATTACTGCCAGCAGGGCAAACGGAATAACGAGATAGGCCGCCGAAAGATGGAGCATGGTGCGTCACGAAGTCCCGGGCAGTGTCGATACGACAACCACCGTCCCCGACGATTGGAGGGCGGCACTTCATGATGCTAGTTGAAAATCAAGAATTACAAAAGTGACAGATATGCAACATGCTCGCGAGTTGATCGGCAAGCCATGTGCTTCTGCTTTCTGACAGGGTCCGGGTGGACCACAGCATCAGTGGTGTGACTGACCTGGCGCAGGCATGCCGCGAAGGAACGCGCCGGACTCCGCTCTCGAATCCGTCAGGCTATGGGCCATCAAGCGCAGTGTCATCGCAATGCTGTCGCGATGCGGAACATGGGGGTGCAATCGCTCGGACTCATACAGGAGTACTGCGGCGAAATCATTGATCACATTCTGGTCATACTCAGCCTGCACGCGAACATGGGTTTCAAGCATCCAGCTCAGGCCCTGGACAAAACCGATGACGAGCTCCAGATCGTCCGAGTTAGGCCCGGTCTTCTGCATCCGACTCAGGCGATCAATCTCGGATTCAAGGGCGGCAATTCGATGTTCGAGCGCTTCTATTCGCGAAGTCATGGAAATTCCGGTTGAGGCACGGTGATGCGGCGAGGTTGAGAAGGGTTATGACACGAGCAACTCAGTCGCCAAGGCGAACCAGACTGCCAATCTGCTCGGGGGCGATGCCGAGCGCAGTCGCCAGCTTCTCGATCGACGACCGGCGCAACGCTTCGCTGTTCTCAAGTTGGGCGTAGGCTTGCTGGCTTACTCCCAGACGTTCCGCAACCACCTTCTGTGTGTGGCCTAGATGCTCGCGCCACGCGCGGACCGGTGTGATGTCATTCGCGAGCACCCTTCGGGATACCACGTCGGGCACAAGATTCCGGTCGACTCCCAACTGGACCGCATAGCTGGCGTAGGGGATGACGACGAAGACTGGATGACCGCGATGATCATCAATGATCTGGAGGAGATTCGACGTATCCATTGCTATCGACGACGAGGGCGGTGGAAGCGGCGAAGACTTCGAATCATCGCAGGCGTCGCGTTCCATGGAGCAGCCCATTTTTTACGAAGCACCTATCAGCTTGATCAGCTCGTACGGAGTTTCGGATGGGATGGTTATCCCAAAAGCGAACTGATCGTTAAGCGTGGATTAAGTCTAACGACCAAAGGGAACGCTGATCTAGGAAGAAGGCCGATTCGTCGTCGGAAAATTCCGATTTCAACGCAACAAGCATCGAAGGCGTGAATGAGCGCACGCGTGCGTGCAGACATCATGCGACGAGTGGCGAAACCGTTCAAGCTGGGTGAACTACAGTCGCGAGGAATCTCATTTCTGAGCAGAAACCGTACTCAGTTCACAACACTATCGGTTTGCCATGGTCTCGTGCACATAACGCGAATTTCCTAAATATGACAGGAAGTTTCTTATAAGGCCACGGGAAATCTCGCATCCTGTCTTTTTGATGATCGTAGATGATTGTTTTAGAAGGATAAAATGGAAGTCAATGGAAAGACGAGAAAGTGTCGAGCCGGCCTTTTAGCTATTTCTTGTCAATGGTGATCCAAAGATAATCCGTACCGTTGCATGTTCACCTTGTGACGTTAATCCACGGAAGAAGGAATTCAGTATGAAAATCAAGATGCTCACCGTTGCGGTCGCTGCCTTGGCGTCTACAGGTGCCTTTGCACAGACCAGTGTGACGATGTACGGCGTGGCGGACGTCGGCGTCGAGTACCTGAGCCACGCTGGCGGCGATCACAGCACGGTTCGCATGTCGTCCGGCAACCTCTCGGGCTCCCGCTGGGGCCTGCGCGGTACGGAAGATCTGGGTGGTGGCCTGAAAGGTATCTTCACCCTGGAAAGTGGCATCAACATCGACACGGGCGGCTCCGCCGACTCGAGCCGCATGTTTAACCGCCAGGCATTCGTCGGTTTGCAAAAAGATGGCTTCGGCACGGTGACGCTGGGTCGTCAGCAGACGCTGCTGTATGACTTCGGTCTGAACTATGATCCGATGGCCATCGGGACGCGTTACTCGATCATCGGACAAGACGGTGCGTTTGCAAGCCGTGCCGACAATGCGATCAAGTATGTCGGTACGTTCGGCGCCTTCACGGTTTCCGGCCTGTACAGCTTCCGCTTCAACGGCCAGGAAGTACCGGGTCAGAACAACCAGGGTGCCGAGTATTCGTTCGGCCTGAACTATGCCACTGGGCCGCTGTCGGTTGGCGCCGTGTATGACCAGCAGCGTCTGGGCTTTGCCGGTGGTGACTCGGGCTCGAAGATTCAGCGCGCAACGCTTGCTGGTACGTATGCGTTTGGTTCCGCCAAGGTGTATGGTGGCTGGCGTTGGGCGAACGAGACCGGCGTAGCGGCTCCGAACCTGACTGGCAACCTGGCTGTGCCGGGTAACCAGCTCCGCTCGAACTTGTTCTGGGCGGGTCTGGGCTATCAGATGACGCCGGCGCTGTCGCTGACTGGCGCAGTCTATTACCAGGGTGTTCACGAGACTTCGGCAGATCCGTGGTCGCTGGTTGCTTCGGCTGACTACGCGCTGTCGAAGCGCACCGATCTCTATTTGAACATGGCCTACGCCATCAACAAGAAGGACAAGGATCGCGGTGTGGTGTCGGCGGTTGGCGTGAGCAATGCCGATCAGCCGATCAATGGTCAGAACCAGTTCGGCGCCGTTGTCGGCATCCGTCACAAGTTCTGATGACGTGATCGTGTACTGAAGATCGTGGAGTGCCCGGACGGGTACTCCACATCTGCCAGATCGGAAAGGCCACGGCATATGCCGTGGCCTTTTTGCATGAATGCCCGTGAGGAGGCTCCACGGTAATAAATTGTGATATTGCGGCACGCATTCGGACATGTCTGCATTAGGATTCGGAAAATTCCTAATTCGGAAATTTCCCTATGCCAACCGCAATCCCTGAATCCGAGTTCGGACCGCCGCGAGTGTGGATCGCGCGGAGGCGGTGGTCGTTGGCGATGGCGTTCCCTTTGGTTGCCGTCATGTTCGGCGCCGTCTCACCTGCCCATGCGCAGAAGCGGAATCCGTCCGAGGTGCCATCGGCGCCGGTCGTGCAGTTGATCGTCAAGGAGTCCGGCGCGATCAGATCAGCCGCGGCCATTAATGGCCGCGGCGATGAGATGCGACGCATCCAGCAGTGGTCGGCAGCGGCGCTGCAACCGTTGACGTCCAAACGGGTCATGAGCGGAGGGGCTCGCATACTTCGGCTGAGCACGCCGCTGACGGCAAGTGACGCCGCCGCGGTGGCACAGCGGCTCAGGGCCACGGGCGCATTCGACTATGTCGACGTCGACTACCGCATTCACGTGGCTGGCGTGGCAGCCAACGACACCTACCTGTCGCAGCAATGGAACCTGTCACCGGCCACGTCGTCGCGCGGCGGGGCGGATGTCCTGGCTGCTTGGCAGCGCATGCCGACTGGTGGCAGCGTGACCGTGGCTGTCGTCGACACTGGTATTACCGCTCACGAGGACCTGGATGCCTCTCGTCTTGCCGCGGGCTACGACTTTCTGATCGCTGAGACATTGACGACGACAGCCGATGCAAAGACTGGAAAGTTCCTGCCGACAGGCTTCGTGAAGAACGATGGCATCGCCGACCGGGATACCGACCCTTCCGATCCGGGAGACTGGGTGACCGCGGACGATGCGACAAACTACCCCGATCTTTGTGGTCCTGCCGTTCCAAGCAGTTGGCATGGCACCTATGTGAGCGGCATCATCGCCGCCACGCGCGGCAATGGCTTGGGCATCGCAGGTATTACGCCGTTTGCCAGGATCTCGAATGCGCGGGTGCTGGGCCGATGCGGTGGCGTGACTTCGGATCTCATTGACGCAATGCGCTGGGCAGCGGGTATTGCGGTCCCCGGCGTCCCACTGAATGCTGAGCCAGCGAAGGTCATCAACCTGAGCCTGGGCGGTTACAGCCCATGTGGTCCGGCGTTGCAGCAGGCAGTCAACGATGTTCGCACGCGCGGCGTGGTGATCGTGGCGGCAACGGGAAATGATGCGGCCATGGGCGCGGGTGCTCCCGCGAATTGCTCTGGGGTCATTGGGGTAACCGCGCACACGCCCGAGGGCGACAGCGCGGACTATGCCAACGTCGGTACCGGAACCATGCTGAGCGCGCCGGGCGGGGGGAGGGGCGTGCTGATGACGGGCAGTCAGTTGAGCGTATTGTCGACGGTGAATCTGGGCACGACCACACCAACCGGATCGGGATATGGGCTCAAAACCGGCACCAGCATCGCGGCACCTCATGTGACCGGCGTTGCCGCAATGCTGCTGTCGGAGAATGCTTCGTTGACGCCGGACGACATCGCATCATTGCTTACGCAATCGGCACGCCCGTTTCCTGCCGGATCCTGGTGCCAGAGCCGTCCAGGTACGTGCGGAGCAGGCATGCTCGATGCGGATTCCGCGCTTGCGCTACTGTCTGGGCAGCCAGTCGTGCATGTCGCGGCAAGTGCTGACACCGTGCAACCCGGAGCAACACTCACCCTTTACGCGAAGGGAGCACCAGGCTTCAAAGTGAGCGGGGCCACTATCCAGTGGTCGCAAACGGCGGGCCAGGCGGTGTCAATCACACCAGTGCCTTCGGATAGCAGCAGCGCGACGGCGGTACTGCCAACTGTCGGTACATACAGCTTTGTCGCGACGATCCGCAATGACGCAGGTAGTGTGGCGACCGATACGGTGACTGTTGCTGCGACCGACCCTGCATCCGTGTCGCCGGGCAATGGTGCAACCGGCGGCGTCTCGTCAGGTGGGAGCGATTCTGTTGGCCCTCCGCCGGCGGCGGGTGGAGGTGCGGGTGGCACGGCCTCTCAGACAGGGGGGTCAGGCGGCGGCGGTGCGATCTCCCCAGTCTTGGCATTGCTGCTGCTGTTTGCTGGCGGCCTGGGCTATGGCCTAAGGAGGAGCTGGAGCGGATCTGTCACGTTGGCAAGGCCAGGCCAATGAAGGAGGCAGACGTAAGTTGCCGCATGAAGCGGTCGCTCACGCCTCCCGCGCGCATTGGCCTCGCTATGCCAACGCGACAACGCCGTTGTCGATCATCTTCTGCGTCATGAGACAAGGCAACGCTCCACAAGGCAATGCTCATCAGCCATGTGACGATGACACGGTTTAGTTAGCCGCACTTATTGCTTTGTCGGTTGCCCATACGCGACGTGTTGACCATCGGCACCTTGAACCAAGTAGGCGATTGTTCTTTGATAAACATTACTGCCAGACACTGGGACAAAGACGATTGCGGCCAATCCCGAGTAAACCATGCCCGCGGGCATAGGGCATGAGGTACCTGCGGCAGCGCTGATTGACATGTTGTAGAGGTTCTGGTTGGTGCCCGGAGTCGCCAAATGCAGTGTTCCGCTGACATCGCAACCACTCAAGGTTCCCGTCAATGCTCCCGCGCTGTCAATCGTGAGCGATACGCTCGTTTGCGACCACGTTCCTGTGACGCTGTTTTGGGTCACACTCAATGCGTTCGCTACGTCGTAGCCCCAGAGAATGCTCTGGGTCATTCCGTTCGCCAGATATGTGCCCGAGAACGTTTGCCCTTGTACATATGTCCCGCTTCCAGAATTCACCGGGTACGCAGACACCAGAGAGAACTGCTTGCCCGACACCATCGACCACGAAGCGCCTAATGTTGAAATGGAACCGATCAGTTCTGATGTCACAAATGATGCGGACGAGTTCAGCGAATATATGTTCAACGAAGGATCGATAAAGGCAAGCGCGCGGCCAAGACCCGAATTGGCGCTCCATACGCCAACGGGACCGGTTCCTGTTGCGGCCGTGGATCCCAGTTGCGGATCGGCCAAGTTTGGCAACGCTTCGCCCACAGGGGTTGGACTTGGAGACGATGCAGGGTCTGGGGATGGGCTTGGAGATGATGCGGGCGTCGGGCTTGGAGTTGGCGACGATGCTGGCGCCGGAGCGGGTGTGTTCGATGCCTGCTGCGCAGTATCGGAATCGCCTCCACCACCGCAGCCGGTTAGAAGTGCTGAGGCAATTGCTGAAATGAGTGCCGCTTTCTTTTGCATCTTCTCTCTCTCCTCAAAATGGCAGTCGCCATTCTTCCTGTTTAATCACTCGCACGAGCAACGTTCTGCATGTCTGGAAGTCTTTTAGGCACCGATGCGAGGTAGGGTTATGATTTCTCCTAGGCCTGAGACACACCGTGCAGTAAGCCACTCATAACGTTATCGTTGTGGCGGCGAGAAATGCAGTCAATAGTAGGTTCCGGCGCACCTCTACATTTACTTGATGTGAGTCAATAATTCTGTCGTGTTGGCAAGGCATGGCCGATGAAGGAGGGGGATATAAGTTGCCGCCTCATGCGTGGTCGGACTTTGGGTGACGTCGGTGAATTCGCACCAAGCCGAGAAGCGAGCGGCGAGGTGTTTGCAGTAGAGGGATGCGCGCAACAGGTACCGTTTCAGCGCGAAGTGCTGGCGGATCGCTCGAAGCACGAGAGGAAGGTCTGAGTGCGCCTCGGATCGCGAATGCCTTAGGTGCGCCGCATGCGTTCGCACCTGCGCCGGATGGTCTGATAGCTGACGGGCACACCGCGCTCGAAGCGCACTTATCGATGCCGAACTGGCCCAACTGGGGACGGAAATGCCGCCGCAAGGCCAGGCGATGATGACTGCGGGGAATCGGTGGTTGCGGTAGAGCGATATCGTTTTTATCCTGGTGTCCTACGCCTTCTCGTCAACGTGATCGTGTCGCCGGAGGGCATAGCGTGGCTCTAGAACCGGTCCGGAGCCTGCCAGACAAGGAACACACCGGGGGGCGCGTCAGACAGCGGTCGCCTGGAATGCGGCAAGATCTGCCTGAAACGCTTTCATGGCTTCGCTCTGGAGCAAGGCTTGGTCTTGCGGAAACGGGGCGTCGAAGTCAAAGGCCGCCGTGCTGTAGGTGACCTGCATGGAAGCCAGCGCTTCGGCTAGTGCCCGGGCTTCCGGCGACCGGTGCATCCGTAGCTGCCAGATCGCGGTGTCCAGTGGACTGTCCAATACATTGGGCGTTGGCGGGCAGATAGCGGTAATGAGTTTACGGGCGAGCCGGAACGCCACTACATAGGCACAAACCGCTGCCTGTCGCCAACTCGCTTCGGTTGTGGCGTTGGCGAGCATTGACACGGAAGCGGTCAGATCGGCCAGCACTGTTGGCGACCCGGCAAGCGCAGCGTCGGGATGGGCAGTTGGGCCCACATCGATCAGCAACGACGGCGGCACGACCCGCTCGAAGCTAGTGCCTAGTGCGCGGTGTACGACGCGCGTCAATTGCGCGCACCGGAAAATGTCTGCCGCAAGGTGGAAGCAAAGCGCGGCGCGTTCCTTGTCGAAAAAGATCACTCTCGCATAGGCGGTATGGGCATTTGATCGGTCCAGAACCTCGATCGCCACCTTCGCACGCCCAAGCCATTCGTCGTTATAGTGCAGCGCGGCGGAAAGCTCCTCGAGATCGTAGTTCACGTTGCTCGGGCGGATCATTCGCGCTGTGCCTTGGGTGCCTGTGCCTGGGCTGGGCGTCGCTGGGTTGCCTGGAGTGGAATGAAGCTGCTTGATTCCAGTGGCCATGCGTCTTTCCCCCCTTTGTTGCCCGTTGATTCAAAATGCAAATGCCAGATCACGCACGTGTCGCCGGACATGTGAGTGCAGGGCAAGTATCGACGCTCGCCATGATCGACTGGGCAGGGAAACATCGGAAAATAAGAGCGGAATATTCCTAAATGAAAACTGCTCGGCGCAAGCGGCGGGCGTGCCATTGTCGCGAGTAAGCTGCGGTTGATCTGGGGCCTGATGGATATGATCGCTCCAGCACATGTCATGGCGTTACGACACGGGTTGTGGAGGGTACCTATCTTGCGAAGGGACGAAATCTCGATGCGGAGAATTCGAGCAGGATTTCAAGAACGATCGGATCGTTCAGCGAGCCATACCGTCTCGACAGAGAATTGGTGTTTATTGAATCATGGCGCCATATCACTGCATGTCGCCATGGTTTTCATCGCTTCCTGTTTCATCGCCGCAATCAGCCTCGTCGTTCTTGTTGCCTGCATCTTTCTATTGGTGTCGTACGATTAAGTCCAGCCCCCCGCCCGCGCCGGCCATCATTCCGCCTTTCGAGGCGCGTGGCCACGGAATGCTGCGATGCAGCAATGCACATGAATCGAAAACTCGGAGTTATCCTAGTGCAAATGCGGAATCTTCTCGATGCGGCCATAGCGTATGGCAATGACAATAATCCATAGGGAAGCTACGAATTTTCCCGTGGTTCTATCAGTCATCGAACCACCTTACAGGTATGGAGAAGTCAAAGATGATTACCGTCCTCATTGTCGACGATCACCCGGCAGTCCGACTCGTTATCAAGACGCAGCTATCGCAAGTGCTCGGCGTTTCATCCGTGCTGGAAGCCGACAACGGCCAGGCGGCGATCGACGTTGTGCGGCAGTGCAGGCCCGATCTGGTTATCCTCGATCTCGATATTCCGAAGATCAACGGGCTTGAGGTGATTCCTCGCCTGAAGGCCATCCAGCCCAATATCCGGGTGCTCGTGATTTCGGGGCAGGATCCGATGACCTTTGCGCCTCGCGCCATGCAGGTGGGCGCAAAGGGCTTCGTCAGCAAGATGCAGGACATGACGGACATCATGCGCTGTGTGGAATCTGTCCTTGCGGGCTATACGCTCTTTCCCGCCGAGGTGGTTGAATCCGGTGCCGTGCCCGGCAAGGCCCGCGAAGATAGCGAACTGCTGCAGCAACTGACTGACAAGGAGATTCAGATCATGCAGATGCTGAGCAAGGGAATGTCCAACAAGGCGATTGGAGACTCGCTCTTCATCAGTAACAAGACCGTGAGTAGCCACAAGACGCGCATCATGGAAAAGTTACACGTCACGACGTTGCTGGAACTGATCGATTTTGCGCGGCGCTGCAATATTGCACCTTGAGATGAGGTGTCGCTATGTCACGGGTGATCATCTCAGGTGAGGAATGGAGTGGCGCGGAGCGCGAAGAACTCGCTGCAAGTCTGACGTCACTGGGGCTATTCACAGAAGCGGCAAGCGCCGTGGCATCCACCGATGCCGCGGACGTCGTCGTCGTTCGGTGGCCACTATCAGCGGCATCGCAGGCTTCGCTGTCCAATCATTCACCTCCGTGCTTGCGACTGCTGATGTGTGATGCCGGCAGTATTCCGGCGGAGTTGCCCCAGTCGATCGATGCGGTGCTTCCCCTCCGCGCAGACACGGTGACGATTGCGGAAACGTTCGCTGGCCTTGGCTTCGTGCCATTCTCGGCGGCCGACGCCGCACGCCTGTGGCCAGCACTCGATGCCCTGACCGGGGGCGACGCCGATATTCGTACGGAGCTGGTGCAAAGCCTTGTCCTTACCAATACCGAGGACCTCGCGGCACTTTTGGCCGCTTGCGATGCTCGCGATTGGGATCAGGCGCGGGCCATGGCGCACAGGATCAAGGGAACTGCCCGGATGCTGGATTGCCACGCTACGGTGGCGGTCTGCCAGGCCATTGAATCCGCTTCGATCCGGCAAGACGGTGATACGGTCACCGCTCTGGTGCCATTGCTGACACAGGCGATTCAACGCCTTCTCGCGGCGCTGGCCACCGTACCGGACTGAGCCGTACCGCGCGGCCACGCTGACACGCGAACTCAGTTGGCGCCCGCCGGTGGAGTGCCGCCCGCCAGCGCTAGCAGATCGGCACGCACCCGTTCCAGGACGGGTTGCCAGTCGCGATACGTCTCCTGCCGATAGAGTCTTGTGGTTGGATACCACGGGCTGTCCGACCGACCCAGCAGCCATTGCCAGGAAGCGTTCACATCGAGCATCACCCAAGTCGGTCTGCCGAGGGCGCCTGCCAGGTGCGCGACGGACGTGCACACTGTTATCACGAGATCAAGACTGGAAATCAGTGCGGCGGTGTCGTCGTAGCTTCGCAGTTCCGCGGTGTGATCACGGATATCGAAATCGGGGACGCTTGCCAGTTCCGCCGCTCCATCGATCTGCAGGCTGTGAAATTCGATGCCAGGAAGGTCGCGGAACGCCTCGGCCAGTTCGGCGATGGGCACCGCGCGAAGCGGATTGCGCTGGTGGCCACGGCTGCCGCTCCAGACCACGCCGACGTTGAGCTTGCCAGACGCCGACAGGCGTTGCGCCCACGCGCTTGCGGCGGCAGCATCCGCCCGCAGATATGGCACATCGGCGGGCAACGTATCCAGCTCGGTGCCAAGTCTTAGAGGCGCGCTACAAAGCGGCAGGTGATAGTCGAAGCGGGGCAGACTGGGAGTGTCATGCGGGATGACCTCCGGGATCACGTCCGCAAGACTGCGCGAGAACAAGGTATGAAGCTTCGAGAAGCAGCAGTAGTGCAACTGTCCACCTTGCTGTCTGACGAGCGCCGCAATCCTGGGCACGAAGCGGACAAACTGCATTGCGTCACCGAAACCCTGTTCGCCCCACAGAAACAGCGTCTTGCCAGCGAGGGGTTCGCCGCACCAGATCGGTGCCTTCAGATCGGGGAATGATCCCTCCAGTTCTGGCGAAGCCCAGCGGTGTTCGAAGTTGATCAGGCCATTGCGATAGTCGCCGTGCAGCATTTGCAGCATGGCGAGATTCCAGATGATGCCCCCCGAAACTGGCGCCTGCATCGCTGCCTTCTCCATCAGGGCCAGCGCATCTGCCCATTGGCCAAGCTCCTTGAGCGCATTTGACTGCGCTTGCAAGGCGAGCGGCATCGTTGGGGCCAGGGCGCAGGCGCGCCGGGCCGCCAACGCGGCGTCATCCGGGCGGCGCAGTTTCAGCAAGGCATCCGACAGGTTGATCCACGCTAGGGGATTGGAAGGCTTCAGCTCGATGGCCCGACCGATCTGTGCCATGGCTTCTTCGGTCCGGCCGGATTGCAGATATGCGGCGCCGATGTTGTTGCAGAGATTGTCGAGGTCAGGATCTAGCGCATGTGCTTTGGCATATGCGTCCAGTGCCTGCTCGTGGAAGCCGCTGTGATGCAGGGTGAGGCCGAGTTGAAACCAGGACGTCGCTGCTTCAGGTGCGCGTTCACAAAGATGCCTGGCAATGTCCGCACCGCGCGTCAGGTCGCCCGTCGCCGCAAGTGCTTCGCACCAATCGGACAATTCAGCTTCATCAAGTGCTTCCGGGCCCGTTTGCTGAAACCAGTCTACGGCCGACTTCGCATCTCCGGCGCACAGGGCCAGATGAGCCACGCCCGCCAGTGCCCGCGAATGATTCGGGACCGTGGCAAGTACCTGTTCAAGTGCAGTCTTTGCGCTCGCCGTGTCGCCGAGTTCAACGTCCAGCGCGGCCTGCGCAACGATCGCATCCAGGGACTCCGGCGTTCTCTTCAGCCAGTCTCGTATCAAATGCGCGGCCTGCAGCAGCGCCCCTTCGCGAATCCATGTGTGAACCTGTCCCAGGGCGTCGTGCCCGGGGCGGGGAGCTTCCGGTGCAGTCGATGTCATGGCTAAGAGGTGATTCGTTCGATGATGGTCAGCAAGCTGGGTGTCATTTCCGATGGACAGGGCGCGCGAATGGTGATTGGAATCATGCCGCGAGTGCCGTTTTGCCGCAAGGCGCAAGCGCAAGCCCTGACAACCCGGGCAGCCCCGGGTGCGCGCGACGGCTGACGGTTGTCGCCAGCGTTGTTTCCAGCGTGGCCATGTCGACAGGTTTGATCATCACGGCATCCATCCCACATTCGATTGCGTGCGCGCGGATCTCCGGTTGTGCGCTGGCCGTATAGCCCAGGATTGGCAGCGTGCGATACGGCAGATCACTCGAGCGGATCGTTCGTGTCAGCGTGGGGCCATCCATGTTGGGCATGGAGTAGTCGCAGATGATCAGATCGAAGCTAGCGTCCGCTAGCTTCTCAAGCGCCTCGCATCCGTCACTCGCGGTGACCGCGCAGTGGCCGAGTTTCTCCAGCTGCCGCTGCAGCAGGATGCGGTTTGGCGCATGATCATCGACGATGAGGACATGCAGTGTATTGCCGGGTTTTGTGGAGGGCTGAATTCTCTGGTCCGATTGCGGGACCGGCGCGATTTCGGCGACGATCGGTAACTCGATCGTCGCGGTGACCGTCGTGCCTTTGCCCACCTCGCTAGTGATGCCGATTGTGCCGTGCATCTTGGTCACCAGCCGTTGGCAAATGGACAGGCCCAATCCCGTGCCTCCAGCGGAACGCTTGGTGTCGCCAATCTGCGTGAATGGCTGGAATAGTTTCTTCAATCCACCTTCGGGAATCCCGGTGCCGGTATCGCTGACCGAGAACGTCAGGCTTTGACGATCTGGCGTGAGATTGGTGGCACCGAGTCGGATCACCACCGAGCCACGATCGGTGAAACGCACCGCGTTCGACACGAGATTATTGAGGACTTGCTTGAAACGAAGCGGGTCAACCATGTGGCAAGGGGCCACGGCATCATCGACGATGGCTTCAAGTTGGACGCCCTTGCGCGCCGCTGCCAGTCCGAAGAGGCTCGTGACGTCGCCGACGAGCTGGCGCAGTGGCGCCGGCTGAGGTGTCAGCACGAACTTGCCGGCTTCCATCTTCGACGCGTCGAGGATGTCATTGATCAGCCCGATCAGCGATTTTGCGGACTCCTGCGCGGTTTCCACCTGAAGGCGGTCGTCGTCAGGCAGGCGCTTGTCCTGAAGCGTGAGTTCCAGCATACCCAGGATGGCGTTCATCGGTGTGCGGATCTCGTGACTGATGGACGCCAGGAACGCGCTCTTTGCACGATTGGCGGCCTCGGCGCGGTCCTTGGCGGAAGCCAGTTCGGTGACCATCTGCTGGCGTTCGGTCATGTCGATCCATCCGCCAATGATGCCCACCACGCCGCCCGTGGCATTTCGAAGCGGTTCCACCCAGTTCAGCACGATGCGTTCTTTGCCCTCGATCATGAGGGTTCGGTCGAGCGTGGCCGCCTCGCCAGTCGCCAGAACCTTGCGATAGGTCTGCAGGCTCAAAGGGATGTCGCCAAGCTTTAGCGGCATTTGATCAATCGTGCGCCCACGCATCTGCTTGCGGCCACAGCCGAGGGCACGCTCGAACGCTGCATTGCAGGTCATGAGCCTGAGGTCGGCATCGCGCAGATAGATCGGTTGCGGAATGGCATCGAGGATGGAAGTCTGAAAGGCAAGTTGCTCATGGAGGACGGTTTCCATGCGGCGGCGGCGCTGGATTTGCTGTCGCAGTGATTGCGACCACAGCAGCGAGATCGCCAGCAACACCAGGCCGGCGGCCAAGCTGAACCACGCCCAGGAGGGCAAAGTCTCCGTGCTACTTGCAATGCTTTGGGGCTCGGACCAGCGCAGACGCAAGGCGTTGATGTCCTCCCGCGACAGGCTGAGCAACGCCTTGTTCAGAATGGCCAGCAACATCGGCTCGTCTGCGGGAACGCCAATACCAACATTGAGTGGCGTGCCACTGATGGGCGCGACAATCCGAAGCACTTCGGGATATGACTCGCGTATCAGGTAGTTGGCGGTCAGCATGTTGCCCAGCGTGGCGTCGGCGATGCCGGTGGCAACCATACGGTAGGCGTCACGATAGGACGCGGCCTTGACAACCTGGAGCGGCACGGTTGCGCGAAGCCGGTCAATGATAGGGTTCGGCAACACGACGGCAACGCGCTTGCCGGCAAGATCCAGGATGTTGTTGATCCCGCGTTGCCGAACGTGCGCCACGATGGCCCAGTACCCCTGGAAGTAGGGCTCTGTGATGGTCAGGCCGTCGGCACGCACGGAGGGACCATCGACCGGCACGATTGGCTGAATCGTGGGAGCGCCTGGGTGGTCGGGGCGGTTGTTGCCATCGGCGCGGACAGGCTCGAATCGAAGCCCCGTGCGCTCTTCGATCTGGTCGAGTACCTGCACGCTGAGTCCCACCGATTCGCCATGCTCGTCAGAAAACACGAAAGGGACCCGGTCATTGGTAGCACGGTATCGAACCACGGGGTGCGCGGCGATCCACGCGCTTTCTTCCGCCGTGAGGTTCAGGGCCTTGTCGAAATGCGGCATCAATGTCGTGGGCACCCAGTGGGTGGAGATCGCCAGACGCGTGGGCTTTGGGATCGCGCTGATTGCCGCGTCGAACCGCGCGCGCAGCGCTGGGTCCCGGACGAGGAACGACAGGTCACCGACGGAGAGTCGCGAGACATTCACCGCGACCAGGTTGGGAATTCCATACTGCGCGGTGATATAGCTGGCAGCCGTCGCGTTTGACAACAGCACGACGTCCGCGCCCAGCGACAGTTGCGTCAGTGCGTCCAGCAGGGTGGCATAGGATTGCAGTTTGCGCCCAGGGTAGGCTGCCAGGATAGCCTGAGGATCCAGCTGGCCATTCACATATCCAAGCGTCTGGTTCCCAACCAGCTTGTGCGCCGTGCTGCGGGTTGCGATCTCGATGATCTGGTTCGGCATGAATCCGATAGCGCCTTGTGCCGGTCTCGTCTGCCCCGGATCGGTTGCGACCACGTCAATGGCATCGTGGGAAAGGTCGTAGAGCGCGGCGTCTCGGGTGGCGTATGCGCGGACTTCGACCTTGGCGTGCAGTGTGCTGGCGATCATCGCGAGATAGTCGGCGGAGATGCCCTCGTAGTTGCCATCAATGCCAACGAGATCGAACGGTGGTAGTCCGTTTGCCATCACGCCGATGCGCAGCAGCACCGGGTCTTTCGGCTTCTGGAGTGTCAATGACCCCGGAACGGGTGAAGACGCGCCATTGACCCTGATGCTTGTCTTTAATGTCAACGGGTGAGACGGCATGGCCAGATCACGCCGGAGTTCCGCCTGCGCGGGATGCGCAGTGCCAAGCGCCAGAAAGACGAGTGCGAGCATCGTGCCGATTGCCCGCCCTATGTTTTTCCAAAGGGGGTACGCCGTCTTCACAGAGACGGCCTGGCGTACAGCCGGTGAAGGGGAAATCGGGTTTGACATGATGCTTCTCGATAACAACGCCAGGCATGCTTGAGGCTTCTGGGATTGGCGACTGGGTACGCCTGGCGTCAGTCGGCATGTGGTCCCAATGTATTGAGATGCTGACGACCGAAGTCTAGGAACGCCATTGCTACGCCGGTGACAGACATATCCGCAAATCAATGCGGAAATTTCTGAATGCACAAAAATGACGCACAGCGTCTCCCCCAACGCTGCCGCGTCATGGCTGTCGGAGACAAACCTGTGCGAGTGTGGATGTGGCCTTCAGGCCCTGGGAGCAGGCTTGCAGCGCGCAGTGACGAGGATCAGGCGCGCTGGCAGCGAAATTCGAATCATCGGTTCCCGGAGACCAGCGTCGGATTGCGTCGCAATGCGCTCCGGGCGATGACTCTATGCCTCCATGCCTCGATACATCTGGGGGACTTGTGTGAGGACTTTGGAAATCCGGCTACTGCGCTTTGGAAGCGGCTGGCTTGCCACACGTGAACGTCAGCTTGCGAGGGTCGTTGGTTGGCGATCCAGACCGGTACCCGTCAACCGAGCCAACCGGCACTACCGGTGCGTCCTTGCAGACCTCGTTTGCTACCTTCATGCAGGTCTTCGAGCTTTCGAGCAGCCCGGTGCAACTCACCTCATAGGCCTGGCCGGTGATGTCCGACCGTTGCGCTGCATTCAGGGTGTACGTCGGGCCGCTCTGCGTGGCGCAGGCGCCCAGCGATGCGATCAATGCGCCGAGGACTGCGGCCTTCAATGTGATGATGTGAAAGTGTTTCATGATTCAACTCCTTGAGTACTGGGTCCCGCTCCAGTCTGGCTTGGCGCCACTGGGCTGGAAGCGGGAGATCTCATTTCCTACGTGTAAAGGGCGGTGGTGATTACCACTGCATCGAGCCGCCGACACCCACCGTGGTGCCACCCGCGCTCATGCCCACGCCAGCGCGCACCTTGACGTTCTCGGTGACGCGGGCCGTTGCGCCGATCGCCACGGCATGCTGCCCCTGGTACGATCCGCCACCAACACCAAGTGCAAGCGTCTTGTCCTTGTCCACGTCCGGGATCATGGTCAACGCGGTTGCCGCTGCGACACCTGCGTACGCCTTGCGGGACATGACATTCATCGAGTTCTCGACGTTGTTGACGCGCATGTCGGTGTACTGGTTGGCCTGGGAAACACCGGTATTCAACTGGTTCACGTTGACCGCATCGGTGCCGGCGGTACCCGCTGCCACGTTCGTGATCTGACGCTCGTTGCCAGCGGAGCCCACGGACACCGAGTTGGCACGATCAGTGGTCGAGCCCGCGCCCAGCGCCACGCTGTTGTCGTGGGTTGCCGTCGAGTTCGCACCGATGGCCGTCGAGTTGTTGCCCGATGCCGACGCCGTGTTACCCATCGCCACCCCGTTGTTGCCGGTGACGCTGGCGTTGGCGCCCGATGCCACACCCTTCGTGCCTGCCTTCACGTACGCCTTGTCAGCATCCGTGTTGGTGCCATCGGCCTGGAAGTAGCGCGTGTTGGCCTCCGTCTTGTTGATCGTGTCGCCCCAGTTGTTGACCGTATCCTCCAGGTTCGTGACACGGGTATTGGTCTGGTACAACTGTGCGCCATTGACCGCATCGGTGCTGTTGGCCGACACATCACCCTGGTGCACGTTGCTGATCGTGGTGCCGCCGGTCTGGCCGCCGTCGGTCGACGTGGTGCCTTCCAGTGTCACGTGATCCTTCGGCGAACCGGATGCACCGTCGTACTTCACGGCACGGTCATCGGTCGTCGGCGTTGTCGACGTATTGACCGAGCTGATGGCTGCCTGCAACTGCGCCACGTTCACCGCGTCGCTGGCCGTGGTACCGGCTGCGACACCCGTGATCTGGCGATAGACGCCGGCTGCCGGGTTACCAACCGAGAAGACGCCCGTCGTACCCATCGTGTTCATCACCGCGTTAGCCAGCGTGGTATCCGCACCGACTGGCACCCAGCCCGCGATACCGCCTGCGGTGCTTGCCAGCGAGCCAGAGCCCAGCGCCACGCCACCGGCAACCGACGCGGATGCGCCGATGCCCGCGGCAAGCGAGTTCAGTCCCGTTGCGCCGTCGTTGGCGTAGTTGGCACCTTGCACACCACCGTCGTTCACGCTGTAGTAGTGCGTCTTCGATGCATCCACCGTGGTGTTCAACTGGTCCACGTTCACCGCGTCGCCGCCGCTGGTGCCGGCTGCCACGTTGTGGATCACCGTACCACCCTGCTTCGTCGTGGTGTTGTACGTGTCACCACCCATCGTCACGCTGTTGTGGGTGCTGTCGTCGTACTTCACGGCGTTGTTGTCCAGGGTGTCGACCTTCTGGTCCACGCCCTTGAGCTGCGCCACGTTCACCGCGTCGCTGTCGGCCGTACCGGCTGCCACACCCGTGATCTGGCGGAATTGGCCGTTGGTCGCATCACCCACCGACACCGCGCCCAGCGTGCTGGTCGTCGCCGCGATGGCCGCGCCCTGCGCCGTGCTTGCGCTTTGCGGCACGAACCCGGCCACACCTGCCGCCGTGCTTGCCACCGAGCCAGAGCCCAGCGCCACGCCACCGGCAACCGACGCGGATGCGCCGATGCCTGCGGCCAACGAGTTCAGGCCCGTTGCGCCGTCGTTGGCGTAGTTGGCACCTTGCACACCACCGTCGTTCACGCTGTAGTAGTGCGTCTTCGAGGCATTCAGCTGATCGACGTTCACCGCGTCGCCGCCGCTGGTGCCGGCTGCCACGTTGTGGATCACAGTGCCGCCCTGCTTGGTCGTGGTGTTGTATGTGTCACCACCCAGCGTCACCGAGTTGTGGGTGCTGTTGTCATACATCACCGCATCCGCCACCGACGCTGCCGTCGCCGACTTCAGCTGGCTCACGTTCACTGCATCGGTATCCGCCGAACCTGCGGCCAGGTTCGTGATACGACGCTCGGCGCCTGCCGAACCCACCGACACTTCGCCCACCGGGGACGTACCTGCAACGGTCGCGGTGCCGGGGTTATAGGCCGGCTGGGTCAGATCCGCCGTCGTGGTGCTGCTCGCACCCAAAGCAACGCTGTTGGCAGCCGTTGCGGAAGCGCCGGCGCCGAACGCAGCCGACTGGTAGGCGCTAGCGTTGGCGTTATGGCCGGCGGCAATACTTTGCTCACCGGATGCCGTGGAGCCGGAGCCAAGAGCTGCCGCATCCGAGTTCGACGCATTTGCCAGTACACCCGCCGCAAGGGAGCCGCTGCCGGACGCCGTGGACTGGGGACCCAGCGCAGAGCTATAGCCGCCGCTGGCCGATGCTCCGTGGCCAAGCGCCGCCGACACGCCATTGGCCATGGAACCGTCACCGATGGCGGACGAGTTCATGCCTGCATTGGCCCCGGCCCCAACGGCAGTCCCGTAGTAGGCGCCTGACGAACCATTGCCAACCGCCACCGCACCTTCAGAACTGGCGCTGGAGTAAGGTCCCACGGCAGTCGACATATAGCCGGTGGCGGAAGCTCTGTTGCCGAGCGCCACACTCGAATTGCCAGTGGCATTCGAGTTCTGGCCGAATGCGGAGTCGTTGAATCCCGCCGTGCTTCCTAGACCTACCGCCGTCGCGCCGGTGTTGTTGGCATGGGCATTCGTACCGATCGCGATCGGGGAATCTACCAGGGAAGCGCCATCCGCCACGGCGCCATTGCCAATGGCAATGGCGCTTGCCGCGCTGGCCTTCGCACCATTGCCCACGGCAGTGGAGTGATCGCCCGAAGCGGTGGCATTGGTGCCTGCCGCCAGGGATCCAATCCCCGTGGCGCCGTCGTTGTTGTAATTGCCAGTCGGCGTGCCGGTGTCGTTGACGCTGTAGTAGTGCGTCTGCGCGGCCGCAATAGCTTGATTGGTGGCATACAGCTGGCTGCCGTTGATGGCATCCGTGCTCTTGGCGCTGATCTGGCCGGGTGCGACATTGATGATCTGCCGTTCCGCACCCACCGCGCCTACGGACACCACGCCGTTGGCAGGCGACCCATTACCGGCGAACGTATAGTTTGTGCCAGCAATCGTGGTACCCGTCACGGTGGTGGCTGGGCGATCAGTGGAAGCATTGCCCAGCACTACGCTGTTGTCCTGCGTAGTCGTTACACCACTGCCGATGACAAACG